>Ga0209164_1000369_pt1 | contig 116056 bp, 114 predicted proteins | sample MTBNYHSulfiMetaG_FD_187458 | JGI IMG/M metagenome (GOLD analysis project Ga0209164, IMG submission 187458) | Enrichment culture microbial communities from rom New York Harbor, USA that are MTBE-degrading - MTBE-NYH (New York Harbor Sulfidogenic)... | ecosystem: Environmental > Aquatic > Marine...
ACTTAAAAGAAATGAAACTTTTAATATTAATTATTACTATAATTCAAAAGTTCAAATTGAAAATAAAAATAAATATTTAGCAACAAATTGCTAAATATTAAAAAAATATGTTGATATTTCATAGGAGTAGTAAATATGAAAATTTTAAAGTTTATTATAGTTACAGTTATATTTTTATTCTCTACTTCATTGCTATTTTCTAATGAAATTGCTAATAATAAGACAAAAAAGAAATTATCATTTTCTTTTGTTGAAGATTGTAAGCAAAATAGTATCAATTTATTACAAGACAAACTGGCAGAAAAAGGTATGGATAAATATGGACTTTCCGGGAGCAAACAGGCAATGGTATTTTTTTATATGTTTATAGCCGGGGCGGTTGTAGGAACACTAGGATTATGTGTATTAGTACCTGCTGCCGTTATTTTAACATTGGCTGCATTGGGTAGATTATATGTAGCAGGACCATACGGATCATTACCTTTAATAATTGGTTCGAGTGTTGCATTGGCCATTGGCGCTACGATGTTTCTTGCCGGTTCAATAGTTTTTATAGTTGGACTTGTTTTATTCTTTTATTACGGCGGTAAATTTGCAATGTATTCTGAACCGGATTATGATAATGCCAGGTTAAATACAGGGTTTTCAATAAAATTATAAAGTATAAAATAAAAATTAAAAAAAATATAAATATTCTTTTACCCTCTCTTTAATATAAAGGAGAGGGTAATTTTTTTTTATAATCCATTTAATTAAATAATTCCTTTGTATTGTTAAATCTGTAATAATATATTATATTGATATATATTATTTAATAATAATTAAGGGTTTTATGTGGGTAAAACGGTTTTAATTACAGGTGGAGCTAAACGTATAGGTAAAAGTATTGTATATAAGCTTGCCTCATCAGGTTATAATATAGCATTACATTATAATAAGTCAAAAAAAGATGCATTAAAGATCAAAAATAAGTTAAAGAATAAATATAAAGTAATATGTGAAATTTTCAAAATTGATTTATCCAATGAAAAGCAAACAGCCAAATTAATTAAAATGGTTTTATTAAAATTTGATAAAATTGATATTTTAATAAATAATGCTTCAATTTTTTTTAGATCAAATATAATTAATACTGATTTAAAATTATATAATATGACAATGAATATCAATTTTAAAGCTCCGTTTATATTATCCAGGGATTTTGCTGTAAAATTAAAAACCGGGTTAATAATAAATATTTTAGATACTAAAATAGAAAAGAACAATAGTTCTTATGCTGTTTATACAATAACTAAAAAAGCTTTAAAAAGTCTTACTTTTATGTGTGCAAATGAATTTGGTCCTCATATAAGAGTAAATGGTATTGCTCCCGGTATTATATTAGCTCCGGAAGGAAAGAGTGATGAATATTTAGATAAAATGGCTGAGAAAATACCATTAAAGAAAAAAGGTTCATTAGATGATATTAATAATGCTGTTGAATATTTAATTAAGAATGAATATATTACAGGTCAAATTATTTATATTGATGGTGGGCAGCATTTGTAATCAGATTTAAAGAAAATAATTTATTATTGATAGATTAGTATTTTTGGAATGAATTAATTACCTTGTCGGCAATTTGTTGAAAAGTGTCTTTATTATCGAGTCTGCATATAGTAGAAAAATAATATGTAGCAAAAAGTTTACCGGGTATAATCATATATGTTGCAAAATATTTAATGTTTTTATATTGAAAAATGAATTCAAAAACAAAACTTTTTCCTCTTTTAAAGTCTCTAATATCTGATTTGATTAATTTTGCATTACCGAATTTCTGTATAAGCTGAACAGTATAAATATGTTTCAATGCTTCCATACTTCCTTCTAAATCATCAAAATCAATCCTATGACCTTCTGCATTTATTGTTATTTGTTCAAAAATAGGGGGCTTTGACTCTGGATTGTAAAAAGCAACATCAACATTTTTATAACTTGCTATAATACTTTCATTATCTATTTTAGTTTTAAATTCTTCTTCTTTAATTTTATCGTGTCCCGAATTTAATGCTATCCATCCTTCGGGATATTTAATTTTGTATCTATAATGTCTGTTATGATAAACCCTATCATATCTGCAATTTATAAGAGTAAGTAGTAATAATAATAAAAATATAATTTTTTTCATTTTATTTATATATAATAATATAATTATCTCAAATTATAATCACTTAATTGTTTTGATAAACCTAAGCTTTTAAGTTTTCTTAAGGCTTTTTTTTGTATTTGTCTAACTCTTTCCCTTGTAATGCCAAGAATTATCCCTGTTTCTTCCAGTGTATGAGGTGTTTCGCCATTTAATCCATATCTTAATTGAAGTATTTTTTTTTCTCTGTTTGATAATTTGTTAAATATTTTATCAAGAGTTTCTTGCAAAGTAATAAGTATTGTTTCTTCAAATGGGCTTATGATAGTCTCATCCTCAATTAATTCACCGAAAACCTTTTGATTACTGTCACTAATTGGTGTATCAAGTGAGCTAATATCCTGTATTGTTAAATTAATATCTTTAACTTTTTCAATAGGCAGTCCTGCAATTTCTGCCACTTCTGCAGCCGATGGTTTTTTACCGTTTTTTTCTTCCAGTTTTTGTATAATATAATAGCATTTTTGCATATCATTAAACATATGTATGGGAATTCTAATTATTCTTCCTGTATTGGCTAAAGATAATAAGATTGCCTGTCTAATCCACCATATACCATATGTTGAGAACCTGTACCCTTTAGTAAAATCAAATTTATTAATTGCTTTAATTAAACCTATATTGCCTTCATCAATAAGATCTAAAAAAGATAAACCTCTGTTTCTATATTTTTTTGCTACTGATACAACAAGTCTTAAATTTGATCTTATCATTATGTTTTTATAATAATCAAGCCTTGTTTTAGCTTCTTTAATTTTAATTTGATAATTTTCTTTTGAAAGAGATTTTTTGAAATATTTTTTTTCTAAACTATCGATTCTTTTTTTATAATATGATATTTTTTTAAATAAGTTTCTTTCTTCTTCTTCAGATAATAAGGGTATTTTAGAAATTTGTTTAAAATAAATTGATAAAGAATCATGATTTTCTTTTTCTTTTTTGATTTTTTGGGTTGATGGTTTTTTAGTATTTTTATTTTTTATTTTTGGTTTTTCATCTAATGAATCAACTATCTCATTGTATTCATCATTATTGTTATTCATTCTGGTTAACTCCCTAATAGGATTAATTAAATTATAGAAAAAATATCGAAAAAACACAAAATTTATTTAAAAAAATATTAAATTTATGTAATAATAGTTTTTTTAATTATATCAAATTATTTGGAATTAAAAAGGATATTTAATGATAAAAATACGACAATATGAATTTACAGACCGTTATCAATTTGAAAAAATGATAAAAATTTACTATCAAAACAACAAGATAGATCCGCCTGGTGATCAAATGATAATTGACACTATTGGATTTTATACAACATATAAGCAAATCGGTAATATTTATATAATATTATATAAAAATATATATATTGGTTATGCAATTGTCCTTAATATTTGGGAGCCTCTTTATGGTAAGGTTAGTCTAAAAATAGATGAAATATTTATTGATAGAAATTATCAAAAATATAAACCGGAAATTAATCTTATAGATCATTTAATAAAAGAAAAAAATATTTATAGTATTATAGTAAATTCAAGTTTTTTAAAAACAAATTCTAAAAGAATTTTTAGATTTTTAAAATTTAATAGAGTTACAGAAGAAAAATTTATTAAAAAAGTAGAAGAAAACAGCTGAATCGATGTAATAATTTAATAAAAGATATTATAAATCATAGGATAGTATACTTTTTACTATTCCTTCTATATGAAAATTTTCCGGGATTGTTTCAATTATATTAAAATCAGGATTATATGATTTTAATAATATTTTCTTATTGTTTAAGTAAAATTGTTTTATTAATGATTTTCCGTTATTCACACATACAACAATGGATCCGTTATCTGCAATATTTGCTTTTATTGCAATTACAATGTCACCATTATTTATTTTTGGTGTCATAGAGTCACCATTTGCTTTAACTAAAAAAGCATCTTTTAATGAATAATTAAGTATTTTTGTAGAAATCGGGATTTTATCAATTGGATTGCCATCTAAAATTTTACCGTTTGGACCGCATTCTGCGAGTCCGTAAAGATTTAAATATACTATTTTTTTATCCGAGTCCTCAATAATTTGGTAATCGGAAGGATTTGAAGGATTTCTTAATAAATATCCTTTTTTTTCTAGTTGTATTAAGTGATGATGTACTACACTGGTTGAAGAAAGGTTTAATTCGTTTTGAAGCTGTCTTATTGTAAGAGGTTCATTTGTATTATATTTTAAAATATCTAAAAGTTTTTTTTGTGTTGGGTGTAATTTTTTCAATATAAAAATCCTAAAAAAAAATAAAAAAAATACTTGACAGTGTTCTAATTTTGTTCTATTTTAGAATAAAACTAGAACACTGTCAAGTATTTTTTAATATTGTTATATTTAACTTCCAGTAATTCTCCCCCCAATATTTTTACTGGAAGTTTTTTTTAAAATCTCTTGTCATTTTATATTTTATGTTTTAAATTATATTCCAATAGTTATAAAAATAAATAAAATTATTGGTTAAAATTGTGATTGACTATATAAACATTAATAATATTGACAACCGTATTTTTATCAAAGCAAAAAAAATTTTAGAAGATGGCGGTTTGGTAGCATATCCTACTGATACAAGTTGGGGTATCGGGTGCAGCATACATTCTAAGAATGGAATATTAAAACTTAAAAAATTAAAAGGTGATTTTCAAAATTATACACTAACCATGATTTGCTCCAATATATCCCAAATAAGTGAAGTCGTAGAGCTTAATAACGTAAATTTTAAGATTATTAAAAAATTAACTCCTGGACCTTATGTCTTTATATTAAAAGCATTATCAAATATAGAAAAAAAAATTAATATGAAAAGACTAGAGGTCGGAGTAAGAATACCTTCAAATCCTGTACCTATTGGTATTGTTGATATTTTAGGTTGCCCTATTTTTTCTATAACAGCATCTAAAATAATGTCATCAAGAGGGTGGTGGGATACAATTTATGCAGAAGAAAATTTATTTGAATGCGGCTGGGAGCTTGAAAATATTGATGAAATAGATTTAATTATTGATACAGGTGAACCCTTATTAAAAGTTTTATCGACTGTAATAGATTTAAAAGAAAATGAAATTAAAATTTTAAGATATGGCATTGGTGAAATATTATAAATATTTATTTATATATTGGAAATTTATCACATAGTAATCTGACTTCATTTGCAATAGATTTTTGTTTTTTTTCATCATCTATGTTTAAAATAACTTCATTAATCCAATCAGCAATTATTTCCATTTCTTGTTCTTTCATGCCTCTTGTTGTTAATGCCGGTGTGCCTATCCTGATACCACTTGTAATAGCAGGCGGGTTTTGATCAAATGGTATACCGTTTTTGTTGACAGTTATACCAGCTTTATCAAGTGCAATTTCTGCCTGTTTCCCTGTTACATTTTTATTTGTTAAATCAATTAATAATAAATGATTATCACTGCCGCCTGATACAAGCCTAAAGCCGTTATCAATTAATCTTTTACAAAGAGTTTTGCAGTTTTTTAATATTTGCTTTTGGTATTCTATAAAATCAGACTGTAATGCTTCTTTAAATGCTACTGCCTTTGCTGCAATAACATGCATTAAAGGACCTCCCTGTATACCGGGAAAAATATTGCTGTCAATAATTTCACTCATCATTTTAACTCTGCCTGATTTATTGGCAACAATACCTAATTTATTTTCAAAATCTTTACCCATTAATATCATCCCGCCTCTTGGCCCGCGTAGTGTCTTATGTGTTGTAGTAGTTACAAAGTGAGAATCATGAAGAGGTGTAGGATGAAGATCAGCTGCAACTAATCCTGCAATATGAGCCATATCTGTCATTAAATAAGCCCCGCATATATCTGCTGCTTCTCTGAATTTTTTAAAATCAATAAATCTCGGATATGCACTGGCTCCTGCTACAATAATATCCGGTTTTTCTTCTACTGCTAATTTTATTAATTTTTCATAATCAATTGTTTCGGATTCTTTTGATACTCCATAGCTTACAACATTAAATAATTTACCGCTGAAATTTACATTTGATCCATGTGTTAAATGCCCCCCGTGAGCTAAATTCATTCCCATGATTTTTGCACCTGGTTTTAAAACACTAAAATATACAGCCATATTTGCCTGGCTTCCCGAATGCGGCTGTACATTAACATATTCACAGTTAAACAGCTGCTTTGCTCTGTCTCTGGCTAAATTTTCTGCTATATCTACATATTCGCAGCCGCCGTAATATCTTTTACCTGGATATCCTTCTGCATATTTATTGGTTAAAACACTTCCCTGTGCTTCCAGTACATACTTGCTAACTATATTTTCACTTGCTATCATTTCAAGCTTATTGGATTCTCTTTCCAATTCCTGCTCCAATGATTTGTATAGTTCCGGATCAAATGACTTAATATTGCTCAATTTATTCTCCAAATAATAATTTTAACATTGATTTTATATAAGTAATAGATCATGTTGTCAAGAGAATTATAGATAAAATAGAGGTTAATAATTGTCTTAATATAAAGCAGTAAAATTGATTTATTTCTGTAACATCTATTTTTTTTATAAAAACATTTACTTTTTTATTATTTTTTTTATAAAATGTATGCTATGAATAATTCATATAAGTTTTTTAAAAATTTAGACTGTAAGTATTATCCCTGCCATAAAAATATAGAGGAAATTAATTGCTTGTTTTGTTATTGTCCTTTATATTTTTTTGATGACTGCGGCGGTGATTATAAAATTAATAAAAAGGGATTTAAGGATTGTAAAGGGTGTATTAAACCGCATATTGCAAATACCGGTTATGATTTTATTATTACAAAATTAAGTGCAAGAATAAAAAAGGGTGTCTGATGACACCCTTTTAACAGCGAGTGAGCGGAATCGAACCGCCGTAATTAGCTTGGAAGGCTAATGTTCTACCATTGAACTACACTCGCAAAAATAGTGAATGATTATATACCAGTTTTATTTATATTTGTCAATAGTAAGATGTTTTATTTTAACTTTTTTATAATATCTTCTATAATATACATTGTCTTTAAACCTTCTTCAAACGGAGAAACAAGCATTTCTTTACCATCCAGAAAATCTATACAATTCTTAATCATATTAGAAAAATATTTTGTTTTTTTTGGACGTTTTATTAATTTATCTTTTACAAGAGATTTAAAATCTGTATAATAAGGTGAGGGTTTTGATTTATATAATTTGAAATAACCGTTTCCGATAATTATTTTTCCTGAGCTTCCTCGTATTTCTATTTCAAAACCGAAATAATTTTTATTTCCGCTAAAATCAAATGTGACTAATATATTGTTATTAGTTTTATAGTGTAAAAACAGGGAATTAATATTGGATTTTTTATCTTTATTGTAACAATCGATTGTACAGTTTTTAAGATTAAAATTAAACAGATAATTAATAATATCAATTAAATGAGTACCGTCATGTACTAATAGACAGGCACCGTCATTATAATTGTCTGAATGCCATACTTTTGTATTTGACCATAAGGAAGCATGTATGGAATGAATATTACCAATTTTATTATCTTCTAACAGCTTTTTTAATAAATTATAATCTTTAGAAAAGCGTCTTTCATGATTTATAGATATTTGGACTTTATATTTTTTTATATATTTTTTTATTTTGTTTGCTAATAATAAATTTGGTGCAATGGGTTTTTCTAAAATTATAAGTTTGGGATTTCTTATTATTGTATTAATAGTAACTTCTAAATGAGAGGATTCATCAACTGCGATTACAACAATATCCGGTTTTTTTTCATCAAGCATTTTTTGATAATCTAAATATGTTTTTGTTTTTGGATAGTCTTTTTGCCACATTGCAAGCTTTTCATTATCTAAATCCGAGACAGCTATTAATTTAATTTTTTTATTTTTTTTTAAAGCAGAAGCATGAGAGGCAGGTTGTTCTCTCTTTTTATCTTTTTGTAAAAGGTATCCTATTCTGCCGATTCCTATGATTGCAGCTGTATATTTTTTTTTATTTACCATTTTGTTTCACATAAGCCCATATAATATGCAAGATGCCTGCCTGATACATGAATAAAAAATGTTATAACAAGAGTAACAGCTGCATATTGCCATGGATATGCCCATGCAATACGCCCAAATAAAAGTCCGCCGACTGCACAGTCAATTTGATCAAATGGTATAAAACTTTTACTGGGGGGGATATTAAGACGTCTTTTAATAAAGGATTCGAATGCATCGCCTGTTATAACACCAAATCCCATTAAAAAAGCTAATAGATGAAAATTTACAGTTTCAAAATCAACTAAGTGCATATGTTTTAAATTAGTAAATTTATAAATAAAATATTGTATATACATTACTGCCATAGAAAAAATAATACCGGAAATTAAACCGCGAAATGTTTTTTTTGGACCTAAAAGAGGTTTTCCATTAATTGTTAATCCAAAATCAAGAGGATAATTTAAGAACGGCAATTTTTTTGTTAATACAGGTCCTGTATTAGCAAATACACCAGGTAAAGTAGTATAAGCACATTTTCCTACAAAAATTAAAAAATTTAAAATTAAATGCAATTTTTATCCTTTTGATCTTTTTTATTATTTTTATAGGTTTTCATATTATAAGACTCAAAATTTGAAAAAATTTATGATTATAAATATATTTATTATTATTTTTAATATATAAAAATTTTTTATAATAGCATTTTTGATAAGTTATAAATATTTTTTTCATTTTTCTATCTTTTTTTTGATATGATGCATGCAACATATTATATATATACAGATTTGTCAAACAATTTATTATATATTTATCTTATAAATGATTAAAATATACTTAACAAAAAAATAATAAAATGATAAAAAAATATAATCTGATTTAATTAAATAAGTAATATTTTTTTAATTAAAAAATAATATGAAAGAAAAACTTAAAATAGCATATTTTCTTGATAATTTTTTTCCGCAAGTAAATGGTGTTGTAACTTCAAGTATTAATACTATTCATGAATTTGCTAAAAAGGGTCATGAGATTTATGGTATTGCACCTTATTCCTGTTTGATTGATTCATGCCCTAAGGACTATTTTCCATATAAAGTTTTTTTTCAAAAGGGTATACAGGCATTTTTTTATCCTGATTTTATTTTTACTTATCCTTTTAACAATAAAATTGTATCTATTATGAAAAAATTTAAACCGGATATAATCCATTTTCATGCACCTTTTACAATAGGATATCAGGCAATAAGAACGGCAAAAATATTAAATATACCTGTTGTAGGTACTTTTCATACATTTTTTGCAGAACCGGAATATTTAAGTATAATTGGTAAGGAGGAAAGCAGATTTTTAAATCGTTTTGGCTGGTGGTATTCCAATCAATTTTTTAATAGATGCGATATAGTTGTTTCTCCTGCAAAATATACAGCCAAGATATTATCTGAAAATAAAATGAGAAAGGAAATTAAAATTATATCAAATGGTGTAAATGTGTCTAAATATAAAAAATTTAAATTTAATCCCGGAAAATTCCCGTTAAATATAAAAGATAGTGAAGAATGGATTATATTTATTGGCAGAATATCAAAAGAAAAATCATTGGATATTTTAATTAATTCATTTAAAATTGTTTTGAATAAAAATAAAAATATAAGATTATTAATTGTAGGCGACGGTCCATATAAAAAAGCATTAATTAATTATTGTAACGAATTAAATATTTCCAAGTATATTTATTTTTCAGGGATGATACCTAATAAAGATTTATTAGAATCTGGAATTTTAAAAAAAATGAAATTATTTATAACACCAAGTACTTCGGAAAATCAACCCATGACGGTTTTAGAAGCTATAATGTTTGGACTACCTGTTGTTGGTGTTGATGCAAAAGGAATTACTGAATTAATTGAAGATAACGGTATTTTGGTTAGACCAAATAATATTAAAGATATGGCTAATGCTGTTTTAAATATACTTGACAGGAAAAGTCTATATAGAGAATTTAGGCAGAAGTCATTTTATTTATCTAATAAATATGATATTTCTTATACAACAAATAACATGGAAGAATTATACTATCAGGTTATAGAAGAGAGAATGAAAGAAGCTACTGAACCGGAAAAATACTATATAGAAAAATATAAAATATTGAAGTATAAAAAAAAGCAAATATAATACCCGCAATAATTTCTATGCCGGTATGAGCTACCGGTTTAGGTAATTTAATTTTTTTTTTCAAATTTTCACTATTTTCAACAATTGTTTTTAGAACTTCATTTAATTTATCAACAGTACCTCTAAATTTTATTGTATCTGTTAATATTATTCCCGACATTACTATTGCAAAAGCAAATAAAGGGCTTTGCCATCCATAATTTTTATCCAGTGCAATACCAAATAATAAAGACATTATAAAAACAGTATGACTGGAAGGCATCCCTCCGTATGTAGTCATATGTTTTAATGAAAAACTTTTTGATTTAATAGATTTTATTATTGTTTTACAAAACATTGAGGCTATTTGAGAAGAACATGATAAAATCATTAATCTATTTAATGGTGAAAATATTATATTTATAATTTGTTTTTTCAGCATTATTAAGTTATCTAAAATTTGCATGGATGGAAGATAACAAAAGATTATTTAAAAGTCAACTCTATAAAAAATAAATGTTAAATTGTTGTGATTCAGTAAAAGAAGCCGGACATATATCTCCAAAAAAAAGCGGCTATATTAAATAGTTTTATTAATTTTGTATAATCAATTAATTTTTTTTCTTATGTATTGTCATTTGAGTAATAAAATTAATAGTATTAAGTGATATGTATGAAGTTTTTTATTTTTATCTCTTGATGAGAATTATAATAATTTAAAAAATGGTTAAAATTTACTTCATTGAATATTATGATATTGTTTTAGTAAAATGATTCAATAATTGAACATAATTTTTCAATTGCTACCGGTTTAATTAAGTAAAAACTTCTATTAATTTTATTTAATCTGTTTTTTATGGTTGCATTGTCATAACCGGTTGTAAAAATAATCGGGCAATTAGAAAAAGACCGAATTTTTAAAGCAGAATCAATTCCATCAATACTGCCAGCTAATCTGATATCCATAATAATTATATCCGGCTTTTTTTCTTTAGTAGTAATGACTGCTTTTTCACCTTCTGTTTCATGACTGCAAAATTTATATCCGGCTTTAATTAATTCATTTTTTAATAACATTGCTATTAAAAATTCATCTTCTACTATAAGAACTGATTTTGACATTTTTTAAATTATATTCTCCTTGTATAAAGTGAAATTGGGAATTCTATCATATATTTAATACCGTTATTAACTTTGTAGTCAATAGTGCCTTGCATTTGTTTTTCAATAATATTAAATATCATCTGTAAACCGAAAGTTTTTTGATTTCTAAAATTAAACTTTTTTGGTACACCAATGCCATTGTCAAGAAAATCAAAATGAATAGCAGTATTATTTTTTTTATAAATAGAGATTTCAATTACTCCTTTGCGTTTATCAGGAAAAGCATGTTTATATGTATTTGTTAATAGCTCGTTTAATACAAATCCAAATGGTATCGCTGTATCAATAAGAATATTGATGTTTTCTACATTTATATTAAATTTTATTTTATTGGCAGATTGAGTATAAAAATCTAATGATGTTTTTATAAATTCATCAATATAATTTTTTATATCAATACTTGATAAATCAGGAGACTGATATAAGATTTTATGGACTAATGCAATAGAATGTATTTTGCTTTGAATATCTTTAGAAAATTTTATTGTATTTTGATCTCCCGTCATTTTTGATTTTAAAGAAAGTAAAGAACATATTACACTCATATTGTTTTTGGTCCTGTGGCACAGTTCCTGTAAGAGTCTCTCTTTTTCTATTAAGGATGATTTTATTTTTTTTTCACTTAAGTGTAATTCATTAATTGCATTTTGCAGTTCATTGTTTTTTATTACTAATTTTTTTGTCTGCAATTTTATTTGCCATTTAAAAATAAAATTTAAAATAATAAAAAATATAAGAATCATACTTATTACCGTAATTGACCAAAACACATATCCGGGTATAAAGAAATGCGGTTTTTCATGGAGCCATTTTTCTAATGATTTATAATATATAGAATTACTTTTGTCTAAAATTTCAATTAAATGCCTGTCGATTGCAGAAAGAATGTCCTGGTTGTGTCCTTTTAATACTGCATAATGAAGAGTTGATATTTTAAGAATCAATGGTGTTGGCTTAAGATTGTTTTTTTTATAATTATAACTATAAGAATAAAATCTTCCTACTATTACAGCATCTGCTTTACCTGATTCTACTGCTTTTATAGTCCCATCATAGTCGGGTTCTTCAATAAGATCAAAATTTATATGAAGTCTATTAAGGATATCTTTACAAAATTGTTGCTGTATTGATCCTTTTAATACTGCGATTTTTTTACCATTAAGGTCAGATATAGTCATAATTTGATTATTTTTATGAGTATAAATTTGAAGCCACGAGGGAAGCACCGTAATCTGATTAAAATCAAATTGCCGGTTTCTTATTTCGGAATATGCTGCGTCGGGTATAAGATCAATTTCACCTTTTTCAAGACGCATTAAATTGTTATCCCATGTATCATAAATGTATTTTATTTTCCAGTTTTCTTTTTTAGCTATATATTCAATAATGTCAATAAAAATGCCGTATGCTTTTCCTGATTTGTTTACCGCTACCTTTGGCGGATTATCATATATTCCTATACGTACAGTTCTGGCATTCAATATATAATTTTGCAATAATAATAGGGCAAATATACTTTTTAATAAAATTGCCTTCATTTTTAAATCCAAAATCTAGCATATACTTTAAAAATAAAAAATTTTTTATTTATTAATTTTACATTTAATTATATCAGATAAAAAATAAATTTTATAAAATAAAATAAATTTTAAAAATTTATTTTTTTATTTACAGTAAACTAATCGAGTTTCAGAAATGCTATAAATTATCAGAGATATGCTTTGTTTATTGATTTTATTTTTATAACAGTTTTTGTTTCATTTGATTTTGTAATAGCATCAGCCAATATTATATCACCGATTGTTTGTTCCGGAGTATTTTTTCTTGTATTTTTACCTTCTATATCTATTAAAAAAGTATCGGCTTGCAGTTTGAATGGATCTTGTGAATCTTTATAACTAATTACAGTTTTAATGCTTTTTTTATATAACTCTATCTTGCCTTTATTCATATCGCCTGGATAGACATTTAATGAACCTTTACTTCCAATAAAATTAAGCATCCAATATTTTGCCCCTGGGGGTTTAATGTATCCGCCTAAAATATTGCATATAAGACCATTATTATAATATAATGTTACACAGCTTGTTTCCTCTTTAATTTTTTCTGCATCATTTTGAATAATCCGGTTGCTGAAAGCAGAAAGGTATTCAGGATCACCAAAAATCCATCTTAAAGGATTTATAAATGCATATGTAAGATGTGTTACAGGCATACCTCCGCTTTCTTCTTGATTAAAATACCAAGAGTTGTTTTCAGCAGGATATAAAGCAATAGATCTTACAGCAATTATTTTGCCGATAGTATTTTTTTCAATTATTTTTTTTGTATCAAGCCATACTTTTTTATATCGTGCCTCAAATCCGCATTCAATTACTATTTTTCTTTTTGTAGATTCTTTTAAAATGTTTTTGGCTGTATTTAAATTTCTTGATAAGCATCCCCCAATTAATAGATGGTAACTATTTTTAATTGCCCATAAAGAAACATTATCCTGTATTTTATGAGGAACTTCAATTAAAATGATATCAGGATGTAATCTGGATATATTTTTATAGTTATCCGTATAAAAATTGCAGCTGAATTTTTTGGCAAATCGTTTTGCATTTTCTATTTTCTTTGAAGCTACCGCACATATTTTAACTTTATTTGTAGCCAAAAAAGCCTTTGTACGGATAAATGCCATATGCCCTGTACCGATTACCGCAATTTTTTTTAACATATACTTTAATTCCTTTTTATCTTTGTCCGGCTGATATCTCAACTTTATCAAATATCCATTGGCGTTTATGATCTTTCCAATATTCTAATGGTGCATAAATTAGGTTTTCACTGTCAAAAATCCAGCCATTAGTTTTATATAATGGTTTTCTTTTATTAAAATAATCTATGATATCATTGAAGTCACCCGGATAATTTTGGATGAAAAGCTTTTTGCATTCTTTTAAATTTTTTTCTTTTTGCCAATGATGAATAGTTGGGTGCTGAATAATAGTATATTCATTTTTCCATAAACCTCGTGCAATTTCTGCATTAAGATTTCTATCATAGTATGATAATTTAACGGTATTTAATTTTATATTTAAGGCTGTAACTGCAGCATTAAAGGGTAGCTCATCACATATATCATTTTCCCAATGAATGAAAACATCATTATTTTGAGTATCCATTTTCCATTCATCAATCAATCTTATCCACGCATCAAGCCATTTTATTGATTTTTTATTAGCCATAACAGTACCGGTATTATATTTTATCCAGAAACCCTGTTCCGGTTCTCTAACGGAAACAAGAGGAGCTTCCCAATGAGCCGGTATGGGTTTTACTATACGGCATTCCAGATCTAAAAATAATATATTGCCAAAATCTTCAACTCCTCGTTTAATTATTTTTGGATGATTGCACCATGCGTTTACTAAGTTATTATATTCTTTATCAACTTCATATAGGTGAAATGGATAATTATATTTTTTACAATCTTCTTGCAGACCTTTAGATAAATGTTTATATGATTGTGTGCACCAGCAAATTACAGTGAACATAGTTTATACTCCTGTTAAAAGATGCGATAGATTTTGTTTTTTTAGCAATAAATTATAAATCACATTTGCAATATATTTATGCAACATTATTTATTGAAATAATATTTTTATAATTTGAAACTATTTTTTTTATTGATTCTTCTAATTTTATTTTTGGACTCCAATTCAGGTGATGTTTAATTAGGCTGATATCAGGAACTCTTTTTTGTATATCCTGGTAACCTTTCCCGTAATATTCATGGGAAGGTACAGAAATAAATTTAATTTCATTTGTTATATTTTTATATTTTTCATATTTTGACAGTTCATTAATTATTAATTTAGATAATCCGAAAATGGATGTTTCATTATCAGGATTTCCTATATTAAAAATCCTCTGGTAAATTTTTTTTTCATTGCAATTTATTATGGACATCAGTGCATTAATACCATCATCAATATCTGTAAATGATCTTTTTTGATTTCCTCCATCAATAAGTTTTACATGTTTGTAATTAATAATATCACCCAATATTTGAGTAACACTTCTTGAGCTTGTATCGGGTGACCATTTATCCAAATTGGGACCTATCCAGTTAAAGGGTCTGAAAATTGTAAAATTTACATTTTCTTTTTTATAAGCCCAGAGTATCCTATCCAGTAATTGTTTTGAGCATGAATATATCCATCTTTCTTTATGAATAGGTCCTAATACAAGATGACTCTTTTCTTCATTAAATTTATCATCGTTACACATGCCGTATACTTCTGATGTCGAAGGAAAAATTACCCTGCAGTTACTTTCTACTGTTTGTCGTATTATCCATAAGTTATTCTCAAAAACGGACTCAAAAACTTTTAAAGGAGTTTTAACATATGATTTTGGAGTAGCTATTGATGTCAAGGGTAATACAACATCGCATTCAGTTATTTTTTCCTTTATCCATTTTTTTTCTTTTTTTACATCGCCTATCTGGAAATAAAATTTATCATTAGATAAAAACTCAGTTAAATTATAAGAGTATAAATCTAATCCATAAACATGCCATGAAGTTGTGTTAATTATTCTAGATACAAGGTGATGTCCAATAAATCCATTTGCTCCGAGTATTAAAATTTTCATATTATTTTACCTTTGATAGATTTTTTTATAATTTAAAATTATATTTTTGATTGTATTAATTATATATGTTTGTTTTTCATAATTTAATGTCGGGTATAGAGGTAATGATAATATCGATTTGCCCAGTATGTCGGCATTTGGAAGATCTTTATTATTATAACTATATTTATTTTTATAATAAGATTGACTGTGTACAGCTTCAAAATGTACACCTGCACCTATATTATTTTTTTTAAGTTCATTAATGAACTCATTACGTGTTATCGTCAATTTGTCTAAATTTATCTTAATAATATATAGATGCCATGAATGTTTATGTTCATAATTGCATAATTTTATAGGTTCTAATTCTGTAATCTTTTCTAATAATCTGTTATAATTAATGGCTAATTGATTCCTTTTTTCTATGAAATTATCTAATTTAGGAAGCTGGCAGATTCCCAAAGATGCCTGTATATCCATCATATTATATTTAAATCCCGGCATTATTACATCATATTGAGGGCTGCTTTTTACACTATATCTTGTCCATGCATTCTTATTCATACCATTTGAAAGAAGCAGTCGAAGTTTATCAGCAAGTTTACTGTCCCTGCAAACAATCATTCCCCCCTCACCTGTTGTAATATTTTTTATTGCATGAAAACTGAATAAAGCAGCAAATGAATTACTGCCGATCTCAATTTTTTTATACTGAGTACCAAGAGCATGTGCTGCATCTTCAATAATTTTAATGCCGGTATCTTTTACTGTACTTTTTAAAGAATCCAGATCAGCAGGAGCACCTGCAAAGTGAACCGGTAGAATAATTTTTGTATTGGGATTAATTAATTGTTTTACATGATTAATACTTATTTGAAGTGTATCTATATCTACATCAGCAAAAACCGGTTTTGCTCCCAGTAACTCTACTATATTTGCCATTGATGGCCATGTTATAGAAGGAATAATTACCTCATCTCCTTTTTTTATTTCTAATGCATAAGCTAAAATATGCCATGCGGCAGTACAGGAGCATACTGCTATTGCATGAGGAACATTCAATCTTTTACAAAACATTTTTTCAAATTTTATTACTTTTGGTCCGGTAGTAATCCAGCCGGATTTTAACGAGTCTATAACTTCGCAGATTTCTTCATCTTCAATTGTTGGAAAACTTAAAGGAATAAATTCATTATTTATTATAGAATTCATTTTTTATTCTTGTTTATAAGGAATTATTTTATTAAAAAAATTATAAAAAATAATTTATTAATAAAATTTTATATTTTATCAAAATGCTCAAAAGGATTTTCCATCATATCTTTAACTGTTTTTATTAATTTTGCCCCATGATATCCGTCTATAAACCTGTGATCAAATGAAATGCTTAAACTCATAACTTTACCTATTGATAATTTACCGTTATCAACAACAGGTATTTCTTTAATAATACCGATCCCTATAACAAATAATACATTTGTATTTGGAGTTAAGGGTAGTACGGCATTATCAAATCCAAGCGACCCGATATTTGTTATTTCAAGAACTCCATATGCATCATCTATAAAACCTAAGAATTTTAATGATATATTTAATGAAAACATTAAAAAGCTCAAAAATGAAAATACCGGTTTTAGTATAAAAACAGGAAATTTGGATAAAAATGCTTCAGGACCTGTATTGCCTGAATCATTTCTTACTTTTTCTATTTCATTTCTTAAAATATCAATTATTTCTAATATAGATAGTTTATCAGCATTCTCAATCCTTACAGTTACGTATTCACCGTCATTATTTACAATAGGTGCCGAAATCGTAATATTTTCTCTCATATACAGTTTTTTAAATCTTAATATTACATTTGCTTCAGGATTTTTCTTTAAGGTAATTGCACAGGCTTTAATCATTAAATGCATTGGAGTTAAAGCTTTTTTATATTTCCTTTTAAATTTACTGATATATTGAATTGCATTTTCCATTCTTATTTGTATTAAACTTGCTGTTGTAGGATCAAAATTATCATTCCAATTTGCAATTGAAAATTTTCTGAAATTTGACATTTTTTTTAGACGTTTTAATTTTAAATTTCCCATTAAAAATATTTCCTTCTCCAGGATAAAAGTATTAAATTTAAGTTTAATAAATGATTAAATTTGTTTTCAGCCCTAATTTTTTAATTTAAAATAAATTATATATTTACTGCATTAACTCATTTAATTAAATTGTAATAAATCATTATATAAAAAATGTTTTTATTAGATATTAGTGAATAATACTAAATTATTAAGCTGTCATCGTCCTTACCAATTGGCACGAACTAAAAACATTAATTATTTAAGAGCTTTTTTAATTTAGGAGTTGCAAATTTATTTTTAGCAGGTATTGATATAAAGAATATATCAGCAAATATCAACTTGTAGTTTTATTAAAGAACATTGATAAATTCTTAAAATGCTGAAAAAATAATTTTTTTTCGTTATCTGTATTAATATTAAAGTTATCAGCTAAAATAATTAGATTTCTATATTGTAATATATATAAGCTTCTCTCTTCGTTATTATTACTTTCATTTACTTTTTTTATTAATATAGGTATGTTTTTCTTTAATAATGAAAATATTAAATTTTCCGATCCGGATTTTTCTATTTTTAAATCAATCTTATTGCAAAATTCTATTAAGATGAGGCTTTTTTTATAATAATCCGAGCTTAAATCTTCATGAGCTTTATATAGTGTGTCATATAATATTTCGGTTAATTTATCTCCCAATATAGTAGTTGCCGGGGTAATAGAAAAATATTTTAACAGGTTAAATATGTCTATTAATTCTTTTAATATTAATCTGTCGGGAAAAGATGTAAGCGTTTTTGAAAGTGAGTAAAAATAGGATTTATATGCTAATTTCAGGAATGATTTAAAAATATCGGGTAAAGGAAGATTTAAATCTTTATAATTAATAAGCAGCTGTTTTATATTGCTAAATAATTTAATGCCGCAGTCTATTATCTCTTCCTGTATGTCTTTATATGTGTAATCAACAATAAATCTTTTTATATCATTTAATAGATCTTTGTTTGAATAAATTTTTATATCATAGGATGAATATTTATTTTTATCAAATATATTTTTTAATAAGTCATTTTTAGCTTTATTAAAAATATTTTTATCATTTTTATTAAAGATTAATATCCAATGATTGTTACTCTTCTTTTGAATTAATAAATATATGTAATCTTTATAAAAAGATCCTATTTTATTAATTATAGTAATATTTCCTTCAAAAAAATTATTTTTTATTTTTTTAAAATTAAAATTTTTTATTTTAAAATTTTCAAATATTTTAAAAATATTAATCAGATCTTTTAAAGCAGTCTTATAAAGAGTTATATAATTAAATGCTATATTGGATATATCATGTAAAGAGGGGTATATCCAATTATTCAGTATCCATTTTCCATTATTAAAATCTTTGATATTTGAAACTGCTTTTTCTAAATCATTTTCGAGGTTTGTTTTCAGGTATTCATATTGATCACCCAGTATATATATTGAGTTATATGCATATTTAATGTTTTGTACGGTTTCTATACCCGTTAACTCTGTAAAAAACCAGGCACATGATGTATACATAAATAAAGCATATTTTTGGGATTCCAATAATCTGTGAATTAAAAATACTTCTTTTTCATTAATTTTATTTTTTAAATGCTTTTTAAGAAAACTGGTATCATCAATATCATAATCATTCAGAATGTGGATAATATAGTCATTTCTTAAATCCCATATATCAGCAACATATTTTGACAATTCATTTTGATAAATTTCATCCAGTTTATTTTTTAATGAATCAAATGCTTCTCTTAAAGGAGTCCTCCATTCCTGGTTCCAGCCTTCTTCTCCGCCTGTGTGGCAGCCGCAGTTTCTATACCACCTGCCTACACCATGTATACAACTCCATGATGATCCTTTTCCGTCATCTCCTAAATATAATGATGTTTCATATTCGGGAGAATGCATATCAAGGTATTCTCCAAAATTAATAAGTTTGATTTTATTATTTTTTAAATGGTAGTCATTTATTAATTTTGCAAGACACATGTTGCCGAAGGGTTCATGATGGCCGTATACTTCTCCGTCTGTTGCAATAACAACAATTTCGTTATGTTTTTTACCTTTCATAATATCATTTGCAAAATTATCTGCATTGTATAGAAGGTGTTCGAAGCTAATACCCGTAGAAATTTTTTTATCATAATAAAATGCCGCAATCTCTCCATGATTTCTGATAATCTTGTAAGCTCTTTTGGTATTTATATGATGATGGTGATTGACCTCGGTCCATTCTCCATGATTTATTTTTTTATAACCTTTTGCCTGATCTGGAGATAAGATTATAAACCTTATATCAAAATCTATAAGCAAATCTACTGTATCATAGTCAATTGCGGTTTCAGAAAGCCAAATACCTTCACTTTTTCTGTTAAATCTTTTTTCAAAATCTTTTAATCCCCATATTATTTGTGTTTTTTTATCCTGATAATTTTGCAGAGGCATTATAACGTGATTGTAAACCTGCGCAATTGCATTCCCATGGCCATTATGCATTTCTAATGATTTTTTATCTGCTTCAAGAATTGCATTATATGTGTCAGGTTCATTTTTTTCAAGCCATGAGAGTAGAGTCGGACCAAAATTAAAGCTGATGTATTCATAATTATTGATTATATTTATAATCCTTCCTTTGTTGTCCAGGACCCGGGAAAAACAATTAGGCTCATAGCATTCTCTTGTAATCCTTATATTCCAGTTTTTATGAGGTTTTGCAGAATCCTGATCTTCTATTTGATTTGTCCAAGGATCCTCTCTTGGAGGCTGATAGAAGTGCCCGTGTATTATTGTATTTATTGTTTGATCACTCAAATTTTTTTTCCTTTATAATAAATTATACTTTATTATGAAAATTATATATGAATTAATTATTTTGTCAATAAAGAGAAATAATAATAAATATAATTGAAGCGGTTATTGTAATAATCTCTAATAAGTTCCAGGGAGGTCTTATCAGTAATATTAATCTTACCGGTAAATAAGAAATCGCCAGTGCAAAAATTGCAAGGCTTAAACTGGTTTTGCCGAAATGCACCGATGAACAAATAAGTATAAGGGAAAATGATAAATACAATATGGGGCTTATAAAGAATAATATTTTATCTATTATATTAATAGAGTCCTTTATCTTTGCCTGTCTGTATGAAAACAGGCTGCCGAATATCGATATAAAAAGATTTACCCGGAATATTATCCAGCCTAAAGTGTTGCCGATTACCATGGCAGGAATAAAAAACCATGAAAAACTTCCGATAAATAAAATTATTAATATTGTTGTTATAATATATATTATTTTATCTGTTTTAATATTTCCGGTTTTGTCATTTTCTAACATTGTCGGTTTTAAAAATATACAATAAGCCGTAAGTGCTTGTGTTATCCCGAGTATCCAATATAATTTAATATAATATATATTGATAATATCAATAAAATATTTAATGAATATTGCTATTAAAATTATGATAATATCCAGCATTATATTATCAAAGTAATATGGGTATTTTTCTATTAGTTTGCATGGTGAATATAATATTTTTATGACAAGCCTCCAATTTAAAGCCGTTATTTTTTTATAGTATCGGATTGATATTTTAAAATATAATGATTTATTTTTTTTACTATTTTTATAATTATAATTGTTTTTATATTTTAATTTAAATATAATTAATTTAATAGTTTATTATAAATTAATGAATAAGGCATTTATATGAGAAAAATATTTTTATTTATTTTTTTATTATTTATTTTTTTACTAAGGACGGAATGCAAAGAAGAGCATGATTTAATTAAGATAGAGCCTGGTACAGGGGTAAATGATATATTGATAGGGATGAATGTTAAGGATATAATTAAGCTTATGGGTGAGCCGGTAGTAAAAAAGGAATATAGTGAAGCTAAATCTGAATGGGAAACTTTTGGGTATGATATTAATGAAAGCATAATGTTTTTTATCGGATTTGATTATTATCTTGAGTTTAATGAATCAAATAAGAAGGGATATCCTATTTGGAAAATTTTTTTTGAAAATGATGAAGCTGTTATAATAACGGTAACAAGTTATATTTATGATATTCCTAAAAAAAGTACCGGTGTTATGCCGTCTTGTTTTATCTGGGGCAATGAGAATGACATTATAAACACCTTGGGTGATAATTATTTTAAACATAATAATTTATTTGATTATTTAGAATATTATTATATGGGAAAAGGCATACTTTTTTTTATAAAAGAAGGCTATATCAGGGTAATAATGATCTATAAAAAATTAACTGATAATGAAGCAAGCATTTTTAAAAAAAGATTGATTAAGAAAATTGATTAATATAATAAATTATTTTAGTTGATTTTTTATGAATGGCACTTCTACAAATATTTCTTTTTTATTTCCATTAATATCGATAAATTTTATCCCGTTTGCATATAGCAGGTGATATTTATATAAATTTCTATCTTTTTTATTATATAGTTTGTCTCCTAAAATAGGGCAGCCTATAAATGCGAGGTGTACCCTGATCTGGTGTCTTGCACCTTTTTTTATTGTGATCTCTAATACAGATTTTTTGTTTTTTGTTTGCAGGATTTTCCATCGTGTAACTGCGTTTCTCGGACTGCTTCTATAGTTTACACCATCCTGCACAACAACCATCTTTTTTTTTTTCTTGGGATGATGGGCAATGGCAATATTTATTATACCTTGTTTTTTTTGGGGAATACCATCTACAACAGCCGTATAAATTTTTTCTATTTTTTCAATATTCATTATTTTTGAATAATATTTAAATGCTCTACTGTTTTTTGCAAATAATATTAATCCACCTGTATCATTATCAAGTCTGTTTAATAAACCACCTTCATTTTCTTTATATCCTGTAACCCTTTTTAAATTAGGCATTTTATTAAATAAGAGATCACATATGTTTTCTTTATTTCCCGGTGTTGTCGCCAAACCTTGCGGTTTATTAAGTATTATTAATTCTTTATCTTCATAAGCAATTAGTTTTTCTAATTGTATATTCATATTTTTAAACCTGACCAACATATTCTTTTTTTAATTTTTTCTTTATTTTAAAAAGGTATGCTGCAATCGTACCTTCTGATAATCCCAATTTATTACCGACCCATCTATTTGAGGGTAAGATACAAAAACCTGTATATTTTTTTTCCAGCTTTTTTTTATAATTTCTGGTTTTTATTTCTTTAGCAGTAAGTTCATTTTTTTTGTTTTCATCTTTTTCATTAATAATTTCTTTTTGCAGTGTAAGTATTTTAACATATTTCTTTTCTAATTTAATCTGAATTTGTTTCTTTTTTTCTATTTTTTTTAATATAATTTTTACGGATTCATCAATATTAATTATGCCGGTATTTATACCATATTTTAGTGATAGTACAGTCTGTTCTTTTTTTGTCAATACAGATAGATTTATAGAATCCTTGTAAATATCTTCATTGCTGTAATCTGTTAAATTTATTAAATCATGTGCAAAGGTTAAATGAATTTGCTTTAATGTTTCATCGTTTAAAAATTTTCGGCTTCTTAAATATGATATAAATTCTCTTTTAAATACTGTATTAAACCATGTTAAAAATTTTGCTGATTTATATTCTTTATATGTTTTAATTAAATTATCTATTTTACCTATTATATAGGCATAAAAATCATATATTATATCTTTATCTGTTATTTTTAAATATTCAGGTATTTTTAATATATATGGTGTCAATGTATTTATTAACACTCTTCTTGTTATAAAACCATTTTTATACTTTCTGATTATTTCAGATAAATTTTTTTCCATGCATTTTTCTCCTCATTTGATACTGTTATTTAAAATCATAAGACATAAAAAGCACAGAAAAAATATAAATGTGTTTATTTTTTTATTGCTAGTATATAATAAAAATATTAATAAATTTATAATTAAGATAAGCTTGTGTGTTTTTAATTAAACTGGGATGTAAAATAATAAATAAAAAAAGGGATTAGTCTTAATAAAATAAGATAATCCCCTTTATGTGCTCCTTTTCCCACTTTTTAATCTTCAAAATATAATATTTATAAAAATATTTAACTTTGTTACTTTATAATTTGCCACATATTTTTAAAAAAACAATAGCGAAAAAGGGCTATTAATACTTTAAAATTAAATAAACCGGTATTATATATATTATAGAACCAATTAAAAATATAACTATAAGAATAGTAGAAAATATTTTTTTAAATCCGAAGAAAATTATTTGCTGTATTGTCCTTAAAAACCAAAATGTAGAAAACATTATCAAAAGTGCTATACCGAGATTAGTGTTTAAAATTTCATTTTGAAAAAATAGGGTAGTAATACTCATGATAGAAAAGAAAATCATAAGACAAATATTAAATATTTGCATAACCTGTTTATTAATAAATGATATTTTTTTTAGATCCGTATTCCATTTAAATAATTTCCAGAACATTAAATGAAAAATAATAAATAAAATGTTATAGATACTTGAAAGATTAAAGAAAATTTTTATTATTTTTTCCATAAAATAAACTCCTTTTTTGCTTGACATTAAAAATTTGTGTTGTTACAAAATAATTTATACATATTATTATATAAAACATACCATACGGAATGGTATGTTTTATATAATACAAATTAGGATATAAAATGTCAAGAATAAAATTTGATGTAAAAGAAAATTGGTTGAAACTGGGTTTAAAAATATTATCCGAGGAAGGCCCTAATTATTTAACAATAGAAAATCTAACAGGGTTAACAGGATTAACAAAGGGGTCTTTTTATCATCATTTTAAAAATAGAGAAAAATATTCTGAGGAATTGATAAAATATTGGGCAGATAAAAATACTCATACAATTATTAGAATAAGTGAAAAAGGATTGACAACTATTGCAAAATTAAGAAGGCTGCTTATATTGGTTCTAAAAATATCAGAAAGAATAGAATTGGCATTTAGATCCTGGGCCTTATATGACCCGGTAATTAAAAAATATAATGATAAAATTGACAGGGCTAGAATTATATATTTATATAGACTTTATAATTCTATTTTAAAAAATCGAAAAAAATCTTTAATCAAAGCCTATAGGATTTATTTTGAGTTTATCGGCTATCAACAATTAAAGAATAATTGTGATAAAAATATAAGTAGTGAGTTGTTTAAAAGACTATTCGATAATGATGATATCAGATTAAAAAATATTTAGTTGCAGCATATTATTGTAATAATAGTTAAAACTTTATAAAAACTTGCTTGTAATTATTTTATCAAAATAATATATTTATAAATATTTTTTCAAAATATAAAAAATTATGAGTAAAATAAAAAAGATAATTACACGCCTATTATTCAGATTATTTATAAGTCTCAGATATCTAAAGAATAAAAAAAGAGGCGACAGGATAAATATTATTTTTTTGTCGATTTTTTTAGGGATTACATTAGGTTTAATGACATTAATTGTTGTCATAGGTGTTATGAATGGCTTCCAGGAAAATCATATTACAAGACGTATAGAGATTGGATCATATCATATATCTGTTTCTCTTAAAAATAAAAAAGCAATGGATATTGAAACTGCGTTAACAATAAAACAGCAGTTATATGATAACTTTAATGAATTTGAAGCAGTTGTTCCGTTTTCTGACAGACAATCGGTTATAAGATCTAAAAAAGGATTTTATACGGATGAAGATGTAATAAAGATAAGAGCAATAGATCCTGATGAGGCAAAAAAAGATTCTAAATTTATCGATTATCTTCAATTAAATAAAGATTTTTTAGATCTTGATTTTAGCTCTATAATTCTCGGTAAAGAAATGTTTAACTCTACAGTGAACAGACTCAATGACATAATATATCTTACCCCTGATATCAGCTATAGAAGTTATAAATCAAATGGAGTGCCTTTTAAAATAACGGATTATTTTATTTCAAACAGTTATGATTATGACAGATATTGGGGTTTTATTTCAATTTATTCATTGAAAAATTTAACGGGTAAAAATGATGTTGATAATATTGGTATTAAATTAAAGAGCAAAAAGCATAAAAATTTAATTGCTAAAAAAATAAAAAATTTTTTAGGAAATGATTATAGAGTGTTAACTGATGAAGAAATTAATAGCGGGTATTTTACAGCATTACGTTTGGAAAAAATAATGATATTGTTTTTATTTATAATTATTTTTTTAATGATTTCAGCAAATACCTTTAGTGCAATAAAACTTACAATTATAGAAAGAAAACAGGATATTGCAATTTTAAAAGCAACCGGAGCTTCTCCAAATGACATAGAAATAATATTCATTATAGAAAGTATAATACTAGGTTTTTTTGGGAGTCTTTTTGGAATATTGCTTGGTATCCTGGTTGCTTATAATATTGATAATATTTTTTTCTTTGTAGAATTATTAATTAATAATATTTATAAATATATAATTTATCTGTTTTCGGGGATATTTACTGATTTAGAATATACTCCAATAAAAATTTACGATACCTCAATATATTATCAGCAGAAATTTCCTGTAAAAATAAATTTTTTAGAGTCATTAATAATATGCTTTTCAATAATGCTAATGACTATTTTTGCTGCATTAATTCCTATTACAAGGGCTTCAAAACAAAGACCGATTGAGATAATTAAAAATTAAGGTGAATAATGAAGATAGAAAATTTTATTGCATTAAGATATATAAAAGAAAATAGAAAGAATAAAGATATTTCATCCGCCTCAATTGCGGTAATTATTGTAATTGCTTTTTCAATTATTTTTTTTATTAGTGCGCTTTCCATAATGAATGGTTATATTTATAATTTGATGAAAATAAAATTTGAGGTTGATTCCTTTCATCTTGATTATCTGGCTTTTATTAATCTTGAAGATTCTAAATATCTGCTTGAAAGAATAAAAAATAATAAATTAATAAATGATGAAATTTTGGTTGCAGGTTTATATAGAGAGGCAAAAGTATTGTTAACAGCTAATGGGAAAACCAGGGGTATTGCAAGATTTAGGTCTTTTCCGGAAGATATTTTTGATAAGGATAAAGAGTTTAATAAATGTATTAAATTGTTAGACGGCAAGAAAAAATTGGATAATAATGAGATAATGATATCTCGAAAGACAGCAGATGATTTAGGAGTTAAAATAGGAGATCATCTTTATTTAACGGCTATGATTGTACAGAACAGCCCGGAAATAACTTTACAGCGTTTAAAAATAAGCGGTATATTTACAACAGGTTATGTTGAGCTTGACGAACAGCTTTCAATTATTGGTAATACAACCGGAAATAAAATTTTTAAACAGGAAATTGGTTATAATATCTTTATTAAACTTAAAAATTATAAAAATGCGGATATTATAAGAAAACTTTATAAATTACCTGAAAAAATTGAGGAAAGAATAATTAATGAATATATATATAAAAAAATAAAGGATAAAAAGCTGATTAATATTATTCAGGAAGCTTACAGTAAAGATAATAATGATGATTTGTATTCTTTAAATAAAAATCTAAGTACAAAAAAATTATTAAAAATTTATGACATATTAAATCATATTAGATATATTTCTTCATTTGACGGGATGTATACTTGGGAGGAAAAAAATTATAATGAACTGATTGCATTAAAATTTGAAAAAAACGTAATAGCTTTTATTGTAATTTTGGTTATTTTAGTAGCATCATTAAATATTTTAACAACAATATTTATTACTGTACATGAAAAAAGAGAAACCATCGGTATTTTGAAAGCTGTAGGGTATTCACCAAGAAATATATTCATGATTTTTTTATTAAACGGATTTTATTTGGGATTTATTGGAACTTTAATAGGAATTATTTCAGGAATGATGATAATGAATTGGTTAAATGAAATACTTTTGTTTTTTTCAAAATTTATTAATTCTATTATAGTGTTTTTTTACCATATAGAGTCAATATTTATAAATGTTGACTTACCGGCAAAATTTGAAATATTCCCTAAGGATTTTTATCTTGATAGAATATATACAAATATATCTGCTTTTGAAATTGTTTTAATTATAGGGATAACATTGTTTTTTTCTATATTATCATCAATAATACCGGCATTAAAAGCTGGTAGAGCAAAACCATTCGAGGTGATGAAAAATGGCTAAATTGTTGGAAGTACATAATTTGGTAAAAAGTTATCAAAGTATTAATGAAGTCCTGCATATATTAAGAGGTATTAATTTTGATATAAACCCCGGTGAAATTGTAGCTATTTCCGGTGAAAGCGGTTCAGGTAAATCAACTTTTTTAAACATGATTGGAGGGCTTGATTCTGTTTCAGCCGGAACAATAAAGATTGAAGGTATTAATATTACTAATTTTACAGAAGATGAAATGACTGATTTTAGAAGCTATAAGATAGGATTTATTTTTCAGTCTCACTATTTATTGGATGAGTTTAATGCTATAGAAAATGTAATGATACCGTTTTTGATGAATAAATATAACAAAAAAGAGGCTTATGAAAAATCGGAAGAATTATTATTATTAATGGGGTTAAAAAACAGGATAAAACATTTTCCTTCTCAGTTATCAGGAGGAGAGAAACAACGAGTGGCTATTGCCAGAGCATTTATAAACAATCCTTCATTAATTCTTGCTGATGAACCGACCGGTAATCTAGATGAAAAAAATGCTCATGCAGTATTAGAAATGCTGTTTAATGTTATTTCAAATAGAGAGCATTCATTAATTATAGTAACACACTCAAAACAGCTTGTTATGATGACTGAAAATAAATACCTTTTAGAGAACGGTATATTAAATAAAATATAATTAATTACCTGGACTTGATAAAAATTAAAATATTATTTGGATAGATGGCAGTCTCAGGCATTATAATAAATTGCTTAATAAAATTATGAGTTTTTTAAAAGAAGAACTTATGTAGATATGAATGGCAGTTAGAGTCTTAATTTTTATTAGGAGATATATTATTATAATTTTACAGGAACCCAAATTTGATTTATTTACAAAATGTCCTTATTTAAGCGGTAAAAAAGAGAGACTGGAGTATATGTTTGCAACCGGTGTAACAAAGGAAGAATTTAATAAATTATTATTATCGGGCTGGCGAAGATTTGGTTATTTCTTTTTCAGACCAAGATGTGAAATTTGCAATGAATGCATACCTATAAGAGTAAAAGTTAATGATTTTAAATTGACAAGAAGTTTTAAAAGAATAATAAACAAAAATAAATTTACATCTGTTGTTTTTAAAGAATTAAAATTTAGAGATGAAATTTATGAAATATACAATGAACATTCATTAGATAGATTTAATCAGCAGACAGATATAGAAGATTTTAAAAAAACTTTTTTTCAAAATGCCGTATGTGCTATGCAGTCGGAATATTATGTTGATAATAAATTAGCAGCTATTGGATTTATTGATCTTTCCAGTGAAGCATTTAGCAGTGTATATTTTATATATAAATCAGAGTACAATCATTTAAGTTTAGGTACTTTTGGTGCAATAAAAGAAATTGAACATGCCTCATATTTAAATTTAAATTTTTATTATTTAGGGTATTATATCAAAGAAAATAAAAGTATGTCTTATAAGTCAAAATTTAAACCCTTCGATCTTTTTGATTGGAAAAAAAACAAATGGGTATCATATTAATTAAAAATTAATAAATTTTAGAAAAAATAAAAAAAATTTAATTATTAAAAAAACATATTGATTTATATATGAATTCGCTATATATTTATAAGAAAAAGATCTTAGGATTAAAAATGTTAGAGAGAATATCTTTTAATTTTAGCATGCAAGATGCAGAAGCGTGTATTGAATGTAAAAGACTGCCTGCTCATAAGATGGCTTATAGATTGGCTAACGGCTGCACTACTGATGAATTTGTTAATATTTATCCGTGGTATAAGAAAGACGATATAACTGCATTATTGGATTATGCTGAATTTTTATCAAAAGAAAGACTTGAACTGTTTAATCTTAATAATCAAAATAGATTAAAATAATTATTTTTATTGATTAGCTTTGTTCTTTTTCTTTATATCGTTTACTCATGGATTTTATTTCTTCAAGACATTCAAAAAAAACATCAACTAATTCCGGATCAAATTTTTTACCGGATAATTTTTTTATTTCTATTAATACTTCTTTTTCTTCCCAGGGTTCTTTATATACTCTTTTTGATGATAATGCATCAAAAACATCAGCTAGTGCAACGATTCGTCCGTAAATCGGTATCTCATCACCTTTTTTCGGTAATGGATTGCCGTTATTATCTATTTTAGTTGCTTCACCGGTACTTATATCAATATGCCCGGGGTAGCCTGTGCCGTCCCAATTTTCATGATGGTTTAATGCAACGATTGCTGCTACTTCGTCAAATTCTGATTGTTTATCAAAGAATAGTCTGGCGCCTAAAAAAGTATGTGCTTTCATTATTTCATATTCATCTTTTGTAAATCTTTCCTTCTTTTTTAAAATCATATCTGATACAGCAACTTTGCCTACATCATGAAGCATCGCCGCCATTCTGAGAATATCTCTCTTTTTTTCTATTACATCTTCGGGTATTTTTTTTCTTCTTGCCCATCTTTCATATAATTCTACAGAATAAGAAGCAACTCTATTTACATGTTCTCCGGTTTCTTTTGGATCCCTTAATTCGGTCATTTGTATCATTCTCATTAGGAGTGCTCTCGTCATTTTAGCCCTTTGTAAAACCATGCTGGCTGTATTGGCAAAATGTATTATATAGGGCTCATCTCTTTTTGAAAATGGTATAATATTGCCCTCCTTATCTTTTGCGTTTATAACCTGTAAGACCCCTGTAATTTCACCAATATTAGTTTTTAAGGGAATGGTAAGCATAGATTGAGTTTTATATTTGGAAATACTATCATATTCTTTATTAAATTTATAAGGAGCATCCTCAGGGATATTATAAGCATCGGGAATATTTAATATTTCACCTGTATCCGCTGCATAACCGCATATTGAATTTTGATTAATAGGCAGTTCAAAAATTGTGTATATAAGTTTTTTATTGGGAGGTAATTGATTTTGAAGAGTTTGATTTTGTGCATGGCTGAATTTAAGACTATTACCTTCTTTGACATAAATTGAACCTGCATCGGCATTAACGAATTCTCTTGCGTAAAATAAAATTTTTTCCAGCAGTATATCAAAATCCTGTATGCTGTTTAATTCTGAACTTAATTTAACTATTTCTTTAAATCTTTTACTAAATTTATTTAACATTTATTACTATTACCCGTTTATTATATAATATAGTAAAAATAAAAATATATCTCTACTATATTATATATTATACCAAATCATACATGAAATTTATTATTTTTTTTTAAAAATTGTCAAAAAAATATAAAGATCTAAATTTATATTTTGCTTTTTAATAAATTATTTTATATTCTATAACAAATTTCACAAATAATCGGGAGTGTAGTTTAAATGCATGAAGTTACTGTTATAATAGGCAGTGAAAATGATAGAGCTTTATTAGAGCCTTTAGAAAAAAAATTAAGAGAATTAGAAATAGAATATAAAATTTATGTTTATTCTGCACATAGGAATTTACCCGATTTATTATCATTCTTAAAAGAAAATAAAACAAAGGTTTATATAACGGCAGCAGGTCTTGCAGCAGCTTTACCGGGGGTAGTTTCTTCTCAGGTGAATGTTCCTGTTATCGGGGTGCCTCTTGTTGTTGGTGAATTAAAGGGTATAGATGCTTTATTGGCAATTTTACAGATGCCTAAAGGTGTGCCTATTGCTACAATGGGTATTGGAAAACAGGGTTTAATTAATGCAGCACTCCTTGCAGGAAGAATATTAGGTAAATAATTATTTTTTTATTGTTTTTTTTCATTAATTAAGGTAAATATACAGCAGTTTTGTGATTTTGTAACATTTTTATGAAGATATTTAAACTATTTTTAATTTTTATTTTATTATCAATTTGTTTCTTCGTTTTTAGTGACGCCGATGAATCTGACGATTTTTCCTGGATCTATGGATATATCAATATTGATCCTTCTGATGACATTTTTCATGGTTATAAACCGAAATTTTATAAGATATCCAAGGATTATGTAGAAAATCTTGTCTGGAATCAGGATATTGATTTTTTTGTTGAAGATATTGATAAATTTAATTTACGTAAAAATATTAATGCATTGCCCAGATTCCCATATGTTTTAATGCTGTATGGCGGTTATAATTATAACAGGGGTATAGATACAGGATTTTTATTTAGAATGGATGATATTGCTAATACTAGAGTTGCCTTGACGCTTGCAACATCATTTGGTCAAAACGGAAGATTTTGGATTCATTCTAATGTCGAATACCCCGTATTATTAAATAACAGACTTAAACTTTTAGGTACTTTTTCTTTTTTTACTTCTGCTCCTCAATATGCATCATGGATAGGTATGTATCCGGGTATTTATATGCACAGTGATGAAAATGCCAATAATAATAAACTCGGTGATGCATTAATGAAAAGCTTATTTAATAAAGTATGGAATAAACTTGGCATATATTTCAACAAATATAGAGATATAGGTTTTCATTTTGTAGGAGGAGTCGATTACAGAATTCCTTTTTTAGAGCTTAATGCTATAACGGTTTTTGATTTTTATTATGATTATCTTCATGTATATGACGGGACTCATGTTATCGGTCCGATACTTGAGTATGAAGAATTGCCTGAGCAGATATTGGCTGATGAGCATAATTTTAATTTTAATATACAGGTAGAGTTCCGCTGGAATAAATTTAAGCAGACAGAAACTATACCTGAAGGCAATCATCTTTCTTTAAAAACTAAATTTTATATTCCTACAAATATTGGTGATCTGGGGAAAGAATTTAGATTTAAATCGCTTATAGAAGAAAAATTTAATAAGAAATTATGGAGGGAGTTTGCCGTAAAACTAAGGCTTCTATGCGGAGCTAATTATAATATAAGCGAAGATTATTCCGGTGATCCGTATATGAGAGGATTTGCCAAAGAAGAATTAACGGGATGGTTCGCTTTATTGGCTAATATAGAGTTATTAATACCTATAGTTGATGTTTCAATGCTGACAGGGCCCGGTAAAAAACCATTCATAAATCCTGCTAAATTTGTAATTTACTGGAGTTTTTTTCTTGACGGGGGTTTTACGATTGAAAATTACAGTTATCCTCTTGAAAATTATTATTCAAGAACGCCTCGTGAAAAAATCAGAAATTCTTTAATAATGGGCAATCCGGCGGGACAGACTTACTTGGGGAATGGATTTTTTATCTTGCCTGCTGTGTCAGTCGGAAGCGGGATACAGATTTATCCTTTTTTTACACATTTTATATTAAGGTTTGATGTCGGTGTTAATTTATTAAAAGCAATTATGTACCAGACGCCGGAATGTATTGAGTTTGTACTTTCATTTAATCAAATGTTTTAATTGCATTTTTTATTCTTTTAACTCCTTCTTTTATTTCTTCAAGATTAAGATTGCCGTAGCCTAATAATATTTTATTTTTATGATTTTTATTTTTTATTGCATATTCTTCTACATAATAGATTTCTATATTATTTTTTTGTATTTCATTTTTCAATTTATCATTAATATTTATATTAATAAACTCTACAACAAGATGCATGCCGGTTGTTTCACCGGTTATTTTGATGCTGTTATTAAATGCTTCTTTGAGTAATTTTATTAAGTATGTGTTTTTATTTTGATAGATTTTTTTCATTTTAATGATATGCCTTTCAAGATATCCTTCTTTAATAAAATAGGTGAGAGCCTGTTGTTTTAATGATGATGTATGCATATTTAACATTATTTTCACCTTTTTACATTTTTTTACCAAATTTTTGGGAATAATCATATAGCCAAGTCGTAAAGCTGGCGCCAGATTTTTACTAAATGTGCCTATATGTATTACATGCTCAGGAGCCAATAAATGCAGGGAGCTTATAGGATTACCAGAAAATCTAAATTCACTGTCATAGTCATCTTCAATTATGTAGGATCCTGTATCTCTGGCATATTCTATTAATTTTATTCTTCTTTGTATAGGTAATGTGCCTCCTAAAGGAAATTGATGAGAAGGAGAAACAAAAATACAGCTTGATTTATTATATTTTGGTAATTTATCAACTACTAAGCCTTTTTGATCAACTTCTATAGGATTTAATTTTAATCCCATACTCATAAAAATATTTGATATAAATGTTACAACAGGATCTTCTATTATTATTTCATTATAGGTGGGATTAAACAATTTTGATAATAATAAAAATGCTTGTGCCGAACCCGATATTATAAAAACCTGATCAGGCTCACATCTTATGCCTTTAATTTTTAGTAAATATTTAAGTATTTCTATTCTTAAATCAAATAATCCTTTTATATTCCCATATGTTAATATATTTTTTTGAGAATAATAACAGGCATTTTTTATACATTTTGCCCATAGTTCTCTTGGAAAATAATCAAGATCAGGGATACCGCATTGAAATTTTATTATATGATTGTTTTTTTCTTTTTTATTTAAATTAAATGATTCACTATAATCTTGATAATAGTCTTTATATTTATCCAGATATGTTCCTTTTGCAACATATGTACCGGATCCTTTAATACTTTCAATATAACCCTCTGCAATTAATTGTTCATAAACCTCTATCATCACATTTCGGGATACATTTAATTCATTTGCTAATTTTCTTGTTGAGGGTAATTTTTCACCGCTTTTAACTTCATTTTTTAAAATTTTAGAACTTATCTGTTGAAAAATTTGTTTTGATAAAGAAATATTTTTTGATCTGTCAATATCTAGCCAAAGCAAATTATACCTCCTGTAAAAGTGGTCCTGAAAAATAATAAAAAAGCGGTACTTTACAGGACTTCTTTTATTAACTATAAACATAATATCGTAAAAAACAAATAAAATTTTAATGAAGGAATTAAAACTGCTTTGACTTATAATATTTATCTGACAACCGGTTATATTAAAAGATCTTGTGAGGTATCATTAAAACATCACGATATGTATTTTATTGATTTATAACAGCATAAAAATTATGAATATTAAACTTGATTTTTATATAATATAGATTAAAATATATTAAAACGTTTACGTAAACGATTTTTCTGTGATATTAATTATAGAATTAATAGTACACAGCAATATAAAATTTATTTGATTATTTTTATTATATAAATTAGTATATTAATATAAGAAAAAAAGGAAGTTCCAATTAGCTTTATACAATTCTATATTTTTTTGATTAAAAATTTGAGGAGCAATTATGCAGTTTAGAAAATTTGGCAATAGTAATATTGATGTTTCAATATTTGGGTTTGGCTGTATGAGATTCCCTGTTATTAATAATAATGTTGCAAATATTGATGAAAAAAAAACAGCAAGGATGGTTCATTATGCTATTGATAACGGTGTGAATTATTTTGATACTGCTTATCCTTATCATGAAGGTAATAGTGAAAAAGTATTAGGTAAAATATTAAAAGGAGAATACCGAAAACAGGTTAATATTGCTACAAAATTACCCTGCTGGCTGGTTGAGAATAAGAATGACTTTGATAAATTTTTAAATGAACAGCTTAAAAATTTGCAGACAGATCATATAGAATTCTACCTTATTCATGCATTGTTTACTGAAAGATGGAACAGTATGAAAAAATTAAATGTTTTAAAATGGTGTGAAAAAATTGTAGCGGAGGGTAAAGTTGGTAAGATCGGATTCTCATTCCATGACAGTCTTCCTGTATTTAAAGAGATAATTGATGATTATGACAAGTGGGATTTTTGCCAGATTCAGTATAATTATTTAAATGAAAATGTGCAGGCAGGTACAGAAGGTCTTGATTATGCATCAAAAAAAGGTCTGCCTGTTGTTGTGATGGAGTCCCTACTCGGAGGGTTATTAGCCAATCCTTCTGATGAAATACAGAAAATGTGGGGTGATAAAAATCCGGTTGATTATGCATTAAGATGGTTATGGCATGACCCGAGGGTAACAACTGTATTAAGCGGTGTATCTACTTTCGATCAATTAAAAGATAATATAGAATATGCCAAAAATGCTAAACCTCTAACAGAAGAAGAGTTAAAGTTGATTAATAAAATCAGAGATAAATACAGAGAGATAAATCCGATACCTTGTACAAAATGCAGATATTGTATGCCTTGCCCTTTTGGTGTTGATATACCCAGAAATATAGAAACATATGTTGAAAGCATCATACATAATAAATTTTTTTGGAGTAAAGCTCAATATAACTGGCATATTCCGGATAAAAATAAAGCAAGTGCCTGCAAACAATGTAAAAAATGCGAGTCAAAATGCCCGCAAAAGATTGAAATAAGTAAATGGATGCCGATTATTCATGAAGAACTCCTATTTAAAGATGGTGAGGTATAATAATTAATTTAAAAGATATATTTATAATATTTTATGTTATCTTTTGTAATATTATAATAATAATTATAACAACAAATAAATATTAATACTTTACATGATTTATTATTCTATTTATTTTTATAATAATTTGTTTGTTTTAAAATTATTAACTTTAAATACTTAATATTCTAGGGAGTAAATTATGAAGATAAAAGGATTTTTATTTATTGTAATCATATTTATAATTTTCGGATGTAACAGTAGTAAAGTATTAAAAAGCAGTATAGAATTGATATGTGTTGAGCCGGGTACTTTTATGATGGGAAGTAATGATGGTGATGAAGATGAAAAACCTGTTCATAAGGTTACAATAACAAGGCTATATTATATCGGAAAATACAAAGTGACCAATGATGAAGCAGCAAGAGTATTCACATGGGCTCTGCAAAAAAAAAGAGTCTATATTAAAAATTATCATATCAGGCTGTTAGGTAATAAGGAATATGTTTTAGTAAGACTTGCAGAAAGCAATCCTGCTGTTAAGATTACATATAAAGACAATAAGATTATTCCCCTGGAAGGAAAAGAGAAGCATCCATGTATTGGAATGAATTGGTTTGGTGCAGTTGTATTCTGTAACTTTTTGAGTGAGATGGAAGGGAGAGAACCTGTTTATGATATGGAAAAATGGACAACACATTTTAAAAAAAATGGATACAGGCTGCCGACAGAAGCCGAATGGGAGTTTGCAGCAAGAGGCGGTGTTAAAAGCAAAGGATTTAAATACGCAGGGAGTAATAATATTGATGAAGTTGCATGGTATGGGATGTTTGATACACAGCCGGTCGGGTTAAAAAAACCTAATGAGCTTGGCTTGTATGATATGTGCGGTAATTTATATGAATGGTGTAATGACCCTTATGGTGAAGATTACTATAAAAATTCACAAATAAAAGATCCAAAAGGGCCTGAGCCGAGAGAAGATTATATTAATGATTATAAGGTTAGAAGAAGCTGTGTATGGAATCAAAAACCCTATAATAATAGGGTAACCAACAGGATTTACGGATGGATCTTCTGTACAAGTATTTGCGGTTTTAGAGTTGTTATAAAATAATATTTCTAAAATATTTATGACTTTTTTAATATTGACCTTTTTTGATTAATATAATATAAATCGTTAAATTTAAAAATTGTTTATTTAATTAATATTATAAAGAAAGTAAAATAAATAAAAAAGTATATTATTCTGTCTTTATTTATTTTTCTTATTTAAAATCAGATTAAAAAATTTATTTTAAAAATAATTTTAAATTTAATATTATGCTATTAATTTAATAAATTTAAAAACAAATCATAAAGGGTTAATAAAAATGAATTTAATAAAATATTTAAAAAACATTGATAAATGGGGTAAACAGGGTAATGATATATGTCAATTTGATTATCCTTATGGAATAACAGTTGATTTAAATGATAATGTTTATGTAGTAGACTCATTAAATAATAGGATACAAAAATTTTCATCAAGTGGTAATTTTTTAAAAGAATGGGGTAAATATGGTAAACATGACGGCCAGTTTAATTATCCGTGCGGTATTACTTTTAGTAATGACGGATATTTATACGTTGCGGAACGAGGAAATCATAGGGTGCAGAAATTTGATTTGGATGGAAATTTTATAAAAAAATGGGGTAAAGAAGGAAGTAATGACGGCGAGTTTTCATATCCGTATGGAGTTGCTGTAGATAATAAAAATAATTATATATATATAGTAGACACCAGCAACAATAGAGTGCAAAAATTTGATTTAGATGGAAAATTTATTTTAAAATGGGGAAAGAAGGGGGCAAATGAAGGAGATTTTCATTTACCGCATGGCATAGCCATTGCAAAAGACGGCCATGTTTTTATTGTTGATTCGTGGAATAATAGAGTGCAAAAATTTACAGAGGATGGTAAATTTATTTATAAATGGGGTAAATACGGCAGTAATATAGGGGAGTTTCATATTCCGCAAGGAATAGCCATTGATATAAATTATAATATATATATTGCCGATACGGAAAATCATCGTATACAGCAGTTTAATAAAGAGGGTAATTATATCGGTGAATGGGGTAATTACGGGACAGATGAAGGACAATTTAATCTTGTTCATTGTATATCAGTGGACTCTAAGTGCTGTATATATACAACGGATACATTAAACGGCAGAATACAAAAATTTGAGTTTATTTCAAATAATTAAATTGTTTTTTTTATTATTAATGCGGCTCTCCGATTTCAACTATATGCCCGTCAGGATCACAAAATCTAAATACTTTTTGCCCCCAAGATTGCGTTTTTATCGGGTGAATTATTTTAGCTTTTGACTCTTCAACTTTTTTAAATATGCTTTCTAAATTTTTACATTGAAAATTAATTAAAAGATTTTCCATTCCTTGACTTTTATTATGATTAGAATCATTTTTATTATATAAATTATCAAAAAAACTTTTTGCTTCATGGATCGCAAAATTATTCTCAAACACAATATAAGGACCGTAATCGTTTATAATTTTCTGATTTAATACTTGATTATAAAATTTTTTTGAAATCTCTATATTTTCTACAAATATTATAGTATTAATATATTTTATATTCATTTTTACCCCTTTTTTATATAAATCAAATCATCCATTGATTATTTTATATATTTATAATATAAAATATATTTTTTTTTTTAAAAATACAACCAATTAAATATTATTATTTTTTATGCATTATTCTCTTTATTTTCATTATAGATAATATTAATTTTTATTTTGCCTTTTTGAGCCATTCTTGTTAAGAAATAATATGCGCTTTTTTCCGATATTTTAAATTTATCTGCTATTTCTTTTACATCAATTGAGTTTTTATCTTTTACAAAGTCTATAATTTCTTCTTCTATCTGATTTAGCCAGTCTTCAAAAAGAGCCTGTATTTCAGGGGTTGCCAGATTAGAAAAATTTGAATTTTCTTTAAAATTGTCCATCATTACCTTAAACCATTTAAAGGGAGGGAATTCATTATCATCTTCCGACATAGAATCCTTCATTTTATCCATCATTCCCATCATATATTCTTTCCCTTTTTTCATTTTTTCTTTAAATTTTTTCATCATTTCTTCCATTTTTTCATTATCAAAACTATTGGTAAAACAGTCTCCCATTTTATTAAAAAATTCCTTCATTTCTTCAAAGTATATATTTTCTTTAGAATCCTTTTTATCGTTATTTGATTCCATAGATGCCTCCTAATAAAAATAATTATTTTCTTTTCCACCAAGGCGGACAAAAAAACATCGGATTATCCATTTTCATACCTTTTATATTATTTGCAATTTCCAGGAATAATCCTAATGCTTCTAAAAGTTTAACATCCTTTAAGCTGTAGTATATAAAAGGCCCCTTTCTTTTTGTATTAAGAATTTCCATCTCCCTTAATGTCCTCAAATGATGTGATACAAGAGGCTGTGATAATTTTAGATTATCGACAATCTCTGAAACAGAGCGTTCCTCATTATTAATTAATTTTATTATTTTTAATCTGTTTACATCACCAAGTGTCTGGAAAAGATGTTGTAATTTATATGCATCATCCATATAAATATCCTTTTATATAAATAATAGTTTATATAAGCTATTATTTATATAATGCAAAATTATTATTTTGTCAATAGAATTTTTAATAAATTTAATAGGATTTTTTATTAAAAATGATTATTTGATACTTGATCAATGCAGTTATCAATATTTTTAAGCATGATTTTTAATGAGCATTCATTTTTTATTAAATTATTAATATTTTCTTTTATTGATTCTTGCAGTTTTTTATTGATTAAATATTTGTATATAAACATCGATAACTTATTAATATTATTATTTTCTGCTAAAAAACCAGTTTTACCATGTTTTACATAATTTATTTCAGGACCATGATAAGGGCCTTTTACACCTTTTTTAAATGAAAATACAGGTTTTTCAAAACAGAATGAATGAATTACCGATAAGCCAAGCTCACCGGGGAGCAGCAATAGATCAGAACAGTATATATAAATACTGTTTTTTTCATATTCAAAAATAGCTCCATGTAAAAAAAAATTATTTTCATAATCAGTGTTTTCTATTTTTTTCTTTAAAACTTTATACATTGGCCCATAACCTATTATATGAAATCCGATATCATTGTTAAGTTTAGATTTTAAAATATTATATATGTCTATGAGAAGTTCAGGTCTTTTTGATTTTAATAAGCGTCCTAAAAAAATAATATTATACTTATGCTTAAATCCTATTTTTCTCTTTAATACAGATAAATCCTGTTTTTTTAATTTTGACTTTATAACGGATAATTTTTTTGTATCTAATGTATTATTTGCAGTATAAATTTTATTTTCAGTTATATAATTATTAAAAAATTTTTTATCATTTTCCGTATATATCAATATTGAATCAGCATGTTTTATAAAAAATAATCTTATTTTATCGGTAAAATTTTTCTTTGGATCAAAACCTATTCTGCGATTATAACAGTGACTCCATAAAATTAATTTGAAATTTAATATTCTTTTTAAAATTAATACTATAAATAGAGAAATGATTCCTATTGAAAATTCATGGATAATAATTTCCGGATTGTATTTTATAATTGAAGGAGCAACATTTAAAAAGACATTAGTTTCTTTTTTACTTAATTTTATACTTGAAACTAATTTTGAATAATTTGTTTTTACCTGTTTAATTCCAGATTTATTTTTTGAATGAACTACGATTAAATTATATTTTTTTGATAGATAATCGAAAATTCCTTTTCTATAGTATGTAAATATTCTTTGAATTATCATTATTTTTTTTTTCATATATTTAGTTAATATTAATAGGCATTAATATTTCTCCTTTCATAAAAGGCTTTAAATTATATTTATTTGTATATTTTTTTTTGAATAAAATAAAATTTAATGGAAAAGTAAAAATAGGAGTCTTTGCTGGATACAATAAAACACCGTCAACTTTTATTTCTTCTGCAAGATTTTTTAATTTATTTAAATATTTTATTTTATCATTCCATAAAAATAAGACATATTTCCAGTATATTTTTGGATTTATTTTATTTCCTCTGCAATCTATTAATTTAATCAAATTTGACACTACTTTTTTATAATCTATACCGATTTGGTAAATACTGGATAATTTTTGATCAATACCGTCAATAGAAAATTCAATTCCGTCAGTGTACTTTACTATAGCATTTCTGATTTTGTCGTTATTTATATACATCCCGTTAGTAGATAAAAAAATGTAACTTTTTAAGAAAGAAAATCTTACAAGTTTTAATTCTTCTTTAAAATATTTATATTGAGAAGGTTCGCCCAGATTGTATAACCATATTTTATTTATTTTATATTTTTTAAAAATATTTATTATTACCATCAGATCATCAAGTGTTAAATATCTTTTTAGCCTTTTTTTTTCTATTACATTTTTCATACAGCCCAAGCAGTTATAACTGCAATTAATGGTATTTTCAATTGTGAGTTCCTTTATTGAGATTATCTTTCTATGTTTATAAGCATGTTTTAATTTTTCTTTATCATTTTTTATTATTTTTAAACTTTTACATAATGCACATCTTTTTATAGGTAGTATTCCTTTATTCAATTTATCTCTAAATATATTTATTTTTTCCCCATTCATAATTTTTATTAATGATTTTTTGGTTAATATATTACCTAATTGACCATTACCGGTTATATCTCTACAATTGCATGTTAGAGAACCATCACAATTTATTATAATTCTGTCTAATGTTGATCCATATAAATTTGTACAGAAAAATTTATAATTTATTATTTTTATTTTAACTTCAAGAAATAGTTTAAGTATAAAGTAGAATAGTTCCAAAAATATAAATGAAAAAAATTTATAAAAGGAAATAAAATTTTGTTTATTCATTTTTAATATATAAATGATATTTTTAATATATTCTTTTATAAAAGTTTATAATATTAAAACAATTTAAACAATTACACTAAAGTATAATTTTATAATTAAAATAACTCAAAATACATACTACTTAAGTATAAAATTCATAAGCTTATTATTTTTAAGAATAATTATTATTGTCAGGTGTTGAAAGTTTACCGTTATCTTCATTTGTTGATAAATTACCGATTCCATCAAAATTACTTATTTCAAGATTGCCTCTAATGTCATCGGGTATATCTTTTTGTATATATTTAATGGCATCATCTGCTGCTTTTTTTATAGCATTATCATAATGTTCGTTTTTAATCTTTGTCAGATCTTTAATGCAGTTTATATCCCCGATTATTTTAACAGCATTAATTGACTCCAATAAAATATACCTGTTGTCTGTCATAAATAATGTTTTCAACCAGTTAATTGATTTTTTTACATTTAATTCTTTAAAATATTTTATTAATGGTATTGCTACATATTCATCATTAATATCTTTACCTCTTTTTTGTATAATATCCAGCAAATAAGGAATGCTTTTTCTTTTTTTTAATTCACAGATACAGAGTATAACCTCTTTTACAATGTTGATATTAATAAAATCAAGCAATTTATGGTAAGTATCTAGGACCATATTGTTTTCAGGGTATTTTTTTAATATATCTAATCCCATATTAATTATTTTTCTGGTTCTATTATTCATTATTGCGTTGATTACTTTAGGAAGACCTTTTTCCTTTGATATTGAAGCAGCAAGTATAACAATACCAGGATTTTTATCATTCTCCAATTTTTTAATAAATTTGTTATATTTTATGTATAATTGTGATTCTATCAGCATTTTTAAATTATTTTCTCTTACTTCCTCGATTGTTTCATTATTGATATTGTTAATAAGCCGATTTTCGATTGATTTATTATTTTCTAATATTTTTTTTATCAAACTCATGATATATTTTTGAGATTCATTATTTGTAAGTAAATCTTTATCCCAGGTGCTTATTGATATATAATTTTTTGCTAAAGATATCTCTTTTATATCATTAAGATAAAGGGAAAAGAGTTTTCTTATATCAAGAGATAATCTTGCAATACATTCCGGTTTATCATTTGTGAATATTATAAAATTGTTATCAAATGTCCCATCACCGGTTTTTATTTTTTCATAACATTTTGTAATAACAGGGATTTTTTCTGTGCCTGCCGTAAATTCATAAACAATTTTACCATACATTATATCATATGAGATTTTAATATGTAAATCATCGATATTCCCATAAAGATGGTATCCCTCACTATTAAGGTTTAATTTATTTTGTATTTCTTTAAGATATGTATTAGCTTCTGATGTAAGTTTTTTATTTTTTATTTCACTTATCTTAAAAAAATTATCTTTAATATTTTGATAATCATCATTATTAAAAAATCCATAATACTGTAAAATTTTAATGCAAATCGTTATAATAATTAATAAAATTATTATTATTAAATTCATCGATTTTGCCTTTAACGGTATTACTTATAACTTATATATCTATCAAACATAATTTGTCCGTTGCCTGATATTTTTGTTTCTTTATCATCTTTTAACTCTGTCGAATCAAAATTAACATCCCCGATTAAATTTAAGCCTATTTCCCTGGATGTGTTAAGCTCCATTGTATATTCACCCTTAACAAGCATATTCATCTTAATTCCCTGCAGGATAATTATTAATTCTGCCGATATATTAAATACTGCATATTTTGATTTTTTGTATTCCTTTATCTCTTTTACAGTTATATTAATTTTATTGATTTCTGACTCGCCTATTTCACTTATGAAGATATATTTTATTAAATCCTCCATAAAAGCTGCATTTTCTCCCTGTTTTATTTCTATACCGTTTAAATTTGATAATATATTCATATATTCTATATAATTTTTATAGTCACTCTCTATATGTTTTATTTCTACATCCGTAAGGCTTTCTCTGCTGTTTTTATATTTTATATTTATTAATTTATCTTCAATTTCAATTATATATGATTTTCCGCTGACCGGGTTTATAGTAAAATTATCTAAATTTGTTTTATCATATATTTTTACTTCTTTATAAGTAGCGATGATTTTAATTTTGTTATTTTTTTTCAGATCTAAAATTTTTTCCTCTTTATTTATTGTCTCTTTAAAAGCCAGGACTTTTGTTTCTTGATTGTCTGCATTTATAATATTTATTTTTAATTGTGTGCTCATATTTAATAAATCATGTCTTTCTTCATTTTTGCTAAAATTTTTAAAAGTAAATTTATATATAGTATCATTTGAGTATATTAATGTATAATTTAATAAGATAATATAAATTATGATAAAAAGATTTTTTTTATTTTTCATTTTTTATCCTTTATGATTTTAATTTTCAGTTTTATTATTTTTTCCTTTGAAATATTTTTTCTAAATATTCTTTTGATATTTCAAAATAAATAGGTCTGCCATGAGGACAGTTTATTTTGTTAATTTTAAAAAACTCATCAATTATCTCAGCCATCTCCAGTATTGTAAGAATATCACCTTTTTTTACCGCTTCCTTGCAGGATGCTTCGATTAGCAGAATATCAATTATATTGTCTTCTTCAATAATGCCTTCTTTTTCTAAAAAAGCTTTTATAATATCAATAACATAATCATAATCTTTTTTAATTAAAAGTATCGCGGGAAGTTCCCTTATTTTAATAGTTGAGCCCTCACTTCTTTCAATTAAAAATTTATTCCTGTTTAATATGTCGATTTTTTTTTCTAGATTACCGTCTATTTTTTCAAGATCAAAGATGATCGGCACCAACAGCTTTTCGATGTCTTGAGTTTTTTTATATTTTTCTTTTTTCATATTAAATATTATTGACTCTGCTGCTGCATGCTGATCTATTAATAATATTTTATTATTTTTTTCAACTATAATATAAGTATCAAAAGCAACGCCGAGTATATTATAATTTTTAATTATTTTTTGATTTTGGTCTGTAAAATTATTATCATTTTTATTTTTTGCAGCAATTACTTCATTATAATAATCAAATTTATTATCAATATTATTAAAATCCAATTGAATCATCTTATCTTTTTTTTCTTCATTTTTTTTATAATCATTATCGCCGTAGATTTCTCTTTTTAATATTTTACTAAATGATTGTATTATTGTGTTCTGGATTGAACAGAAAACATCATTTTGATTGATAAATTTTATTTCTTTCTTTGCGGGGTGTATATTTACATCAATTAATTTAGGATTTATATTTATATATATATATATTAGAGGATGTCTTCCGGGAGAGATATAATTTCTTATAGCCGTATCAATTGCCGCATTTAAAAAACTAACTCTAACGGGTCTGTTGTTTACAAATAAGGTTTGATATTTTCTGTTTGAGAAAAATATTTCACCTGGAGAATGATATAGGCTGATTGTAATATCATCATTTATTTTTTGAGTAAATTTATATATATCAAAATTATCTTCATTTTTAAAAATCGAAAAAAATGCCTCTTTAAAGTATTCATTGCCGTTTGTCGAAAAAATAATCTGCTTATTATGTATTAGTTTAAATGAAACATTTAAAGCAGAAAATACCTTGTCTATAACTGTATTCTTTATATGAAACCATTCTGAAGTTTGAGTTTTTAAAAATTTCATTCTTGCAGGGATGTTATAAAAAATTTCTTCTACTTCAACCTTTGTTCCTTTTTTAAATGCAGTAGGAATTATTTTATCCTTGTCTTTACCGTAATTTTGTACCTTAAATCCGGGATTTTTACCGGTATCATCGGTATTAGTTGTAATTGTTATTTTTGATACTGTTTGTATAGAATGAAGTGCTTCACCTCTAAATCCCATTGTATTAATTGCTAGAAGATCATTAATATCATTAATTTTGCTTGTTGCATGCATAGATAATGCAAGCGGCAGGTCATCTTTAAAAATGCCTGTACCATTATCGGTAACAGATATTTTTTTTAAACCACCTTTTTCAATATCAATTATAATTTCCGTTGATTTTGCATCTATTGCATTATCGATTAATTCTCTAACTATGCTGGCAGGTCTTTCAACAACCTCGCCTGCTGCAATTTTTGAATATATTTCTTTTGGTAAAATTTTTATATGATTCATTTTTTTAACTATTTATAATTTCATTAAGATGTATAACAGTTTTATCAACACGTTTATAGTAGTATTTTCCTAGTTTTTCACAAATTTGCTGTAATTTAGGTGATGTACCCGATTCTATCATAGACATCCTTTTCCATACCAGCTCCTCGAGTTCCGTTAATGTTATTGAGGAAATATTTCTTCTTAAAAAGAATTTTCGGGGCTGGTTGTCACTGCCTATTACATATCCTTCATTTTCCAGTATTCTTATTACTTTTTTAAGATCATTCTGGTTGTATTTATACTTTTTTGACAGATCTTTAATAGTAATGCCTTCTCCGTTTGCTACAAAATCATCGTTAAATTCATTTAAAATAAAAAAGAAAAATCCTATATCATATAAGAATAATTCTTTAAATTTTAAGTTGCCTATATATAATTTATTCTGCCATACACATAAAAACTCTACGCCAAATAAAAGAACGATCCAGTTAATACTGACCCAGAGTACGAAAATTACTATAACCGCAAATGATCCGTAAAATATTTTTAACCTGTCGATTAATATCATAGTATAATATGTAAATATTACTCTTAAAACCATCCATACTCCGGATATGATTGAAGATACTATAACTGCTTTACCCGGATGAACTTTAGAGTTGGGTATTAAAAAATATGCAAAGAAGAAAAAAACAGTTAAAAGGATAAATGTTATCATGGTATAAAAGGTTTCTTCCATGTTTGTATTGGATTCGAATGGTTTTAATATTACAGATCTTATTAGACCAAAGTAATAAAAATAACCCCCGAGTACAAATGGTGTAGCACTTAATAAAGCCCAGTATTTAAGTATTTTTTGAGCTAATGGCTGTTTTAATTGTATTCCCCAGATTCTTTCTACCTGATTATCCAATGTTATTAATAGATCAAGCGTTAAATATATGAAAATGAAGATACTTATAATACTGCTGATTGTGCCTGTTTTTTCTATGATACTGTCAAACCATGTAACAATGTTTTGAAATTCATAATCGCTGGGCACAATGCTTTTAACAAAGTCTATAAAATTATCTTTAAAACCGCTGAAGGTAGGGAAAAACTTCATCATGCCGGCTACAATTACGAGTGTCGGAGCAAGAGCTATAAGAGTTTTAAATGATAAGCCATTAGCTATTAACATGCCCTGATTTTCTAAAAATCTGAAAAATGTTTTTTTAATTATAAGCCAGAGGTTTAAAAAGAATTGGGATGTACTTATTTTGTTTTCTTTTTTTTCAGCCATTTAGAAATTTTCTTCTCAATAATAAATCTTAAATTAACTAAAGAATCTTATTTTATAATTATTTTTATATTTTTTAAATATAAATTTTATTTTTTTTATTAATTACACTTTGTTAAATTTAAATAATATTATATATTCCGTTTATTATGAACAGATTTAAAAATATTTGTATATTTTGCTCATCCAGTAATGAAATAGATAGAGCATTTTATGATTCTGCTAATAAAACGGCTAATTTGTTGGTTAAACATGACTGCTCATTGATTTTCGGAGGCGGTATGATCGGATTAATGGGTGAGCTTGCAAGAGTATTTTATGATAATAATAAAGATGTTATAACAGTTATCCCGAAAAAGCTTAATAAAAAGGGTATTGTTTATGAAAAATCTACAAAAATAATTGAAACAGATACTATGAGTGAGCGTAAGTCAATAATGGAGCAAATCTCTGATGCATTTATTGCCCTGGCAGGCGGGTTTGGCACATTAGAAGAATTATTGGAGATAATTACTTTAAAACAGCTTGGATATCATAATAAACCGATTGCTGTATTAAACACATTAGGATTTTATGATCCTTTGATAAATCAATTAGAATTACTATATGAAAAAAAATTTGCAAAAAAAACATATAAAAATCTTTATTTTATTTCACAAAATCCGGAAGATATCATTGATTATTTGATAAATTATAAGCCATTTATTGTAGAAAAAAAGCTTCAAAATCTATAAAAAAAAATTAAATAAAATGTTATTTTAACTTTATTTTTTTTAATAATTAATGTATATTTCCACATTGATTTTTAACATAAATATAAAGGAGATATTTCATGGCATATGTAATATCAAATGATTGTATCGAATGTGGATCATGTGTGCCTGAATGCCCTGTAGAAGCTATTGAAGAAGGTAGTCCATACACAATAGATCCTGCAAAATGTACAGACTGCGGGGCTTGTGCAGATGCATGTCCTGCTGATGCAATTAGTGCTTCATAAATATTTTTAATTAAAATAATAACCCGGGATTTTTCACCCGGGTTTTTTGTTTGTTATAATATTAAAATATAAAATCAGTAGATAAAAAGTTTGATTCATTATTCTTAATTATTTTTTTTATTAAATCTTTATTTAAATCCGTTTCCTTCGCAGCTACAAGCGTATGTATTGAGAATTCTCTTAATGCTTCCGTAATGGATAAAGTACCTTCTGCGGAGTCTTTTTTACCTGTAAACGGGAATATATCCGGCCCTCTCTGGCACTGGCTGTTTATATTTACTCTGCAAACCTGATTGACAAGAGGATCAATAAGTTTTGCAATAGTTTTGTAATTATTGCTGAATATGCTAACCTGCTGGCCGTATTCTGAGTTTAATATATAATCAATAGGGGTTTCAATATTATCAAATGGTACAACCGGTATTATAGGACCAAATTGCTCTTCATGGTAGAGCTTCATACTTGAGCTAGCCGGATAAACAACAGCAGGAAAAAATACAGTCAAATTTGATTCTCCCCCGTTTTTGTTTACAATCTCTGCACCATTCTTTTTTGCATCAATAATAAAATCCGTCAACCATTTAACTTTATCTTTTTCCGGAAGGGGTGTAATATTTACATCATCATCCCATGGGAGCCCGATTTTTAATGAAGATGCTTTATCTGATAATTTTTGTAAAAATTGATCACATATTTTTTTATGAACAAATAATATTTTTAATGCCGTACATCTTTGCCCATTATAGGATAAAGCACCTTTTATGCATTCATTAATTGTTTGGTCAATATCAGCATCATCAAGTATTATACCCGGGTTTTTTGCACCCAGACCATATATTGTTTTTAACTGGTTAAGTTTTGGATGCTGTTTTTCTATAATATTGGCAACATGACTTGATCCTATAAATGCAAGAATATTTATTTTACCCGAGGAGATTATAGGAGTAATTATTTCTTTACCGTCTCCGTAAATTGTATTTACTACTCCTTTTGGGAATGAATCCCTAAACGCTTCAAGTAAAGGTCTTAATAAGAGTACACCATATTTTGCCGGTTTAAAAATTACAGTATTACCCATTATTAATGCAGGTATAAGAGTTGTAAATGTTTCATTTAAAGGATAATTAAAAGGTCCCATACAAAGCACTACTCCTAAAGGAGCCTGTCTTATTTGAGCGATTATGCCGTTATTAATTATAAATCTTGATGATTTTCTGTCCAGATCTTTAACAGCATCAATTGTGTCATAAATGTATTCTATTGTCCTGTCAAATTCTTTTTGTGAATCTTTTAATGATTTTCCGATTTCCCACATTAAAAAATTTACTATAATATCTTTTTGTTCTTTCATTTTATATGTAAAATCAAGAATGCATTTTATCCTGTCTTCTATCTTCATTGCAGGCCATTCTCCCTGGCCGTTATTATATGCATTAACGGCTGATTCCAGGCTTTGCATGGCTTCTTTTTCCGATAAAAGCGGGTATGACCCTATTATTATCTGATCTATTTTATCATTCTTTTTTAAACATATCGGTGAATATACTTTTTCCGTTTCTCCGTTCCATATTTTTATTTCTCCGTTGATTAAGTATTCTTTCTGGTCAAGGTTTTTAATCCTGTATATTTCCGGAATACTATTTAAATCTGTAAAAATATCCAGTTTATTATTTTGCATGACTTACTCCATTTTTTTATTTTAGTAAATCTTTATTAAATTTTAAATAATAATTTTATTTTTAAAATAATTATTATTTTTTTAGAATAATTGATTTAAATCAAGTATTTATTTAAAATTATATTAATAAAACTATTAAAATGAGGGTATTTCCATGAAAAAATTTTTTTATTTGGGAATCATATTTATTTTATTATTCTCATGTGTTACATCGGATATTACTCAGAAGACTCATGAAGAAATATTAGTAATTTTACATACTAATGATACACATGGGCATCCGCTTAAATTTTATAATTATCCTGCTCCCGATGTCGGAGGTATACCTGCAAGGGCAACATTGGTTAATGAGATTAGAGAATCATATAATAATGTCCTGGTACTTGATGCCGGTGATATTAATACGGGGAGACCGGAGTCAAATTTTTTTAAAGCGCTGCCTGATATAAAAGGATATAATTATATGAAGTATGATGCTGTTGTATTCGGCAATCATGAATTTGATAATCCTATGGATATTTTATTGGCTCAAATGCAAAATGCAAAATTTACTTTTATCTCAGCTAATGTTTTAAAAAAGAACGGTGAATATTTAGGTAAACCGTATATAATCAAAGATTTTGGAGATTTTAAAGTAGGTATTTTTGGGCTTACAACTAAAGAAACAGAGATTGTCGGTAATCCCGATACTATAAAGGAATTAATATTCTTAGATGAAATAGAAACAGCAAAAAAAATTGTTGCGGAACTTGAAGACAAAGTTGATGTAATTATTGCTTTGACACATATGGGTATTTTTGAAGATAGTAATACAGGTTCAAAAAAACTTGCAAAGAATGTAAAAGGTATCGACTTAATAATTGACGGGCATTCTCATACAGAAATTGAAAAACCGATTTATATTAATAATACTCCGATTGTACAGGCCTGGCAATGGGGGCTGGTATTAGGAAAGTGTGTAATGAAAATCAAGAATAAAAAAATAACCGGTTTAAACTGGGAGTCAATACCTATTAATTTGAAGAAAGTAGCCGGTGAAAATAACGGAGTAAAAGAATATGAATTTATTGATAAAGAAATCCCGGAGGATAAGAAGATATTGGCAGAGCTGGAAACATATTCTAAAAAGGTTGATAAAATATTATCTGAGGTTATCGGAGAAGCACAGGATGATTTTTTTAATGAAAAATCAAGGATTGAGGAGACTCCTATTGGTGATTTGATATCGGATGCAATGGAGTGGTACGGTAAAAATATCGGTGTTGATTTTGCAGTACAAAATGGAGGAGGCATCAGGACGGGAATACCAAAAGGGAAAATAACTAAAAAGGTAATTTATGAAGTTATACCTTTTGATAATTCACAGGTAGTACTGACTTTAACAGGAAAAGAGGTAGCTGATCTTTTTAATTTTTTTGCAGGTATTAAACAGGGGGACGGAGCATTCCCGCAGGTTTCAAAAAATGTAAGTTTTACTTTAAATTATGAAAAACAAAAATGTGAAAATATTTTAATTTCAGGCAAACCTATTGATCTTAACAGAAAATATAAGGTAGCTACAAACAGTTATCTTGCTATTGGCGGTAACGGTTATATAATTTTTAAGAATGCAAAGGAAAAATATGATACATCAAGATTCCAGAGAGATGTTCTTATAGATTATATTAAGTATTTAAAAGGAAAAATAATACCTAAAAATAATAATAGAATAAAGATTATAGGTAAAAATCAGGCTATTATATTGTATAGACTTATTAAAGTTGCTGCTTAATCCTGGACTGTTTAAAATTTAAAAAAGCATTGCAATGCTAAAATTTTTTTACACAACAGGATGGATAAATATTATGATATTAATTTTTTAATTATAATTAATAATAATTAAAAATTAATTCATTATTCTTTTAATTATTTAATTTATTTGATAACATTTTTATATAATTTTTTTTACTTTAAATAGATCAAATAATTCTGGTAATTAATTTATATCCTTTAGGTTATATTTATGGAAAAGAAAAAAAATAAATCCGGTATATCAATAGGCTTATTTTTAGGAATGATAGATGAAAGTTACCAGATGAATATATGGCCTGCTGTTGAAGAAGTATGTAAAGAGTATGGTATTAATTTATTATTGATTGAAGGAAGACCTTTAAATACTCCTTATATGGATAATTTTCAGCATAATGTTGTTTATAGCTTAATAAATCAGAATAACATTGATGGATTGATTATTTTAGCAGGGACAATGGGCCAGCATATAACTCAAAAAGAATTAAAAAAATTTTGCGATAAATTTAATAAAATCCCTATTGTATGTATTGCCCAATCTGTACCAGGATACCCCAGTGTGCTTGTAGATAATAAAGCAGGCATGAAGGAAGCTGTTAATCATTTAATAGAAAACCATGGATATGAAAAAATTGCTTTTATTAAAGGCCCTGATGGACATCAGGAAGCAGAAGATAGATTTAATGCCTATATAGAAGTGTTGAAAAAACATAATATTGATTATGATCCTAATCTTGTAGCTCCGGGTAATTTTGTTATGGATAAGGGTATTGATGCAGTAAATTTATTACTTGATGAAAGAAAAATAAAATTTGAAGCACTAATTTCAGTGAATGATGATATGGCAATTGGAGCTTTTGAAGAGTTAAGAAGAAAAGGGATAAATGTACCGGGTGATATAGCTCTAATTGGATTTGATGATACAGAAAGTGTAAAGTTTTATAATCCTTCCATTACTTCTGTAAGTCAGCCTTTTTATGATCAAGCAAAAAAGAGTGTACAAATACTTATAGATTTAATTGATGGCAAAAAAGTAAAAAATAAGGTATATCTTCCTACTAAATTGGTAATAAGAGAATCATGCGGCTGCAATTGTAAATTATTAGAAAGTAATGTAATTGATCATGAATCAAATATAATTGAAGAAGCTAAAATATTAATGTCAGTAATACATAAGTCTATAAGAGATAATGTTTTTAATGGGTTAATTATTAATGGTGTAAGAAAAAAATTTTTTTATGACTGGATTGAAAATTTAATATGTTCATTAAAAGAAGATTTAAATGACACAAGTAATTTTTTTCTTAACAAAATAAATGAAATTTATATTGAATTATCCAGATATAAAATTAGTGATTATCATCTGCAAAATATGCTGAAGTTATTAGAGAAAACAATTATTGATAATACAACAACAGACTATTTAAAGTTATTTTTTAGAAAAAAATTTAAACAGGCAGAGATTTTTTTAAGCAATATTAAGGTAAGATCATATGCATATAATAGTATAGAATTAAGACGAAGTATTTTGAATTTAAGATGGTCAGGTCAAAAAATAAATACAAGTCTTGATATTAATAAACTTATTGAGACATTTATTTCAATTTTACCGAATTTTGATATTAATACATGTTTTATATCATTTTATGAAGGTAAAATTGATAATTCACAAATTTTAAATTGGAATATCCCTGAGCATTGTAAATTAATATTAGCATATGTTGATAAAGTGCGTTTACCGATTGATTTAAAAAAGTCAATATATAAATCAAAAGATTTATTGCCGGTAAAATATTTTATATCAAATAGACGGTTTACTATGATTTTAAAACCTTTATTTTTTATAAATGAACATTATGGATTTATTTTATTTGAGCCGGGATCTCATGTTGAGATAATTTATGAAACTTTAAGATCACAACTGTCAAGTGCATTAAAAGGTACTTTAATTTTTAAAAAACAGCTTGAGATGGCAAAAGAGTTAAAAGATGCATTAGATGCACTAGAACATACAAATAAAAAACTGCAAAGTATGTCTTTAAGGGATGATTTAACCGGATTATATAACAGGCGTGGTTTTATGACACTTGGCGAGCAGCATATTAAACTGGCACAAAGAACTAATAAAAATTTTTTAATATTTTTTATTGATTTAGATGATTTAAAATTAGTAAATGACAGATTCGGACATAATGAAGGTGATAAAGCAATTATTAATGCCAGTAAAATATTAATAAAAACTTTTAGGGAGGCGGATATAATTGCCAGACTTGGAGGAGATGAGTTTACAATTTTAGCTGTTGATTCATCAATAGATAATATTGATACTATATTAAAAAGGCTATATTACAATATAGAAAAATTTAATAATAGTAATAATACATTGTATAAATTATCAATGAGTATTGGTGTTGCGCCGTATTATTCTAATAGTAATGTTACACTTGATATGTTATTAAATGAAGCTGATCATGTTTTGTATGAACAGAAATTTTATAAAAAAAATAAGTAGAGTTCACATTAATGTTCTTAAATGCTGTAAAGAATAATGATTTTTATGAATAGGAGTGTGATGTTATGTTTTTTAAAGTAACGGAAAAAAGAATTAAAAAATTGATAGAAACAAAAAATATAAAAAAATTAATTAATGCATTAAAAAATGACTGTGTTTATGTTGCCAGATTTTTAGGTGAATTCAGAGATAAACGAGCGGTAGAACCTTTATTAGAAGCATTAAATGATAAAGATAAGGAGACAAGAAAAATTATTGTAATTGCATTAGGTGAAATAGGTGATGAAAAAGCAATTGATAAATTAATTAATCTGCTAATGGAGGATAAGAAAGAAGTAAGAAAATATGCAGCCGAAGCATTAGGCAAGATTGGTAATAAAAAAGCAATTCCTTATTTGTTAAAGGCTCTTGATGATAAAAATGAAGAAGTAAGAAAAAATGTAGTTAATGCTTTGGACAAATTGTCATGGGTGCAAAAAAAAGATAAATGCAGCGTCAAATATTATATTATAAAAAGGGAATGGGATAAATGTATTCAATTAGGAGATGTTGCAATAACTCCACTTTCAAAAACTTTAAATTATGATAAAAAATGGGTTAGTGCAGAAGCAGCAAAAGTACTTGGTGAGATCGGTAGTTTAAATGTTATTGATCCTCTTATAAATGCTATAATAAATAATGATCATGGTATTAGAGAATCAGCAGAAGCATTATATAAAATAGGCGGGCCTGCTGTAAAACCATTAATAGAAATATTAAAAAGTTTTGCTGATAAAGAAATTATTGATACCATTGGTAAGGATAAGAGTTATTATATTTTTAATATAATTGTTGAGATATTACAAAGATTAAAAGATTCTGTAATTGATGAGTTGATTAATGCGGTTAAAAATGAGGATAAAGGCTGTAATGTCTTATCAAAAGCATTAGGCAGGATCGGTAATATTACTGCTGTTGATTCTTTAATAGATGCATTATATAGTAAAAAGGAATCATTAAGGATAAGTGCTATAGAAGCACTTGGCGAAATTGGTGATAAAAGAGCTGTCGGGCCATTGTTAAAATTATTGGATGAAAATAATGATAATATAAAAACTTGTGCAATTGAAGCTCTTGGTGAATTAAAAGATAATATAGCGGTTCTTAAATTGATTGATTTATTTAAAAAGGATAATGATGATATTAAGGATTTAATTGCAGAGGCTCTTGGTAAGATTGGTGACTCAAGGGCGGTTCTTGTTTTGATAGAGTCATTAAATGATAATAATATATATATCAGGCAAAATGCGGCAGAAGCACTTGGCAGGATTAAGGATAATAGGGCTATAGAACCTTTATTAAAAATATTAAATGATAATGATGAATATGTAAGACATAAAGTTATTAAAGCCTTGGGTAATTTTAGAGATAATCGTATAACGGATAAATTAATTAATATATTACAAAAAGATGAAAAGTGCGGAAGTCTGGCAGCAGTAATCTTAGGTGATATAGGTGATGAAAAGGCGATAAATCCGCTAATTAGAGCATTGAGTAATAAGGAATGGAATGTATATGATTCTGCAATAAAAGCATTAGTAAAATTGGGGAATAAAGCAATCAATGATTTAATCAAAGAACTTGATAATAATGATAAATGGATAAAAGTTGCGGCAATAAAAGTACTCGGTAAGATTAAAGATGAGAATGCCATGAAGCCTTTATTAAAATTTATTACTGATGAGGAGTGGTGTATAAGAAAAGCATTAATTGAAGCTTTTGAAGATATTGGATGTAAATCAATAAAAATGCTTTTTGATTATTTTAAAGAATCAGATGAAGATACTAAACTTGCAGTAGTAGATATACTTGATACATTATATAAGAGTGATAAAATTTCAGATGAAAGTAAGAAAAAGATATCTTTGTTTATGGATGAATATTCTTTTTTAGATAATAATGATTTTCCTTCTTCATTAAATGAAATTTATAAATAAATTAATATTTTGAAATTAACTTTGGTTTATGATAATATATTGTATTGATTTTGAAACAGATTTATTATTTCTATCATTAATAAATCTTTTTTATTATTGTTTCTTATTTTTATATTGAAGGCATAATAATGAGCCCGCAAAATAAAAGAAAAAGATTGACTATTGGTGTTTTATTGGGAAGTTTAGAAGAAAGCTATCAATCTCGTATTTGGCCCGGATTTGCCGATTATTCTGAGGAAAAAGATATTAATCTTATAATTATGGTTGGCAAATCTCTATATTCTCCCTATGATTTTGATTACCAGCATAACAGTATTTATGGTTTAGCCAGCAGGGAAAGGCTTGATGGAATTGTTTTAATGTCCGGGACTCTTGGTAATTTTTTAAATCGAGATGAAGTTTATGAGTTTAGCCAGAGATATTATGATTTGCCTCAAGTCAGTATTGCATTACCGATTAATGGAATAACAAGTATTGTAGTTGATAATACAAGCGGTATTAAAGAATCAATATCTCATCTTGTAGAAATACATGGACATAAGCGTATTGCATATATTAGAGGCCCTTTTGATCATGATGAAGCAGATAAAAGATTTAATGCTTATAGAGAGTCTTTAAATAAGTATAATATACCTTATGATGAAAACCTTATTGTTGCGGGTAATTTTGTTAAGGACATGGGGGAGAATGCCGTAAAACTGTTATTGAATAAAAGAAAGTGTAAATTTGATTCTATTGTTGCCGCAAATGATAATATGGCAATAGGTGCATTAAATGAATTAAAAAGACAAAAATTTCGTGTGCCACATGATATTGCAATTATAGGATTTGATGATACTGATGAATCAAATTATATTAATCCGCCATTAACAACTGTTAAACAGCCATTGTATCAACTGGCTGTTAGTGCAATAGATGCTTTATTAAATATTATTAATGGTAAAAAGGTAAAAGAGATAATTTATCTGCCGACTAAATTAATAATCCGCCAATCTTGCGGGTGTTTTTTTCAATCTGTTACAAGAATTTCAGAAAAAAAAGTTTATAGTGAACAAAGGTTGAATTTTATTGATGAAATTGACAGAAATAGTAATAAAATAATAACCGGAATAATCAGGTCATTAAGGATTTCTTATAAATATACAAAACTGGTTAAAAGCTGGATATCATTATTAATTGATAATTTTAAAGAAGATCTTGTAAAAGAGGATACTTATGAAAACTTTTTTTACACATTAAATGAAATATTCATAGAAATAATTAATTATAATCAAAATATTTATCAATGGCAAAAAGCCCTGGATTTATTTAGGGAAGAAATTATTTCATGTATAAATGATTACAAATATTTATGTAAAGCTGAATTTATGTTTCAAAAAGCAAGAGTGCTCTTTGGTGAGATAATGATGAGAAATACTCTTAATTATAGAATGCAGATAGAAAAATCCATCTTTATGCTCCAGCAAGTTAGCCAGGGATTAATAACTTCTTTTGAGATTAATGAATTAATGGATATCATGGCGCTCGAACTGCCCAGATTAGGGATTAAAGAATGTTATATATCTTTATACAATGGTGTTATTACAAGTTTAAAATCAATAGGCTGGAATATACCTGAATGGTCTGAATTAGTTTTTGCATATAATGATAATGGAAGATTTGGACTAAGGGAAAATAAGATTCGTTTTAAATCTAAAGCGCTTTTACCTGACGGGTTATTGCCGGCTAATAGGGCTTTAAGGCTGATATTAATGCCCTTATTTTTTAAAGATGAAAATTTTGGTTTCATTTTATTTGATATCGGTCAAAGAGTTGAGATTGTATATGAAACATTAAGAGGTCAGATATCGAGTGCATTAAAAGGTGCAATGCTTTTTAAAGAAAGGGTAAAAGCTGAAAATGAATTAAAAGATGCATTGGTTAAACTGGAAAGAACAAATAAAAAACTTCATAGGCTTTCATTGGCGGATGAACTTACCGGATTATATAATAGAAGAGGTTTTTTAGCTTTAGGTAAACAGCATTTATTTCAATCTAAAAAAACAAGGAATCCCTTTATTATATTTTTTGCTGATATGGACAATCTTAAATACATTAATGATAATTTAGGGCATGATGAAGGCGATAATGCCATTGTAAAGACAGCAGAAATTTTAGAAAAAATTTTTAGACAAATTGATATAATAGCAAGATACGGTGGTGATGAATTTGTTATTCTTGCTGCTGATATAACATTGGAAAATGTTGATAAATTTATAGGAAGATTAAAGAAAAAATTTATGGATTATAATGCAATGTCTGACAAGCCATATGATCTTTCTTTAAGTATTGGGTATGCTTTTTATGATGTTGACTCGGAAACATCATTTGAGGAATTAATATCAACAGCCGATAAGATGTTGTATAAAGAAAAACATAGCAAAAAATTGAAATAAATTGACACCTTTATTATATTAAATTATAATCACTGATAAGTATGACTTCTTATATTGAAAAATTAGTATATTTCTTTTCATGTTTTTTTCTTTTAAATACAGGATTTATATTTACTCTTCCTCTTTTTTTTAAAACAAAAGAAGAATATGATAAAATTAAGATTTATATTTTCGGTAATTCTTTGCATGTTTATGGAGGAGTTTTGGGAATAATAATCAGTGCTATGCTTTGCTTTTTTTCCGTTGAAAACATTATGGTAATCGGGGATCTGCTTCCGGCATCAACAATTTTTATAAATTCTGTTATGCTTTTATTTGGTTACATAAGGATTTCTAAATATTTAAATCAAAAAATGATTAAAAAAGGAGATGACATTTTAACTTCTTTACAGATTCCGATTGGATTGTTTAGTATTGTAACCGGTATTATTCATGTGTTTTTTAATAATATTATAATCTTATAAAAAAATAAGGGATTCAATAATGAAAAAATTTTTTAAAGTAATATTAACTATTTTGTTTTGGCAATCTTTATTTTTTTTAACGGTTTTTTATATACCGGATAAGTATGCAGAAAAGTATTATCCGATCTGGCTTGTGAGTTTTTTTATTTTTTTTATTTTTATTACATTTCTTTCAGTTAAACTCATACCTTCCAGTAAAGATGAAAAATTGTTTAAAAAAGTTTTAGAGGAATATGCTGATATTGAAAAAATTGAGGAAGACATTAGGACTGAAGCATTAAGGCTGGAATATTCATGCCCTTCATGCAAGTCAAAAAATACCTTCTGGTCTTTTTTATTTGATTATAAATGTGTTAAGTGCGGTTCAGAATTATGGACAAGTGATCTAAGTAAATATGATGAAATTTATGATAATCTGTTTAAGAAAAGAGAAAAAATACATTCTTTTTATAATAAATTAAAGCCTTCAATAAAAAATAAATTAAAAAAACATAAAGTCTCAGAATTTTTAAAATGACAACAATTTTATTTTTATTTACTAAGATTAAATTATTTAAAAAAAATCTATATTATATTACTAAAAAAATAATTAAATATTCAATAAATTTATCTCCTGTAATTGTTTTTTTCCTTATTAGGAATATACCGATAATAAAAGGGTTAATTGCTAATTATATTATTACATTACTTTTTTATTTAAAAAAAGCTTCTGAAATAATTAATATATATATAATTCCGTATAAGTTATATTATTTTTACGGTTTATCCATTATTGTTTTAATAACTGCTTTATTTTCTATTATTTTTTTTACAATTAATTTTTTTATACATTTAAGATATTACTATAAGAATATAAAAGCTTCATTTAGTAAAATAAAAATATCTTTTTTAAATATTTTAAAAAAAGAATTTTATATAAAAGGTTTTAATGATTTTGGTAAGATGTATTCAAATTTTATTTATAATTTTTTGGTATTCTTATGGGATAATTTAAGTTTTTTATCGTTTGTTGAAGATCCATATATTATCAGGGATTTTTTTGTTAATGCTAAAAGACAAATAGATCTTGTATTATCTCCTTTTTACAATATTGCTTTAAGGTTTAAAAATATTTTTATTAAAAGCCAGGCAAAAGAAAAAGCATCAGAAATTATAGCTCTCATGGATGAGGGCAATAAAATTAAAAAAATTGAAATAATACCGGTAGAGGTTTTAAAATTATTTGAAAATGATTATGAAAGATCCCCTGTCATGCATATAAAATGGCTTGAATTAATAGATAAGGTTATAAAAAGATGGGAGAGCGGTAATTTTTCCGGACTGCTTGTTTCCGGATTAAATGGAGCGGGTAAAAGTACAATATTAAAATATATAGAAAATATATATAGTAAATTTGAAACAGCATATTTAGAGTTATCAAGAAACATTGATCCTTTTAGTGATGAATATTATGAAAAATTATTAAATATGCCATTAAATAATCTTGATAAAATAGAAAAGAAAATAATAATCTTTGATAATATTGAGTATCTTTTTATTAGAAAGATAGGAGGTTATGAAAGATTAAAAAAATTTTTTCTTTTAGTAGAAAGAACTAAGTCAAGAATATTATGGATAGTATCTTGTAATTCTGTTTTTAAGAATTATATTAAAAATATTTTCCCGATAAATTCTATCTTTCAATTTGAGATGAATTTTAAAGAATTGGATGAAGATTTTCTTGTTAAAATGTTTGAAAGAAAACTTAGTATGATAAATTATTCATATAAAGTCCTGCCGACAAAAGAAGTATATAATGATGTTAAAAAGAAAATAAACCAGAAAATAATTTCTTTAAATGATGTTGATCTCTATATTAAGAAAAATTTTTTTAAAAAATGTATTGAGGTTGGTGAATATAATATAAACTTTCATAATTTTTATTTTTTAAATTCCATTAAAACTATTAAAAATAAAAATATTCTTTTAAATATGCCGAGTTTTTTTGAAATTTCTTTTGTGAATGATTTAAAGCTGGATTATTTATTTATAATTTGTTCTTTATTTATTCATAAGAGTCTTACAAAAGAAGAGCTGGTTGATATACTTCTAATTACTCCTGGTAATGTATCAATGGGTTTATCATTATTGTTTGAGCATAATTTAATTAAAAAAATAAGCAGGGATGAGTTTATTATTCATCCTAATGTTAGTTTTCAATTATATAATTATTTAAGATTAAAGAATTTAATAAAATAATTTATTTTAATAAATGGAGATTAATTTGTTGCAATATATTACTGTTATAGCCCAGCAGTCTGTAAATAAAACAAAATCCCTTGCTAATAATACTAATGAAGTTATCGAATTATTTACTTCTAATAAATTAATAGCAATGGTTTTGACTCTTATTGCAGTTTGGATTATATCTCAAATTTTTCGCCGTATATTAAACAGATTATCCGAAAAATATTCCGGTAAAAGGATTTATATTAAAACTCTCATTCCTCTTATTAATATCATAATTAATCTTATAGCAGTAGCTTTTATTTTATTCGGTATTTTTGGTGTTAAAAAAGAAGAGTTTATTACTTTAAGTATTTCTGCAGGACTGGCTATAGGGTTTGGAGGTCAGGACTTGATAGCAAATACATTTGCCGGATTAATAATCATTATTACAAGACCGTTTAAAATAGGCGATAAAATTTCTGTAGATGATTATTATGGAGAAGTTATTAATATTAATCTTTTAAAGGTTATGATTGTTACTCCTGATGATTCTACCATTACATTGCCTACAAGATTATTTTTATCAAAATCTATCTCTAATGCAAACAGCGGTGAGTTAAACTGTCAGGTTGTAACAGAAATGATGCTGCCCGGTAATATTGATTTGCAGCAGATTAAAGAGTTTGCGATAGAAGCTGTGTATTCATCCCCTTATGTATTTTTAGAAAAACCAATTAATATTATTTTTACAGATATATATAAAGAAACATCTATGATAAAAATGAAAATTAAAGCCTATGTATTTGATCATAGATATGAGTTTTTATTTTCATCTGATATTTATCAGCGTTTAAAAAGGCATTTTAATATGAATAATATAGTACAACCGGATTTTTATAGGCTGCCCAGATAGTATTATAGTTATTTTAAATTATGTTTAATATCTTCATAAGAGTTAACTATTTTATCAATTAAACCATATTTTACTGCTTCTTCTGCCGTCATCCAATAATCCATCTCAACATCTTTTGCTATTTTTTCCCTTTTCTGGCCTGTTTCCTCAACATAAAGTTTGATAATCCTTTCTTTTGTTTCCTGTATCTCCTTTGCCTGTATTTCTATCTCTGTAGCTCTCCCTTGAAATACACCGGCAATTAATGGCTGGTGTATTAATACTTTAGAGTTTTTAGTGGCATATCTATTGCCTTTTTCTGCTCCAAGCATTATTATTGATCCCATACTTGCCGCAAAACCGGCAACAAGTGTTATTATTGGGGATTTAATAGCTTTCATTAAATCGAATATTGCAAAACCACTGAATACATCACCTCCGGGTGAATTTATTATTACGGTTATAGGCTCTTTATTATCCATACCATCCATCAGTAATAATAACTTAATTACTTTTTCCGCAAGTTTTTGATTAACACTGCTGGATATTATTATTTTACGCTGTTCTATAAATTTTTTTTCCATAAAGCTTTCAAAATTTTCGTTGTCATTACATCCGTTTTCATCTGTAATAAAATTAGTCATTTTATTATTCTCCTGATAAATTAAGTGTGCAAATATATAATTTTTTTCATTTATTTTCAAGGTAAATAATCTAAGTTTATAATAAAAATATTTATTTTATAAATAATTGTATTACAATTATTTTATTTAGTATATAATTTTTTAAATATATATAAAAGCTGCGATTTATGGATAAGAATGACTTAATTAAACAGTTAAATGATCTTGGCAATGTTGAGTCTCACAAATTTAAAAAGGTATCTTACTTCAATGCCGCAAGAATTATTGATAAGATCGATAATAATGATTTTGAGGTAAAAAATAATTTTAAAGATATCAAAGGTATAGGGGATGCAATAAATAAAAAAATTTTGGAATTTAAAGAAACAGGTTATATAAATAAATGGAAAAAATTAAAAGAAGAGGGTATAATAAAATAGATTTAATTGAGGGATATATAAGTATGAATAAATTATTTTTATTATTTGTTTTTATCTTTATATTTTCTATTAGTTTGCATGGTTTGGATTCATCAGATATTGGTATTTTGTCTGTAAAAGCATCAAGTACTTTAAAAGATAAGAATGATCAATATAATGTTGAAAATATTGTAGACGGTACAAATCTTGTCTGGTGTGAAGGAAAGAAGGATGACGGTATTGGAGAATCTGTAGTAATTACATTGTCAAAAGAAATTGCAGTTAAAGAATTATATATCAGCAATGGACTGGAATATGAGAATGATTTTAAACTAAATAACAGGATTAAAGATATTGATATAAACGGGCAGGTTATTACTTTAAATGATATAATGGGAATGCAGAAAGTTAAATTAAAAAAAGAAATAAAATCCGATAAATTTACTTTTAAAGTATTATCGGTATATAAAGGCAGTAAATATTCTGATACTTGTATTACAGAGATAGCATTTATAAATAAACCTGTGATCAATGTTTATACAAAAATATTCAGTAAAATAAGATCATTATTAATTAAAGGTGCTAAATTTAAGATAATAGGTGCTCTTCATGCTTATGCACCATACATAGAGTTTGAATTTAATAAATTGGTTTCTTGTACAGGCAATGCAGCAAGTACTGATAATATTGTACTTGGAGAAGCAACTGTTGTCGGCTGGGATTTTGTACCATACAGTTGGGAGCTTATAAAAGTAACCGATCAATATATTGATTTTTTAATACATGGTGATTTCACTACATATTCATATGAGGAAGATACTTCTATGTCCAATGATTCTGTGATAGAAGTACATTTTGATGTTAATAATAACAGGGGCAGTGTAAAACTATCTGAAAAACCTTTTGATAATATTACTGAATGCGAGATGATGCTTGAGTAGGCAATTTATAAATTATTAAGTATTTTTAATATATCGTTAGGGGTTTCGGCAGAATAATCCGGATTATTTTTTCTTAAGAAGTTTAAATCATTATAACCCCATCCGGCGGCTATGATTTTTATACCTGCCTTTTTACATGCTTCTATATCTCTAACCTCATCACCAATATATATTACTTCATCTTTATTAGTTTTTATTTTTTTCATTATATTTAATATAACTTTATTTTTTTTAAAGACATTTCTGCATATATATACACCTTTAAAATAATCTATATTCTTTTTTTTTATAAAAAGGTTTATGTTTTTTTTTGAATTTGAAGAAACAATATATAATGAATAATTTTTATTATATAGATCTTTTAATATATTATCCATATTATCAAATATTTTTATGTTTTTAATATTTTTTGTTAGTAATTTTTTTAATGAAAAAACCAATATTGGTAGCTTATAAAATGAGATATTGAGTTCTTTTATAATGTCTTTGGGTTTTTTGTTTTTGTATATTAATAAGGATGACTCCGGTACTTTTTTTATTTTTAATTTACCGGCTATCCTGTTATATATTTTTGCAAAAGTAAGCATTGTGTCGGCAATTGTACCGTCAAAGTCAAAAAAAATATATTTCATTTTACCGTTTATCCTTAATAATCAGTATAACAGAAAAAAATAATATATTTTTTAAGAAAATACAAAATATTTTTTAAGTTTTTACCATATTGTTAATATTTCAATAAAGTAAAAAATAATTTTTATAAATAATTCACATGAAATCTATATTTATCACGATAACATTTTGAAATCAAAAATAAAATTTTATTAAAGAGAAAAAGGAGTAATTTTGTTATGAAAAAAAAGATGTTTGGCGTCATCCTAATTGCATTGATATTTTCATGTACGGCTCCTATAACGGAGGTAACTACCGTAACATCGCATGGATCGGATTCGGTTAAAAAAGGGAATGTAAATTTCAGCCTTGCCGGTTCAAATCGGGCAACTGTAATTCCACCGTCTGAGGATGTTGATGCCGTTGTTGTAACAATTGAGGATTTATCAGGAAATATAATAGCGGATTCTTATAGGTGTACTTTATATGATATGGGTTGGGGTAATTATATTAGTGAATCCATAATGCTTAATACAGGATCCTATAATTTAACAAAGTTTCTTGTTATTGATGCAGATAATAATATTTTATATGCTGCACCTTTATCCGGATCTCCTAAGGCATATCTTGTTAATGATCCTTTACCTATAGATTTTACTGTTCAAGACAACAAAACAACAGCTCTTAGTGTGCAGGTTGTGGATGCAGAAGGTGCGGTGCCTGAGGATTTTGGGTATGTAACATTTTCATTTGAAGTAGTTGAGGAAGATGATGATAATTTGTTTAAGAATGGTTCTTTTAACAGCGGGGCGAGTTATTGGGATTGTTTTATAAATAATACTGGTGCGGCTTCAATGGAAATAATTAATGGTGAGGCTAAAATTACAATAACTAATCAAGGATTAAATATATGGGATGTAGGACTGGCTCAAGGAGAATTAAATATCGAGTCAGGATGTACATATGAGCTGTCTTTTGATGCAAGATCAACCTCTGACAGAATAATAAAATCGGTATTTCAATTACAGCAGGATCCATGGACACCTTATGACCAATACTATTTTGATATAACCACCGGTATGACAACATATACCTATACCTTTACAATGAATTATTCTACCAATGAAAATACAGGATTTAATTTTCATCTGGGCAGCACAGGCACTGGTGAAATATATTTTGATAATCTGGTATTAAGAAAGCTAGCTGATATTCCGCAGGCTGCGTCATCCGGTTTATATAGAGGAATCAATTTGAGTAATGCGCTTGATGCTCCTACTGAAGGTGAGTGGGAAGAAGTTTTAGAAGGATCATATTTTAACATGATTAAAAATACCGGTTTTGATCATGTCAGGATACCAATAAGATGGTCAACCCGTGCACTTTATGATGCGCCATATACTCTGGATGCTTCTTTTTTTGACAGGGTTGATTGGGCTATAAATAATGCTCTGACAAGAGGCATGAAGGCCGTTATAGATATGCACCATTATCATGAATTATTTGGTACAGAACCGGAAGATTCTCCTGTTTACCCGTCTGATGTTGTACTCGGCCCTGAAAATAACAAAGATAGATTTTTAGCTATGTGGATCCAGATTGCTGATCATTATAAGGATTATCCTGCTGATTTGTATTTTGAGATATTGAATGAACCAAACACTGACCTTACACCGGCATTATGGAATGAATATTTATTAGAGGCATACAATATTATTAGAAGCTCTAATCCTACAAGAAAAATAATCATAGGCACAGCAAATTGGGGAGGTTTATGGGGATTAAATGATTTGGAAATACCGGCTAATGATCCAAATATTATTGTAACTTTTCATTATTATGAACCTCTGGAATTATGTTTTCAAGGAGCGGAATGGATTCCCGGCAGTGATCAATGGCTCGGTACAACATGGGAAGGGACGGAGGAAGAAAAACAAAAGATAAGGGATGATTTTAATAATGCCGTACAATGGGCAAAAAATAATGGAAATGTACCTTTATGGCTGGGAGAATTTCATGTAATAAAGCATGCAGAACAGTCAACCAGGATCAGATGGATTACTTATGTTGCAAGAGAAGCAGAAAAGAGAGGTATCGGCTGGACATACTGGGGATTTTGTTCGAATGAAGCAGGTATTTATGATGAGAATACCGGTATATGGGATACTGATATTGTGAATTGCTTGATACCTGATTAATGAAAAATTTTTAATTTTTATTTTAATCATTTTTTATCTCGATTAACTCGATTAAATTTATAAAATGTGAAGAGTTCCTTTTTAATTAGTTGTAAAATTTAAATTTTAACACAAAGAACGCGAAGAAAGAACATAAAAATCTTCGTTAACTTCGTGTTCTTTGTGGTATAAGATTCATTTATTAAAGAGTTTTCTTCTTACTATTTTTTTGATTTTTTAAATAACCTTTGATTTAATATTGATTGACAGTTATGTTATTATTTTATAGAAGTAATAAATATTAAAAAAAGGTTAAATTATGATTAAAGAATATAAAATAATAATTACAGGCGGAGGTTCAGGAGGCCACACGATGCCTGCTGTTGCCGTTATAGAAACACTGGAAGAATATTTTAAAAAAATAAATAAAAAATACATTATTTTATATATTGGTTCACATAATGGTATAGAAAGAAATATAGCACAAAAGTTTAATATAAATTATAAAAGTATTAGTACAGGTAAATTTAGAAGATATTTTTCTTTAAAAAATATAATTGATATATTTAATGTTATTAATGGTTATTTTAAATCATTAAGAATAATAAAAAAATTTTGTCCTGATTTGCTTTTTAGTACAGGCGGTTTTGTCTCAGTACCACCTGTTATTGCAGCTAAAAGATTAAAAATCCCTGTTATTATTCATGAGCAGACAATTGATGCCGGATTGGCTAATAAGATTGCTTCTAAATTTGCAGATAAAGTATGCATCACTTTTCATGAAAGTAAGAGATATTTTCCTGATAATAAGACTGTTATTACAGGCATTCCTTTGAGAAAATTAATTTTTAACGGATCAAAAGAAAGAGCTTATAAACGATTTGGATTCGATAAAAAATTACCCGTTGTATATTTTACAGGAGGAGGATTGGGCTGTCATATTTTAAATCAAATTGCTATTAATATTATAGGAGAGTTGTCAAAAAAATGTAATATAATCTACCAGACAGGCCGATCGGAAAACAATAATGACTATGATGAAATGATCAATATGTTTAATTTATTGAATACTAAATATAAAAATAGAGTTAAAATATTTGATTTTATTCATGAGGAGCTTCCCGATGTTTTTTCTATTACTGATCTTGCTGTTGCAAGAAGCGGAGCCGGGACAGTAAATGAATTTTTAGCTTTAAAAATCCCTGCAATATTTATACCTCTTGCGATTGCAACAAATGATGAACAATATAAAAATGCCGAAATTATACAAAAGTTGGGAGGTGCAGTAATTATCAGAGAAAATGATTTGAATGAAAAATTATTACTTAATACTATAAATGAAATTTTATTTACTAAAATGATTAATAAAATGAAAATTAATTTAAAAAAGGCAGGATTTAAAAATGGTTCCAGCAATATACTTGATATTATAATAAAATATTTGAATATAAATTAATATTATTTTGTAAGTTTATATGTTTAATTAGCAGTAATCACGGAATGTATCCAGTCAGGTTTTGATTTAATTATATTGTTTTTTTCATCTATAATAAGGTAACCTTCAGATGTATGTGACTTATCATATCGAAAAAAGTAGACATCATCAAAATGGTATTTAAAGATAATTTTTTTGGATTCTTCATAATATAATTAATATAAATATGATCTAATAATAAAAAAAGGATAGCATTATATATTGCTATCCTTTTTTTATATATATATTTTATATTATACTATTTTATTTTCATTGCCTGATGTTTCAAAGAAATGGCTTCTCTCCATGTTAACACCAAGTTCGATTTCATCACCGACTTTAAATTCCATATATGGAGGTGAACATGCAACAAGCTGAGATCCGTCAACTGTTGATACATATAGGAAAATTTCACTGCCCAATGGTTCTATTACATCTATTACAGCTTTGATGATATTTTTGCTTTTTTCCGGTTTTGTTATTAAGTCTTCCGGTCTAAATCCAAATGATATCTCCTGGTCAACATAACTTTTTAAACTTGTTTGCTGTTTTTTTGTAGGCTCTAATTTAAAATCACCATGTTCAATATAAAGATCATTACCTGATTTTTTAACTTTTGCAAGGAAAAAGTTCATTGGAGGAGAACCAATAAAACCGCCTACAAATTTATTTACAGGATTATTATAGATATTTAAAGGGGAGTCTATCTGTTGTATAAACCCGTCTTTCATTACTACAATTCTATCACCAAGTGTCATTGCTTCAACCTGGTCATGTGTTACATATATAATAGTTGTCTGTAATTTTGAATGAAGTCTTGCTATTTCTGTACGCATTGTTACACGCAGTTTTGCATCGAGATTACTTAAAGGTTCGTCAAAAAGGAAAACTTTAGGTTTTCTAACAATTGCACGTCCCATTGCAACACGCTGTTTTTGTCCACCACTAAGCATACTGGGCTTTTTTTGAAGCTGATTTTCTATGTGAAGTATTTTTGCCGCTTCCTGTACTCTTTTATCTATTTCTTCTTTTGGAAATTTTCTGATTCTTAATCCAAAAGCCAGATTTTCATAAACTGACATATGAGGGTAAAGTGCATAGTTTTGAAAAACCATTGCAATATCACGATTTTTTGGAGAAATATCATTAACTAATTGATCTCCTATGTACAATTCACCTTCTGTTATTTCCTCAAGGCCGGCTACCATTCTTAAAGTAGTTGATTTACCGCAACCACTGGGACCAACTAGTACAATAAATTCTTTATCTTTTACTTCAATATTAGCTTTATGTACTGCTTTAAATCCTCCCTGGTAAACTTTTGTTACATCTTTTAACAAAACACGTGCCATTTTTTTTCTCCTCTTATTCTATATTAATTTTTATGAAATGAATCTTACTAAAAAAAAATTAGTAAATGGATTTTAATTCTTTTTGTTTAAACTGTCAATAATTATTAAAGATTTTTTTTATTATTCTATAATAATTAAAATATTTTTATTTAATGCAAATATAAATTACTAATTTTGCTTATTATTGTCTAATTTTAGTCAAATGAATATGGTTTGGTTTGTTAAATTATTTATTGATTATAGTATTAAAATAAAGTAAAATTATATTAATTAAATTTTAGATATTAATTATATAATTTCAGGATTGTAAAAGCCGAAATATTAATATAAACTATAACAATATAAAAGTTTATAGGATAAAAAATGGAAAATAATAGTGAATTAAATAATGAAGATAAAGAAAGACAGCTTACATATTATTTTAAAAAGATTGAAGAATATTTTAAAGAAAAAGAAAATTTTATACTATCTTATAAACATATACCTATTGAAGAAATTTTTAAAAAAGCCCCAAAATATTATTCTGTAATATCATTAATTGAAAAGATCAATATATTTCTTTCAAAGGATAAGCAGTGGCTGAAACATTTTACTGAAAAAAATAGTTTAAAATTTGATAATGATGATTATGAAAGATGGAAGGCTGGGAAGAAATTCAGTAATTTTCATTATACAGATACACAATCCCCGTCAAAATGGGTGCATGTTTTACAGGATTTTTTAATAGAATTATTAGAGTACCTTCAGATTTTACTTGTAATGGAATTTTATATTAATGACAAGGATTATAAAGAATTCTTACAGGGTAATCCGAAGATTTTTTTTAAAATTAAAGCTAATTTTAAAAAGCCTTCTCCGCCTTCGGAAGATTTAGACAAAATATTTGAAGCTATAGACTTTTTATTAAATATAAATATCGCAAATAATTTTCCGACGAATCATGTTGTTGATACGGCATTATGTATTAAAGTATATAAAAAGATTGATAAAATGCAGATTATCGATTTATTAAAAAGGAAAGAATTTTATATTAAATTTAGGCTTTTATATTTGAAGATGACAAATTCATTCAATAAAATAGAGATGCCCTTTAAAGATAATATTATTAAAGTAGGGGATGATTTTTTAAAAACAGTTTCTGATTTTTTTTATTCTCACAATGAATATAAAACAAGATTAATACAAAAACAGCAGCATTTTTTAAAATATAATAAATAAATAATTAATTATAATATATTAAATCTGGAATAATCAGATGTCTATAGATAAATAAATTTATTTATAAAATTATTATTTTAAAATAATAATAGTAAAACTTTATTTGTTATAAATTATTGACTTTATTAGATTTATATATTAGATTATTTTTTTTAAATATTATAAATTGAATATTTATCTAATTTTTTAAAAAAGTTACTTAATTTTGATATGTATATTTATATTTAAATAAAAAGGGGATATTAAATGAGTAATGATAAGAATGAAACATTTTTAAAGGTTCGTAAGATTATTGCTGATGTATTGAATATGGATGAAGAATCGATTAAAATGGAAAGTAAGATTATAGATGATCTTGGGGCCGAATCCCTTGATATTATTACTTTATTGATGGAATTTGAAGATGAATTCAGCAGTCAAATTCCTGATGAAGATGCAGAGAAAATGGTTACTGTAAGTGATACTGTTGATTATATAATTGAAAAAACTTCTAAAAAATAGGTTGTTTTTTTGAATAATAGAAGAGTAGTAATAACCGGTTTGGGTGTTATCAGTTCTATCGGATTAAATGTAGAAGAATTTTGGGATAATGCCTTAAAAGCCGAATCGGTAGTTAAAAAAATTCCTGAGCAATGGCTTAATTATTCTGATTATAATTCTCAAATATGGTCACCCTTGCCTGTAATTGATTATGCTTCAAATGAAATAACAAGAATTGAGCAAAAGCAGCTGGATCCTACGAGTTTAATGGCAATAAAATCAACTTTCCAGGCTTTAAAAAATGCAGATTTAGATTATGAGCTGTTTGACAGGAAAAGAAACATCTATGATATTAAATTTAATGATAATATAAAAAAAGGTGTTTTTATCGGTACAGGTATAGGCGGTATTAGTACTGTTAATCAATGCTTTTCCAATCAAATATTATCCGGGTTTGATGCCAAAATAAATGAGATAATATCAGGTAATGAATCAAAAGAATTAAGTGAGCTGAAAAAAATACAGGAAAATATGATATTCCCGAAGCGTTTTAACCCGTTTGGGGTATCAATGATAATGCCGAATGCTTGTTCTGCAAATCTCGGTATTAAATTTAATATTAATGGGCCTAATAATACATTCTGTTCTGCCTGTGCATCCGGCACTGTTGCAATAGGTTATGGATATGAGGCAGTTAAATCAGGTAAAATTGATTTTGCAGTTACAGGCGGTACGGAGTTCATGTATGATGACTATGGAGCTCTTTTTTATGCTTTTGATGTAATTAAGGCGTTGACCAATGATTATAGCGATTTTGATAAAGCAAACCGTCCATTTGATAAGGATAGAAGCGGATTTCTTTTCAGCCAGGGGGGGTGTGCTGTATTACTTCTTGAAGAGCTTGAAAATGCATTAAAAAGAGATGCAAAAATTATTGCCGAGATTATCGGTTTTGAAGAAGGCTGTGATGCTCATAATGTTATGATGATAGATGACAGCGGCAGTCAAATTAAAAATATGATTGATAGCCTTTTTAACAAGGCAAGTGTAAATTATTCTGAAATTGATTATATAAATACACACGGCACAGGTACCCTGCTTAATGATGATGTAGAATCAAGAATAATAGATGAGTTGTTTGGCAAAAAGCCATTAATAAATTCTACAAAGTCTTTATTGGGGCATACTTTGGGAGCCTCAGGAGCAATAGAGGCTCTGGTTACAGCATTAAGTATACAAAAAAAGACATCTCATGTATGTAAAAATTTAGATAATCCCATAAGCGATCTAAATTTTATTACACAAACCGGGTCATTTCAAATTAAAAAAGCCTTAACCCAGTCCTTTGGATTTGGCGGTCATAATGTAGGGCTTTTATTATCAGAATATTGAATAAAAATAATCAAATATTTAAAAAAAATCAGTACAATGATAAAAAAGATACAGATAATTTATTAATTTATTTTTATTATTCAATTAATATTTTTTGACAATAAATTATATCAAATTATCAAGAGTATTAAAAACCTAAAATACAGAAAGCCTTATAGGATTGAGTTGTTCCCTGAAGTTAATTGTCAAATTTAGTGATTTCTTCTATTGTTTGTGATATTTTTGTGATATTTTGGTAAATTATTCTTATTGTTTAAGGAAATACATTGAAGGCTTAAAAAAGAAATGATATAGATTCACACTATGAAAGATTTTTATAATTTTGCTGTAATAGGTGGAGGGTTAACAGGTCTTGTTATATCTTCATTATTATCAAAAGAATTTCCTGATTCAAAAATTGTACACTTTGAAAAAAATAGATTCCTGGGGGGCATGGCAGGTGCCGAGAAAATTGGAGATTTTTTTTATGATTACGTATATGTATTTCCAAATATTAATTTTTTTCTCAAATATTTAGATGTTGAGTTCCCCCTACATAAATTCAGTGAAACGATGTTTAAATATATAGGGATTGAAGAAGATAAATTATGGGAATTTGATATTTTTTATAATAACGGTAAGTTAAAAGAATATTTTTTTAAAAAGTTTCCCGATGAGGAAATAAGACTTAAAAAATTCTTTAATGATACTGAAAAAATATACAATCAGTTTATTAATAATTTTAAGTCTACTTTTAAAATGAATGATTTTTTTAAGATTATTTTAAAATCAAAAGATCTTATTTTAAATTATAATAAATCGTTTAAAAATTTCATAAAAAAATATAAATTTAAGAATAAAAGATTAATTGAAGCATTCTATACTATATCAAATCTTTCATGTCTTCCTCCTGAGAAACTCAATGCATTAATTGCTATTATATCTTTTTATAGTTTGAATAGCGGTGCTTTCAGACAGAAAAACAATTTTAATGATTTAATAAATAATCTAAGGAAAAAAATCGAAGCTTCAAATGTTAATATTAAAATAGGAACAAAGGTTGAGAAAATAATTAAAAATAAAAATGTTTTTCAAATTATAACAGGAGAGGATAAATGTTTTTATGCTGATAAGATAATAAGTACTGTTGATACAAAAAAAATGTTTATGGATATTTTAGAAAAAAAATCTATTCCACTTTATTTTTATAATAAAATGAAAAAGCTGGAGATGACTCATTCTATCTATATACTTAGACTGTTATTAAAAGATTTAAAAGGCGATTATCCATTAGATGTAGGAGAAATACTTTATTCTAAGAGTAAAGATGTTTTAACTTTTTTATATAATGCTGCTAACGAGAAAATTTTTCCGCTGGATGATGATAAATTTCATTTTACGGTAGCATTCAAAGATATGCCTAAAAAGGGGTATTATTCATTAGAATTAACAATGACGCCAGCTTCGTGCTATTACTGGCAAGATATTTATAATGAAGGGAAAGAAGCCTATTTAAAAGAAATTATTAAATGGGAAGAATTTTTTATAGATAAATTAGAGAAATATTTTGATAAAGATTTAAATAAAAAAATTATCTATAAAAAAAGTGTAACTCCATATGAAATAAATAAAATTTTTAGTCTATGGCAGGGTTCAATTTATGATATGGCATATATAAACTCTCAGGCAGGGAATAAGAGGTTAACGATAAAAACACCGATAAAAAATTTTTACAATTGTAAATTTGTTCATGGCATCTATGGCGCATTTTTCCAGTCATTTGTACTTGCCGATTATTTATTGGAAGGAAAAATTAATGATTATGGATTTGATTATAGAGAGGGTTAAAATAAAAAATTTATCATAATTTATTACATGATATATTGAGGGTATTAAATTTTATTACGCAAGCCGGGTCACTTCCTATAAAAAATGCTTTACACCAGTCCTTTAGATTTGGCGGTCATAATGCAGGGCTTTTATTATCATAATATTTCAGTAAAAATAATCAAATATTTAAAAAAATCAGTACAATGATAAAAAAGATACAGATAATTTATTAATTTATTTTTATAAATTTTAGATAAGTTTTATTTATGCAGTATAATATCTTTAAGAATAATATTTAATTTTATTATGCAGGAACGGTAAGTGAAGGAAATTTATAAAATAATTAATAGTTGCGGAGAATGTTTTTATTGCAAACCGGATTATTATGAAACTCCTTATAATCAAAGCGGATATGATTGTTTGCATCCTTCAGCTCCGCAAAATAATCGAATAATAAACCGTAATGAAGAACATAAACTTTATAATTATATACCAAAGTGGTGCCCTTTAAATGATGCTTGATTTTACTATTTGTTTAATTTTATTTATTTAAATCCCAGTAAATAAATCCTGGCAGGTTTTTTTTTGTAATACTTAATTTTATCATGTAAGCCCGTTTTTTTAATTATTTTTTCATAATCGGATTCTATAAATCCTCGTTTGATTGATAATCTGCCGTCGTAAAAGGCAAAACTATTGTGTAAAAAAGTACCGGTAAAAAGTGAATAACCTAGATAAGAAGCATTCGACCTGTATATATCATTTAATAAAAATATACGATTTGTGCTGTTATTAATAATTTTTAATAATTTAATTATGGAATCATCAGCGAAATGATGCAGGAAATGATTTGTAAAAATATAATCAAATTTACCCATTTTATTTAAATCAAAAATATTGCCTTGGATTATTTTTATTTTGTTATATGATTTACATTTATTCTTTGCGTATTCAATAATTTTTTTATCATTATCGATGCAGGTTATATCAATATTTAAATTTAATTTATTACATTTTTTTAAAAGCCATATAGGTATATCACATCCTCCGGCTCCGATATCTAAAAATGTATGAGAATTATTTGGGTTTTTCAGCATATCTGTTATGACATGTTTTCTTAATAATGATCTTGATCTTGTAAATAAAAAATTTAGAAGTGTAAATTGTTTGACAGTATTTATTAATTTTTTTTTATTACAATTTGCCTGATCCATTAATTCCTGATCGTTTGACCGCTTACTTAGATCAGGAAAGAAAAAATTTATCATTTAATTTTTTCCATATAACCCGTTTCGACAGTCAATCCCGGACCAAATGCAACTGCAAATATTTTACCGTATTCATCATTGTCCAGCAATTTTTTTAATACAAACATTATTGTTGCAGAGCTCATGTTACCGTAATTCCACAATACATCATATGAGGCTTTAAAATTGTTTTTAGTTAAATTTAATGTTTTTTCAAGTTTTTCCAATATAGCCTTTCCGCCGGGATGAATAGCCCACATGTCTATTTCATTTTTAGTGATGCCGTTTTTTTTAAATAATTCTTTCATAATAGGCAGGATATTTTTATCTATTAATTTCGGGACATAATATGATAATTTCATATCAAAGCCGTAGAGTCCGATCTTCCATGCCATATCATCTTCGCTGTTAGGTATATATTTGGAAAAAAATGAATGAAGTATTAATTTATTGCCTTGAGAATCATCTTTATGACCGGATATCAATACAGCAGATATACCATCTGAAAATATTGCATTTGCAACAACAACATCAGGATCAAAATTTTGCTGGAAATGAACTGTGCATAACTCAACATTTACAACAAGCACTCTTGCATCACTATTTGCAAGACAAATATCTCTTGCAAGTTTCATGGCCGGAAATGCTCCGTAGCATCCCATGAATCCGATATGAAATCTGTCGATAGTAGGAGACAATTTTAATTTTTTTACTATATGAAAATCAAATCCGGGTGCAGAAAATCCCGTACAGCTAACAGTAATTATATGGGTAATTCTATCTTTTATATTTCCCGGTAAAATTTTAAATAATTTTTTTACTGCTTTTAATGATAATCTGTTAGACTCTTTAATATATAAATCGTTTCTTTGCATCGTTGAGGGTTCGGGGAGCATTTTTTCATTCTTAGGATAAAATGTATAATCATTCGGATCCTTGCCGTAATCACTGATCACAGTATGTCTTTTATATATGGCAGATCCTTCATAGATTCTTGTTAGAAAATTAATCTTTTTTTCAGTATCTCCAAGCAGTTTTTTTAAAAAATCGAGTCCAAATTTTTGTGTATAAGAATGCTCAGGTACAACTGTTGCTATGTCATGTATGTAAATGTTTTTATTTTTCACTAATTTTCCTTTTAAAGATTATGAATAAAGGATTTATATCATGTTTTTAAATTATTTGATAGTATTTATTAGAAAAATAACAATTTAATAATAATTACAAATACTCATTATTGTTAAAAAGTATTAATAATGTTATAAAGAGTAAATATTATAAAAGGCGTATTAGCATGAATAACAGCAGATTTAACTTAAAATTGCAGAAACTTAATTTTGATGATTCTGATAAAAAAAAGGAATTTAATTATCATTTGTTTTCAGAGGTAGCTTCTAAGTATAATTTTTTAACCAAGGTACTGTCTTTTGGCAGGGACGGAGCATGGAAGAAATTGTTGATAAAAAGATTACCTTCTATTGAGAATGCTAAATGTCTTGATATTGCAAGCGGTACAGGGGATATAACATTTTTATTGGCAAAAAAATATCCAAATGGCATTATAACAGGTATAGATTTGAATGAAGAAATGATTGATAGGGCAAAAAAATTGAATAAATATAATAATGTCGGCTTTATGTCAGCAGATATGTGTAATACGGGTCTTAAAGACAGTTATTATAATATTATTACAGGGGGGTATGCATTAAGGAATGCTCCAGATTTAAATGTTGCATTATTGGAGATAAAAAGACTGCTTAAAAACGGGGGGTATGCTGTTTTTCTTGATTTTTCAAAGAGTGCTAATAAAATAATCCAGAAAATATCATTATTTTTTTTAAAATTCTGGGGCAGTGTTTGGGGTATAATTCTCCATGGGAATCCTGATGTGTATGGTTATATTGCTGATAGTTTAAATAAATTTCCTGATAGGATAAAAATTAAATTAATTTTAAAAGAGTGCGGATTTAATGATATAAAATCAAAAAAATTATTTTTTGGTTTTTTAGAGTTAATTAGTTTTAAAAAGTAATTTTTCTTTCTTTTTTACTTTATCCAAAGTACTATATGGTATAGTTAACATTGAGAAGTATGGAGGTATTTTTTCTTTTAAAAGTGCTATCAAAATATAAACAAATACATTTCTTAATAATGATAATACAGCTCCTTTTACTGTGCCGACCCTCATAGAAAGCCAGGCTCTTTTTGTTGCTATCTTAGCAGCTTTTTTCCTGTATTGTTCATATTTTTTTAATAGATATTTACCATCATTTTGTTTTTTATTTATTAAAATATCTATGATTGAAGAGCTAAGATCAGCATCAGCAAAGCCTGTGTTCATTCCCTGTCCTCCGATAGGTGACATTACATGTGCGGAATCCCCTGAAAATATTATTTTATCATTATAATAGCATTCACATAAGTAATGCTGGACGCCAAACGGGCTTTCTGAAATTTTTTTAGATGATTTAATATTAATTCCTGATCTTTTAAGCACCTCATCTTCAAGATAGCTTTTTGGCGGTTTTTCTAAAAATTTTTTTGTTGCAATTATCCAGCGCCTTTTACCGTCAGGCAAAGGGAATGACTCAATGGATCCTTTTTTTGTAAAAAAAAGATGTGCATCATTCTCAAATCCTGAATTATCAATAAAATCTCCCATTAAAAATGTATCCTTATATCTACCCCCTTTAAATTTTAAATTTAACAGGTTTCTTATCGTACTTTTACTGCCGTCACATCCTGCAAGGTATTTAGCTTTATGTTTTATTATTTTATTTGATTTAATATCCAATATATCAAGATTAATTACATCATTATCAATATTAAATGATTTTAATTCTTTACCCATCTCCAATTTAACGGAAGAATATTTTTTTAGATTATCTAATAAAAATTCTTCCGTATAATTTTGCGTTAATGATAAAATAAAAGGATAGTTTGATTTTAAGGAATCAAATTTTATTTCACCTAATTTATTTTTTGTTCCATGCACTATAACTTTTTTTACCTTAACTCCTTTATTTATAAATTTTTCATCAAGCCCCAGTTTTTTTAATATATACAGTGAGGGTGGTGTTATGCCTATTGCTCTTGTTGTATTTTTTAGATTTTGATCTTTTTCTATAATTAATGTTTTTATATTTTTATTGCCTAACAGATTGGCAAGCATTAATCCGATAGGACCGGCTCCTGTAATTAGTACATCATATATCATATTATATCCTTTTTATTATTTATTATAAATTTGTAATAATTATAATAAATTAATAGAATAGTATTATATTAACCTAATATTATTTTGTTTTAAATTAAAAATTTAAGTTTTTTTAATTATTATTAAAAAATAGACAAAATTTAACCAATATCTTACAATATAAATATAAATATTAGTAGGAATATTTAATATGAAAGATTTTGATTATTTAGTAAATAAGTTAAAGCAATCTGATATATTTAAGGTATTGACAGATGAAGAGACAAAATATTTAATACAAATATCCGAGTTTATACAATGTAAAGAAGGTGAAGAAATAATAAAAGAAGGGGAGATTAGCTCTTATCTTTATGTTATTTTAAAAGGGACAGTATCTGTTATGGTGAAACAAAAACATGAAGGTAAAGAAAAAGATATTTATATTTGTACTATTGGGGAAGGTGATGTTATCGGTGAAGCTGCAATATTCTCTAATGTAAAAAGAACGGCAAATGTTGTTGTTGATAAAGAGTTAAGCGCTTTAAAGTTGGAAAGAAAGGTTTTTGTCCATTTTATTAAAAAATTCCCGACAGCCGGTATTAAAATTTTAATGCTTATTATTTACAGTCTATTAAAAAAATTAAAAGAGGTAAATCATGAACTTGCCTTTGAAAGAAAAGCTACAATAGACCAAAGTGATGTTGATAATGTAATAAATGATTTTTTAAATAAATAAAGTAATTTATAATAAGGGAGTATAAAGATGAATAAAATAAAATTTTTTATAGTTCCATTTTTAATAATTATATTTATGTCATCATGCGCTAAGCCGCCTGATGATGTTGAAGAAATAAATATAATTAATTTTATAAAGGATTTTTTGGATAAATTAAATGAATTGGAAGATGATCCTGAAGCCCAGCTGAATTTTTTTAAAAATATAGTAAATGATTTTCAAGCAATAATAGCCTTATATAAGGATACTGAAATTTATATTAAAAGCATTGAAGCCGAGCCCTTAAAAGGTGATTTTATGCATTCATTGGATAATAATAATTTTATTCTTAAAGAAGATGTGTATTTCACCTTTGAAAAAAAAGAACCTATTTTTTCGTTGGATAATAAAACATGGTACTTAAATAAAGCAGATCCAAATAAAAAGATTGAAGGTGTACAAAATGATTATTATTTTAAAACGAAAGTAGATAATAAAAAAATTTTTATCGATTATTCTATGTCGTTTAGACTCGGCAGAGCCCCGAAAATTGTTAAAGCACCGAAGCATAAAGAAATTGTAAGATTAAAAAAAGGTATGGTGTTTGCAAGTGACAAAGAAGATAAGGTTGATTATGATTTATCTAAGGTTATATTATTGGTTCCGAAAGGGACTCTATTATCCGGTAGGGTAAAACTAAGCGGTAATATTGCTAAAGTACAGAGTGACAATGAAGTTATATATGTTAAGTCCTTGCAGGATATTTTTATGTATATAAAGAATAAGTTTTTTTCTATAAGTCTAGATAAAAAAAATTGGAATGTAAACATATTATCATTTAATATCGAACCGGTATTTGAGGTTAAAGCCATTGAAGATGATCAGATATTTTTTGACATAAAAGTAACTGCTGATTATCATAAGGATAAAATTTCTTTTTCTATAATTAAATTGCTTCAAAAAACAATGTGATTAATCGATTTCTATGTTTTCCCAGAAGTAATTATTTTTATGATTAATCAAAATATTATAATATTTTGAGCTCATGGATATTACATAAACCATGTCTTGATATTTTATATATACAGACCTTTGATATATTGTATTGTCTCCATATTGATAGGAAAATTGGAATGATATATACTCTATATTTTTTTTATTAAATCCGCTTGGAGTCCAGTTATTATCATATGTTATGTTATATTGTAAATTTAAATAATATTGATCGTTTTCAACGAATTCTTTTAATGTCGTCTTTTCATCTATATTTACAAATCTTAATGCAATAATAACATTACTGTTTCTGGTATCAGTGTTTTCTTCAATTATAAGATTGTTGAATTTATATTTATAGGCTTCTTCCGGGGCTTCCCTCATACCGGGAGGGACCTTGTATCTAAAGCCTTTTTTTTCTTCAATTATTTCTTTTGTTTTGCATGAGATTAATAAAAATAATATTAATATATATATACTCTGTTTTTTTATATTCAAATTCTGCCTCATTTTATATTTATTTTAATATTACTACATTTTTTTATATTTTAATAACTTATTTATAAATTAAATTTTATTTATATTATAAATAACTAAATATCATAATATTATTCTTAAATAATCAAAAAGTATTTTATATTGACATGACTAAGCCATTTTGATAGGTTACACATATTATTTAATCATTATGAGAATTAAAATGAACAATAATAAAAAATATACTCTTTATTTAATTTCACCAAAAGTTAAATATCGACCGATATCAAACCAAAAAGAACTCAGTATCTTAATGGGTAAGAAAAATTTTGCAATACCTCTTGCATTACCTGTTATAGCAGCATTGACACCTGATAATTATGAAATTAAGATTATTAATGAGGATACTGATAAACTTCCTGAAAAAAAACCTGATATTGTCGGTATTACTTCTTTGATTACTACAATTGACAGAGCCTATGAAATAGCTGATTTTTATAGATCAAACGGGGTTCCGGTTGTTATGGGAGGTCCTTATGTCTCTTTTATGAGTGATGAGGCATTACATCATGCAGATAGTATTATAATAGGAGAAGCTGAAAGCACCTGGGTACAGTACCTGAATGATTTTGAATCAGGAAAATTAAAAAAGATATATAAGGCGGATGATTATGTAGATTTTAAAAGAAGCCCTAAACCTAGATGGGATCTTGTTGATACAAAAAATATAATGGTGCTTGGTATACAAGCTACAAGAGGATGTCCTTTTAATTGTGATTTCTGCATTGTACCGCAAGTTTACGGTAAAAAAATGAGATTTAGAGATCCTGATGATGTTGTAGAGGAAATTAAATCTCTGCCTGTAAAAAGACTTTTTTTTGTTGATGATAATTTAACAATTAATAAAAAATATGCCCATAAATTAATGGCGAAATTAAAACCTTTAAATATTTCATGGGGGTGTCAATGCAGTATTGATATTGCAGATGATGCTGATTTACTTAAAGCTATGAAGGAAGCCGGCTGTTTTAATATTTTAATAGGATTTGAAACTCTTGATCCTGAAAATCTTGAAAGATCCGGAAAGAAGCAGAATACAATCTCGCAATATAAGGAAGCTATTAATAAAATTCATTCACAGGGTATAAATATACAAGCCTCATTTGTTGTTGGGCTTGATTCCGATACATTGGATACTTTAGACCAGATTTATGATTTTATTAATAAAAATAATCTTTTATATGTCATAATAAGCATATTGGGATCAACACCTGGTACAAAAGTATATGAAAAAATGAAGAAGGAAGGAAGGCTGTTTAATATAGAAAGCTCAATAATAAACGGGATATTTCCATGCCTTCATTACAACAAAATGGGGCAGATTGAGCTTTTTGATAAATATCATGCTTTGCTTGATAAACTTTCTTCTTTTGAGATTATTGCTGATAAAGCGGTAAATCATTACAACTCCGGATTTTTTAATGATAAGATGAATTATAAACATGGTTTCATTAATAAATTAAAAAACACTTTCACTCTGTTAAACAGATATTATTTCACCAAGGATAATGCAAAAAAGGAATTGTTTAAAAAAATGTTTGGAATGGCAAATAAGGGTATTGTTTCATATGATGAATTGGCTATATGCTTTATGACTATGGCAGGATTTGAGGATTATGTGAAGCACACAAAAACATATTTAAATGAGGTTAGGGAAAAAGTAAAGATGAATGATAAGGGCCCCTGGGAAAAACAGATTAAGAAATAATAAGTTTAATAATTATTGTAATTTTTTATTTTTTTCATTTCCAGTCTGTCTCTGTATATATTCCTGATTGTTTTTTTGTTTTTTAAAATCTTTATATATTTGATTAGCTCCATAAAGTTTTTTATTTTTTTATTTATTATCATAATTAATAAAATTATAACTGAAAGGAGACATAGATAGGTTAATGATTCTCCAATATAACTGTAAATCGTACGTTTGCTGTACAGGGGCAGTCTTGCTTTAATTACTTCTTCTTTAAACATTCCGCCTTTTGCTATTACTTTGCCTGTAAAATCTGATGCTGTTGTTAAACCGGTTGCCGTACATCGAAAAAATGATCTTCTGTTTTCGATTGCGCGAAGTCTCCCCAGTACGGAATGATGTACCGGGCCTATTGTATCTCCATACCAGCTGTCGTTTGTTATATTAATTAATATGTTGCACCCTTCATTTGATTTTTTTCTTATATAATCCGGGAATATATCTTCAAAACAAATGCTGAGACTTGCAGCAGTTTTATTATTAATTTCAAATATTGATGATGTTTTGCCTTTTTCAAAACTTCTATTAAGCGGTGTTATTTTTTTAAAAAATGGAAATATATTTTCTAAAGGAACATATTCTCCAAAAGCCAGCAGCCTGTTTTTATCATATCTCTCATATGTATCACGTTCTTTTACTAAAAAGCATGAGTTTGTTATTATACTATTTGTTTTATATTCATTTTCTTTTACTTTTTTATCATATAAAATTCCTAAGATTAATGGAGGATAATTTTCCTGGATTAATTCAAGCAGCTGACTTCTTCTTCCTCTATATGCTCTTGTAAAAACACTTTCAGGCCATATAATCAGCTCTATTTCAGGATCCTTGGCAGCTTCTCTCGATAATCTATTGTATGTATCTATACTAAATTGATAGGAACCCTTTTCTTGTTTTTGTTTTCCGGTTATATTCCCCTGTATCATTGCTGCATATATAGTATTTGATTTTTTCATTTCGTTTTTAAGGAATTTAACTCTTAATATCCCGTAAATTAACGCAAAAATAAAAGGTAGGATGAATATAAAATGAATTAAGTGTATTTTTTTATGAAAAAATACCTTTTTTATTAATTCAAAAATACCTATATTAAAATATATTATTATCAGTGTTAATCCTGACATACCGGTAATATCAATTATTTGTATTAAATAATAAAAACCGATCTGACTGTCTGCAATAGAATGCTTAAATAATTTTGGATAAAAATAATCAACCGTTACAAATATTATTGGCAGGCAATACATAAGGCTTTTTTTATATTTTATGAATTTTTTTGCAATAATTGCTATTATCGGATATTGAAGGCTGTAATATAAACATAAAATTAATGGAATACCCACTGAGAATACTACCGGTAATTTACCGGATATTCTAAATGTCAGATATAACCACCAGAAGTTAATAATATAAGCCAGCCATCCGAAGATAATTGATTCTATAATGTAATGCTTTCTGTATAAAATAATATATATGAAAGGTAGTAATCCGAAAAATCTTATAAAGAAAAAATCGGGGTAATGACCGATTCCCCATAAGATGGATGATATGAGTAGTAATATGTAATATATTATATTGTTAAATATTAATGGTTTTTTCTTTTCCATGTCCATAAGTTATATCAATTTTACAAGTATAAATATAAATTTTACCACTAAGACACTAAGACACGAGTTATAATCATTGATATGAAAATTGTTTTATATCTAATAATAGTCAAAATATAATGTTTTTTATCAATTACAAGTATATTTACTATACTGTTTGTGTCTTAAAGCCTTAGTGGTTTTTTTGGGAAATCCCAATTATATAAATATCATATTAAATTATTTTTATCATAATTTATATAAATTTATATTAAATTACAATAATTTTAATATCTGTAATGTTCCGGTTTAAAAGGTCCGTCAATCGGAACACCGATATAATCAGCCTGTTTTTTTGTTAATTTTGTCAGTTTAACACCTATTTTTTCAAGGTGCAGCCTTGCTACTTCTTCATCAAGCTTTTTAGATAACCGGTACACCTTTTTTTCATATTTATCCCTGTTATTCCATAAATCTATTTGAGCCAATGTCTGGTTACTGAAGCTGTTTGACATTACAAATGACGGATGTCCTGTAGCACAGCCGAGGTTTACAAGCCTTCCTTCAGCAAGCATGAATATCTCATGGCCTTCCGGGAATATATATTTGTCTACCTGAGGTTTAATATTTATTTTTTTGATACCGGGATATTTATTTAATTTATCAACTTCTATTTCATTATCAAAGTGACCGATATTGCATACGATTGCCTGGTCTTTCATCTTAGCCATATGTTCTATTTTTATTACACCAAGATTTCCTGTTGTTGTGACATAAATATCGGCAATTCCCAGTGTATCTTCAACTGTTTTTACCTCATAGCCAGCCATAGAAGCCTGTAAAGCACAGATAGGATCTATTTCCGTAACAATTACTCTTGATCCCATTGCTCTTAAAGATTGCGCTGATCCTTTACCTACATCGCCGTATCCGCAAACAACAGCCACTTTACCGGCAAGCATTACATCGGTTGCTCTTTTTATGCCGTCAGCTAAAGACTCTCTACAACCGTAAAGATTGTCAAATTTTGATTTGGTAACTGAATCGTTTACATTTATTGCAGGGAATAAAAGCTCGCCTTTTTCCATCATTTGATATAATCTATGGACACCTGTTGTGGTTTCTTCACTGACTCCTTTAACTTCTTTAACTATTTTATGCCATTTTTGATTGTCTTTTTTAAGTTCATTTTTTAATAATTGATTGATTATTTTTAATTCTTCATTATCTGTAGGTTCTTCAAGGATTGAAGGATCATTTTCTGCATAATATCCTCTGTGAATCAATAATGTAGCGTCTCCGCCGTCATCAACAACTAATTGCGGTCCCAAACCTCCTGGGAATGTTAAAGCCTGGTTAGTACACCACCAGTAATCGTCAAGATTTTCTCCTTTCCATGCAAATACAGGTATACCTGCTTTTGCTATAGCAGCAGCAGCATGATCCTGTGTTGAGAAAATATTACAGCTTGCCCATCTTACATCTGCACCCAATGCAACCAAGGTTTCTATCAAAACTGCAGTTTGTATTGTCATATGCAGGGAGCCTGATATTCTTACTCCTTTTAATGGTTTTTCTTTTGTATATTTTTCTCTAATACTTATAAGACCCGGCATTTCTTTTTCTGCTATTTCCATTTCTTTTCTTCCCCATTCACTTAAGTTTATATCCGCTATCTTATAATCATTTATGGTTGAATTCATTATTCTTCCCCTTTTAAAATCTATTTTTTAACTCGATTACACCGAGTTTTTTTCTCCAAATAAAATAATGATACTGTGATTTACTTTTACAGATAATTTATTTTTTTGATCTTTTTTTACATTACTCTTTATAATTTTAATATCAGAAAGATTAAGCCAGTTTTTTATTTCGTCTTCTGTAAAGCCTAACCATAAGTCGCCGTAATTCTCACGAAATTTTTCATCCTGATGAGATAATAATTCTATTAATACAATCTTTCCTTTATTTTTTAATATCCTTGAAATTTCCTTGAGTGAATTTAACGGATCCGAAATATGGTGCAGGACCATATTTAAAAATATGCCGTTTATACTTCCTGTTTCGAAGGGCAATTTATGTATATCACCTTGCTTTAATTCATAATTAAGATCATTTGTTTTGCAGATATGATCTGATAATTGAAGCATAATAGGAGATAGATCCAATCCGATTACCTTATCAGCATATTTTGCTAATAACGGCAGATTTCTGCCTGTTCCGCAGCCTATATCGAGAATATTTTCAAGGTTACCGTCAAAGAAATCCAGTATTTCTTCTGTTTTGTAAATTTCATTAAATAATTCTGTCTGAAGTTTATCTAAATTTTTACCAATAGTATTAAAAAACTCTTCAGCGTTCTTTTTTCTCTTATTTAATATTGAATCAAGCCTTTTTAAATCTTCTATATAACAGGGTATTGATGATTCTTCGGAATGAATAGTATCTATTATTTTAAATAAATTTTTATCATTTATAAAATCATTTATTTTATAATATATTAATGAGCCTTCTTTTTTGTTTGATACTAAATCACTTTCCTGTAAAATTTTTAAATGATGAGATATATTTGATTGTTTACCATTGACAATATAAAGAATTTCGTTTACATGAAAGGAACCGCGAAGTAATATTCTAATTATCCTTAGTCTCATTTCATCGGCAAGGGATTTGAATATTTTTAAAAAGTTTATTTTATTGTATTGATATATTGACATATATCAATATGTTTATACTTTTTTTAAAAAATTGTCAATATATTTTAAAAAAAATGTTTTCTAAATTAAAAAATTACTCTATTATATAAAAAAAATAAGATAATAAAGCGTTGGATTTGGCTAATGAGTGTTTCCTGTTTAGCAACAGTTAAAAATGAAAAAGGCATACATGCGCGTCCTTCAAGTGAAGTGGCAAAAGAGTCATTAAAATATAAGGCTGACATTACCATTTGTTATGATAATAAAACAGCTAATGCTAAAGATGTATTACAATTAATAATGCTCGAATTATTTAAGGGTGTAGTAGTATTGATAGTTACAGAAGGGGAGGATGAAAAAGAAGCATTGGATGGCGTTAAAAAGGCAATCGAAAAAGAATATGATTTTGAATAATATTAATTTAATAAAGTTATAATATAATTCCTCAATTTATTTATTAATTAAAAAACAATAATGTAAATAGAAATAAAAAAAATAGTTAATTATTAATAAATAGTCTATATTAATTATTAAAAAGTTTGCAATCCTTTCGATAATAATAAAAAGGGGTTGTTTTATGTTATTAAAAACTGTTTTAAAAAAGATTATTGTATTCTTATTTTCATTTGTTATAGTATTTTCTATTAATCCTGAAATATTTAAATTTAAATTTCCAAAAGGAAGCAAACAAAAAATAGAAGCCGTTATAAAAGGAAAATTATTCCAGGATAAAAATTTAGTAAGTGATTATACTCAAAAATATAAAACGATTAGAACGATCAAGGATGTCGATAGTGCTTATAGTATAATAGAAGATACATACTATTTTTATAATCAAAATAAACTTACTTCCAGTAAAGTATTGGAAGTAAATGATATTTCTACAGTTAACTATAAAAAAGATACATCAGGAAAGATGATTTTATTTACAAACAGTGCTTTCCCGACTTATAGGGATGTTCCCGTATTCCCAAGCCAGGATATAAAGCCCGGACAAAGATGGACCGCAACTGCAACAGAGGTCCAGGATCTTTTTCAGGATAAAATTGTTTCAGAATTTCCGATTAATGTAAGCTATACTTTTTTAGGTTATGAAGATTTTAATAATCAAAAATTAGCAAAATTTCAGTATGAACACCAGGTGGATATCACCAATAATGGTTATTACAGCAGTTTAGACAGCAGGATATTGAAAATAGTCGGAAGTTCCGTAACAATAATGTATTTTGATAATATTAATGGAACTAGAGTTAAAGAAATATATACCAGACATTATTCATTTGTTATAAATTTTAACGGACAAAATGTTCTTATAGAATTCATAGATAATGGTGAGAGGATCTGGTATCCTATTGAGCTTATGGATAAGGACAAGATTGTTGATGATATAAAAAAGAAGCTCAAAGATGAAAATATTGATGATACGGATGTACAAAAGGATGATAAAGGGATTAAATTAACATTAGAAAACATACATTTTTATCCTGATTCGTCGGAGATGCTGCCCGGTGAAGTAGACAGATTAAAAAAGATAGCTAAAATATTATCAAATTATAAAGACAGGGGTATTATGATAATAGGCCATACAACGGATAAAGGGACAGAAGAGGGCAGGAAGCGTCTTTCCGTTGAGAGGGCAAAGGTTGTATTGGATTTTCTTAATAATGAAAATGCAATAAATATTGATAAAAGCTCATATGGGGGCAGGGGGGGCACAGAGCCGATAGCGGATAATTCTACCGAGGAAGGAATGAAAAAAAACAGAAGAGTAGAAATACATATATTAGAGGAATAAAAAAAACCGGCTAAATAGCCGGTTTTTTTTATCGATAAAATATTATCTCTTTGAAAACTGGAATCTTTTTCTTGCTTTCTTTTGCCCGTATTTCTTTCTTTCTACCATTCTAGAATCCCTTGTAAGGAAGGAATTCTTTTTTAATGCTGAATGGTTATTATTATCAAGCTTGTCTAAAGCTCTTGATATTCCATGTCTTATAGCGCCAGCCTGTCCGGATAATCCTCCGCCGTATACATTCACGATAATATCATAATCATTTTTAAAATCTATTGATTTTAAAGGCTGATTTATTATCATTACATAATTACCTGCAGGGAAATATTCATTAACATCTTTTTTGTTAACTATTATTTCTCCCTTGCCCTTAATTATTTTTACTCTTGCCACGGATGTTTTTCTTCTTCCTGTTGCCATTGCAAGTGTTTTATTATCCTTTACTGCTTTTGCCATTTATATCTCCTATAAAGTCTCTATAACTATCGGATTTTGTGAAGCATGTTTATGCTTATCATCCTTGTATATTCTTAAATTTTTTAATAACTTACTGCCCAATGGCCCTTTCGGCAGCATTCCTTTTACCGCTTTTTTCATTGGTTCAGTCGGTTTTTTTTCTATTAATTTTGCATAATTATAACTTTTAAGACCTCCCGGGTATCCTGAATGATGATAATACATCTTATCGGAATATTTTTTTCCGGTTAAAAGTGCATCTTTAGCATTTATAATTATTACATTATCACCTGTATCTAAATAAGGAGTATAGATTGGTTTATGTTTACCTCTAAGTATATAAGCCGCTTTTGTTGCAACTTTACCAAATGGTTTACCTGCTGCATCTATTATATACCATTTTTTTTCAATATCTTTCGGAGTAACATTATATGTTAAATATTTCTTAAATTTCATCCTCAAATCTCCAATTTTTATAAAGAATGTGAATATATTATAAAAAATAAAATATGTCAAGGAGTTATTATCAGGAAATTTTCATAGAATTTATTTTATCTATTCTTATCTGGTGTCTTCCGCCTTCAAAATCCGTATTTAAGAATACATCAGCTATACTCTTTGCAAGCTCTATACCAATTACTCTTGCTCCTAATGCCAAAACATTTGCATTATTATGTTTCCTTGTCATTCTTGCAGAATATTCATCAAAACACAGAGCACATCTTATGTTTTGCAATTTATTTGCTGCCATACTCATACCGATGCCTGTACCGCATATTAATATTCCTGTACCGTTATTTTTAATTACTTCATCACAGACTAAGCCTGCAATATCGGGATAATCCACTGATTCTACGGAGTAGCACCCCATATCTTTTATTTCTTTATTTAATTCATTTTTAATATAATCAAACAGCTCATTTTTAAAATCAAGACCTGCATGATCACTACCTATAAAAATCATTTTTACTCCTAATTTATTAATATCATTCTGCTAAATTTATAAATAAATTATTAAAATATGTCAAATAAACGCCTCATACTTCTTCATTCTATTTTGCTTTATAAAATCCCTCTCTTTTTTTAGCTTTATATCGCTCATGTCATAAAATAAAGCAGACCGAGATTTATCGGTTTATATTAATAGCCTCAGATTGCTTTACTTCGATTGCTTTAAACAATTTAAGGGAGTGTAAAGCCCTTTTATAATTAATATAAAAGCAAAATATATAAGTAAAGCAAAAAAAAATCAATATAAAATTTAATGGTTTTTTTGTATTTTATTTTTTTAAAAACTTGTGAAAAGGATATAAAGATAAATGGTTTATTATGAAAGTAAAAAATAATAATTATTTTATAATTTATTTTTATTCGATAATCTGATAGATTATAGTCTAAGATAAAAAAGGAGGTTTATTATGGAAATAAATAAATATAAGATTGAGAATGACGGCAGCTTTAACATGATACTCGGGATGAGTCATTTTATTAAAACTGTCGATGATCTTGCAGAAATTATTAATACAACAGTATCATCTGCAAAATATTGTGTTGCTTTTTGTGAGGCAAGCGGTCCAGCTTTGATCAGGTATGAAGGGAATGATAGAGAGCTGCAAAAGAAAGCTCTTGAGATTATAAATAATATCGGTGCAGGGCATAGTTTTATAATTTTATTAAAAGACTGCTATCCTATAAATATTTTAAATAAAATAAAGATGTGTGATGAAGTAGTGAGAATTTTTTGTGCTACAGCTAATCCCTTGACGGTTTTAACTGTTAAAGAGGCAGGCGGGGCAGGTATAATCGGTGTAATTGACGGTATATCACCTAAAGGCACAGAAAGTGAAAAAGATATTAATACAAGAAGAGATTTCTTAAAAAAGATCGGGTATAAATTTTAGTATATTAAGTATTTACATAATTTACATTAAAAATATTTTATTGGTATTCTTTTTCCTCCGATAATTATTATAATTCTAAATTTTGGAGATTATTAATGCTTAAAAAAATAGCTGTTTTTTTTATATTGATAATTATTTGCTTATTGATAACACCGAAGGAAAAATTTGCTGATATAAATACAACGCTGGTAATTGTTGAAGAAGTAGAAAATGGAGAGTTTATTTTAGAGGGCAGCCCTGTATCGGATGGAATATTTGATGCTCTCTGGGAGAGGGAAGATTTTATATTTTTTGATATGAAGATAAGAGAACCGATACCTGTTATTTATAATGAGTTGGATATAAAACCTTATCTAAATATTGCAAAACAGGCAGGAGCTGATTCTATTTTATTGATTAAATTTCATTACAATTGTGAGCTTGATGGCAATAGATTAAGATTAAAGATTAATGATGTTTTTTATAATCTATATTCAATTAAAAATTTAACTTCTATAAAATCCGGAAAAAAAGATATAAAAATGGACAGGCCGATAGAACAAAAAGATAAATACAGGTTACTTAATAAATTAGGTAATAAATTTTTGAATGAAATATACAATTAAGTTATTTTTTGATCAAATATAAGCTTAATATATATTAAGTATATTTTTATGGACAGCTGTAAAAAACAATGATATCATATTAATATGGGTAAGAAAATTATTCATATTGATATGGATGCTTTTTATGCCTCAGTAGAGCAAAGAGACAATCCTGATTTAAAAGGTAAACCTATTATAGTAGGCGGTACACCTAAACAAAGAGGTGTCGTAAGTACAGCATCGTATGAAGCCAGGAAATATGGTATAAGATCTGCAATGGCAACAAGTCTTGCTTTAAAATTATGCCCGGATTTAATTATAGTACAGCCAAATTTTGACAAATATCATAAAATATCCAGACAATTATACAGTTTTTATAAAGAATATACCGATATCATTGAACCTTTATCATTGGATGAATGTTATCTAGATGTAACGGTTAATAAAAAAAATATTAAGACTGCAACAGAAATAGCAAATTTACTAAGAAATAAAATCAAAACAGATTTACATCTTACTGCATCTGTTGGTGTGGCGCCAAATAAATTAATTGCAAAAATAGCTTCTGATCTTAATAAACCGGATGGTATGGTTGTAATTAAACCTCATATGGTTAATGAATTTATTAAGAATCTTGATGTAAAAAGAATATGGGGTGTGGGTAAGGTTGCATATAAAAAATTAGAAAGTATGAATATTAAAATATGTATGGAGCTGCAAAAACTTACTATAGTTGAGTTGATTGATCATTTCGGCAAATTTGGAGAAACATTATATTATTTTTGCAGAGGTATTGATAACAGACCTGTTGAGACATATAGAGAGATTAAATCAATTGGTGCAGAAACAACATTTATGAAGGATATTGATAATATAAATATTATAAAGCAGGGATTATATAATCAGGCATTAAGAGTTGTAAATAGATTAAAAAATAATAATATTAAAGGTAAAACTATTACCATTAAATTAAAATATGCTGATTTTAATTTGATCACTAGAAGTATAACAATAGACGAATACCTGGATGATATAAATATTATATATAATTATTGCTGTAAATTATTAAATAAAACTAATGTAAGCAGTAAGAAAGTAAGACTTGTCGGAGTCTCTGTTACAAATTTTAATAATATGAATGACAGAGGGCAGTTAAATTTATTATAAGAATTAAATTATTTATTTATAATTATTTTTTATCAAGATATTTTTCTTTTAATTTACCGGAATATAAATCTTTTAAAATTTGACTGCCTTCTTTTTTTACTTTAATCATTACTTTTTTATCCCAATTTTCATGAAATTTATCTCCTGCCATTCTTTTTATAGCATTTGATAAAGAATCCCATATAACTAAATACGGTTTTTCTCCATATCTGTCCTGTTTATTTACTATCATATATACAATTGTGCCGGCTAATATTAAATATTCTTTATTACCTTCGTCAGGTATTAAATAAAAATTTTTTATGTTTTGTATTATTTCATTAACCTGTTTATTACTCATGGGGAATACTTTTTTAACTTTTTTAAACTCATCGGTAATAATTGAAGATATTTTTTTTTCAATATAATCATCATAGTAAATTTTAAAGTCATCTGAGATAATCATAATATCATTTGTCGCATCATTATTATCTTTATATATTTTTGTATTATATTTTTTATCGATTGATTTTAAATATTCTCTTAAGGAGTTCAATTTTTCTGCTTCATCGGATTCAACTCTTGCTTTTAAGATTTCTGCGATAATTTTATATACACTTTCTTTTGTTTCTGGCGGGAAATAATCATTAAAAATTTGTTTTTGATTATCATTTAGATTTTTTGCTTTTGATGAATAAATTGAGGAAAAAGCTTCTGATAAATGATCCAATTTATCAGGACTGTTTACAGGCACTGCATTAATTCCTTTATCATTAGCATTAAGATTGATTAAATCAGCCTCTGTAATCTGCATTTTATCCAATAAATATGAATAATTATATTGATCTTGATTTTCATCTTTTACGGTATTCGTACTTAAACAGGATGTAAGTACTATAATAATAAATAGTATAATGTATAAAGTTTTTAATTTCATTTAGTCCTCTTTATTATTTATTTTTGTAATTTATGCTATTTTAATCTTTTTTCTCTATCAAGTAATTTTAATAAATATAAATATTGCAAGAGCAGTCTGTATGCAAAAACATTATCTGAAGGATATAGTCTATATTTATATGCATTAAAATTTTCTATGTATTTATCAAATCCTTTGTGTAATTCTGTACCCCAGTTCTTCATGCTGTCCCAGATGATTTTTTTATCAAGCTCTATAAAAGCTTTTTTATATAAAGAATCTTTTACGGTTTTTAGAAAATCAGTTGAGATACGTAATACAGGGAATAATAACATTTCATCCCTTATTATAAATATTAATTTTACTTTTTTTTTGTTATTTTTTAATGAAGTATTATCATTATAAAATATATATGCTAAATGTACCGAATAATATTTATCAGGATTGCCCAGTATTGATGGATCAAAAATTTTGGATATAGTAAAATAATTAATTTCATTCATATAAGTAAGCAGTTCCAGTCTATTGATTAAGTTTTTAAAAATGGAAAGAAATTTTGTTTCTCCAAATATATTAATCAAAAAATTATAATCATCAACTGATAATAAAAATCTTAATTTACCATTAATCGATGATTTTATATTATTTTTTAGAAGTATCCATGAATTTTTTTTTAATAAATTAATCCTGTATTCTGCATCCTTATCAATAGTAAATTTTATTTTTTCCCTATAATATAATTTTATTTCATTGTTAAATTCTTTGAATAAAAAATTAAGCATTACAGAAAAAAAACTCCATAGATTATATCTAAAAAATAAATTCATGGTTTTATTATTATTAGTTTTAATTTAGGTATTTTATCATATAAATTATATAATAAAAAGCTTAAACTAAGTAAAATTGATATTGACTTATCATTATAATATTTATATATAAAATATATCAAATTATTTTAATTAAAAAAGATATGGCAGTCAGATTATTTATATTATTTCAAATATTTTTATTATTTATTTCTCTTTCCTGTAATTATAAATTTAAAATAACTGTTGATCCTCAAGATACATCAATATTTATTAATGGAGAAAAGATATTTAATAATGATATATATATATCAAAGAATAATGAAATAAAGGTAGAATGCAAAAGAAGAGGATATAAAGATTTTGAAAAAATATTCGGTAAAAAAAATCCTTTTGGTGTTGAGAAAATCGATATCAAAATGGATAAAGAGGAATATTCTATTATTATAGATACAATAAATAATAAATCAGAGCTTTATTATGATTCTAAAAAACTCGGGACAACACCCTGCAGGATAAAATTGAAATACGGCGCCTATAGTATGATTTTAAAAAGAAATGGCTTTGCTGATCAGGTTATAAGAGTTGAAGCGAGGAGAGACGGTAATTATTTTTATTGTCATAAAAAAGATTATATTTTACTGCCTCAGATCGGTGTTTTTCAGTGCGGTTCATTACCAAAACAGATTATTTATTCACCGGAGGATGATTATATCTTTATACCGGTTTTAGGCGGTGACGGATTTCAAATATTTAATAATGATACATTAAAAATTGATGATTATATTGTAGCACCGGATAAAACAAAAAGCAGCGGTTTTCCGGAAGGATTATTTATAAAGGAAAAAAATGTATTTTTAATTTCTCAAATGACAACAGGAAAAATTTATGAATATTCATATCCGCAAGTTAAATACAAAAGAACTATATCAACAGGCGGTATATGGTCAAAATTTATGGTTTGGTGTGATGAATTACAGGTTGTTGCCGTATCAAATTGGTCTACAAATGATGTTTCAATAATTAATTATGAAAGTGGAGAAGTTATAAAAAAAATAGATACTGCTCCTGCGCCTAGAGGGCTTATTTTTAGTAAAGACGGTAAATATTTATTTATTACATCTTTTGAGGGTGGCAAGATATATAAGGTAAAAACGGATAATTGGAAAATAGAAAAGGTAATCGATAAAAAGAATGCTGCAATGAGGCATATAATTTTATCCGATGATAATAAAAAAGCATATGTCAGCAATATGTATCATAATGAGGTATATGAGATAGATGTTGATGATTTTACTATTATTAACACATATAAAGTCGATTATAATCCCAATACTATAGCAATGACACCTGATAATAAATTTATTTATGTTTCCTGTAGAGGTCCGAATGCTCCGGAAACTTATTTGGAAAGAAGCCCTAGAAATGGATTTATTACTATAATTGATATTGAGAATAAGAAGATAGCAGGTTATATTGAAGGGGGTAACCAGCCTACCGGTCTTGATATCAGTAAAGACGGCAATTACCTTGCTTTTTCTAATTTTAGGGATAATAATTTTGAAATTTATTGGTTAGGTAATAATGATTAAGAATATTAAAGTTGAAAAACATCTTGATCTAGAGTTATTAATAGCATTTTTTTTTGGATCTGTTCTTTTTTTTATATTATATATTATTAGAAATTTTTTCCCAACTCTTATACCGTTGGATAAAAATATAAATTATAGTGCATTAATTACTTTATACTCTATTGATGTATTAACATTTTTAGCTGTATTAATACCATATTTAACGGTTATTATTATTCTTGCGGGGATAAGAATTTTTAAAAAAATTAAAATATCAGATAATATTATTATTATATTATTTTTTCCTCTTCTTTCATTTTTTACTAAAGGTATGGATTTATGGCATATTTATATTGAAGACAGTATTTTTAATGTAATAATTAAGATTGTTAAGGGCAATTTGGCTTTTTTTGCATTTTTATTTATCGGGCCTTTTATAGTTTTAATTCATAAAATAGTAATTCACATAATCGGAAAAAGATAAAATTAAAATTTGGATAAATTATTTTGAGTGATGAAAAAATAAAATCGGGATTTGTTTCATTAATAGGCAGGCCATCCAGCGGTAAATCAACATTGATAAATACCATATGCGGATTTAAAATATCTGCTGTTTCCAGACATCCGCAAACAACACAATTTATTATTAAAGGAATTTACAATGATAAAGAAGCACAAATAATTTTTATTGATACACCGGGATATCATAATTATGATTCTAATATGAACAGGGGATTATCCAATCTGGCTGTAAGATCATTGGATGATGCTGATTTGATTTTATATTTAGTGGATTTAACAAGAGAGTTCGGCAAGGAGGAAGAAGATATTACTGGTATTTTAAAAAATATCAATAAAGATATTATTATAATTTACAATAAAATTGATATTGATAAAAAAGATAATAATATTAAAAAAACAATAGAATCAAGGCTAAAAGCAAAGAATTCTATCGAAGTTTCAGCTAAAACAGGTGAAAATATTAATAATTTAGTCAAAATTATAAAAAATATACTGCCTTATGGACCTTTATACTATCCTGTAGAATATGTAACCGATCAAAGTATTCCGTTTAGAATAATGGAAGTTGTCAGGGAAAAAGTTTTTATTAATACAAAAGATGAGATCCCGCATTCAATCTATGTTGAAGTTATATCTTTAAAAGAAAAAAATGAAAAATTAATAAGTAATGCTATAATATATGTAGAAAAGGAAAGTCAAAAAAGTGTATTAATAGGGAAAGAAGGAAAGATGATAAAGAAGATCGGTGAAGAGGCAAGACATGAATTAAGCAAAATTCTTGAAAAAAAAATAGACCTTTTTTTAAGAATTAAATTACATCATAAGTGGAGAAAGAAAGATGTATTTTTGAAAAAAAAATTTAAATTCGGCTAAAATGATTGACAGGTTTATTTATTTTAATAAATTGAAAGACGAAAATTATTATATAAAGTTGTTAATTAAATATATACTTGCTGGTAAGACTTGATGCGAAAAAAAATACTGATTATTGTATTTATTATATTGGTATTATATTGTTTTTCAAATGAGACTAATACAAAAGATAATGCTACTGAAGAAGATTTTAACAGCCAGGTAAAAAAATGTTTAGAAACAAAAAACTATAAATTATTATATAAATTATCAGATGATAAATTAAAAATTAATCCAAAAGACTATAAGGCGGCATATTATAAAGCAGTAGCACTCAAGTCAAAGAATAATAATTTAGCGTTAGATTTTTATCTGGATTTTTTAAATCAAAATTCAAGCACTCCAAATAAATATAAAACAAAATGGGTTGAGTTTGCAATAGATATTTCTAAAAATATTAAACCGAAATTTAAAAATAGAGGTGTTAGGTTTAATAATTATACAGTTAATTTAAATGTTTCAAAAGACAAGTACTGCATTCCAAAAATATTAAGAAATAAATATTATTATTATTATCTTGATTCTGATGGTCAATTATTTAGTATTAAAATATCAAATAAAAAAGCAACAAAGATTAATTATTATAAAACTAAGGATTTTATATTAATTAATGATAATCTTTTATTTAATGATAGCGTTAATCTTGTTAAATATAATTCATCTGATAATAAATTTGAAACTCTTTTAACTTTTGAGACAGATGATATTACTTTTTACAGTTATAATTTTAATACAAATAGTTGTGTCTTAAATTATAAGGAGTCCGATGTAATTTTAAATAAATATGTTGATTTAAATAATAAAAAAATGATTAATCTTCCCAAAAATTATATTTCAAAATCCATTGATGATTTATATATTGTAATGGAATATCCGGGCAGCTTTGAGATATTTGATATTAAGGGTAATTATCTTTTAACTATATATGGGGATTTTGTCGGTTTCAGTTACAATAGTAATGATTTGTTTTATGTTAAAAATTATTATTTATATTATTATAATATAGAAAGAAAGACTGTTGAAAAATTACTATTTATACCTCCATATAAAGAAATAAAAGATTTTAAAGTGATATCAAATAATAAAATTTTTTTTAGATTTGATGATTATATGTTAACTTTTGTTATCCCAACTAAAAAGATATTTTTAATTAAAGCCAAATTTTTACATCTCTTTGAAAACGGTTATATATATGAGAATTATAAAGATAAAAGGATTTATTTTTATTATTTTAAAAACAATTCAATAAATTTATTATTTAAAGATAATTCTGTATTAAAAAAAATTGTATTTTCCGATAAATATTCCAGTACTTTCTTAATAAAAGAAAATGATAAGATAATTATTAAGAACCTTAATCCTTTATTCCCATAAATGAGTTTACAACAAAATATTACTTTGTTATAATGTGATTTAATGAATATTGGCAATGATATAATAATTCATAAATCAAAAGATGATATAAAGAAAAAAAATAATAATCATCCAATTAATATTTCATATTTATTGAAGAAAGAATTTTTCAGAAAATTAATTCATATGATGGCTGCTTTTATACCTTTCTTTTATCATTTTTCTCAAAATTTAGTTATAACTTCACTTTTAATAGTTACTCTATTATATTTTATTTCTGAAGTTTTACGTTCTAAAGGTTTTAATATTTTTATTATTACAACAGTAACGGAAATAGCATCGAGGCCGAGAGATAAAGGTAAAATAGTATTGGGGCCTATTACTCTTTCTATGGGTATATTTTTAGCATTAATACTTTTTGATTATCGTATTGCGATTATATCTATTTTTGCATTAGCTTTTGGCGATGGTGTTGCGAGTTTATTTGGCCAGATAGTAGGAGGCTGGAAGATACCTCTTACATTAGGCAAAACCATAGGCGGATCCTCAGGCTGTTTCATTGTATTAGTCATTGTCTTTTCTGCTTGCGGATTAAATATCAATCAAGCATTATTATTGGCATTATTTGCCTCTATAATTGAGATGTTTCCCACCGGGAATTATGATAATTTATTAATACCGGTGTTAACAGGTCTTTTTGCCAGAAATTTATTGCTATAATTATTTAAGTTGATTTTCACATTCATGAATAATTTCTTCAATTGTTTTTTTTAAATAATTTATCTTCTCTTTTTTAAAATTATTTATTTTTAATAATAATTTATCATTTTTTAAATATGGCAAGTTAATATCAATATTATAAATGCCTGATTTAAATGCTGCATCAGACATAATGGCGCCTATGCCAGCATCACTGATAAGCCATTTGTTGCAATTTGGCAGAAAGATTTTAATTGTTTCTGCCAGCAATACAGCATTCTCACATATAGATAAAGGAGTAATTATACATTCTGTAATAAATTTATTAATTTTTTCTGTTCTTATTTTTTTTTCTTTATCTGAGTCTTTTGGAAGTTTCCTTGCCTGCTGCCATCCCAAGAATGCTTTTTCATCTTTTTCTGCCAATATAAATCCGATTTTTCTTATTTCAACAACAGTTTTAAGGAAATCTTTTATTTTTTCGCCTTTTGAAAATCTTATTGATTTTTCGGTACAGCCTGCTGCTAAGCTTAAAACTATACCGGCAGCAGCTCCTCCTCCAGGTGTAGGTGCTGTTGATCCAAGCTGTTTACAGAAATTAATTATATCCATTATTACTGCTCCTTTTAAAATTATTTAAGATAAAAAAAATCTATTTGATATATAGGGCGGTTTTTTTGTAAATTAAAAATCACTTGATAATATTTCTTCTGCTTTATGAAGTATTAAGTCTGCTTTTACAGGTTTAGTTAAATAGCTTTTTACCCCATAATTTCTTGCTTTTAAAATACTGTTTTTATCGGGATATGCGGTTAATATTATTACCGGTATATCTAATTTTGATTTATTTAAATAATCAAGGACTTCAAACCCGCTTAATACAGGCATTAATAAATCCAGGAAGATTAAATCAGGTTTATTTTTATTTAAATCATCTAAAAATAGTTTGCCGTTTTCATATACTAAAATTTTCCAGTTTGTTTGAGAAAGAACGGTTTCCATAAATTCCAATATAGGCAGATCATCATCAATAACAGCAACTATATAGTCTTTTTTTATTTTTTCTGATATTTTTTCATCAGAGAAAACTAATTTTATGGTTTTATCTATTTTGTCATCATTTAATGAGGATGAAATTATATTTTTTTTTACATTGTCAATTTTGTCTTGACCATAAATATTGATATCTATTTTACCGAAACTATCGATAGCTTTTGTAAAATCATTTGTTATTGTAATATATTTATATTGTAGATTTTGGGAAAAAAAATTGGTTATGGCTTCATTTTCGGTTAATATTTTTATTTTTTCCGGAGTTGCTTTTGTAGAGTTTCTAATAACCTCCATAAGAAATGTAAGTATTTCATTTATATTATTTTGTTGCGAAATATCTGAAAATATTATTAAGATTTTTTCAATTATAAGATCATAAATATGCTGTATTTCTTGTATTTTATATTTAAGAAGGTTTATTTTATTTTTATTTAATCCGTTTGCGATTTCTATAAAAAGTATATCATCATTAAGATGAACATCTATTATGCATGGATTTTTATCAATATCAAATTTCATGTTAAATAGAGACCCAATTGCATTAAATAAACTGTCTATTTCAATTGGTTTATATAATATTTTATATATTTTATATTTACTAATATTTATTATCGTTTGTCTGTCCATTTTAAAGGAAAGGATAATTACCGGTATATCTGCTGTACCTTTTAATTCTAGTTTTTCTTTTAAAAAACCTAATCCATTTAATTTTGGTAAATAATAATCCATAATAACTAAATCAGGAAGCTGGTTTCTCATTTTTATTAAACCATCCAGCCCGTCTTTGGCTAATAAAACTTCAAAACCTTCCTTTTCTATAGTATCTTTTAAATAATTTCTTAATATTGCAGATTTATCTATAACAAGTATTTTTTCGTTCATTAGTATATATGCCGCTTATTTAAGTGTAATAAATATATTAAATTAATTATTAAAAAAATACAAATTAAAATTTAATTAAAAAAAAATTAAAAAAAAATAATAATATAAAAATTATATATATTAATGAATATTTTTTTATTAAAATTAATACATGGCAAGAATAATTATTGTTGATGATGATTTAGTATCTCAATTATATATGGAACAGATCCTTAAATCTTTAGGTCATGATATTATTTGCAAGGCTAAATCAGGCCCTGAAGGTGTTGAGAAAACCAAAGAATATTTACCTGATATTGTTTTTATGGATATATCAATGCCCGGTGATTATGATGGTATTGAAGCAGCAAGAATCATTGAAGTAAATTTTAACATTCCGATTATTTTTATTACTGCATATGAGATAGATCAGTTTTTAAATAGAGTAAGAGAAGTCGGGCCATTTGGCTATATAATGAAACCATTTAAGGAGGTTGAGGTTAAAGCTTCTATTTATATTGCATTATATAGAAAAGAAATGGAAAATAAATTAAAAAATAATATTAAAAAATATAAAAAGTCGTTTTTCTTTCAAATATTAATATCAAATTTCCTGGTAGAATTAAACAAAACATATGATATCTATGACAAACTTGATGATTTACTTCTTAATATTAGAAAAACTGTTGAGGTTGACTCTATTTGTATTTATGAATTAAAAGAAAATAATATTTTAAAAGATGTATGTTCATCTATCGATAAAAAGACGGTTAAAGAAGAGTTTCCTGTTGAGATAGATTTAAAAGAATTTTTAGAAAAAAATAATTTTACTATAGATATTTTAAAAAGATTTTCATCAATTTTGGATTTTAATATTTTTCATGAATCATTTAATAATTATTTAAAAAGCATTAATTTAAAAAGCATCATTTCATGTCCTATATTCATCGATAATAAATTATTTGGATTAATGATTACATGTAATTATAACACTAAATCATTTGATATTGATATCAGGCGGAATTTAAAAACAATATCCAGGGCATTATCTTTATTGTTTAAAAGACATTTTGTTTCATTGAAAATGAAGGAGATAGAAAATGAAAAACTTATACAGGAAAAAATTAATATCAGAAAAGAGCGTTTGGCAACTCTGGGACAATTGACAAGTGCGATTACTCATGAAGTTAATCAGCCTTTACAATCTATTAAATTACTTTCAGAAAGCCCGTTATTTTGGTTAAAAGAGAAAAAAAAGATTGAAACCAATAAATTATTAGAAAATTTTGAAAAAATTTCGGAAAGGGTATCAAGAATTAATGAAATAATTACAAATTTAAGATTATTAATAAATGCCCCTCAAGATATAAAGATAAAACCATATAATATAAATAATATAATTAAGGAATTACAATCATTAATTGTAGCAAAATTAAAATCACACGGGATATCATTAGAACTGGATTTGGATAAAAATATTAAGGATATACTGGTATGTAGTATACAATTACAACAGGTTATTACTGATATTATAGACAACTCTGTAAATGCTCTGGATAAAATTAACAGAATAAACAAAAAAATAATTCTCCAAACTATACAAACTGATGCATATGTCATTTTGAAAATTTCTGATAATGGGCCCGGTATTGATAAAGAAATTAAAAATAAAATATTTGAGCCGTTTTTTTCGGGTAATAATGATAACTCCGGTATGGGATTGGGATTATATATAGTTTATAATATTATTAAGGCTTTTGGAGCAAATATTGAAGTTTTATCGGAAATAAATCAAGGAGCTAGTTTTGTAATTAAATTTTTAAATATATAAATATTTTGGAATCAATTTTTACGTTTTTTTTAATTTTTATTTTTTTTTATTTAATTATTTTTATAATTGATTATAATTATATATAATATTTATGGGGTGAATATAATGGATGTATTAATTATTGATGATGATAAAGATTGTTTAAATGATATAGCAGATGCTTTAGATCCTTTAAATTATACCTGCATCAAAGAGCTTTCACCTCTTGCTGCAATAGAAAAATATAAAAAGAATAAATTTGATGTTGTAATAACAGATATTAAGATGCCTGAGATGAATGGTATAGAAGTATTAAGAAATATTAAAAATATTGATAAAAATGCAAGAGTAATTATTATTACCGGTTACGGAGATTTGGATACTGCCGTACAAGCAATAAATAATCATGCTTATGCTTTTTTTGGAAAACCGATTGATTTTAAAGAACTGGTTGAAACATTGAGGATAATTGAAGAAGAGTTAAATAAAGACGATGACTTAAATATTGATTATAAAAAATTAAGTGATGAGTATAAAGAATTAAAGAAGTCATATGATGATCTTTTAGATGTAGTAAAATCATTTCAGGAGGATAATAGTTAAGGTTATGGCAAAGAAAAAAAATATAGATAATGAAACAAAGGAAATTATAGATTCTTTTGTTTCAGAAGGTTATGATCTTATTGAGGATGCTGAAGAAAAAATTATTAAACTTGATTCTGTTCATGATAAAGAGGTTATTAATACAATTTTCAGAATGTTTCATTCAATAAAAGGGTCTGCAGGTTATTTAAATTTTAATAATATTAAAAAGGTTACGCATGAAGCTGAGGCGTTATTGGATATATTCAGGAAAAAGGATATTAAACCAAGTCAGGAAACAATAGATCTTCTTTATCAAACTCTTGATTTTTTAAAACAGCTTATAATGAATGTTGAAAAAGAACTTACCGATGAAGGTTTTGAAGAGCATTCACAAATTATTATACATAATATTAATCAGTGTATCGGTAATTTAAAATTTGATCTTGGTGAAGATGATGTTAAAAATATTGAAGATACGAAAAAAAAAGAAGAAAACAAAAAATCAGATAATAAATTTATTACTAATGAAATGATTGATAATTTTCTTTCCGAATTAAATTATATATTTGATAATGTAGAAGAAAAGCTGCTTAAATTGGAAAAAGATATTAATAATAAAGAATTAATTTCTGATATTTTCAGGGATATTCATACATTAAAAGGCAATTGCGGTCTGTTTGGTCATGAAGAATTGGAGGATCAATGTATTGATATTGAAGCATTTTTAGATGATGTAAGGAATAATAAAAAATTAATAAGTCAAAATAATATTACATCACTTTTAAAAAAGATAGATTATATGAGAAATATTTTAAAAGTTGATGAAGATGAAACTAAAACTGATATAAAAAAAAAAGATGAAAATAAAATAGTTTATAACAAACCATTAGGTGAAATACTTATAGAAATAGGTGAAGTTGACCGGGATGTAATTGAAAAAGCACTGGAAATACAAAACAGTACTAAACCGGAAATACCTTTATATGCTGATACTACTTTTACAAGAAAAGATGTTAGGATAGATACTAAAAAACTTGATCTTTTATTTGATACAATAGGTGAGCTGGTAACCGCAAGCGCAATGGTTATTAATAATCCTGATCTTGAAGGATTAAAATTAGATAATTTTAAAAAGTCAGCGGCTAATCTTGGTAAAATAGCCAGGGATTTACAAGAAATATCCATGTCAATGAGAATGATACCTCTGGAAAACCTTTTTATTAAAATGAAAAGGCTTGTTAGAGATCTTTCCAGAAAATTTAATAAAAAAATACAATTTAATATCTCCGGCCAAGATACAGAGATGGATAGAAATGTTATTGAACAAATTTCTGATCCTCTTGTACATATACTTAGGAATGCAATAGATCATGGTATAGAGGATAAAAAAACAAGATTAAAAAATAATAAAAACGAAATTGGCAGTATAAATTTAAGTGCAAAATATGAAGGTAATGAAATTTGGATTATTATTGAGGATGATGGGGCAGGTTTGGATAGAGATAAAATTATGAAAAAAGTTATTGATAGTAATTTATTTAAAGGGGATCCGGATAAATTAGTTGATGAAGAAGTTTGGAATTATATATTTTTTGCAGGATTCACTACGGTATCAAAAGTATCTGAAGTATCAGGCAGAGGTGTAGGGATGGATGTTGTTAAAAGAAATATAGAAAAACTTAGAGGAAACATTAAAATTGAAAGTAAAAAAAATAATGGTACAAAATTTATTTTAAAAATCCCATTGACTCTGGCTATAATGGAAGGTATTACATTAAGGGTCGGCAGCAACTTATATTCTATTCCTACAACAGATATTCAAGAGTTTTTTGAAGTAGATGAATCTCAAATTACTAGGACCGATGAAAAAAATTATGTAATTAAACTTCGTGATGAAATTTTACCAGTTATAAAATTATATGAAGTATTCAATATTCCAACGATAAAAGAGAAACTAACTGAAGGAATAATTATAGTAGTTAAAAGCAATAACAAAAAAGCTTGTTTATTGGTAGATGAAGTTTTAGGCAATCATCAAATAGTAGTAAAATCCTTATCTGATTATCTTGGTGATGTTGTTGGTATATCGGGCTGTACAATAATGGGCAATGGGGAAGTAAGTTTGATTATTGATACCGGCAATTTAATTAAAAAATGTATTAATTAATACAATATAAGAGTTTTTTTTTATGAGTAAAGATTTTATAAATGGTATTATAGATATAACTGAAAAAGAATTTAAACAGATTTCAGAGCTTGTATATAATAAATTTGGCATAAATCTGACAGATGCAAAAAAAGAATTGGTAAAAGGAAGATTAAATAAATTAATTAAAGAATTAGGATATGATAATTTCAGTGATTATTATAATCATGTTATTAATGACAGCACTTATCAATCTTTATTACAGATGATAGATAAAATATCAACAAATCATTCATTTTTTTTTAGAGAGACAGATCATTTTGAATATTTAAAAGATACTGTTTTACTTGAAATTTTAAAAGAAAAAAAAAATTTAAGGATATGGTGTGCAGGATGTGCAAGTGGAGATGAGGCATATACAATTGCAATAGTTGTTAATGAGTTTTTAAATGAAAATAATAATTCGTATGATATAGCAATTTTAGCTACTGATATTTCCATTACAGCATTAAATCAGGCTCAAAACGGAATATATCCTGTTGAGAGAATCAATAAAGTACCAGCTTCTTACAAAATAAAATATTTTATGAAACTAGATAATGAAAAAGTACAGGTTAAGGATAATTTAAAAAAATATATTCTTTTTAAAAGATTAAATTTCCAAAGAGATAATTTTCCTTTTAAGGGTAAGTTTGATATTATATTTTGCAGAAATGTAATGATCTATTTTGATTTAAAAACAAGGCTTGCTTTAATTGAAAAATTTCATAATGTAATGAATGAAGAATCTTATTTATTTATAGGACATTCTGAATCTTTACTAAAAGAAACAAATTTATTTAAATATATTAGACCGGCTGTTTATAAAAGGGTATAGTACATATGGAGAATGATAAAAATAAACTTATTGTTGGTGTAGGAGATTTTAAAGTATCTAATAATAAAAATGATATAATAAAGACATTTGCGCTGGGATCATGTGTGGCAGTAATTGTTTTTGATAAAAAAAAAATTGTAGGAGGAATGCTTCATGTCGCCTTGCCTGACTCTAATGCAAATATAGAAAAGAGCAGGCAACTGCCAGGCTATTTTGTAGATACAGGAATTCCAGTATTATTTAATAATTTAAAAAAATTAGGTGCAGAAAGCAGATCTTCATGGATTAAAATAGCCGGTGGAGCAAGTATTGCTGATCCAAGCTCCTATTTTGATATCGGAAAAAGAAATGTTTTAGCTATAAAAAAATTTTTATGGAAAAATAATTTAGGAATAATTGCGGAGGATACGGGCGGTAATTTTTCCAGAACAGTTAGTCTTGATGTAGAAACGGGAGAGGTAATTATATCATCTGGAGGGAAAAAATGGGTACTTTAAATCGTGAAAGTCTTAAAAATATTTTGATTGTTGATGATTCTTCTACTTCAAGAATGATAATTAAAAGATGTCTGGAAATCTCAGGGTTTTTGGATTGTTCTTATTATTATGCAAATAATGGTTTAGAAGCATTGGATATAATTCATTCAAAGAATATAGATTTAATTATTACAGATGTTAACATGCCTAAAATGGATGGAAAAAATCTGGTCAGAAAATTAAAGTCGGATAATAAAACTGATCATATTCCAATTATTGTAACTACATCATTGGGAGACAGTTTGATAGAAGATGAATTTAAAAATTTAGGTGTATCTTGGGTAATAAAAAAGCCGGTAGTACCGAAAAAAATAATAGAATTATTTGGGGATATTTAATGTTAAGTGTTGATGATATAAAAAAAATAAAGTTGGCAATGACAATATCAACTATAAAAACATTTGAAGAAATGGCATTTTTAGAAGTTGTGCAGGCTAAAGAAAATCATAATGAAGAAAACACCGGTAACAAAATCAGTATAGATATAATAGAACCACAAAAAATGATAGTATTATTAGATATCCATGATGATCTTTTAAAGATAATTGTTGAAAACATATACAGCAATAATATAGATAATGTTAATGAAAAAGATATTAATGATTGTATTGAAGAACTGCTTAATGTACTGACCGGAAGTTTTTTAAAAGAATATTACGGACATAATATTAAATATAAAATGGAGCTTCCTCAAATAATAGTTGATACTAATGAGTTAAGTAATAATAAAGAAATTATTAAATTTTTTTTTAATGCTGAAGGCTTTTTATTTAAAATTAAAATAATTATTTGATTGGATTAAATTATGATTAGAAGATTTTTAATTATTTTTTTGATATTTTTATTAGCTTTATTATTAATTTTTAATCTTTTTTCTTTCTTTTTGTATAAAAATTTTAATGAATATTTAAGCTTAATTAATTCTGTATTTATTATTATTTTAATTTTGTTAAGCATTTCTATTATTAGAAGTTATAATATTCTGTTAAAAAAAATAGTAAATAACAGTTCTATCAAAATTAATAAAATGGCAAAGAAATATCATCATTATGAAGTTTTAATAAATGATCTCCTTGCAAAGATGGCTGTATTAAAGGATTTTTTTAATAAAATGGACCTTTCAAATTTAAAAAAATATGAAGAATCTATATCTTTAGATTTAGATTCCGTTACTGATTTTGGTATTAAGGAAAAAAATTTTAGTGATAAGAAAAAATTGTATTCTCAAATTATGAATGCATTTGATGATGAGAAGATAAAAAATTTTAATAATTTATTAAATATTTCTCTAACAATCATGAGGATATATCATAAAATACCATATTATCAAAAGCTTTTATATCATAGTGTGCATAAAACGGAAGAGGCTGCAATGACATTGATAGAAAAATTTGAAACTCTTTCAAGTGAATTTTATAAAACTAAAAATGATTGTTTTGATAATTTAAATAAATTAAAAAAAGGTATTAAAGGGAAAACATTTGAAGATGTTATTAATGAAGCAAAAAATGCCATTCAAAAATATAAGGATTTAATCGATGATTTAATGGAGTTGAATAAGAAGAATGGTGATAAAATGGACAAGATTGGTGAATGGGTTTTAAAGGTTAATAGTATAATAAAGGATATCAGTGATATTTCCGAAAGAAGTAAACTAATATCAATTAATTCTGCAATAGAAGCAGCCGGTTTGGGTGAAAAAGGAAAGGGTTTTAGGATATTATCCAATGAGATAAGAGAATTAAATAAGAAAACGGATAGCTTAACAAATGAAATCAATAATATTATGAATGAATTTAATGAGTTTACTAAGAAGATGCTTGAAGAATGGGAAGTGGAGTCAAGCCAGATGATAAAAAATATTGAACATACTAGTGAGCACGCTCAGGAAATTATGAATATGCTTATAAACTCATATAGTATGGTCAGTGATTCATTTGAGAAATCAACAAATTCAACGGAAAGGGTTGAGGAAAGTTTAAATAAAGCATTGATATCATTACAGTTTCAAGATATTACAAGACAACAGATTGAAAGCGTAATAAATTTATTAAAGTCTGTACAGGATGAGATAAATGAATATAAACCTTTTTTTAGTTATTTTGGTATTAATTTAGACAGTAATATGGAAATAAAAGATAAAATTAAAGATGAAACAATTGTTAATGCTAAACATTTTGATATTGATGTAATTAAAAAAGAATTTGAGGAGGTTTAAAATGAAAGTGCTGCTTGTTGATGATTCTGCAACAATGAGGAAGGTTATCGGGCTTGCATTAAAATCAGGAAATTATGATTATATAGAGGCTGAAAACGGTGAAGATGCCTTAAAAAAGCTGGAAAATGATAAATTTGATTTTTTCTTAATTGATGTAAATATGCCTGGTATAAATGGGATAGATCTAGTTAAAGAAATAAGAAAAATGAATATTTATACTAAAACTCCTATTATCATTTTAACAACAGAAAGTAATGAATCTTTAAAAAAGGAAGGAAAATTAGCCGGAGCAGATGATTGGATTGTAAAGCCTTTTCAGAAAGAAGAGTTGTTAGAAGTAATGAAAGAAAAATTGTAGGTTTATTCACTAATTTCAAAATGATCTTTTATTTTTAAGATACCGCCGAAATGTTTAAATAAATCCCCGCTTAACCAATGTTTGGGATGCCTTTTTAAAGATGAATTAATATACATAGGTGAATTTATGATTTTTCCATTATCATCTGTATATTTTGTCGGATATTTAAGATTCATTTGTTCAACAATAATTCCTAAAACATAATTAGCATGTATATAATGTATTGTGCTGTCTTCATCGATTTTAATTACCAATCCTGCATGGGTTAACGGATCATTCCCGGAAACACCGTCACCATTTCTATCCCATGTATTGTCCCAAAATATTACATCACCTACTTCCGGGATTAATTCACCATGAATGGTGTCTTTTTCTTTTAGAGAATAATATAATCTTGATACGCCATTACCGTTATATTTATGGAAATATTTGGTTATATCAATATCTATAGAATAAAATATTGCTCTAACTGTTCCTATACAGTCAAGTTTAATTTTTTTACCTTTAATTATAACTATTTCGCCATATTTTTTACCTATAAATGATTGAGCTTGTTTTAATATTATATCTAATAATTTTTGATTTTTCGGTTGTTCTATTACAAAAGAGTCAAGGCAGAAAAAAACAAGGAATGCGATAATTAATTTTTTTTTTATAAGTTTCTTAATTATCATAACCTATAGATTATATACTTTTTTATTTTAAAATCAATATTATTTAATATTTTTTATATTTGACATTTGTAATTTATCTATTTATAATTTTATTATAATTCAAAATAATGAGGAATAATATGATAAAAGATGAAGAAAAAATACAGGTAATTAAAAATATTGTAATACAAGGATTGGTTCAGCATTCTGAAATAATACCAAGGTTAAATAAGGCTGAGATGCAGTATATTGATGCCGATGATGTTGCAGAGCTTGTAAGTGATTATAAATATGGAGGCAGATTTAATATCGGTAAAAAAATAGGGAAAAGTATAAGTAATTTTATTTATAAAATTTTCAGTCTTTTAACAGGTATTTTATGTGCTGTTATAGGTGCAGCTGTTATTATATCTGATATTTTAGTCGGATCAGCAGTTAAAGAAGAATTAAATAGTCCTTTGGATAGTTTTTTATATTGGGTAGGGTTAAAAAAAGTAAATATTCCCATGTCGGGGCCTGAACAAATTACACTTATATTTAAAATTTTAGAGTCTACACTTAAAATACTAATTGTAATGTTTATCGGTTTTATTGCCGGAATAATTATTTTTAGATTATTAACTTTTTTAATTAAATTTTTATCCAGAAGAATAATTTTAACATCTAAGGTTAAGAAATTATTGGATAAATCAAAAAAGGAGGCTTCTTACGAACAAATCGGACAATCAGGTCAAATGTATTAATTGTGAAGATATTTATATGGAAGTAATTAAATGCGGTTCTGCTTTAAAAATTAATAGATGCCCTGAATGCGGAGGTATCTGGCTTGATAAGGGAGAGCTCAGTGATTTAAATGAGTTGGGGGAGTTTTATATAGAAAACTTGGATAAAAAAAATAATTCTGGAAAAATAAAAAATAGGATTAGGGAATGCCCAAGATGCAGCCTGGTTTTACAGCCTGTACATCCGCCGGATAATAAAGAATTAATAGTAGACAGGTGTAATGGATGTAAAGGATTATGGCTGGATAATGGAGAATTATTAAAGCTCGTTGGAAAATGAAGTTTATTTTGTTATTTAAAATGAAAAATTAAAGCCCTTTAAGCCTAACTCATCCCTCATTTGTTTTATTTCTTTTTGCAGATTTATATTAACAGGTACACCTTTATCTTTTCTTTCTATCCAAGCCAGATATTCTTTTTCTCCGGCAGTGTAAATATGGTTTTTACCCGGCATTTTTTTACTCGCTCTTAATTCACGCAAGATATCACCTGCCGTTTTTTTAAATGAATCAATATCTATAAATGAAGAAATATTGATTGCAATAAAAAAATGCCCAAGATTGTAAGGTATTTTTTTTCCGTTTTTATCGAATCCTGAAAGCATTTTTAAAAAACTGCCGGCCTGCAATGCCGCTGATAATATTTCAACAACTGTACTGTAGCCATATCCTTTGTAACCGGCATTCTCCTCACCGATACCGCCCAGCGGTGATAAAGCTGCATCACCGTTTATTAAATCCTCCAGTATCTGCTTGCTGTTGGATTTTGTTTTGCCGTTTTTATCGATAACCCATCCTTCTGGGCAATCTTTTCCTTTTCTTGCATATAGTTCAATCTTACCGCGTTGAGTCAGAGATGTAGCACAATCAAGTACAAAAGGGAAATCTTCATCTGTCGGCAGTCCGAATGTTAATGGATTTGTACCCAGCATATTTTCAACACCAAATGTCGGAGCAACCGACGGCCGTGCATTAGTACCTGTTATTCCTATCATTCCTTCTTCTGCAGCCAAAATAGTATAATATCCTGCAATACCATAATGAGTTGAGTTTCTTACAACGGTCATGCCAAGGCCATACTGCTTTGCTTTGTCTATAGCTATTTTCATTGATTTTTTAGCTATTACATGTCCCATCCCATTATTGCCGTCTATAACAGCAGTTGTTGGCCCCTCTTTAACAATCTCAAATTTTGTTACCGGATTTTGAATACCGGCTTTAATCCTGTCATAATAAATAGGTTTTAATCTATTAATACCGTGAGAGTCGATCCCTCTTTTATCTGATGTAATTAAAACATCTGCGCATATTTTTGCATCTTCTTCCGGAACTCCGACTCCTTTAAAAACTTCAATCATAAATTTTTCTAATATATTAAAATCTAACCAAATTATATTTTCATCCATTTAAGAATCCTTTATTATTTTTAATCATTATTAAAACAAGTTTATATAACATTTTTTTTTTATTTTAAATATAAATAATTATTATTATTTTACTTAATTTTAAATTTAACTATTAAATAAACACAGACATTATGTTTTTATAAAAAAAAAATTTTAATAAATTAAACTTTATGTTATATTTTAATAAATTATTATGGAGAAATATTTATGGATGTTAAAAAATTAAATAAAAATACAATGAGTGTTTTATTGAATAAGATTGAAGATAATGATTTAACTGTTTATGGAAAATATTTATATAAAGATTATAAAATCATTATATCAAGGAAGGATCCATTCAGTAATTCTGAAAGAGCAAAAAAATTTTATGCCAACAGAAGAAGTCTTGGATTATGTGTTTATTGCGGTGTAAAGGTTGATGAAAAAAATCCAAAAACCAAGAAATCCTATAGATATTGTGAAACTCATAGAAAAATGGAAAACGACAAAAGAAAAAAAAGAAGAGATGAATTAAAAAATATAAATATTAAAAAATCTAATAATAAAAAAACAGCTAATATAAAAAATAAGAAAAAATAAAATAAGTAATATTTATATAGAAATTAAAATAAAGTATGTTTATAATTAAATATTTTACGGTTTTTTATCTTTTTTTATGTTTTTCATCAGGATTTGCTTCAATATTCGGATGCTTGATTTTGTATTATAAATATAAGATCACTGAAATTAAGAAATATTTATTTTTTCTTTTAACTATTTCTTTTATTATTCTAATAATTACCGCTAATTTTTATTATAAATCTATTTTTTCATTGCATGAGAATAATTTTTATAATTATTATTTTTTTACATCTTTATTAATAGGAGTATGCTGTTATATTTATACCCTTCCATTATTTATTCATAGTCTTATTAAAAAATTTTTTATAAAAGATAAAATATTTTTAATAATAGCAATTATTCCTACTATAATATATTTATTATTAATTCTTATAAAATTTATGTTTAAATTGAATTATAAAATAATAAAAATACCTGTATATCTTGCAGAAGTGATATTAATTTTTGTTATTTTTTATATATTTTGTTTAATCTTATTTCATTATCAGAGTATTGAAGATAGATTAAGGAAAAAAGTATTAAAATATATTGTTTTTTTAATTATTTTATATTCACCTTTTGCTGTTATTGATTCATTTTATGATAAATTTTATTTTATTTTTCAACATCTACCGGATGGATTTTCATTCTCCGCTCCATATTATTTTTTTTGGAATATTATTACACTTATTTTAGGTGCAAAATATTTATTAAAAACCTCAATGGATAATTATGAAACAATATCAAAAAAAGTTATTAAAAAATACCATATTACAAGCAGAGAAAAAGAAGTAGCATTTTATTTAATGAAGGGGCTGACAAACCAGGAAATCAGTGATAAAATTTTTATATCAATGACAACAGTAAAGAAGCATATCTATAATATTTTCCAAAAAACAAATGCAAAAAATAGAGTTGATTTAATTAATATTTTAAAAGATAATATAAATAATTAAAATCATTTTTACTACTTTAGTAGTATCTTAATTATATCCAATAATAGAAAAATCATACTTAAGAGTAATTGATTAATATACCCATTGTAATTAAAATTATATGGATTACGTGTTTTATAGTGAGGAGTTGGGATAAAATAATCGAAGGTAATTAAACCATTATCATGTGATATAAATAAAAATCACATGAAGCAGATAGGATAGTCTGGATATTTTTAATGAGAAAAAATCTCGGCGAGGAGAATAGTCAGTCTTATCCGAAACTCATCA
>Ga0209164_1000370_pt1 | contig 115865 bp, 88 predicted proteins | sample MTBNYHSulfiMetaG_FD_187458 | JGI IMG/M metagenome (GOLD analysis project Ga0209164, IMG submission 187458) | Enrichment culture microbial communities from rom New York Harbor, USA that are MTBE-degrading - MTBE-NYH (New York Harbor Sulfidogenic)... | ecosystem: Environmental > Aquatic > Marine...
TATTCCGCGGCAGATAACATGATGGAGTGCACCGGGGGCATCTATGCGGGCTTTCCGTGGCATCGTCAGCTTATATCATACCTCCAATCTCATAGATATGCATTTTTTCATGACCGTCCCCTTATACGCCGCGATCTCAAACGCTGAAAAAGAACTGAGTGGCCAAACTGCGACGTCAAGAATCCCTTCCTATCACAAAGGCATATCATAAGGGCTTTTTGACGTTGAACATTTATGATACCATCGTATCAGCGCCATGTACCGTCTTTGCCAGGGCGCTCTTTCGCTTTGCCAGCATTTTCCGGTGTGTGGCGCTCAACTGTTTCCGCTCGTCATCCAGCGCCACAACCACGGTGCGCCCTGATAACAAAGCTGCGACAGACTGATGTGCGGGCCTTTCATAAGCAGCGACGGCAGGGTCTGGTCCAGATATAGGAGCCGAGACATCCGTGCCACCGGAGGTTTTGGTCGGGAAAAGGAGCAGCGGATCATCAAGCTACGGGGAATGCGCTCGCTGAGCATTTTCAAGTCGGCGTGTCATCTATTTGTCCGTAATATGGAAAAAGGGGATTATGAACAGCGTTATCATCACCGATGTCACCTTGAGGGAATTCGGCCAGAATGTGCCGGGAGACTCCCTCCATGTGTTCACGCCGGAAATCAGGATCAGGATAGCGTCGGCCCTGATAGACCTGGGTTTCCAGAGCATCGAGGTATTTTCCTGCGTCCATCCAAAGGTGGCCCCGGCCATGGCCGAGGAGACCATCCGAAAGATAGCCAAAGGTTTGGGGAGGACAGATGGGGTCCATATCATCACCCTGGTCCCAAATCGGGCCGGGTACAGGTCATTTCTCCGACTCGGCCTGGGCCCGGACGGCCTCAATCACACCCTGGGGACATTCTTCTCGGCCGTTGAGGCCCACAACCTGGTCAACCTGGGGAGGACCATAGAAGAAACCCTGGCCGATTACCGGGCAATCCTCATGGAAGCCGCTTCGAGCCACATCCGCGTCGTAGCCTATATATCTGCGGCATTTGGTTATAGGGCGCCGGGAAAGAGGACGGTCATTCGACCGGATCTTCATGAGATAACGGAGTGGATGGACCTTCTTTTTGACCTGGGAGCCCGAACCGTCACCCTTTCCGACCTTCAGGGGGTGGCTGGTCATGATGAGACCGCGAGGGTCCTGGAGACGATTCTCGACCTGAGGAAAGGAAGGAGCCTGGATCGTATCGGATACCACCCTCACCATGTATCAGGCAGTGAGGCCCTGGCCAACTCGAGGGCGGCCTTTGATCTGGGCATCCGGCGTTTCGACGCCTCCCTCGGGGGTACCGGCGGATGTGTTACCGGGGCGCCCGGCAACCAGCCGACCGAAGGTCTGGTTCATCTCTTCAACGAAGCAGGTATCGGAACCGGGATTGACGGGGAGGGCGTGGCGGATCTGGCTCAAAAGGTCCGAAGGGACATCTTTGAGAGGATCCCCCTCTCCCGATCCCTCCCCCAGGAAAAGAAAGATATGGGGAAGGACCTGAAGAGAGGATCATAGAAGGCGACCGGCTGTCTGCAGCAATCCTATCCGCCGCGCAGGATTTCCGGGGGCGCCTCCGCCTTTTCCGGCCATCCGTCGGGGATGAGCTGTCCGGGTTTTTCTTTCAACTTCTCCTTGGCGATGGGCAGACCGGGCCGCTTGAAATCTTCACGCGGTTTTTTGGGGATCCGGCCGTTCAGGATCGATTCGGATCGGAGTCTCCTGCCTGCCGTTCTTTCCATCATCCGGCCAATCTCCAGGATACGGTCGATGTCGATCCCGCCGATATCGATCCCCATCTCATCCAGCATGACGCACATGTCTTCGAAGGTGACCAGACCCACTACATTGGGGTCCTTGTAATAATAGGAGCCTGTGCCCGGGACCGGGACCTTGCCCAGGAAGTTGGCAGGCTGACCGCCCATACCGCCGATAGTCCCCTCAAAGATGTCGATCCCTGCCTGGAGGGCCGCCAGCACATTGGCCAGACCCCATCCCCGTGTGACGTGAAAATGGGCGATGTGGAGATCCGTATTGGGAAGTTCATCCAGTATCATTGAGAAATAACGATACACCTGATTGGGAGGCGCCGAGCCGTCATGGTCTGCATGTTCGATATCATCCGCCCCGATGCTGAGCCAGCGTTTGGTAAATTCCAGGGCGTCCTCAAATTTCGTAGGACCCGATATGGGGCTTCCCCAGATGGTGCTGACCGTCCCGCACATCTTGATGCCGGCCGCCTTGCACTTCTTGATGCAGCGCTCGGCCTCACGCCAGTAATCAGGCAGCGTGGTCCCGCTGTTGGCGAAATGATGCTCCTCGTCCGTGGATACCATCATCAGGACCCTGTCAGGACCATAGCCTTTTTCCTTGAGACGGATAGCCTGGTCTACAGCCGGTTCACGTATCGTCACGCACGTCCATTCAATATCCTCATGCCTTAAGCCCTTCTTGCCAAGCCGCTTCTTGAATATATCGTCGTGCACCCCTTTAAGGACCTCTTCGGCGTCCTTGAACTGGGGCATAATCCGGGGGTTCCCCAGATTGGTCACCTCCATCCGTTTCACACCTGCAAAGGCCAGCTCCTGGAGATAATAGATCTTGGCCTCCGTGGGAATCCATTCCTCCTCATGCTGAAATCCGTCCCTGATCGTAATATCGCCCAACCTCACCTTTTTTGGCATTCTCGAATGAATCTTAAACATATCGTGTCCGCTCATTGTCTCCTCCTTTTCTTCGATCTGTCTTCCTGTGTCGCCGAACCCTGCTCAGGGCGGTCTTACGGCCCCAACCCGATAGCCGGTCAGGTTTCAGATTTCACTCCCGCTATGCGGGATTGCAAATCAATGGTCTACCAGGTATCGAGCATCCGGAAACCGGTATCCATGACTATTTTTTGATGGATCTCGGCAGGAGCATCTGATGATGGGGACAGATGCTCTTCGGGTTCTGATAACAGCACCTGGCAAACCCCACGAAATAATCCCTGAGGGCGGCCATCGGGGCAATCTCATCCACCAGCCCCGCCTTGGCACAGTAGATGGGCCTGGACTGATCATAATACTGCTGGGCAAGGGCGTTCATTTTTTCGATCACCGGCTCAAGGGGTTGGTCTGCATCTTTCTCCTTGACCAGTCGCCTGGCAAAGGCCGCGGCCGCGGCCGTCTCTCCGTGCATCACATATATTTCCGTGGTCCCCACGCCCAGTGTAAATGCATTGTTCCGGGTTGCCTGGGGTCCTCCCATGATGTAATGGGCTGCGGCCGTTCCCTTCCTCAGGACAACGCAGAGCATGGGCACGTGCGAGCACTCAATGGAGTAGATCAGGGACTGGCCCAGCCCCAGCAGTTCGGCCTGCTCGGCGATATCGCCCACATCAATGCCGCTTGTATCCTGAAACCAGATCAGGGGAAGCTTGTCCCTGCCGCAGAACATGACCAGTTCATTCATCTTGACAAGGCCCTCACGGTAAAGCTTTCCACCGATGCCCAGGTATTCGCCTTCGGCATATTGGGGGTATCCCTTGCCCAAAAACCCCTGACGGTTGGCAATGACGCCCACCGGAAAGCCGTCTATCTTGGCGAGGCCGCAGTAGACTTCGGGACCGTAGTCCGGCCGGTACTCCATATGTTCGCTCCCATCAAAGAGCCTTGCCAGGACCTGCTCAATGTTATAGGTCCTTTTTTGATTGAAAGGCACCACATAATTGAGGTCCTCCGGCGAATACAACGGCGCGGCCGGTTCCGCAACCCTGAAGGCGGAAGGATCATACATGGGCATGCCGGCCATGCATGTCTTGACGGCCTCCAGCACCCCTTCTTCCGTTTCAAAGACCTGTCTCATGAATCCTGTCTTGTCATAATGGATCCGGACCCCGCCGGGCGGGACCTCCTTGAATTGCCGGGTTGCCTCGATCAGGGTCTCCGCACCCTCGAGGTCAAAATGCCCCTTGGGGGACATGCCGCTCACAATGCCGCCCCCGCCCACGGCCATATTGGATTTCTCGTGGGCAAAGATGATGGCCGGACTGATGGCATGATAGCCGCCTCCTGCCGGATTGGTTCCGAACATGCCCACGATCACGGGGATCCCCTTTTCGGCAAGCTCGGAATGCCGGAAAAAAGTCCTGCCGCCGGACCGCCTCCCCGCATACACCTTTTCCTGTTCTGTCAACTTGACGCCGCTGCAGTTGAGCACCCAGACCAGGGGGATGTTCAACTGTTCGGCCATATCCTGTGCCCGAAACACATGTTCCCGCTGGCCCGCGATCCACGCCCCGGCAAGAACCTTGTTGTCCGAGGCGATGACAACCGCGTATCGACCGGATATCTTGCCCAATCCGGTCCAGACGCCGGTGCTTCCCTCCTGGTTGAACTCAGGGTCATAGAGACTGTTCAGCGGCAGGAAGGTACCGGGATCCACCAGAAGGTCGATCCTCTCCCAGGCCGCCTTTTCTCCTCTTTTGTGTATCTTTTCGATGGGGATCCCCGCAAGCTTTCGCTTCTCGATGGCCTGGGCGATCTCTGCATCCACCCGGGATATCTCATTGGCGTTTTCACGGTTCTGTTCTCGATCTCTTTCGGTGAGCTCCTTTCCGATGGATGTCATTTCTTCAAAATATGGTCTCATGTCAATCCACCTCCCTGTAATCTGCGACTGTTTGTTGAAGTGTTGCCGTCAGGCCTGCACGGAACCGGGGATCACGGTACAGCCTGGCATCTGCCCTCATCTCCCTTTCAACAAATACGTGCTCATCAAAGCCAGCGGGATCGTAATCCCCCAGAAGCCTGTTCAGGGCCTCTATAGACTGAGGCGCCAGGGGTCTTCCCAAAAGCTTGATATCATCCTTTGCCTCCTTCAAAGATTTACCCCAGAGATGAGAATAGGTTTTCGGCTCTTTTCTTCTGGCGACCTCCCGAGAGACCGCCTCTTCTGTTCCCAAGATTCGCTTCTCGTTTTCATTCACCCGGGGGATGACGCCTTCCGGACAGGTCGCCATTTCCAGTGCCTTTGGAAGAAGGAGAAGGCCGGTCTCATCATTGTGGCGCTCCAGGGCCGCCAGATAATCGGCCCTGTCGGCATCGGGATCATCGGTCTTTTCCCTCTTTGGGAATGGAAAAGGCACCGGGACCACCCCGTTATAGACGCCGATCCCCTCAAGGTCATCGGCCATGACCTCCTTCGACGTCATGGCCATACATGCTGCATTGACCCGTCCGGCCTTGATCAGCGTCCGGCCGATCCCCCCCCATCCAGGTATCAGGCCGATCATGGCCTCGCTGAAGCACATGCCGCTCCTGGAATCGCCCAACAGGTAATCGGCCATCAGCGGAATCTCGGCTGAACCGCCAAACCGGGTGCCGCCGCCACAGACGGCGACCACCCGCAGCTGCCGGGCGATTTTCCTGATAATCGCATGAAGGGAAATCCCCTTTTTCAACCGGTTGTCGGCCCAGTCAAAGAGTTGATCGATCTCTTCTGCCGATGCCCCGGCAGAGGCCTTTTCCTCTTTGGCCTTAAGCGTGGCTTCCAGCCTGTCGAGGCTTTCCTTGAGATCCCCGCCCGCGTGAACAGGGTCATTGGCGCCGTAGAGGATCAGGAATGCGAGATCATTTTTCTTTTTATTGACCGTCTCCAAACCCTCCAGGTATGCATCCAGCCCCGGATTTCCCACCTGATGGACCGGCGGATTGCAGTAACACAGAATCGCTCCGGGCACTCCCTTGAAAGACACCCTGTCAATCGCAAGGTATGCCTTACCCTCCGACCACTCATAGATCGGCCCGATATTTTCGTATCCCGCCATCTTATCGGACCGGACCAATCGCACGGGTCCCTTCATCATAAGCCTCCTTGCCTTGTGAGATGACACCATACATATAATAAAAGGCATACTGAATCAAGCATTTCCGGCAGGGTCGGGATATTCGGAACTGACCGCTTTTCTAATTGACAAATTTTCCATGGAGACCTATAAGATGGTGGGTTTCCGGTCGATACATTGAGGTATCCCGGGATGGCGGATAGGCGACATCCGTCCTCATGATTGGATGCAAGGTTGGCTGACGCGTTGAACCATCTGCGAGAATCCGCGCATGGAATCAGGCAATTCGTTATGAATTCCTGAGTCTTCTAATTCGCAATTTCCACATGACAGGAGCTGATATGGACTTCAGCCTTTCGATGGAACAGGAGATCCTTCGCAATTCGGTCCGTGACTTTGCCGAAAAGGAGATCAAGCCGGTTGCAAGGGAACTGGATGAAAAAGAGGTGTTTTCCTATGAGACCATGCGGAAAATGGCTGAGCTGGGCCTGTTCGGGATGTTTGTCTCTGAAAAATACGGCGGGCAGGGCATGGACTACGTCTCGTATATTATCGCCACCGAAGAGATTGCCAGGGTGGACGGTTCTCACGCCGCTACCGTGGCGGCCGGCAATTCCCTGGGTATAGGGCCCCTTTACTATTTCGGAAATGAAGCACAGAAAGAGAAATATCTTCCCGGATTGTGCAGCGGCGAGGCCCTGTGGGGTTTTGGCCTTACCGAACCGAATGCAGGTTCGGATGCCGGCAATTCAAAGACCACAGGGGTCCTGGATGGGAATGAATGGGTGGTGAACGGAAGCAAGATCTTTATTACCAATGCCTCTACCCGGATTACGTCAGGTGTAACGGCCCTGTGCCGAACCGGGACCCGTGACGATGGCCGCCCTGAACTTTCGTGCATACTTGTTGAATCGGGTACGCCGGGATTTGAGGCCCGTGAGATGCATGGCAAGCTGATGTGGCGAGCGTCCAATACCAGTGAGCTCTATTTTGACGACTGTCGCGTCCCTCAGGAGAACCTTCTGGGTCCGAGAGGCCACGGGTTTTACCAGATGCTGCAGACGCTGGACGGGGGACGCCTCTCCATCGGCGCCATGGGCCTCGGCGGGGCCCAGGGCTGCTTTGAACTCGCCCTTAAATACAGCAGGGAACGGGAGCAGTTCGGCAAGCCCATATCCAACTTCCAGGTGAATGCATTTAAACTGGCTGATATGGCCCTTGAGATTGAATGTGCCCGGCTCCTCCTTTACAAGGCCTGCTGGCTGAGAGACAACGGCAAGCCCTTCTCCAAGGAAGCGGCCATGGCCAAGCTCCATTGTTCTGAGGTGATGTACCGATGTGCGAATCACGCTGTTCAACTCCACGGCGGTTACGGGTTGATGAAGGAATATGACGTGGAAAGATTCTACAGGGACCAGAAGCTCCTCGAGATCGGAGAAGGGACATCCGAGGTGCAGCGGATTGTCATCTCAAGGCTTATCGGCGCGCTGTAGATCATGGATTCAGTCGCTGAGAGCCGCGCAACTGCCACTGTGTTGGCAGACAGATCGGTGATGGGTAATCGAGTAATGGCGTATAGGAGTCATGCAGGGCCCGCTCCTGAAACGATACATCTCAACGAGCCAATACGTCCATACGACAAAACGCCAGCCGTCCACAATCCAGGATCCCGCCGGCTCCCATGTTAGATTTTATCTTAGGGAAAGAGATTACCGCCTACGTCAGGCGTCACCGGGGGATGGTCATCTGTTCACTGGTCCTGATGGCTATATCCTCGGTGTTTGTAGTGGTTCCCGCTTACCTCCTGCAACCCTTCGTCGATGAAGGGATGAAGACAGGTTCAGCGCCCGTCGCCTGGAAAATACCCTGGATCCAGTTTGACGCCGGTTCATGGTTCTCCTTTAAAAGGACCGAACTGAGCATTGTGGAGGGCATCACCCCCAACCGCCTCCTTGCAATCCTGACCCTGGTGGCCTTTGTTGCGGTATTCATCAAATCGATTACGACCTATTTCGGCGGTCTTTCCGCTGCGGCCTTTTCCAACCGGGCGGTCAAGTCTCTCCGCATAGACCTTTTCGAGAAATTTGTCTCCCTTTCACCGGGGTTCTATCACAAAAGGAAAGCAGGGGAGCTGATTGCCAGGTCCACGGCCGACCTGGCCGTATTGCAGGGGCTGATTGCCGAGGTGCTCCTGGGCCTGATCGAATACCCGCTCACAGCACTGGTTTTCCTGCTCTACCTGTTTGTGATGAACCTCAAACTGACGCTGCTGGTCTTTTTTGTGGTGCCCTTGATCGCTCTTTTGGTCAGGCTTTTCGGCAGGAAGGTCAAGAAACACTCCTTCAGAGTCCAGGAGGCCACCGCAGAGGTCACGTCTGCCTATCATGAAACGCTCCTCTGTCTTAAACTGGTGCACGGGTTTTTCACCGGAAAAAACGAGGTGAGGCGATTTAGTGACCTGGCCGGGAACCTCTATAAACGGATCATGCACTGGAACCGGTGGCAGTTAGGGCTCGGGCCGATGATGGACTCTGTTGTCTTTCTGGTCATGCCCGGCGTGCTGATTGTGGGAAAAGTCTATTTTCATCACAGTCTCGGGGAACTGATGGCAATGGCCTATGCATTCTCAAGGGTCTACAGGCCGATCAAGAGGCTGGCACTGGTGAACAATCAGATCAAGACCCTTCAGGGCGCCACCCAGCGCGTTTTTGGAATCATGAGAACCGTGCCCGACATACGGGAGTCCCCTGATGCAACAACGCTTCCCCGCCATCGGGAGGCCATTGCATTTGATGATGTGAGTTTTGGCTATTCACCTGGAGAACGGGTGCTCAAAAACATCTCGTTTTGCCTCAAGCAGGGGGAAATGGTGGCATTTGTCGGATCTACCGGGGCCGGCAAAAGCACCCTCCTGTCTCTTGTTCCCCGGTTTTATGACGTTGCAGAAGGGAAGATTTTAATCGATGGCATCGATATCCGGGATGTCACCCTGAAATCCCTCCGCAGGCAGATAGGCATCGTAAACCAGGAGACCCTCCTTTTTAATGAAACCATTCAATACAACATCCGCTACGGCAATCCGGCAAAGGGAATGGATGCGGTCATCGCCGCGGCAAAAGCCGCCCACGCCCACGACTTTATCATGGCCCAGCCCCATGGGTACCAGAGCATGGTCGGAGATCAGGGGAGCCTCCTGTCAGGAGGGCAGAGACAGCGGATCGCCATTGCGAGGGCTATACTGGTCGACCCGGCGGTCCTGATGCTGGACGAGGCAGCATCTGCCCTCGACGCAGAGAGTGAGCGACATGTACAAAAGGCGATCGAAGGCCTGAAGGGGACCCGGACAATCCTGATTGTCGCCCACCGGCTGAGCACCATCATGCGCGCAGACCGCATTTTCGTTTTAGAGGCGGGCAGAATTGTAGAATCAGGAACCCCTGCGGGTCTGTTGGGCCTGAATGGGCGGTTCAGGCAGCTTCATGATATGCAGTTCGGCATAGAGCAAGAGACGGGCAGCAGATAGCGGCATTGCCTGCAAACTATTTAAATTGTAACTCTTTCGCTTTTTGATAAAACGGTTCGCAACGGGTTCGGTCCAGGGGCCTCCTGCCATGTTTTCAGATGGCTAAAATGTTACTTAAAACTAAAATTATTATCAAATGAGAACCATTGTCAATGAATGATTGATGCTTAACTTAGAGTCTAACAACCAGATACTGATTTATGGGGAGAGCTTTCAGTTCTTTGAAGGACGCCTAACCGGTTGACGGGAGTCTTTTAGGGGGAATATTGTCGTGTCCTGCAATTCACCTATGGGGGAAGGAGGGCTGTCGATCGATGACCTTGAACAAAGACCGTATTGTCAGGAGCGTGAGGGAGAATGTAGGGTTCAAACCGCGCAGAAAAGGCCCACAGCTCTTCCTGTTCCCGGAACTGGACCGCACCTTCCTGAGCCGGAAGCGGGCCGCTGCCATCGTCGATTCCCTCTTCGAAAAGATCAAGGAGGCCCTGACCAGGGGAGAAGACGTACGCATCGCCGGCTTTGGCAGCTTCCGGGTAAAATTCAGGTGGGCCAGGAAAGGGAGACACCCGAAGACCGGTGAGATGATCATCCTCAGATCCAGAAGGACCGTCAAGTTCAAGTCTTCGCGTCTGCTCAGAGAGAAGATCAACGCCTCCCATTAAGATCGATTCACGTGCCGGAAACGCCCAGGGATGCCTGAGTTGTGAACCGAATCGCCGGCACAAGACAAGGCAGGGAGGAGGAGGACGGAAAGCCCTTACCAATCCCGCCTGAAACCACAGGATTGCTATATAACGGGTCGTAAAGACAAAAGGTAAAAAATAATGATACCGCTTCGCCGTCAAATTCTTATTAACGCCCTAAAACTCCTTGATTTAACCATCATGGCCTTTTCTTACCTGGTTGCAGCATGGACATGCTCTCCCGCTATGGGTTTCTTTTCTTTGGAACATTTACTTTCTGTCCGCTTTTCCGTCAAGGAGATACTCTACTTCCTGTCCATGCTGCTGGCGTGGCACATGCTATTCGCACTGTGCGGACTCTACCGATCCTGGCGTGTTTCCAGTAGAAAACGGGAAACTGTAGACCTGTTGAAGGTGGGTATTCTAGCCACCCTGACCTTGCTCATCGGATCCAGGCTGTTCAATGTCCTCACGGTTACGCCCCTTTTTCTGGGGATCTTTTGTATGATCGCAAGTGTCACGGCCATCGCCAGCAGGTTTATACTCAGATGGGGGCTGCGTTGGATCCGGATCAGGGGCAGAAATCTCCGTTATGTCCTGATTATCGGGACAGATGAGCGTGCCATCAAACTGGCCCAGGTTATTGAAAGCCAGGGAGAGCTTGGCTACTCCCTTTTGGGTTTTGTCAACAAGAACGGCGAAGGGATTCGAAACGTCCAGGAAGCCGGTTATCCTGTCCTGGCTGATCTCAAAGGGTTTCCATCTTTTGTAAGAGACAGGGTTGTGGACGAGATCTGGATTGGACAGCCCTGGGAGGTTATTGAAGGCGAGCTGTCACGAATGGTTACTTTCTGTCGAAAATGCGGGATCATCATCAGGTATTTTTCCGGATCCTTAGATTCAATAAAAGCCCTTTCAGAAGACATGTCCTTTGAAGATGATTCGGTCTTTACACTCTACCCGGGGCCTGTAGGCGCTCATTTTCTCATAGGAAAACGCATCATAGACATCGTTGGCTCGGTGTTATTACTCATCATTCTGTCTCCGTTGCTGGCATTGGCTGCTGTTCTGGTCAAGGCGACATCGCCGGGCCCGGTCTTTTTTGTTCAAGAGCGAATGGGTCTCAATAGACGCAGATTCCGCCTCTACAAATTTAGAACCATGTGCCAGGGGGCAGAGCAAAAGCTTTCCGAACTGGAGCACCTTAACGAAATCAGCGGTCCGGTATTTAAAATGGCAGATGATCCGAGGCTTACAAGAATCGGCAAACTCTTAAGAAAATCCAGTGTTGATGAACTGCCTCAACTCTTTAATGTGCTGAAAGGCGACATGAGTCTGGTAGGTCCAAGGCCGCTGCCCGTCAGAGATTACAATGGGTTTCGTGAAGATTGGTACCGTCGTCGCCTGAGCGTACTTCCCGGAATGACCTGTCTCTGGCAGGTAAATGGCCGGAATACCATCCCCTTTGAAGAGTGGATGGGGCTGGACCTGCAATACGTCGACCAATGGTCGTTGCGACTCGATTTTCAGATTCTGTTGAAAACCATTCCGGCAGTGCTAAAAGGATCAGGTGCATCGTAACAGCTATTTCCCTGTTGTTCAAACCTGTGACCTTCGAGCTTTAAGCCGTTCATTCGGTGAAAGCCATGACCATAATTGAAATGATGGAGAAAACCCAGGGGCTTTTCTCTGAAAAAACCGCCATTATTTTCGGACAGTCAGCGTTCTCGTATAAGGACGTATATGTCCAAGCCACGGCCCTGTCGAACTTTCTTGTGGGGACCGGCCTCAGAAAGGGGGAGCGTGTAGGTCTGTTGACGAAGAAATCTCCTGAAGCGATTGTCTCCTTCCTGGGTGCTGCTGCTTCAGGTGGCGTTGTATTTCCTGTTGATTACACCCAGACGGTTGCCCATATTCAATATATTTTGAATCTTACCCAGCCCTCTGCGTTGGTCGTGAGCGGAGATTTTCAGCCTTTGCTCGCGAAACTGGATGTGCCGTGCCCGAGCCGCAGAATCATTGTCATCGGCAAAAAGGTTGAACGCCAATACAGCTCATGGGAAGGAATCCTGTCTGAAAACCATCGCGGCAGTCCTAAAGTAAAAATCGAAGCGGATGATGTCGTATATCTGAACTTCACGTCAGGCACGACCGGCGTTCCCAAGGCGGCTGTTACCACTCACGCGAATATTTACTGGAACACCCTGGCCTCGATAGAGGCACTGAACCTGACCCCCGATGACGTGCATCTCTGTCTCTTCCCTGTTTTCGGCCACCCCCATGAGCTCTTCGCTCGGCCTGTCTATTTGGGCGGAACCATCGTCCTGGTAGACAACGTGTCTCCTAAGACCGTCGCCCGGGCCATTTCAGACAATCATGTAACCTGTATGATGGGGGTGGCATCCATCTATGAAACCCTGGTCCGTTTTCATGAGTCCAGTCCTTTCGATTCAAGTTCACTGAGAGTGCCTGAGAGCGGGGGTATGTACATTCACCCTGTCCTGGCTCGCAAATTTCGCGAGAGATTCGGCATCTCGATGATTCCGGTGTGGGGGAGCACAGAGACAGCGGGGATCGCGTTCGCCAACCCCGCACGCGATAAAAAGAAGGAACGGTCTTTCGGTAAACTATGCCCCTACTACGAAGCTAAAATCATTGGAGAAAACGGAGAAGAGCTGACAGGGAATGCGACTGGAGAAATGGCCGTCAGAGGGCCTGCTGTCTCTGCCGGATATCTTGGGAATCCAGAAGAATCCCAAAAGCACATGAAGGATGGGTGGTTCTTCACAGACGATCTGGTGAGAAAGGATGTGGACGGCTATTTCTATTTCGTTGCCAGGAAAAGCGGGATGATGAAGGTGGCAGGCATGAAGGTTTTTCCTCTGGAAATTGAAGAGGTGCTGAGGTCTCATCCAGACATTGCTGAAGCAGCGGTTACGAAAGTCCAGGATCGTCTGCACGGCGAGGTGCCCAAGGCAGTCATCGTCCTGAAAGACAAGGCAAAAATCGACAAATCGGAGATACGCAGATATTGCGAGGAGAAAATGGCCAGATACAAGGTCCCCCGCATCATCGAGTTTCGAGCTGAATTACCGAAGAGTTCAGGAGGGAAGATCCTGTATCGGGAGCTATAACATGCAAGACAGGGCACGTACAATGGAATCGAAATCCGTTGTCATATACGCCGATAGGCTGCCAATGAAAGGCATCGTCACTCCAGGTCCCCATCAAGTCTACAGAAACCCTCGCATATCGGTTGAAACGCGTCCACTGGGCGATTTGAATCCTGATGACATTCGGGTGGATATGATCTACGCCGGAATTTGTGGAACAGACGTGCATTTGGTGGAAACCGATCCTGACACAGGCTATATCCGCTGCTCCGCACCGACCGAGATCCCGAAAACCGGGCGGGTCCTGGGGCACGAAGGCGTTGGCAGGGTCGTTGCGGCGGGGAGCCATGTCCATAATGTGAGGCCCGGCGCACTTGTGGCATTCGAGTCCATCATCGTCTGTCACCATTGCAGCCAGTGCCGCAGCGGAAAGTTCAATCAATGCCGAAACGCACGGTTGCTTGGGCTCGAACAGGACGGGGTCTTCGGCGCCACTGTCGACGTGCCCGGCCTTCTGGCCCACGATGTCACGGAATATGCCCTGAACGACGAAGATCTCAAAGGGTTGGCCTGTCTGGAACCTGCAGCCGTTGCATTCGTTGCGTGCCGGAACAGCCAGGCAGCCACAGGAGATGTGGTGGTCGTTTTCGGGGCAGGTCCCATCGGATTGTTCTCAGCAATGATGGCCGGGAACATCTTCGGCGCATCGGAAGTCCATATGGTGGAGCCGGTACGGTTCAGGAGGGAATTGGCCTCCAGATGGTGTGACCAGACGTATGATGTAAAAGATTTCTTTGATAACTGCCCGCGTTCCGTTGATGTGATCATTGAGGCATCGGGTCATCTGGACAATATTTCAAAGATGTTCCGTTTTATGAACGCCAATGGTCGCATTGTTCTCCTGGCGAGGAGCGGGGGCTCTCTGGAAATTCGTGAGATCGATCACATGATTACCAACGCGGTGACATTAAAAGGGTCACGGGGGCACCTTGGGGGGGCGTTCGAAACGATCCTGAGCCTCTGCAGAAGCGGCAGGCTATCCTTAAATGAACTGGTGACGGACATTGTCAGGGGCCCGGAAGGGCTTGCCGATATCCTTGCGACGCCGGAAAAGATTCTAAATCAGAATTGCAAGGTTCTTGCCTCGTTTCGGGATTTGCGCAATCAATAAAACAACACGCGGATACGGTTGAATGGTCATGGACGACAATAAGGAGAAGTTAAATGAACTCAGATCCCGGATGAGCGAGATCAATGAAAGAATCATGCATCACCTGAATGAGTTCTTCCAGATATCCAACAGAATCGGTCAGGTGAAAGATAAAATGGGCCTGCCTCATTTTGATCCGGTCAGAGAATCTGAAATGCTCAGGGAAATCAGGGAGAAGAATCAGGGGCCCATGCCTTATGATTTGATGAAAAGGATCTTTAAAGATTTGTTCAGGGCCTCGGTTGAAGAAATGGGGGTGGGAAAGCGGAGAAGTCTGGAAGTGAATCGCCTCCCTGACCGCGAAGACCAGGTCATCGTTGTCAATGGTATTGAAATAGGGGGGAAGCGACCGGTCCTCATAGCAGGCCCGTGCGCGGTGGAGAGCGATGATCAGCTTCGAACAACCGCCAGGAGCATCCATGAACTCGGAGTCCGCATTTTAAGGGCAGGAGCATTCAAGCCAAGGACATCTCCCTACAGCTTTCAGGGACTTGAAGAGGAGGGATTGAAGATATTGAGACATGTGGCCGACGAATTCAATATGGCGGTCATCTCAGAGGTCCTCGACACCCGAAGTGTCTCCCTGGTTGCCGAATATGCCGACATCCTGCAGGTCGGGACCCGAAACATGTTCAATTATGCCCTGTTGAAGGAGCTCGGAAAAATCCATAAGCCTGTGATGATAAAGAGAGGCCTGATGGCCACGATTGACGAACTCATTCTTGCGGCTGAGTATGTCTATATAGGGGGGAACCACGATATCATGTTATGCGAGAGGGGTATCAGGACCTATGAAACCCAGACAAGAAACACCCTCGATATCTCATCTATCCCTATTTTAATCAAGGAAACAGCCCTCCCGGTTATCGTTGACATCAGTCATTCCCTGGGCAGGAAGGACATTGTCAAACCCATGGCCCGCGCGGCCCTCTCTGCCGGGGCGCACGGAATCATGTTTGAATCCCATTATGATCCGAAGATTGCGCTTTCAGATTCAGAACAGCAATTGGACCTCAAGGAGGCTGAAGAACTGGTTCGTTATCTGGAAGGCTTTTTTGAATTATCGTGAACCTGTAAACCGTAACCCCATTGGCGGGGACGTTGCGAGGCGGGTGATGCAGGGCCGAATCAAGCAAAACGAAAACATCATTTATCATATGGAAGTCAAAACAGACACCTCCGCCTATCCCATCACGATCGGGGAGCAACTCTCCAGTTTATTCAGGGAATTTCTTGAAAGGTATCCCAAAGCTCTTCTATTAACGAATGATACGGTCTTCAGCCTTTACGGCGAAAATGTCATCCATAAGCTGGAAAATGAATTCCCATTCCTTTCTCATATGACAGTTCAAGACGGAGAAAGGTACAAAAACACCGGGACATTGAACGCCGTATATGAGGAGCTTTCATCGAAAAACCTGGGTCGTGACGGGTGTGTGGTCGCCCTTGGCGGGGGCGTCATCGGCGATCTGGCAGGCTTTGCGGCCGCCACCTTTATGAGAGGGGTTGACTACGCCCAGATCCCGACCACGCTCCTGGCCATGGTGGACAGCAGCATCGGCGGAAAAACCGGAGTCAATCTTACCGAGGGGAAAAATATGGTTGGCGCTTTCCATCATCCCAAAGCCGTATTCTGCGACCTCGGCTTTTTGAATACGCTTCCCGAAAGACAGTTCAGCGCGGGCCTGGTGGAGGTGATCAAATATGGGCTGATACTGGATGAGGCCTTTTACAGATTTATTCTGGCGAACAGGAATCGGATAGCCGCCCGCGACAGGGATGTCATTGCCTATCTGGTCTATCGATGCTGTCAATTGAAAGCGCAAATCGTCGGTCAGGATGAGACGGATAAGGGGATCCGGGCCATCCTGAATTTTGGTCATACCGTGGGACATGCTTTGGAGAGTTATACCGGCTATCGCGTTTACCTGCACGGAGAGGCAGTGGCCCTGGGCGGTCTTGCCATCATTCGCCATCTGGTTGAAAAGGGGGCATTGAAAATCCATTTTTTAGAGGAATTTATGGAGGTTCTGGATTTTTTCAGACTGCCGACCTCTCTGCCTTCTGATTTTGATGTCGATGGCATATTAAGGCATATTTCCTACGACAAGAAAAGAGAGCTCGGCACGCCCCGATGGGTGACGTTAAAACATGTCGGATCTGCCGCGTGGGGACAGTCTGTGGACCTTGAAGAAATAAGGCATATTTTACGGGGGCTTCAAAGAGATGGTTAAGACATCTATCCTGGTGATAAACGGTCCGAACCTGAATATGCTGGGCACAAGAGAACCGGATCAATACGGCCATATGACATTGGATGAAATCTGCCGGAAAATCACGGAACATGCGGAGAAAAGCAATATTTCGGTCGAATTTTTCCAGAGCAACATGGAGGGCGATCTGATCAACCGCATTCAGGAAGCACCGGCGCGTTTTTCTGGAATAATCCTTAACGCCGGCGGATACTCCCATACCAGCATTGCAATTAGAGACGCTATTTCAACCAGTTCTGTCCCTGTTATCGAGGTTCACATCTCCAATGTTTATAATCGGGAGGGTTTTCGTCATCGTTCCTATTTGGCTCCTGTATGCACGGGATCCATCGTCGGCTTCGGATATCTGGGTTATATTCTGGCCCTGGAGTATTTTGTCTTTTCTCGCTAACCCGGCGTTATTGAAAACCCCTGAATCCGATCAATTGCCGGGGGAAATCCCAAATTTCCGGTTGGAGCCATTGGATTTGACTTTTGGAGCGCTAAAAATATAGTATAAAAGTTTATGCGTCCTCTGAATACGGAAAGTTTGATAAAAATGGGTTGCGCCCTACAATGTGACCCCTCTAAGTTGGAGATGCGATCCCATTGGTATCTTATCCGGAGCCTCCCAAAAGCCCAATCAGCCTGACGGGGTTATCAATGGGAAGGTTTTTCGCTCACCATGTGGAAAACAGGCGAAGATCTCTGATCTTTTGGAGACTGCCATGAGACATTATAAACATTTTTTCTGGTTGCTGCTTATAGCCCTGGCCCTGTCCTGTTCGACCAAAAAAACGTCAGAAGAGATTATTATCAACAGGGGAGAGGCCCCTCCACGATCTCCCTTTGTCCTGGGTGTAGGCGACGAAATCAAGTTCAGCGTATGGCGGCATGATGATCTCGAGAGAACCGTACAGGTAGATCCGTCGGGGGGCATTTCACTCCCCCTTGCAGGAGAGATCAAGGCCTCCGGCTTGACCATCGCCCAGTTGAGAGAAGAAATCCGGTTGCGGCTTTCAAAATACATCATCAACCCCAAGGTGGATGTGAATGTAACGACTTTGAGCAGCCAGAATGTCTATGTTCTGGGCGAGGTCAATGCTCCGGGGTCTTTTACCCTCGACAGGAACATGCTGGTATGGGATGCCATATCGCTCGCGCAAGGGTTCACGCAAGATGCCAACCAGGACGCGGTATTGCTCGTAAGAAGTGAGAATGGGTTGGGCACAATAAGCGCACTGAATCTGAATATTCAGGAGATTTTTGATAAAGGTGAGGCAATGCCGGATTATACTTTGGAAAATCGGGACCTTATTTATGTTCCACCCAGCACGATTGCGAATGTTGAGCGGTTCATGAACAGATTAAGCAATATCCTCAGGCCGATCCTTGATGTTGAAAGAGGCATTATCATGAGCCAGGATGTGCGGAACGTCCTCTCGGGGGTCCCCATAAAGGGGGGAGTGATTTACTAATTCCGCGGCGCTCACTTAACCGAATTTCTATGACCATTGGTAGTCATTTGTGTCCCAACTACTGGAATATCATGATGAATTTTTTAAAGCAAATCATATGCGCCCTGTTGCCAGTCCTGTTTTTCGTATCGATAACAGCCAAAATCGGCCTCTGTCAGACCCCGCCTCCCGAAATAACGAGATCTGTCAATGAATATCATGATCTCCTGCAAAAAAGGAAAGATGAGATACGAAGATGTGAGATACTGGATAGGCAGTCCCGCGAAGCGATGGAGGCCGGTGACCCTGAAAAAGCTCTCGATCTTTTGAAAAAGGCCATTGCCATATTAAGAGGTGCTTCAGTTAGAACCGCCAGCCAGACACCCGAAGTGACGTCAACCAACGATTCCCCTTTTGGCCTGCATCCCGCCACCGTTATCCCGCCATCTGAGTACGGCATCGCCAATCCCTATGATTTCGCCGTCGACTTGGGGGCTGCCTGGGACAGGTCTTTAATGTTCATCTGGACGCTCGCCCAACCCGATCTGTCAAAAAACGAGTTCCAATGGAGGCAGGACAGGCAAATGCAGGACGTCCCTAATAGCATCAGCCTTTTGGCAAATATTCATATCGGAGACCCGCAGCAGGATTCCAAATACGATCAGTATGCCATGAGCCATAGCTTTCTGCCCAGAAACGGCGCTGCCTTCACACGATTTATCAAAGCGTTGGTTGAAAGATATGACGGTGACGGCATAGATGATATGCCGGGTCTTCGGACGCCCATCAAACATTGGCAGGTGGACAATGAGCCGCCGCACGGCCTAAGAGATTATGCCGAATTTCTAAAGATCACCTATCAGGCCATAAAGGAGGCGGATCCTGAGGCAAAGGTACTTATTGGCGGCGTACCCGGCATGTCGCCTGTCTCCACCTATTTGGAGTCTTTTGATAAGTTCTATCTCCCCATACTGGATGAGTTGGCAAGATCCGGACAACGTTGCTTTGATATATTCGATTTTCATTGGTACGGCAATGCCTCAGGCGATTATCGAGACGTCCGTCAGGTATACCGATATATCAAACATGAACTCGACAAAAGAGGCCTTGTCCCCGCACACGGTTATTGGATTACCGAGACCGGAACGTACAGTGGAGACCCTCTTCCTGTGCCCATGCTTGCAAACTATGATTATCCTTTTCAGACTGAAGAACAACAGGCGGCGGATCTTTTCAAAAGATACGTGCTGTCCCTTTCGCTTGGAATAAAAAAAGTGTTTCACGCATTCGGTTTAAAGGAAGGCTTTAAATATGATCGGGGCTTTTTTGATTTTACAGGGCTTGTTCACGACGGCAAACTGTCTCACGACAGAGGCAGGGGAATCAAGAAGCTGGCTTACTACACCTATCAGTTAATGACAGAAAAATTACAGGGAATTGACTGGAACAGCGTTGTCGCGATACAAGATGGACAAGAGAACATCTATGCTTACAAGCTCGTTAACAAGAGCACCGGTAAACCCGTTTATGCGGTATGGTGGGATTTCTTCAGAGAACAAGAATACAGAAAAGGAGACAAAAAAAGGTGGCGTTTGTCAGCCGATCTGGATGTCGCCGACATCACCCGTTGCCTCACAGACAGGTCGGGAACCAGGACGTCATGGAAAACAGGAAGCGCATCCGGCAAAATTGAAGTTGTCCTGGAAGAGTCCCCCCTCTTAATCGAACACACAAACTAACTGCATTTTTGGTTGGAGATGTCTTCGCCTTTATCCTTATCACCGATTGCGCCTGACTGCAGCCGCTTTCACCCTGTGTCCCAGATTATGAAATGGGTGTTCGGCTTCGTCCTCCTGATATTGTGGGGCCTCATCTGCAGCATCCTGCCGTGGTATCTCGCGGTTCTTCTGTCAGCTTTCTCGGCCTTGTCCCTGCTTTTTCTGATAAACTTCAGAATATCCGTATACTTCCTGATCTGCCTGGTCCCAATTTCTGCCGACTGGCTTGGCTTCCATATCAACACCTCATGGAGCAGCCCGTTGACCGACATGGTGCCTCTCTTCTTGCCGATCTCCTTGGCTGCCTTTGGCAGCCTGTTTTTCAGAATGTTGGCGGGATTGCACACTTATTCAGCCAAAACAGTCTTCACCAAACTTTTTCTTGCGTTGTTATGCTGGGGCGCCCTACTTCTGTTTTGGTCACCCAATCTTTCCATCACGGCTACTGATACCAGCAAAGGGCAGGTGTTTCCGAAAATTTTTACGATCTCTCACAGCAGCACCCCACTTTTGCATGATGTATTTCAGCTTTTTATTCTCGCCGGCAACATACTCCTTTTTTATCTCATCGTTAATTCCATTGACAAAGAGAGTTTACATCGTCGACTGATGTGGTTTTGGATCATATTCGGCGCCCTTGTCGCCGCCTTTTGTCTCTGGGTCGGTTGTTCTGAAATCCAGAACGCCATGTATGCTAAAGAGCTTGGGCTGAATTTCACATTCAAGGCACAGGCCATATTTCACAAAATACGGGCTGCTGCGTTAGGTACGCCTCATCTCACTTCTTTTGTCCTGAACATGTTCACCGGTATTACTCTCGGCATGATGCTTGCCGAAAAGAAAGGAAGCAGGAAACTCATGTTGGGGCTGATCATCCTACTCATGATGCTTTCCAATCTGCTCACACTGACCAAAGCGGGGATAGTAGCATTGATTGTGATGCTTCATTTTTTTGTAATATTCTTTAAACGCTTGAGAAAACATTTCTTCAGGAATCTTATTTTGATGTACACTGTCATAGGGCTGTTGTTTTTTCTGCAACTGAAAATCTCGAGGGAACACAGGGAAGAAGGGACCCCCAGGTTCTTATATGGGGCGGGATATACCGAGGCTACCACGTCCAGAACAAAGTTTGTATGGCTTCCGGGAGTAAAGGAATTCCTGAAATCCGGTTGCTTAGGGCTTGGCGTCGGTACCTTTACATACGCCACCGTTTCGCCACATGCACATAGTATTTATTTTTCAACCTTATTTGATTTCGGTATCGTTGGGATCGTCATCCTGGCGATGCTTCTGATCATCCTGGTCAGAAATTTTCTAATAATGGTATCTTTTCAGAAAACCTATCTTCAAACAATGTTTCTGGCTTGCTGTGCTGTCATGGTGTCTATTGGCGTGCATGGCATCCTCGACTTCGAGTATAACACACCTGTAATCTGGCTTTTTATGGGTTTTTATACGGCAACCTGGCTGCTGGCACAGAAAGAACTGGCTGGATTGAATTCGGCCGGCCAACTCGAAAAAGAAGATACGAAAGACAAATGACTGTACTGAGTAAAATGACATCAAACTTGCGTTTGCCACTGCTTGAATGCAAACCTACGCACGGGTCTAACGTAAGGACCTCGTTCATTGACATCAACGGCTTATTACTGAAAACGCTGCTGCTTTGTGTCATTTTCCTTGCCGGCTGCGTCTTCACGGATACCGAGAGGTACATCAGTGATCTCAAAAGTGAAAACGTTGTGGCACAGCGTGATGCAATATTCTGGCTGGGTGAAAAGAAAAAGAAAGCTGCTGTATCACCCTTAATGGACCTCTTAGCCATCCAGCGGCCGAAAGTGATTCGGCTGGAAGCGATAATCGCCCTCGGAAAAATTGGCGCATCCGATCCCGTTGACAGACTCATTTCAATTTTAGAAGAAACAGACAACGATATCCTTGTCGCAGTGATAGAGGCCCTCGGAAAAATTGAAGATCCAAAGGCAGTAAAGCCCATAGCCGATCTGCTTACCAATAATGCTTTGAGGAATGGCGCCGCCCGGATCACCGCAATCTGGGCGCTGGGGAATATCGGAGACAGGAATGCCATTCCGATATTGACCCGTCTTTCTGGTGAAAGCGATCGATTTATTGCAGCCAATGCGTCTATCGCACTAAAACAAATCGGCGCCAAACGGTAAAAATGGAACTCAAGAGATACTGGGAAATATTGTTGGCAAGGAAATGGGCATTTGCACTTGTATTCCTGACAATTGCCGCTTCAGCCGTCGTTGGAACCTACTCCCTTCCCCGGTCTTACGAAGCCACTGCTAAAATTCACGTCGAAACGTCCACCACCCTGTCTACCCTGTTAAATCAGTTAGGCGTCGACACAGAAAGAACAAGGTCTGCCCCCAGGGGATCAGAAAAATATGAGCTGATTGCGGATGACGTTGTGAGGGCAACGGTTCGTCCCCTTTTAAGGGAGCTCATCTCTAAGCTGCAATTGAGAGACAGACGCCACGATCTGATAGAGCCGGAGGAGTTGGCTAAACCCAAAATCAAGAAACTCATCCTGCCTGAGCCCTTTATTGAAGTCGAGCAATATGAAGACACAAACATCCTGGAAATAACGGCAATATCTGTTTACCCTGAACAGGCCATGATGATGGCCAATACACTGGCCAGCTTCTATATTGAAGATCAAATAAGACAAAGACGTGACGAGTATGAGAGCGTAAGGATTCTGATTAAAGAACAAATAAACAAAGAAAGAGAAAAATATTTCACTGAATTGAAAAAAATGAGGGAATTCGGCATCAGAGAAAGAGTGCTTGACCTGAATATTCAAACTGAAAACTATCTTGACAGGTTGTCCCGGCTCTATTCAGACTATGAAGACAATGCATTATCCATTGCAAATTCAAGATACACCATCAAGACCCTCGAAACCCGGCTATCACGAATCACTGAATACCGCGTCGCTTCAGAAACAATTCAAAATAATGAACTGCTGCAATCGTTAAAAAACACATTGCACGGCTATATGATTGAACTGGCGAGACTGAAAGCGGAGTTTCGGCCTGATCATCCGGCTGTAATACAGGTAATGAATCAAATTGAGAGTACAAAGAGCCTTATAAAAAATGAGGCGATTAAGATGTTCAGATCGGAAACAAGGGAGGTCGATCCTTTATACGACGAACTGATAAGCAATCTGGTCCTGGAATATGTTTCACTGAGCGCAAAACAAGCGGAAAGGGACGTGATCAAACGGCTTATTGAAAACCGTGAAGACAGTCTTGCTGACTACCCCGACAAAACGATGCAGTATACACAATTGAAATCAGATTTGTCGGTAAGCCAATCCATATATGAAAATTTGTTTAGTTACCTTAACCAGGTAGACATCGCTGAATCAATAACCCTGTCTGAGATCCGCTTTATCGATCCGGCGTCCAAGCCGGATACCATGGATCCCTATTTCCCAAGAAAGCGATTAACTATTTTCTTGGGTCTTCTCATCGCCGCTTTTTGGGGCTTAATTTTCGCCTTTTTAATAGAATACCTGGACGACAGCATTCATACAGCGGATGATTTGGAAAGAGACAGGTCTTTAGTCCTATTGGGCACTGTGCCTAGAAGAAGAGAACTTAACAGGTCTACTATTTCACAACTTGATCCTAGATCGAAAATTGTTGAAGCCTTCAGAAGCGTAAGGAACAGCATCAAACATTTTAAATCGGAGGGCCGACCCGGAACGCTGTTGATTACAAGCCCTAACAGGGGAGACGGCAAAACGACAACTGCGGTTAATCTGGGGATATCAATCAGCAGTGAAGGGAAACGTGTCCTGCTCATCGATTTGGATTTGAGAAACCCTTCAATCCACAAAAAACTCGGACTTGATAACGATACAGGTATTGTTGACTGTTTGGAGAACGATATCCCTGTCAAACAAATGATAAGAGAAACCGACATCAGGGATCTGTCAGTCATTCTCTGTGGAAGGATCCCTCTTGATCCTGCGCGCATAATCGACTCGCCTAGGCTCAAAGACATTATTCATACCTTATCAGTGCAGTATGACACGGTGATCATCGACAGCCCTCATTTTGTTCCGATCATCGACGCGTTTGTTCTGGGAAACTATGTCGACGGATTAGTCGTTGTCATAAAGGCTGGCGGAATTTCCACTCGCTTACTGAAACGCATTGAAAACAGGATGAAACTTCTCAACTTGAAATGGGTCGGGCTGATATTCATAAAATAATGAATAAGTGTTCCTATCATCCACACGCTTCTCATAATGGATTGCCGGCAATGATGTTCATGGGCGACCCTGAATAGGGGCCATCCTATTCGGGCTTAATCATGTTGCTGCTACAAGAGGTGTATGAATTTTGAAAGTGCTTTTAGTTCAGTCTTATAACGGAAGATATGAGCCTGAAGGTGTAATTTACCCAATTGGCCTGTCTTATATCGCTACTGCGTTGGCCGGGCATGATGTAAAAGTAATCGATCTGAATATGCATGAATCTCCTTTCAATGAACTCAGAAAGAAAATGACATCTTTTGATCCTGACATTGTCGGGGTATCTTTGAGAAACATCGATACGGTTGAAATAAGGGATATTTTTTTCTATTTTAAGACGTTGGAACCCACTGTTCGTCTAATCAAGGAGATGAATCCTTCCACGAAGGTCCTTGTGGGTGGAAGCGGTTTTTCCATGTTTGCCCGAGAGATAATGAACAAAATCCCTCAGATCGACTTCGGTGTGTATCTTGAAGGTGAGGAGTCAACTCCGGAACTCATAGAAAATCTGAACAAACCCGAAACGGTAAAAGGGATTTTTTTCAGAAAAGGCGACAAAGTCGTGTTCACCGGAAACAGACGCCTTCCAGACATGAAGCGCCTCCCTCCACCGCACAGGCATTTCGTGGATGTGAGGAGCTATGAGCGCCCGGTCTTTACCAATATCGGCATTCAAACAAAACGCGGGTGTCCGCTTGCGTGTGCATACTGCAGTTATCCTTCCCTCAATGGACGCCAAGTCAGGGCCAGATCGGCCGGCCAGGTAGCCGACGAAATAGAACGCTTGAGGCGTGAATACAGCATCCGGCGGTTCATGTTTGTTGACAGTGTGTTTAATGTTCCGAACCGACACGCTGAAGGTATCTGCAGGGAAATGATAAGAAGACGTCTGGATGTGGAGTGGAGTGCGTACTTCAATATCCGCGGGTTCTCACAAGAACTATTGAGCCTGGCGATAGAAGCCGGCTGCAAAAACTTTTCCTTTTCCCCCGATGCTGTCACGGACAGATCGTTGAAGGCCTTGGGCAAGGGTATCACGGAAAAGGATATTTCAACGGTAATAAGGATGTTCCTGAAGACAAAGGGCGTAAGAATAGAGTTCCATGTTTTCTGCACACCACCCGGCCAGACATTCACGGGAATCCTTAAGACCCTCCTTTTTTTCTTTAAGGTGAATGCCCTTTTTCTGGGAAGGGCTGTTGTACGCCTCAACTGGATAAGGATAGAGCCGGGCACTGGCATGTATGAGATCGCCAAGGCTGAGGGAATCATATCAGATAAAACCGATCTTTTGCCGCGAAAAGAACAAGATCTGAAAGACCTCTTCTACACTTGTCCCAGGACCCGGGGTTATGGCGACTTTATTTTCAAGGCCCTGTTGACGTTACAGGATATGCTTCTTCCTCTTGCCAAGGCCCTCTTGAGAAGGCGCCCTGCCCCGCAGCATGAATAAATCGACTCACACGTTATCAATCACTTTTTGGATATTTGTAGGATATGAAAGTACAGGACAATATTGTTAAGGATATAGGCAGATTAGTATTCTGGTATCCAGTACGATGGTGGGCGAATCTCCTGCCTTACAGGGTAGCCAGATTTGTGGGAAAAATTACAGGCCTGCTCGATTATTACCTGTTTAAGGAACGAGCGGAAAAAATAGGAAAGAACCTGCACCACGCATTGGGCAACGTTCGGACAAGCCGGATAACCCATGAGATTGTGAAGAAAATCCTGGCAAACCACTATACGCTGATTCTTGAGTTCTTCAAGTATCCAAAGATAGATGAAAGGAATCTGGCGTCGATAGTTGATGTTGAAGGCATCGAGAATCTCGACGATGCGCTGGCGCAAGGCAGAGGCGCCATCATTGGTCATTTCCATTTTGGTGCGAAACTTTTGCTGATTATCGTCCTGGGTCTTAAAAAATATCCGATCAATCAGATCGCCTACCATATGCCCAGGGAGGACCTGACTTACATCCGTGAAAGGGTTTCCTTGAAGCAGCGGCTCAAGATAGAGAGACGTTTCAACGTCAAGTATCTCTATCTCAATCAATCATTGAGGAGGGCCTTTTCTTGCCTCGAAGACAATGAGGTTTTGATGGTGGCAATAGATGGCAAGGGCGCCCTGACCGAGAATTTCAGCGGTTCTGTATGTGTTGATCTTTTTGGACATAAGGCCTATTTTGCCGGTGGCATTGCTACGCTTTCAAGAAGAAAAGCAACACCGATATTGCCGGCTGCTGTTTTCAGAAAGGATGATGGAAACTATAAACTGATCATTCGTCCTGCCATCGAGATTGAATACAGAAAGAAGGGCCATGCGTTTACGAGAGATGTTATTGAGAAGCTTATATGTGTTTTCGAGGGAGATATCAGGCGTCATCCCGACCAGTGGGAATACTGGGAGGAGTTTGGCCCTGGAGAAATAGACGATGGGCAAGGTAGGTAGAAGGGTCATTATTATCGGCGCGGGGCTTGCTGGTCTGCGAATGGGTCAGCTTCTCACGTCCAAGGGCATTCGGGTTGAGTTGGTTGAAGCTCAACCGACCGTGGGAGGGATGCTGCAAACCGTCGAAAGATCCTACATGGGCGACCGATATCTGTTTGATCTGGGACCACACCTTTTTTTTAAAGAATACGCCTCCACGTATGCGTCACTGTTGGAAAACGGGAGGGACGGGCAACTGACTGTCGTGAAAGGACACTTTGTTATCAAAGTAGCGAATAAGACCCTTCTCTACCCTCTGAAAATAAGAAACATGCTGGCCCGGCTGCCTTTGTCCCTTACGCAACGAATTCTCTGGGACCTCGCCAAGTCAAGACTCATGCGCAAGAAAGAAGGCAGGATGTCCTCGGTGAGGGAGTGGATGACTCATAGGTTCGGCGGCACGCTTTTTGACAACTTCTTTGCCCCATATATTGAGAAATGCACTGGACTTGCCCCAGAGAGGGTATCTCACAAATGGGCAAAAGAGAGGACAACCGTAACAGGCGAAAGCCTGGCCCAGACACTGATGAAAATAATGATTGAGGCCCTCAAAAGCAGAAAAAGTCATAACCTGGCTTCCTCTGAACAAATGCTGGCCTATTACCCCGATCAGGGAGCAGGCCGGATTCCCTTGGCCATGGCTAAAGATATCGAAAGGCATGGGGGCAAGATCAGTCTGAATACGAGACTTTCAAGCGTGTGTCTTGGTAACGCCTTGGTAAAAAGGCTGGTTGTGACAGAGAGCGGGAAAAGACAGCGGATAATTCAAGGTGACGTTTTTGTCTCAACAATACCCTTACCCGACTTGATTCCCCTCTTTTCCGATGGGGTCCCGGCTGTGGTTTCTGATGCCTCGAAACGATTGTCATTCAGACAACTGCTCCTTGTCAATATGATTGTCGATCAAGCTAACCTGCTGGAACAGTTGGAGGTTTTCTACCCGGATAAGCGATTCCCTTTTAAACGGATATATGAGCCTAAAAGAATGAGCCCTCAGATGGCGCCCGAAACACGGAGCTCCCTTGTTCTTGAAATCTGCTGCTCAGAGAGAGAAGCTGAGGATCTTCAGTTTCAAGAGCGTGTCATCGACAGATCCATCGCAATGCTTGAGAATGAAGGGATTCTCAGGAAAGAAGACGTTCTCGACTGCTTCACGATTCGTCTTCCTAATGCCTATCCCATATACGATTTAGCGTTCGAGCAGCGTACTGCTACGATAGAACAATTCCTCGCAACCATCGGTAATCTCATATCCTGTGGTCGCCAGGGGCTTTTTGAGTACCATGCCATGACAAACGAAACCATGGACTTGGCAGAAAATGTTGCAAGCCTCATCTTGTCTGGGAAAGGGAAGTCTGACGAAACTTCACAAGGTAAGTGGAGCAAATATTTTTTCTAATTGAAGACAATACGTTGGAATCGGCCATGATGGTCTTGCGTGCGATCTTTGTCATATAAAACAATAAGGATCTAACAAATGAGCAGATACAGAAGATCGCTGGGATGGGCTTTCCGTCAGGGTATCAACCATATTGCTCAGGGCATATCGTGCCGGTACGATGTACCCTGGTGCAGGCCGTCCAAAATTATTTTTTGTCTCACACTCCGGTGCAATCTGAAGTGCAAAATGTGCGGCATCTGGAAGAGTCCTAAAACCAGCGAACTGACTCTTGAAGAGTGGAAGAATGTCATCGTCAAGCTCAAGTCATGGTTAGGGCCTTTTCGGGTGCAGCTTGCCGGTGGAGAAATCTTTATCAGAGATGATATTTTCGACCTGGTCGCCTTCGCCTCAGCGAACAATGTGTTGACAGGAATTGTTTCTAACGGAACGATGCTGGAAGGGGAGCAGGCTGAAAAACTGATAGATTCCGGCCTTGGCTATTTCGATGTCTCGCTGGATGGCGTAAAACCGGAGACCCATGACTACATCAGAGGGTGCAAAGGTGTCCATGAAAAGGCGATTTCCGTTATCCGGCGTGTCAACCAATTGAGAAAGAGAAAAGGCAGCGATCTTGTCATGTATGCCCCCGTCATTGTCTGTGGCTACAATATGAATGAGCTGATTGAACTGGTCCGCTTTGTTGAAGATGAAGACCTGGATGCTGTCATGTTCAATCCGCTGGGTCCTGCCTGCGACGCGGACACGAGGTGGTGGGAAAGAAGCGACCTCTGGCCAGAAAGAGGCGAACTGGGTAAGCTGAACCATATTATAGATCAGCTCATCTCAATGAAAATGCACGGGGCACGAATAATCAATTCTGTCGATCAGCTGCATGCGATGAAAGCCTACTTTTCGGATCCATCGTCCAGAGGCGCCAATAGCTGCATGGTCGGCATGACCAATTTTCTGCTGTCGGCTGACGGGGATGTCCACCTTTGTTTTAAAATGCCGCCTATCGGAAAGCATACAGACCCTTTTCCTAAAGTATGGGCTTCCCAAACTGCAAGAAATGTGCGGAGAGAAATAAGAGAATGCACATATGAATGTTCTCCCGGAAATCTGCCCTACAGAAGGAGCTTACTGAGAGAAATCGAGCGCTATCTACGTTTTAATTAATTCACAAACAACGTTTTATCCTGCGATTTCCTTTAGCTGGAAACGAGCCCCTGCCCTGCACCCTTGACAGCATATATGTGGGTTGTGGGCTCAATTTGAGAATAAAATGGCTGCGGTACTTGGTATTGCCAAGAATTCATCCTTAGTTCTGATCGCGAGATCAAGCGATGTCGTTTCAGGCATTCTTGTGGCTGCTATCCTGGCGCGATATCTGGGTGTTGAGGATTATGGCAACTATCTGTTTATCATGGGTTTAGCCTTGACGGTAACGGCATTCGCTCATCTGGGGCTGCCTCAGATCCTTGTCAGGGAAATGTCCCAGAAGAGAGACTCCGTGGCCAAATTCATCAAATGCGGCCTTTTCATAACCGGGGGATCGTTTCTTCTGACAACCTTGATTGTGTTTTCAATCGGATTGTTTTCAGGCTGGAATTTCTTGATGTTCATGGCTGTCTTTACCGCCCTGTTATCTGAGGCGATGGTCCTCCTGTCCGGTCCGTTTATGTCGGCCTTTGTATCTTTTAACAAAATGCAATACGACGCAATTGTGACCGTTATTGCCCGAGTAATCGTGATTGCCTCTCTAATATGTGTTGTGTCATGGGATCTTGGCTTTTTAGCCGTCTTTTGCACGATGGCATTGGCCAATATCATCAGGTTATCGATTATTGTATATATCGCAAGCAGGAACCGTATTCGATTGAATTGTATTGTGAAGAAAGATGACGTGAAATACTTGGTGGTCGAAACTTTGCCGCTTGGAATTTCTTATATCTTCACGCAACTCTTTCTCTATACAAATGTATTCATGCTAAAGATGCTCCGTGACCCGGAGCAGTTGGCGCTTTTCCAGGCGCCATTCAGCATTGTATTGAAGCTGAATATATTACCTACCATACTGGCTGTGGCATTTGCGCCGGTCCTGGCACGATTGGCCGTTAATGACTTATCATTCGAGGTTCTGAGAAATGTCTACATGTGCATCATAAAATATCTCTTCATCATTTGTTTGCCTCTGGCATTGATCGGGGTCTACCTGGCGAAAGACATCGTTGTCTTTGTCTTCGGCATCGACTTCACAAATGCGGCCGTTTCCTTCCAGATTTCAATTTGGGTCATCGGGTTCTATTTTTTAAATATTTTCTCAGATAACATTCTCCAGTTCATATGGAAACAACATCTTCTAACCATCAGCAGCGGCATAACTTTTGTGAGTAATGTCGTTCTCTCATTTCTGTTTGTATATAAATATGGGTATGTTGGCGCAAGCATTTCTGTTCTGCTCTCAACCGCAATCCATTTTGCACTCAATTTTTACTTTGTTTCAACGCACTTGAAAGGAGTGACCGTCACTTTCATGCTTAAGCCAATCTTTGCCTTCTCTGCTGCTGTTGTTATCGCATACGGAGTGTTTCCTGCAAAACCGGCCATCATGATCCTATTGGCTCTTTTAGTCTATATATTCGCATTGTATGTGCTAAAAGTATTTTCTAAAGCTGAATTCAGACTGTTTGAGCAGGCGCTCGATGAGCGCGCGCGACAGCATTAAGTAAGTTTTTATCCGATCTGGTGGGTTATGAGTTTTACATCTGCAAAAAGTCTTATTGTGCCTTTCCAAAAATGATCCCGGGAATGCTTTCTCGAGACTAAGCCCAAATGAAGACGTACCGATGAATAGCCTTTTGAAAATTCCTTTTATTGTATTCAAAGATGTTGTATTGTGGTTTATGTGGATACCTGTAGGGCGCATATTGAGCTATTTTCCTCCCAGTTTCCTGTACAGGATAGGCGCCTTTATCTCATGGTTCTTTTATCTGGCAGCAGTTAAGAGGAGACGTGTCGTTATTGAAGAAATCAGCAAGCTATTCGGTGCTCGCTTCAACAGAGAACGTATTCGAATGATCGCGAGAAGAAGCTTCAAGATATATGTAAAAAGACAGACTGAAAATATGGTGTTCGGTTCGTTGACAGAGAGCCGTTTGTTCAGGCTTGTCTCCATTGAAGGTCTGGATAATATGAAAAAATCCTACAAAAAAAGGAAAGGAATCATTTTACTCTTGGCCCACTTCGGCTCTTATCTTTTGCCACCCGCTATATTGGCCTACATGGGATATCGGGTTCATCAAATCGCCGGAAAACCACTGGTAGATAAAAGGAGAGTTGTCTATCGGAAAGTCTTTGAGGCCAGAAAGCGTCAGAGTGATCGAATCCCGTTTCAGTTTCACCAAACGGACAAAAACCTGGGTTCGGCCGTAAGGGCTCTGGGGCATGGCGATATCCTGGTTATCGCATTTGACGGCAGGACAGGGTCTGAAATGGTGTCGACGAAATTATTCAACCGCACTGCCCAAATTTCTCCAGGGCCATTTAAGCTTTCATTTAAGACAGGCGCCGCCCTTCTGCCCACATTTGTGGTTAGGGGCGGTGATGATAAACATAGACTCATTTTTGAAAGCCCAATCGAATTCCCCATATGCAAAAACAGGGAGGACACCATCATATCGAGCATGAACAGTTTTGCAGGATTATTCGAAAAATATTTATTGAAATACCCGTGCCACTTTGGCATGACGCTTTTCACGGTTAAAAAAGAAGCCTCTAAAGGTCTCAATCCATCATTGTTTACTGACTGAATCGTTTCAAGCGGGGGTTGATACGACGATGCGGATCACTTTGATATCACCGTATCCTGATATAACCAATTTTGGCCTCAGAACAATTTCAGCCTGTCTAAAGGCATCGGGGCACACAACGAGGCTAATTTTTCTTCCGGATCCCTACGGAGATGATGTCGTTCCGGATGTTTTGAGGTATGACGACCGGATCTTGGATGGCATTATTCCTCTTTGTGCAGATTCTGATTTAGTAGGCATAAGCGTTATGACCAACTATTTCGAAGGCGCCGTTCAAATTACTCGAAAAATAAGGAGCAACCTCGACAAGAAGATCCTCTGGGGCGGGATCCATCCCACGGTTCGCCCTGAAGAGTGCCTTGAACACGCTGATATGGTCTGCATCGGCGAGGGGGAAGAGTCCATCAGGAACCTCGTTGACAGGATGTCTGATGAAAAGGACTACTCTGCTGTCAAGGGAATCTGGCTGAAAAAAGACGGCTCCGTTGTCCGAAATCCCTTAGAGGCCCTGCGACAGGATTTAGACGGATTGCCAAATCCGGATTACGATACAGCCCATCACTACATCATGCTTCAAGGCCGGATACAGAAAATGACCCTACGGCATTTGGAAATGTCCCTGCAAAAAGGAACGATATCCCGCTATCTGAATATGACGGGTTATCAAACCCTGGCCGGAAGGGGTTGCCCTCACAAATGTTCGTATTGCTGCAACGATGCGCTAAAGAATCTGTATGCCGGGCAGCGCTACGTAAGGTGGAGAAGCGTCAGGCATTTCATTGAGGAACTTATCTGGGTCAAGGAAAAACTGCCGTTTGTTGATTATATTTGGATATCAGATGATACATTTCTGGCTCAAAGTTTAGGCAGAATTAAGGAGTTTTGCGCACAATACAAGGAAAAAGTCGGCCTGCCGTTCTTTTGCCTCGCCAGCCCATTGACGGTATCCGATGAAAAAATGGCTCTCCTGACCGATGCAGGGCTCTTCTTCATTCAAATGGGTATTGAATCCGGAAGTGAAAAAGTCCAGCGCCTTTTTCATAGAGAGAGGATGTCGAATCAACGAATTCTGAACGCCGCAAATATACTTAACAAATATAAACGAAAGATGATTTCGCCTCAGTATGATTTCATAGTGGATGTCCCTGGTGAAACCACCCAGGACAAGATCGAGAGTATCAGACTCATCAGTCGCCTTCCTAAACCGTATCGGCTTCAGATCTTTTCATTGGTTCTCTTTCCAGGCACAAAACTCTATGATATGGCAAAACGAAATGAACTTATTTTGGATGACCGGAAAGAGGTTTACAACAGAAGTTTCAACGATAGAAGCATCAATTATCTTAACTTACTGTTCCTGATTGCGAAATACGGCAGGTTGCCGGGGTGGCTTCTGCGTGCACTATCCAACCTTTATCTGATAAGAGTTTTCAACAGCAGGATCGGAAACAGGGTCTTGTCAAAGCTGCTGCCAGCTATAAAACGGCAGTTGTCAGTCATAAGGGGGTACTCGTAAACCTGTCCGTATCTGTCGATCTTCGAGTTTCGATTTCAGTGTTACCCGGTTTCGACGGTGAGCAATCATCCTTAGAGTGGGCCAGTCGCCCCTTTTTGGACACAGCCGATTTTTGGGAAGTGGCGTAACCAACTGCAGTCCCAATATTTATCAGACATCGTAACTCGTTAGCTTTTTGATAAAACAGTTCACAACAGGATCGGCCCATGGGGCGCCTTTTTCAAGGGCTGCATACTCTTTCCGTGGCTCGTGCGAACGGCAGCATGCGCGGCGAAATTCGGCCGGTTCCAGCGCCCCGGGTTTGTCCTTTCATGGGACGGTCGATCCAGCCGCCTCTAAACAATGGGTATGCCCATCCAAAAGGGCCGGTCCCGGGCGCTGCGGTCCCTTATGGATGCCGCCCTTAAAAAAGGCGCCCCATGGGCCTCCTGCCATGTTTTCAGATGGCTGAAGTGTTACCAGCATCGTATTTTTACAGACCGCAAACGCAAGGAAAAGGATAAAATGAGCGTGCTCAATCTGACGCTGGCCACGAAAGGGATGAACCTTTCGACACGGTTGAAAATTCTCAGTCGTCATGCCTATGCGTTTGTCAGGCATTCAACGCCTCGCAAACTAATGAATTTTGTGAACGCGGAAATGAATCGAGTTGCGAAAAAGGTGAACATTCTTTCCTATCCATACATACTGAAAATCGAATCGACCAACATCTGTAACCTACGTTGTGCATACTGTTACGAGGGTCGGCGTCCGCCCAAAAAAGGGGAACGGGTCTATGGCCATATGTCATTCGCTGATTTCCGAAGGATCGTAGATGAAGTCGGGCACTATCTCTTCAAGATCAACCTCTATGGCTTTGGCGAACCCTTCCTCTTTCCTGAGACAATTGAGATGATTCGATATGCTGCAGATCGCAATATCGGCGTGGGGGTGTCCTCCAACATGAACTTTACCGATGTTGAAATGCCACGCAGGATTGTGGACTCAGGTTTGGAAGTCCTGATTTTCTCTTGTCACGGGGTAAGTCAGGAGAGCTACGCCAAATTTATGGTCAATGGAGATGCTGCGTTGGCTTATCGGAATATGGAAGCGGTGTTGAGAGAGAAGCGCAGACTGAAATCGCGCACACCCATTGTCGATTGGCAGTTCTGTGTTACGCGTTTCAACCAGGCGGAAATCGATATGGCCGTTCAACGAGCCAATGAGATGGGGATTGATCAGATCCGATTCATCAAACCCTTTTTTCCCGATGACGCCAGCGATGAGTGGTTTTCGGACAGATTCCCCAGGAATGCAGAACTTCAGGCCCTGGAAACCGAGGGTGGCGGAAGGGGATGTTCGTGGCCCTATCGTTCCGCCTACATCAACTATGATGGTGGGCTGATTCCCTGCTGCAAAGACACGCGATACCTGGCCAGCGACTTCGGAAATGTCCTGAGGGACGGGTTCATGAATGTCTGGAACAACGAGATGTACCAGGCATGTCGTAAACTGCTTGCCAATCCCGACCATCCTCACCTTCGGCTCGAGACATTGATCTGTTCCAAGTGTCCGGCTGCAGCGCCACGTGCTTTGAACGCTTAGTTCAGCGTTAAAGATCAGTTTTTTAAGTAATTATCAATTGTCTTAGGAATAGGCTTTGCACTACAAAATTATTAACAGGAAAAAACGCCTTGCTGCGCGCGCAGGAGATCTTGTTGGAAAGATAGCCTTTTTCCCGGGCCTGATCTTGAAAAAAGATGGGACCGCCATAAACGATAACATCCGAAGAATCCTTGTCATCAGGACAGCCTATATAGGTGATGTCATCTTGACGCTCCCCATTCTGAGTCCGCTCAGAGCTTTATTTCCACACGCCCAAATATCTTTTTTGACCACCGGGAAAGCCAGGGAACTTTTGGAAACCAACCCTTTTGTGGACAGGATCATTGCATATGATGCTTTTTGGTTTTATGGAAATCATGGAAGATCTACTCTTATTGATTACTTGAATATCATCCGTTTACTGAAGTCCGAATCCTATGATCTGGTAATAGAGGCGAGGGGTGACATTCGCGATATCTCCCTGCTGGCCTATCCCACAAGGAGTAGATATCGGATAAGTTATGGTGTCGGTGGGGGCGCCTTTCTCCTTACCCATACTGTGCCATTCAGGGGTATAGGCCATAAGATCCTCTATCATATGGATATCGTCAAATATCTGGGGAGCCAGGCGAATTCGTTCGAATGGGATCTCTACTTGAATGATCATGAAAAGCATCTGGCGGATCATTTGCTTGAGAAAAAGGGGGTTCCACATGCCTTACCCATGGTGGCCATCCATCCCGGGGGCAGAAAGGAACTCAAACGCTGGTATCCGGAAGGGTTTGCAGAGGTAGCGAGTCGTTTGGCAGAGGCATTTAATGCATTGATACTGATTATGGGCGGACCGGATGACGTAAAGATCGCAAAACAGGTGGAGAGGGCTGCGGAATGCAAGTGTTTTATGCTCGCGGGGGAGACCTCCCTCAGGTTGATGGGGGCCATCCTTGAAAAATGCGACCTGTTCATTTGCAATGACAGTTGTGCGTTACATGTAGCGTCTATGATGGGGACGCCGACTGTGGCCATTTTTGGACCGTCCAAAAGTGCCGAAACCGGGCCTTTCGGGAATACCCATGTCATAGTCGAAAAACCCTTTAACTGCCGATATGATTGTGATGAAAATGAATGCAGACACAGCCCTCGCAATGAATGTCTCACCTCGATAACGGCCGACGACGTCTTTAATGCAGCGCACGACGTCTGTAAAATGGTCTTTACCCGGGAGAAGAGCTACGACAAACCATGAGCGAATAGGCCTGTTGTCAAATGGAAGTGAAATTTACTGCGCCCATTCAATGGGTACACACGGGACAGGGCAGGAAAATCCAACAGATGCTCTGACTGAGTATCCTATCAACAATCCGGGAAATTATGGAATTATTGCATCAAACAGGAAATCCATACAGGCTTCATCTATTTAGATGTCGTTCTCTGAGTGACGTTACACAGGCTGTATCGAACGCTCTGGAACAATACAGCGAAACCTTGCCTGCTTCAAGGCATGGGAGAATTCTCATCAAACCCAATCTCAACAGCAACATGAATGCTCTCACCGGAAACACGACTGACCTGAGGCTGTTAAGCGCACTTATTCAAAATCTAAAGGAAAGGGGATATACGAATATCGTCATTGGCGAGGGTACCAACAGCGGTTTTTATCGCAGCAGAATCGGCGTTATTTCAAGGTTAAGAGTGGATGCCCTGGCCAGGCGCTATGGGATTGAGGTCAAGGATTTGAACTATTCTGAAGGGCGTGAGATCACCTTCGCCGGGGGCGTCAAGGCCCGGGCTGCCAGGGAATGCCTTGAGGCGGATTTTTTTATCAATGTGCCGAAACTGAAAACCCATTTTGAGGTGGGCATGAGTGTGTGCCTGAAAAACCTGATAGGTTGTCTTGTGGGCCAGGAAAACAAGAAGAAGACGCACCAGTCTCTTGCTGAAAACATATTGCATCTGAATTATAATATAAAACCGCACCTTCATATCGTCGACGGTCTCATAGCCATGGAGGGCCTTGGCCCCACCAGAGGTAAGCCGAAACATATGGGACTCATTGTGGTCGGTACGGATCCTTTTCTCATCGATATGGTTTGCGCCGGGTTGGCCCGGTTCGATCATCGATCCGTCACCACACTGAAACTGGCTGAAAACAGGGGTCTTATAACAAAGGAGCATCATGATTTCTTAACAAGTCTCGACATCTCCTCCTTTGTGCGCAAATTTGAAAAACCAAAGGCAAACTTCCTGGCATCGTTTGTTCATAGCCCCGAAAGGCAGAAATATTTCCTTGCGCTACGCAATACAGGTCTGTTCAGCTTCCTGGCGTCCACAAGGTTTTTTGGGTACCTCCTTTTTCTGAGCGGGCTGAGGCAGGACAACTTCATAATGGATGAAATGGTTTGCGAGGGGCTTTCATTCGAAAAGTCCATTTGTAAAGAAGGCTGCACCAGGTGTTCGGATTACTGCCCGATCGGATTGAGATTGCCGGAACAAATACAGGAGAAAGACACAGGATGTATCAACTGTTTATACTGCTATCTGGTTTGTCCCGCCAAGGCTATCGGTTTCAAGGGAAATCTCGGTTTTATGGCCGATCAGTTAAAACAATACGATAAGATGACGCGTGAGATTGCATAATGCATATTCTGGTTTTGAATCCACCATTTCTCAAAAAATTTTCGCGGCCACAGCGAAGCCCGGCCGTTACCAAGAGCGGAACCCTCTATTTCCCTATCTGGCTCGCATACTGCGCAGGAATCTTGGAAGAGGAAGGGCATCAGATAAGTTTTATTGACGCCCCTGCCAGGGGCATGAGCCTAAACGATATTCTACATCGGGCGGAGAAATTACAGCCGAGATTGATTGTCATGGACACCAGCACCCCGAGCATCTCGAATGATATAAAGGTAGGGGAAGCTATCAAAAAAATATGCCCGGATGCTTTTGTCACCCTGGTCGGCACCCATGCCTCAGCTCTTCCCGAAGAGGCCCTGCAGCAAAGTCACGCCATCGACGCAATAGCGCGGCGTGAATACGAATATACCGTACGGGATCTGGCATCTGTCCTGGAAAAGCGGGGAGATCAAAGGAACCGGGAGGCGCTGTTGAGAAAGGTGGATGGGCTCTCTTTCAGAGTCGCAGATCGAATTATTCATACTGCAGATCGAAGTCCCATTGAAAACCTGGACACGCTGCCCTGGGTAAGCAAGATGTACGCAAAGCATCTCAGGATCGGTGACTATTTCAACCCGAATGCCCTGTATCCCATGGTCACGCTCATTACCAGCAGGGGGTGCCCGTTCAGATGCAGTTTCTGTGTCTATCCCCAGGTCATGACAGGACGGCGGTACCGGTTTCGCAGCGTCAAAGACGTGGTCGGTGAAATCGAATATGTCGTGCGCCGATTTCCGGAAGCGAAATCGATATTCTTTGAGGATGATACCTTGACTGCCAACAGGCAGCGATGCATGGATTTTGCCGACGCCCTGATCAGCCGAAAAATCAGGATACCGTGGCAGGCCAACTCACGGGTCGATCTTGACCTGGAGACCATGAAAAAGATCAAGGCCGCAGGGTGTCGAGAACTCTGTGTCGGATTTGAAAGCGCAGACCAGGATGTGCTCAATTCCATGAAAAAGGGCATCAGGCTGAACAGGATGTTCCAGTTCATGAAGGATGCCCGAACCGCCGGAATCCTTATCCATGGTTGCTTCATGGTCGGATTTCCTGGTGAAACGCGGGAGCTATGTGAAAAAACGATTGATCTTGCCATAAAGCTGAACCCGGACACCGTTCAGTTTTATCCCGTGATGGTGTACCCGGGAACAGAGGCATACGAGGCGTACAAAAACATGGGATGGCTCACCGCGAGAGACTATTCTCAATGGATTACTCCGGAAGGTCTCCACAATTGTGTCGTAAGGAACGAAACCCTGACCTCGGAAGATCTTGTACGCTTGTGCGACCAGGGAAGAAGAAGATTCTACCTTCGGCCGCGATATGTCCTATATAAATTCTCTCAACTAATAAGAAGACCTTCTGAAACGGTTCGCACAGCAAAGGCCGCGAGGGTATTTTTCAAGCATCTCATTGCAGGGTCGGGTGTTTGAGCAAATGGAACCTCGAACGCCCGCCAATATCATTAGACTTTCCGTCATTGTCCCTGCCTTTAATGCTGAGATGACATTGTCTGACTGCCTTGAAGCCCTGAACGACCAAAAGGCGCCGACAGGAGAATACGAAGTTATTGTCGTAGACGATGGATCTTCGGATGAAACATCGAAGATAGCAAAACAATTCAACGTGAAATGCCTGCATCAGACCAACAGGGGGCCGGCTGCCGCACGAAACAGGGGCGTCTCAGCGGCTCAGGGAGAAATCATCCTGTTTACGGACGCTGACTGCATACCGGACCGCCGCTGGATACATGAAATGGCTCTCCCGTTTCAAGACCCAAAGGTCGTCGGCGTAAAAGGGGCCTATAGGACGCATCAAACCGGGTTGACTGCAAGATTCGCCCAGGCGGAGTTTGAGGACCGGTACGACCTGTTACAGCGGCAAAGTATTATCGACATGATAGACACCTATTCAGCCGCTTTCAGAAAAAACATATTTCAGGAGATGGGTGGCTTCGACGAAAGCTTTCCTGTCGCCAACAACGAAGACACGGACCTTTCTTACCGGCTGGCAGCGGCCGGACATAAACTCGTCTTCAACCCGAGGGCGGTTGTGTACCACACCCACCCGGACACGCCGGCGAAATATCTGAGGGTCAAATTCTGGAGGGGTTACTGGCGCATGGTGGTATATCGCAGATATCCGGGTAAGGCTGTAAAGGATTCTTACACGCCGGGAGTTATCAAACTCCAGACACTCCTGATGGCATTGGCCTGCTGCCTGTTTTTGCTCTCACCCCTTGTTCCCGGGTTACTTTTTACCGGTTTCTTCTTGTGGTTGATTATCCTTTTGTCTTCTGTTCCCTTTTCCCTCAAGGTATTCAGGAAGGACAGGGCTACCGGTTTGGTTTCGCCCCTGTTTATTTTTCTAAGGTCCCTGGTTTTCAGCATCGGCAGCATACTGGGGTTTGCTCAAAGCGTTGTGAAACCCGGACATGCAAGGCATGGGATGAAATAGCGCTTGAGATGCCATGTCAACCCAAGCCCAAAACTATGGATCTCTGGCAAGCCGGAAGCCTAAAAGAGGGGTGTAGCTCGTCGGGTCAGTCTTCGCGCGATTCGCGCACCGGCAGCCTCTTGCCCAGTAATTCCATCCGCCGCCGCGATCGACCCGCTCAGAACCCGAAGATGGCCCGGTTGGGTCGGTCGTTGGAACAGTTGACAGGTCATCCGTATACCAGTCCTGACATCGCTCCCATACGTTGCCCGACATATCATACAATCCCCAGGCATTGGAAGCGAAGCTGCCTGCTTTCATGGTCATACCGGGATTGATCCCTTCACATTCCTGACTCCAGAAATTGCCGTAGTTGGCCTTTGAACAGTCCGCATCATCTCCCCAATGAAACCGGGTCGTGCTGCCCGCCCTGCAGGCATACTCCCACTCCGCGTCTGTCGGCAACCGGTATGTTCCCTCACCCAGTGCGTTCATTTTGCCGATGAAGGCCTGCACATCGGTCCAGGATACGGATTCCACAGGGCAATCGGGACATCCTGAAAAGAAAGAGGGATTATTCCCCATCACGGCCTCCCACTGGGCCTGAGTTACCTCCGTTGTCTGGAGGTAATAGGATTTTGTCAGGGTGACCTGATGCAGGGTCTCGTCACTGTCTCTTCCCGGTTCATGGTCCGGGCTCCCCATATTGAACGTCCCGGAAGGGATAAGCACGAAGGTTTGCCCGATGCTGTTGGTCCAGCCGGGAAGAATGACAAAATGCTCGATATTGGAATAGTCACTCTGGGAAGAACTGTTGTAGGACTTGACAGCCACATAAAAGGCGGCCCCATCCCAGAGAACGAACGAACCGCCCGTCTGGATCCCCATGTCAATGCTGTTAATGTAGCTCACATCAGGATAAGGCGCATAATAAAGGATATACCCATCCGCATGATACACCGGGTTCCATGAAAGCGTAACGGTCGTCCCTGAGGTTGTTACCGACAAGGCCGGCGCGGACAGCGATTCGGAACAGGGCGCCGCCAGACCGAGCGCGTTTGATCCGGAAATCCGGCGGCTTGCGACTTGCGTTGCCATGCCTGTAGATTTATCAAGTGTATACAAATACCGGGAGTACAAGCCATTTCCTACAGCGTAAATCCTTCCTGAAGGCTGGTGAACGAAAATGTCGGATATGCTGTCTACTCCCGTAGGTCCTATGGCTGTTGCATACCCTGAACCAGCACTTATCCGGTATAGTTGATCTGTATACGCATCGACCCCCCAAAGACCCCTCAATTCCCTGTCATACGCCAGTGAACGCATAACGGACAGTCCGCTGCCAAAAGGGCCTACGAGTGACGCGAGCCCGGTGGAAGTATCTATCGTATACAGAGCCTTCTGATCGGTTCCATACAATATCATGCGGTCGCAATCATAGGCCAACTCCTTGATGTCAAAACCAAAATTTCCAATAACTGCAAATGACACTGACGACAGGTTTACTGAAACCAATTGCTGCGACAGAACGTCCGCGCCGTAAATGGTATTGGCGACAGGACTTCCCGAGAGACCGGCGAGTTCCACTTCGGGCCATACGGCTAGAACCAAATCATCAGAGGAGGCCGTATCCACCCAGTATATGACTGTATTGATTCCGTCATAACTCGAATAGTACAATGCATCATCAGGCCTGTCGGGCTCGATATGTGTAATCATGACCTGATTATCGGATCTCCAGGTTTCAGACCCCGTGGTGAAGTCATGGGTAATATCGTAATAACCATCATAAGCTCCCGCCCATCCGAAATTCAAATGGACCATATTGGTAGCACCCGTCTGATAGCCGTCTGCTACGGCTTCGTGGCTGACTCCGTCTGAAGACACGATGGAAAATGCCACCGGCCGCGGAGGTATGGCATCGAATTCGGCTTTGAAAAGGCTGAACCACTGAATTTCGGTATGGCTGGCCCTGCCGCGCATCTGCATGGCCGGTTTATATTTGAAATACACATCCAGGACCTCATCCGCATACAGATAGGAACTTGAATGGTCACACCCGTAGTTCGTTTCAGCAGCTACCCCTGCATGATAACAGATCGTTGCCACCGCTGCCTTCTCTTCGCCTGAACTGGAATCCGTCAACTGGTCGGGCATGTTAGCCCAGTCATAGGTGGTGTTGAAATCGGCAGTCAGGGTGGTTCCCTGCCAGGAATAGGAATGGCTCCCGGCGCCCGTTTTCGGCCAGTTCCAATATTTCATGATCTGGGCCCAGGCAGTTGCCACACTCCCCGCCAATGTCTGCGTGCATGTCTCCGGTACTGCCGGGCATAACTGGTTGTAGGGCTCGCCCTGCGCCCACGACGTAGAAAGCAGGGGGCCAACCGTGGAAAATTCAAAGCCATAGCCATTCGCGTCCGGGCTAAACTCTGCAGGTTCTTTTTCAAGCCATTCCCATGCCTTGGCCACTCTCACATCACTTTGTGAGCCGACTTTCTGAATCGAGCTCCCCGTATTAAGAACCGGTTCGTGCCTTTCATGATAAAGCGAAGGTATCAGCCATGACTCGACAGACGCGCTTGCATTGACCCTTTCAGGCCGAAAGTCCGATCTGGTTGAGTAGAGGAGGACAGGGCTGAAATGGTCCCAGCAGGGCACTAGGATGTGACCACCAGGAAATACCTTGAAATTGTAAGCGACAGGTAACGCCATGTATGCGATGACCTGGCAGTCCGTTATCGCAGGGGAACTTGATCCTGCCCAGGTTCCATAGAGCGCCAAATGATGCGCCAGGAAATTTGAACTGACCCGTTGGGCACGATGGCAAGAGACTTCGGCAGAAATCGATGGCATAGGCAGAAGGAGGAACAAAAAAACAAGAATAAGGGGGAACCTCTTTAATAAGGCATATCCAGATTTCATAATGACCACCTTCGCCCGATGCCTGATCTCCCCTGGCCAGATGCAACAAAGGCCTTGTTTAACCAATAATTCCATAAAAATAGAGGCTGTTTTTCAGAGGAACGCCCATTCATCAGGGGTTATCGGGGACTGTCGGATACATTGAATAGGGGAAAACGGAAGATCTGCTTGAAGCTGCTGGTTGTTCTTGAAAAGGGTACTGCGCTTGGCCATCGCGCCCTGGTCATACGGCTTCTCTTGTATGGCAAGCGATTTTTCTTGTAAAGCCGCTCTTTATGCGGGGATCAGCGTAAGCAGGATCGTCACCAGGATCTTTCGGGGCCATTGACGACGCTGACCTGGGCCCTTCCAGGCCATTACACCCGGTCAGCATCATCAACAACCCCTGCTTGTAGCCATCCCTTCACACAAACCGACCCCTCACACATCATCGCCGTTCCCATAGAGTAAGGAATCAATGAACGGTCGGATAATACTCCGGCTTCCAGGTAACGTCGGCCTCGCCAACCCAGACCGAAGCTTCATAGGTGTATGTTCCGGGTGTAAAACCGCCCGGGACGGTCCTCGTGAGGGAATACCACTGTGAACTTCCAGGCGCCAGTCCGGCAGCACTGACAGTCCCCACATTCAACCCGCCCTGAAGGGTAAAGGATACCACGGCATTGTCAGGAAGCGCCTTCGTGCTCATATTGTTGACATATGCCCTCAAGGTGACGGTGTCCCCGGGCTCAACACGGAGTTCCCTCCCAAGGGCCAGCACCTCGCACCACGTTTCATGACTCCAGAGATAGTACCCGCTCGCAACAGCCGCGAATTGGATACCGGGCAGACCTGCAATCGGCAATGCGTATTCCACCGCAATCTCATCGCCGGGCATCATATATACCCGGTTGTCGTCCTTCTCCATAAGAGCTTCCATGACATTCCCATCTCGATTATGAACGGCCGAAAGAAATGGAAGCGAAACCCAGTTCTCTCCAGGATCCCAGTCGTACCTGTAAAACATGTTAACGCTGTTGATATAAGACACCTCTTTATCAATCTCCTTGATCAGGAAGCTGAGCCTGTCCCCCTTCGGCACGACAGGATGTATCAGTTGCGCCTGATAAAATTCGCTCTCCGGAGAATGGGTCCTCGTAAAGAGCGATCCGGCAAACTGATAGTCCTCACCGTTCCAGGCATAAAGATCCGGGCACGAGGGATGACAGGTAGACTTGATATCCAAAACACCGTATTTAACGACATCTCCCCAGGGCATCCCCGAGGGCAATGTGTACCAGCAGTTCGCTATCGGAGCCGGCGAGGTGGCCCCCCAGCCGTAGTTCAGGTGATACTGGCCTGATGTGGAATTATACCCGTCACAGACGATCGAATGCCCCTCACCTGTTGATGTCTTTTGGATGGCAAGCTGAGCAGGCTTCCCATTTTTGATGTTATCCTGAAGCTTGCTATAAAAAGTGGTCAGGACAGGCACGCCATAGCCACTCTGAGGCGCATAAGCGGTTGCCGAAGTGAAGCCGAACTTGTTTTTCAGTGCGTTGGCTACATAGGCAGTTACCGCGCCCGAGCTTGAACTGGTATAGTCCATCTGAACGGCGACGCCGCAGGCATATGAAAGCCTCGCGGCCGTATCCGTCGAGGCCGGATAGGTTATGCCGGACATGCTCGCGCCGCTCGCAGTGATATTGATCCCCCTTGTCGAAGTCGTGTAATTGTCGGCGCTGGTGAAGGTCACGGACGTCGTACAGGCATGATAGTTCACAATCATGGCCATGGCCGTCGCCACACAGCCCACAATACTTCTGCTGCTCGTAACAGGATCAATCGGGCAATACGTATTATAGGGCGAACCCTGGACCCAGGTCGTGGAGAGGAGCGGGCCGTATGTCGCCGACTCGGTCAAATCCTTCAAAAAGTCGGCATCTTCAAAAAAATATTTGACCCACAGGTCATAATTTCGCTCCTTGAGATCCTCCGGTATGACAGGGAGCGCCTCAATACGACTGCGCATGTCATATGTCAACATGTGCAGCAATGCATTATGCTCCGAATCTTCCCAGTTGAAATCTCCCTCAAAAGAATAGGCAATGATGGGCGTGATGTCGGTATCCGGCGAAACGACCACAAAACCCATCGGTTCCAGGGCAAAGACATACGCCAGGACTTCTCCTGTTCCCTCATCCCTGAGCTCATTCACACCTGAAATCGCATGGTCCGCATAAGGCTCGACTGCCTCTCCCTGCGCGTTTCGATTTTCAATTATTGACCGCTCAAGCGAGTCCTGTGCCGTCAAAAAAGCGGACCCCACCTTTTCTGCAATCGTATCCGTCACCGGCGCTGCATAGGCAGCCGATGAAAAAATAAACAGCAGGGAAACGATAAACACGGAGACTCTTTTACCCATATTTGCCATGATACCCTCCTTACTTATTTATATGCCCTTATGATTTACCATCGCCTTAACTTCACTAATGGCTCGTATCAATCCAACCCCTCCATCTCATAGCGGGTCTGCCGCGGGTTGATGGCCATATCCCTGACAACCCCTGCTTGTGAGCATCCGTTTTCAATCCAACCCTTACCCCCATCGCCGTTCCCATAGAGTAAGGAATCAATGAACGGTCGGATAATACTCCGGCTTCCAGGTAACGTCGGCCTCGCCAACCCAGACCGAAGCTTCATAGGTGTATGTTCCGGGTGTAAAACCGCCCGGGACGGTCCTCGTGAGGGAATACCACTGTGAACTTCCAGGCGCCAGTCCGGCAGCACTGACAGTCCCCACATTCAACCCGCCCTGAAGGGTAAAGGATACCACGGCATTGTCAGGAAGCGCCTTCGTGCTCATATTGTTGACATATGCCCTCAAGGTGACGGTGTCCCCGGGCTCAACACGGAGTTCCCTCCCAAGGGCCAGCACCTCGCACCACGTTTCATGACTCCAGAGATAGTACCCGCTCGCAACAGCCGCGAATTGGATACCGGGCAGACCTGCAATCGGCAATGCGTATTCCACCGCAATCTCATCGCCGGGCATCATATATACCCGGTTGTCGTCCTTCTCCATAAGAGCTTCCATGACATTCCCATCTCGATTATGAACGGCCGAAAGAAATGGAAGCGAAACCCAGTTCTCTCCAGGATCCCAGTCGTACCTGTAAAACATGTTAACGCTGTTGATATAAGACACCTCTTTATCAATCTCCTTGATCAGGAAGCTGAGCCTGTCCCCCTTCGGCACGACAGGATGTATCAGTTGCGCCTGATAAAATTCGCTCTCCGGAGAATGGGTCCTCGTAAAGAGCGATCCGGCAAACTGATAGTCCTCACCGTTCCAGGCATAAAGATCCGGGCACGAGGGATGACAGGTAGACTTGATATCCAAAACACCGTATTTAACGACATCTCCCCAGGGCATCCCCGAGGGCAATGTGTACCAGCAGTTCGCTATCGGAGCCGGCGAGGTGGCCCCCCAGCCGTAGTTCAGGTGATACTGGCCTGATGTGGAATTATACCCGTCACAGACGATCGAATGCCCCTCACCTGTTGATGTCTTTTGGATGGCAAGCTGAGCAGGCTTCCCATTTTTGATGTTATCCTGAAGCTTGCTATAAAAAGTGGTCAGGACAGGCACGCCATAGCCACTCTGAGGCGCATAAGCGGTTGCCGAAGTGAAGCCGAACTTGTTTTTCAGTGCGTTGGCTACATAGGCAGTTACCGCGCCCGAGCTTGAACTGGTATAGTCCATCTGAACGGCGACGCCGCAGGCATATGAAAGCCTCGCGGCCGTATCCGTCGAGGCCGGATAGGTTATGCCGGACATGCTCGCGCCGCTCGCAGTGATATTGATCCCCCTTGTCGAAGTCGTGTAATTGTCGGCGCTGGTGAAGGTCACGGACGTCGTACAGGCATGATAGTTCACAATCATGGCCATGGCCGTCGCCACACAGCCCACAATACTTCTGCTGCTCGTAACAGGATCAATCGGGCAATACGTATTATAGGGCGAACCCTGGACCCAGGTCGTGGAGAGGAGCGGGCCGTATGTCGCCGACTCGGTCAAATCCTTCAAAAAGTCGGCATCTTCAAAAAAATATTTGACCCACAGGTCATAATTTCGCTCCTTGAGATCCTCCGGTATGACAGGGAGCGCCTCAATACGACTGCGCATGTCATATGTCAACATGTGCAGCAATGCATTATGCTCCGAATCTTCCCAGTTGAAATCTCCCTCAAAAGAATAGGCAATGATGGGCGTGATGTCGGTATCCGGCGAAACGACCACAAAACCCATCGGTTCCAGGGCAAAGACATACGCCAGGACTTCTCCTGTTCCCTCATCCCTGAGCTCATTCACACCTGAAATCGCATGGTCCGCATAAGGCTCGACTGCCTCTCCCTGCGCGTTTCGATTTTCAATTATTGACCGCTCAAGCGAGTCCTGTGCCGTCAAAAAAGCGGACCCCACCTTTTCTGCAATCGTATCCGTCACCGGCGCTGCATAGGCAGCCGATGAAAAAATAAACAGCAGGGAAACGATAAACACGGAGACTCTTTTACCCATATTTGCCATGATACCCTCCTTCTTCTCTAAGCTGTTGCCATAAATTGTGAGTATTGCTCACCTACTGCTTTTTTTAAGCAACTGATGTTCCTGTTTAGCTGCGGATTATAAAACAGAGGTCTCCTGTGCCGGCAAATAATATGGGGAGTGGCTCCAAATCATTTCAGTGGGTTCTCTGAACACATCCATCCGTTTCAAGACATCATGACAACCGTTCGTAGAGAATCAGGGCCCGAAGTATAGAGGCTCCCACCATCTGTATTCTCCTACATTCACACATGCGTAGTAACCATCTATCCGTCGCGTATACGAAAATAAACCACCACCCCGTTCCATAAGCACTGTGTAGGTTCCTTTTTTCAGTGGTATTTCGCAAATATCAAATGGGCCTATCGGTGAGCTTTTCAAAAGAAATCTGTTCCAGCCGGCATCGTTTACCCGGAGTGTTGTCTTTTGACGCCCTTTAAGCACGTGGATGGTGGGACTTAAAGAGGCGCTGCTTCCCTGAAAGGACGCAATGATTCCCCCGCTCTCTGCGTCCCTTTTCAGATTCCGGATGTCGCACAGGGCCGATGCAAGACGCGGCTCACCCTCAAACCTGTCTACGGTGTAAAAGCGATCACCGTCCTTTTTCAGGTAGAGCACCCTTTTTTCCTTTTCGGAAACAAAATATCTCGAACTGTTCTTGACGAAGGGTGCTGTCATATGGGTCAATCCCGCGTCACCCTTGAGTATCCACAGAAGTGTTGCGGTGCAGCGCTGCCTCGGATAAGTGCCTATTCCTTCAATGTCCTTTCGCGCCGGTTTTTCGATCCTGTCTTCTACCTGATCAATACAGGCATATGCTATGACATCGGAGTCCTCAAAAAGCTGTTGCGTTGTCTCTGGAATTATCGGGATCTTCCCGGAATCGTTCATGGAAACCTGTTTTTCCGAATCAGCAGCATGTATCGCTCGATTCGATTCGATGCATCCACCCCCGCACGGAAAGAACGCGGAAAAGACCACCCAAAACCCGATCGGGAATATCGAAAAATGTTTCATTCTTGATTCGTATGCGAACTTATCTTAATAATCTGTAACACTTCAGCCATCTGAAAACATGGCAGGAGGCCCATGGGCCGAACCTGTTGCGAACCATTGTGTCAAAAAGCTTAATAGTTACAATGAGCTCAGGCTTGATTCCCATTATTTCCCATAAGTTGCCTGAAGGCCATTCAACCAAGAACGCATCATGTACTGCGTTTCAGCTTCATATCTTCATAATTAATGTGGGGCATTTTTGGAGGTTTGGATGTTAGCCAGCCGACTGAATCCCTTTTAATGATAAGCTGGATAGTCGACTGATGTCAACAAAAAATCAATCGAGACGAGGACCCTGTATTCCGTAAAAACCCTGGGCACTCTTCCTTCCTGAATGGCGTATTGTCCATTCACCTGTTTCATCAATCCAAACCCCGGAGAATCCGTCTCTTTCTTCAGAAACCTACTCCAGCGTGCCCGGCTTCTCCCGGTTTGATCCTCTGATAATGGTCCCCTGGGCCTGCCCGTAAGGATTCGCAACATTCCTGGCAGGGCCAAGACAGAAAGTGAATGAGATAAAGTCAAAAGCTGTTGAGCCCGGACTTTCGTTCACTGATTCACGATAACCGCACCACGCGCCTCCGGCCCATGCGGGAGCAGACGAAGGAAGCGCCGGGGAAGGGCAAATGCCGCTCGATGCAGGGACTGGGAATAATAGTCAAGCCCTTCCAGGGGCTTCAGCCGGATGGGATCAGGAAGAAACTTCAGGGGATCCGGCCCGAGAGAGCAGAAGGCAAACCCGATGATGCCGCTTGTATAGGTCGGGACCAGCGTGTGATAATATCCTATCATCGGGAACAGCTCCGGCAAAAACGTGAAAACTTCCCTGATAAGACCCTCATAGAGAAACGCAGACTCACATTGGGTCACCGCGATACCGCCGGGCGACAGGGCATCCTTCAGATGTTTGTAAAATGATTTTTTGAAGATGCCTTCCGCAGGCCCGTCCGGATCTGAACTGTCCACCAGAATAACGTCCCACGAACCCGGATGATCCCTGACATATCGGATGCCGTCCGAGATATGGATCACAGCCCTCGGGTCATCAAAAGAACCGGCAAGGCCCGGCAGGTACAGCCTGGAGGCCCGGATAACCTCCTCATCGATTTCACACAGGTCCACGTGCTCCACGCCGGGGTGTTTCAGGACCTCCCTGAGCGTGCCCCCGTCGCCGCCCCCCACGATCAGGATGCGACGGGGGTCAGGATGGGTAAGGAGGGGCACATGGGCCAGCATCTCGTGATAGCCGGACTCGTCGAATTCACTCACCTGGATATTGCCGTCAAGGAACAGGACCCTGCCGAGAGGACCGGCCTCGGCCACTACCAGATTTTGGTAGGACGTTTGCTTTCTGAGAAGGACCCGGTCAATGGCAATTGCCAGCCCATAGTAACCATCAAGCTCGGGTTGCTCCATGAAGATGGTGTTTTCTTGAATGATAGGGTCGATCGGCATTCCGGCCACCCTTACACCTGATCCTGCCGTTTGCTGCCTTTGCTGTTGTGACACGTCCCTGCTCATACTGCCATGATGCAGCCTGCCTAGGCCGCTAAGCGGTATATTTCATATCAGGTCTCGGGGACAAGACGGAGGCAGGTCTCGGGTTTGTGCCGAATCATCTCGTCCGGAAGATTCAGCAGGCCCCGGGACAAGAGAATCTTCTGGAGGGAATCCGCTCCAAAGCCGCGACGGATGGTGTCGGCCGCCGTATCCATATCGATCTGATCGCCGCATGTGAAGATATCCACCGCGGCATATCCGTACTCGGGCCAGGTATGGATTGAAAAGTGGGATTCGGAGATGATGACCACGCCGCTGACTCCCTGAGGCGCAAACTGGTGGAAGAAAGGCTGAATCATCGTAGCCCCCGATGCCTTTACCGACTCTATCATAACGCGACGAACGGTTTCAGGATCGTTCAGAGAGGTTTCGGGGCACCCTTCGAGCTCCAAGATCAGGTGATATCCTAATGACTTCATATCCGCCCTCCTAAATGCGACAGGCCTTCCGCCACAGGGTATTCACACCGTTCCTTAGAGCACGCAGAAACAGACCTGCCTCGCTGTCTGCAACGGGTCGCGCATGCATTCGGGCGCAGGGCATCCCGCGGACCCGGCGGCGAGCCAGGCTGCCTGTTGATTTCGCTCTTTGCAGCGATCTGTAAAGATTCCCATTTTGGGTTTTCGCGGACCTGAGCGGTCATGCGAAAAGCCGCGTCATGGCAAGTCCCCTTCTTGGCGAATACGTTGTATAAGGCCTTGATAATACATAAACATCCAGATTCCACTGGATTTATCAAATGGTTCAATATATGAAAATAATTTGTGTGTGTCAACAAGGGATCGGCAATTCTCACTCTCAAATGCGCTCCCCGCGTAAGAGCCGGCAAACCTTTTTCCGGGTCTGCACATACCGAGGACACCTATGCCCCGTCGCTGGCTGATTTTTTTGATTACCTCTGCGAATTTCTTCCTTTCCCAGTTCTACCGGGCAACCAATGCGGTCATTGCCGATGACCTTCTGAACGACCTCTCACTGGATACAGCCGGGTTGGGGGCAGTCAGTGCCGCCTTTTTCTACGCCTTTGCCCTGACCCAGATCCCGATCAGCATCCTTCTCGACAGGATCGGCCCCAGACGGATGATGACGGGGCTCTCCTTAGTGGGTATCGGAGGCGTTCTCCTCTTTTCCATGGCCCATTCTCAGGGGATGGGGGTGCTGGGCCGCGTCCTGCTGGGAGCCGGCATGGCCTGCAACCTCATGGGGACCTTAAAACTCCTGACCGTCTGGTTCGGTCCTTCCTCTTTTGCCACCCTCACAGGCATTGTCTTTTCCATCGGCACTGTTGGAAACATGGCGGCGACCTCGCCCCTGGTCTTCCTGGTGAATGCCATTGGATGGCGTGATGCTTTCATGGTCATTGCAGGCGTGAACCTGTTTTTGGTGCTGGCCCTCTATGGCGTGGTAAGGGACTCCCCTCGCGACGGGGCTTTCACCCAAGTTGAGGATGGACCTTCCGGCACGAGCCGGGCCTTTGCCGGGCTGGCCGTCCTCCTAAAAAAAAGGGAATACTGGATCATCTCTATCGGCAGTTTTGCGAGCTACGGTATCTATGGCGCCTTTCAGACCCTCTGGGCAGGTCCTTATCTCATGGAGGTCATGGGTCTGAACAACATGAACGCGGGCCATTTGATCCTCCTGATGAACCTGGGGGCTATTGCAGGGGGACCCTTGTGGGGCGCCCTGTCCGACAGAGTCCTGAAGACCCGAAAATGGGTGGTGTCCGGAGGGCTCCTGCTGCTGGTTCTGATCCTGTTCATCATGGCCTGCCTGCCTGCGGGAACGGGCTTTACGCTCATGATGGGCCTGTTTTTCGGATTCGGTCTTATCAGGTCCTCCGGCCTGCTGATGTACGTGCATATCCGAGAGAGCATGCCCCTGGCCATGGCGGGGACTGCCATGAGCGGGATCAACTTTTTCACCATGGTCGGCCCGGCCTTCTTTCTTCAGGGCCTGGGGATGTTCATGCAGGCCTGCTACCCCGAGGCATCCCGGGGGCCTGAGGCATTCACGGCCTCCTTTTTATTATGTGCCTGTTGCTGCCTGCTGGTGGGTCTTCTATATCTTCTTACCAGAGAAACCCGGGCACACTTGGAATAGAGCCGGCGCTTGCGGATCTTGTGGTGGCGGGCTCATAAAATAACATGCCTCCGATGGTAACGCTTCAGCCATCTGAAAACATGGCAGGAGGCCCATGGGGCGCCTTTTTCAAGGGCGGCATCCATGAGGGGCCGCAGCGCCCGGGACCGGCCCTTTTGGATGGGCATACCCATCGATGAAATTCACATAACCGAATGCTTTTTTACTTCCATTCAGCAACAAACCATGATTCAATTGAATTGCGGTTTGACGGGTTCTGCCTCACAGGCCCGTTGTCAGAAGTCAGGACTCCGAGGGCGGAAAAGCGCAATCTAAAAACAGAACCCGGTATCCAGTCCCACTTTCAGCGGGATCTGCGCTTCGCTCCGACCCCAATCCAGAATTCAGTAAAGAGTACCCAGCAAGGAATGGTACAGTGAAACTTCCGTTTATCATATCCATCCCCCACTGTTCGGGCCGGATACCCGATGTCATCAGGCCGGCCCTTGCCCTCAGCAGTGAAGAAATCGCGGATTCCGTGGACTGGGGCACGAGAGAGATTTTTGGTTCACTGGACGCAGCAGACACACTCCGGGCCAGGTGGAGCAGACTGGTGGTCGATCTAAACCGGGATCCCGAGCGAAGCGATGCCAAGGGGGTCATTGCCAGGATCGATTATTCCGGCCGGCCGGTCTATCGCACGGGCATGGCCCCATTTGGGACAGAGGTTAACGAACGGCTCAGGAAATATTACTGGCCCTATCATCTTCGGCTGAAGGAGGCGCTGGATGATCACCGTGTCAAAGGGTTGTTCGACGGACATTCCCTCAACGGCGTAGGTCCTTCCGAAGCCCCGGACGCGGGCCGGAAACGAAGAGATATTGTCCTGAGCAACAACGGAGATCATGCAGGCGAAATGACGCCCACCTTGGGCCCGACAACCTGCCCTTCAGACCTCCTCGCTTTGATGAAGGAGGCCTTTATACGGGCCGGTTTTTCCGTGGCTCTAAACGACCCTTATTCAGCCGGGTACATTACCACCCATTACGGCCGAATACTGGCTGAGGCAGGAAAGTTCGCCGTCCAGGTGGAACTCAACCAATACCTGTTTACCAGGCCGGGAACCAACACAATCCTTCCGGAAAAACTGGCCGCAGCCGGCTCAAGAATCCGGGGATGTTTCAATGAGATCGCCGGGATGATATAGCAGGCACAGTCATTTTTCCCTTTCCATTGCCCGTTTTTTTTGATATTGTCGTGCCCACAGATGCGTTCTGAAGCGGCGTCGTTTCCAGCCGGTGAAAACCCGGACGCCGGGACAGGGGAGGTGCGGCGTTACAGGTCTCAGCACAGCATAAGGGGCATGGCGGTCATGACGAGAATTTTGCACGATGCGGCAAGGACCTGGATCCGGGTTTTTTTCGGATCTGTCATAATTTTTCTCTCCTCCGTGAATGCCTCCGCCCTGGAGAAACGCTTCCACAATTCCTTAGATATGACCTTTGTCCTGATACCTGCAGGGACCTTCACCATGGGGAGTCCCATGGATGAACAGCACCGGAGAAACGATGAGGCAGAGCACCCGGTGACCATCAGCAGACCTTTTTACATGCAGACGACCGAGGTGACGGTGAAGCAGTGGCGGGCGGTTATGGGCAAGCGCCTTTTTTTCAGGAAAAAGGGGGAGGACGATATGCCGGTCGTAAGCGTATCGTGGGACGACTGCATGGCGTTCATCAAAAAACTGAATACCCTCAATGAGGGCGTCTACAGGCTCCCCACAGAGGCGGAATGGGAATATGCATGCAGGGGGGGGACCGGGTCGGTCTACGGCTGGGGCGACGCCATTGAGTGCAGTAAAGCCATGTATGCCAACAACACCTTCAAGTCCGGCGACTGCGTCAAATTTGCAGAATCAAAGGGATTACCCTCGGATCAGCCCGCCCCTGCCAAGAGCTACGCCCCGAATCCGTGGGACCTCTATGACATGACAGGGAATGTCTGGGAGTGGTGTCAGGACTGGTACGGACCCTACCACAAAGGGCCGGTTGTGGACCCGGAAGGACCCGCATCAGGATCGGACAAGGTGCGCAGAGGCGGCAGCTTTTACGGCCCCGGACACAGATGCCGATGCGCCAACAGGAATTTCAGTCACCCCGCCAACAGGTATCAAACCACCGGTTTTCGGCTGGTGAGAGAGGCCGACTAATCTTCACTCGATCCCGCTCCCGGCGGGATAAAGCCCATACACCATCTGAAGTCAGTGAATCGCAAACAGAGCGACGCTCGCGTGAAACAATGACCGTTTATTTTGACATGAATTATGCCGACATTTCAGGAAGCCCGGGCGGATTTCATTCGTTACAGGGTTTTATAAAAGGCTGACGCCTGAACCGCAAAAGTCAAGAGGGTCTCTTTGAGTCGATTGTATGCGGAATCGTATTGTGAGTACCCGAACGCATTGAGAAGTTAGGCATTATTTTGCCAATAAGCAGTAAACGCTCAGCAAAAGGAGGCAGATCATTATTATGGAATATTCCCTGAGCCCGGATGGGGAGAGGTTCAATCTCCCGCAAGAGGAAGACTATAGAGTGGAATACGAGAAGCTGAAAGAGATCGTCAAGGACAGACGCCAGGAGGGGTTCGAGATCGTGGTGGTCATGGGTCTCGGATTCGTGGGTGCGGTCATGGCCGGCGTGGTGGCTGACTCGGTAGACAGGGAGACCGGGAAACCCAACAAGTTTGTCATCGGCATGCAGCGGCCCAGTTCCCGGAGCTTCTGGAAGATCCCGTTGTTCAACCGGGGAATCTCCCCGGTAAAGGCGGAGGATCCGGAAGTGGCCCCCCTGATCGAGCGCTGCGTCACGCAAAAGAAAACCCTTACCGCCACCTTCACCTATGATGCCCTCAAATTGGCGGACGTCCTGATCGTGGATGTTCAGTGCGATTTTCTCAAGGAGGAACTGGGCAATCTGAGAAAGGGTTTTGCAGAGATCGGGGCCCTCGAAGAAAGCTTCAAGATCATCGGCGAGCAGATTTCACCCCGGTGTCTGGTCCTTATAGAGACCACCGTCCCCCCCGGGACCACTGAATACGTCGCCTACCCTCTGATCAAGAAAGGGTTCAAGGCTCGGGGAATCCATGAGGAACCGATGCTGGCCCACAGCTTCGAGAGGGTCATGCCCGGCAAAGAATATGTACGATCGGTCAGGGATTTCTGGCGGGTGTGCAGCGGCATCAACCGGGAAAGCAGAGAAAAGGTGACCCGTTTCCTCTCAGACGTTCTCAATGTGGAAAAATACCCGCTGACCGTACTGGACAGGCCTATTGAGAGCGAAACCTGCAAGATCGTGGAAAACAGCTACCGGGCAACCATACTGGCTTTTCTCAACGAGTGGAGTCTGTTTGCGGAAACCAACGGCGTTGACATTGTCAAGGTGATCGAGGCCATCAAGGTCCGCCCCACCCACAGCAATATCCTATTTCCAGGACCCGGCATCGGCGGGTACTGTCTCCCAAAGGATGGGGGACTGGGCCTCTGGGCCTACAAGCACCTGATGGGATTTGAGAACGAGATCTTCAAAATCACACCTGAGGCCATCAACATCAACGACACGCGAGCCCTCCATGCAGCCCAACTGGTGCGCGACGCCCTGAGAAACATGGGGCGCATTGTGGCCGCCTCCCAGATCACTCTGCTCGGCGTCTCCTATCGCGAGGATGTAGGGGATACCCGATACAGCGGCTCTGAAATTGTCGTCCGAAAGCTGACGGAAATGGGAGCCGACATCCGGGCGCACGATCCGTATGTTCAACACTGGTGGGAACTGGAAAAACAGGATTCCTATCCGGCGGTGGGTACGAGCTGGTCGCGCTTTTTCCGCAACCAGGAACACCTGTCCGATTTCTCCATGACAGCGGACCTGGAAGCGGCTCTGAAGGGGTCTGATGCAGTGGTTCTGGCAGTCCGGCACCGGCCCTACCTGGAACTCGATCCCGAGGAGGTGGTCAGGATGGCAGGCGGCCCCCTGGCGGTCGTGGACTGTTTCGGGATCCTGGATGACGCCAGGATCGAACGGTATTTTGAGTTGGGCTGCGAGGTCAAGGGAATGGGCCGCGGCCATATCAACCGGATAAAGGACCGGGTGCGCAGGAAAAAGCTGGAATTCGCGCAGGGAATTGGATAGATTAACGATTGCGAATTACAGAAAGTCAGAAGGGTCGATCCCGCAGGCGGGACTATGGGTTTTTCAATCGTCAATTGTCAATCCTAAAGGAGGATACCATGAAAAGATTCGGCTGTTTTTTGCTTGCCTGGGCACTGTTGACCGGGGTCGCGTGGGCGGATTCCGTCAAGATACCTGTGGCGGCCGCATTTACCGGACAGCTGGCCTCTTTCGGAGAAGGGATCAAGAACGCGGCAATCCTCAAAGGAGAGGAGATCAATGCTACCGGCGGCATCAATGGCATGAAGGTGGAGATCGTACTCGAAGACGAACTCTGTGACCCCAAGGAGGCGGCCACCGTTGCCACGAAGCTGGCCAATGACCCAAAGGTCCCGATCGTGGTAGGCCATCTCTGCAGCTCTGCCACTTTGGCGGCCCTTCCTGTCTACCGGGAGGCAAAACTCCCGGCCATATCTCCCGCCTCTACCAATGTCAGCATCGGAAAGATGAGCCCTTTCTATTTCAGGAATGTTTATAAGGATGATTTCCAGGGGCTTTTCCTGGCAAAATATGCAAACGCTGCCAGAGGCTTCAGGAGGGTGGTCATCTTTTACGAGGTCAACGATTACTCCATGGGATTGATGCTGGCATTCATGAAAGAGGCCGAGCGTCTGGGCATAAAGATCCTGGGAACAGAGGCCTACACATCGGATACCACGGATTTCAAGCCCCAGCTCACCAAGTTCAAGATGATGAAGCCGGACGCCGTCTTCATCCCCGGATATGCCCCTCAGGGAACACTCATTATCTCTCAGGCCAAGAGCCTCGGCATGAAGAACGTGGCCTTTTTCGGCGCTGACGGTCTCGACGACGACCTGATGCTCAAGAACCCGGATGCAGAAGGCCTTTTTGTGACAACACCCTTTCTTCCGGACAAGGCGGGGCCTCAGGCGGCCGGCTTTATCAAGGCCTACAAGGAGAAGTACGGCAAGGAGCCCAACTGGTTTGCCGCGAATTCTTATGATGGCGTGGGCATCGCTGCCCAGGCCATTGCGGCAGTGGGTCCGGACAGGATCAAGATCCGCGATTATCTGGCCTCCATCAATTCAAAGGAAAAGGCCTATAAGGGCGTGGCCGGAAACACCTATTTTGACGAGAACGGCGACTGCCTGAAAGACGCGTTTGTCAAGGAAATACACAACGGCAAATGGGTGAGCGCCCAGAAGCAGTTGCAGTGATCTCCAGAAAGAGGTTCAGAGGTTCAACCCTGGACCTCTGAACCTTTGAACCCCTGAACCCGTGGACAGTCTTCTCGATCAATCGAGCCTCTTTCTCCAGCAACTGGTGAACGGCGTTACCCTGGGCGGGGTATACGCCCTGATTGCCGTGGGTTACACCATGGTCTACGGGGTCATCCAGTTGATCAACTTCGCCCATGGCGAAATATACATGTTGGGCGCCTTTCTGGCCTATACTATGGTGACGGTCTTCGGCATTCCCTTTTTCGCCGCATTCATTCTCACCATGCTGATCTGTTCCTGTTTCGGGATTGTCCTGGATTTTATCGCCTACCGCCCTCTCCGAAAGGCCCCGCGCCTGGCCGCCCTCATCACGGCCATCGGGATGTCCATATTCCTTCAGAATCTGGCCCTCATGATCTGGGGCTCCCAGATCAAATCCTATCCCCGCGAGGTGCTCCCCCCCATACTGTTCAAGACTGCCTGGAGCGTGGGGGATGTCACGCTGTCCTGGCTTCAGATCTTCATCCTTTCCATCACGGTCCTGTGCATGGCGGTCCTTCACCTCGTTATTCACAGGACCAAAATCGGGACAGCCATGCGGGCCGTATCCCAGGACAAGACCACCGCGGCCCTCATGGGGATCGGGGTCAACCGGGTGATCTCCTTCACCTTTGCCGTGGGTTCGGCCATGGGCGGCATGGCCGGCATCCTGGTGGGCCTCTATTACAATGCGATCTTTCCGACCATGGGTTACATCGCCGGCATCAAGGCCTTTGCGGCGGCGGTCTTGGGGGGGATCGGAAGTGTTCCGGGCGCCATGTTAGGGGGAGGCGTACTGGGAATTGCCGAGGTCATGGGGGCCGGTTACATTTCATCCGAATACCGGGACGGGATCTCTTACGCGGTCATGATAGCGGTCATCCTCTTTAAGCCCTCCGGCCTTATCGGCAGACAGATCAGGGAGAAAGCGTGATGGGTTTCCGACAGCTCGGCCATAACCCCCGTCTTCTCTTTTTTGGCCTGCTCCTCTTGGCCGTCCTCCTTCCCTGGCTTCCGCTGGGATCGTCAACCAATTATATCCTCAGGATATTGACCACAGCGGTCCTGTATATGGTCCTGGCACTGGGCCTCAATATTGTGCCCGGATTTACCGGACTCCTGGATCTGGGATACGTTGGATTTTACGGGATCGGGGCCTACACCTCCGGCCTCCTGGCCATCCACTATGACCTGAGCCTCTGGGTAATCCTTCCTCTGGCCGCACTCAACGGGGCTCTCTGGGGAACCCTTCTGGGAGCACCGACTCTGCGCCTCACAGGCGACTACTTTGCCATTGTCACGTTCGGATTCTCTGAACTGGTGGTGCTGGTCCTCAGAAACGAACTCTGGCTCACCCGGGGCCCCATGGGTCTTCCCGGCATCTCTCCACCGTCCATTTTCGGCCATCCCCTGGCCCGCGACTGGGAATTTTTTTATCTGATCCTGCTGCTGCTCATAATCGTCCTTCTGGTGGTGACGCGCCTGCAGGATTCCCGAATAGGACGGGCCTGGTTCGCCATACGGGAGGATGAGATCGCGGCCCAGTGCTGCGGCGTCAACCTGATCCGATACAAGGTCACAGCCTTTGCCATCAGCGCCTCCATCGGCGCCATGGGGGGGGCCTTTTATGCGAAATGGTTTAAATTCATCCACCCCGATATGTTCAAGTTCTGGGAATCGATACTGATCCTCTGTCTCATCGTCTTCGGCGGGATGGGGAGCATTGCCGGGACCATGTTGGGGGCGTTGATCCTGATCCCTCTGTCAGAGGTGTTGCGGGCCGTGCTGCCACAGGGTCTGTTCAGCGCCCGGTATCTCATCTACGGCCTGGTTCTGGTGCTCATGATGCGCTGGCGGCCGGAGGGACTCATCCCCTTCGAGGGCGCCCAGGCCAGAAAGGCGCGGCTTGCCAGGGAGCGTCTGAACCTATGAATCCAATCCTCAGAGTGACACACCTTTCAAAGTCTTTCGGAGGGTTATCGGCCTTGCGGGAGATCAGCCTCCAAGCGAACCCGGGACAGATCGTCGGGATCATCGGTCCGAACGGGGCCGGAAAGACCACGTTGTTCAATTGCTTTGCCGGTCTCTATCATCCGACCCGGGGGCAGATCGAATTTCTGGACAGCCCCGTCGTCCCCGAGTTCTCGGAAGCGATGGTGAAACGCGTCAGACGGTATGCCTTTTTCTTTTTGGCCCTCGGACTGATCTGGCTTCCGCTCTTCTGGTCGTTCTTTCTCCCCGGCGCCCTTTTTAAGCTGGAGCTGGTCCTCCTGGGTGTCTTTATACTGGTCATCCGGTGTCTGCTCATTCGAGGGCTCCTGCGGCTTCAGATATGGGCCTGGGGCTTGATGTTCGTCTTTCTCCTGTCAGACCTCTGCTTCGCTGCCTGGTGGCTGACCCACCCCTTTTCCCCGGCCAGCCTGGTGGGCGCCCGCATCCCTGTGGGGTATATCGCTTGGCCGTGGGGCTTTGTGGCAGGACCGTTTAGCATCTACCTCATGATCCAGCTATGGGTGCGCCGGGTACGTCAACTGTATGGATTCAGGTTACGTCCGGATGCCATCTGTCGCCTGGGGATGGCCAGGACCTTCCAGAATATCCGTCTTTTTTTCAATTTGAGCGTCCTGGACAACGTCAAGATCGGGTGTCACGCTCAGATGCGCACCGGGTTATCAGGGGCGCTTCTCAGGACCCGGGTCCAACGGGAGGAGGAGGCGGCGACCGAGTCGGAGGCGCTTGAGCACCTTCGCTTTGTGGGTCTTGAAAAGCGGGCCTTTGATCTGGCCGGCACCCTGGCGTATGGAGAGCAGCGACGTCTGGAGATCGCCCGTGCCCTGGCATCCCGGCCCAGGCTTCTCCTCCTTGACGAGCCTGCAGCCGGGATGAACGCCCGGGAATCGTCCCGGCTGATTCAGCTGGTGCTCAGGATACGCGAAAAAGGAATCACCGTCCTGGTCATCGAGCACGATATGCGGGTGATGATGAATCTGGCCGACCATATCTACGTTCTCGATTACGGCAGGCTGATTGCTGAGGGGACGCCCGATGACGTCCGAAGCAACCCAAAGGTCATAGAGGCCTATTTAGGGGGGGGCGCGGCTCATGCTGAGGCTTGAAGAGGTGCACAGCCACTACAGGAAGATACACGCCCTCAACGGGGTCTCGTTGAGGGTTCGCGAGGGGAGCATCTGTTGCCTCATAGGGGCCAACGGGGCAGGCAAGTCGACCCTCCTCATGACCGTCAGCGGGATCCAGCCGGTCTCATCCGGCAGGATTAAATTCAGGGGAAACCCTATTGAAAAACTGGCGCCCGAGGAGATTGTGCGAAGGGGAGTGGTTCAGGTCCCGGAGGGCCGGCGCATTTTTCCGGATCTGACGGTAAAGGAGAATCTGATTCTGGGGGCCTATCTTCGACACAACAGGGGGGAGGTTGCCCTGTCCATGGAAAATGCCTTCCGGCTCTTTCCGATTCTCAGGGAACGGAGGGAGCAGTCTGGGGGAACCCTTTCGGGCGGGGAACAGCAGATGCTTGCCATTGCAAGGGCCTTGATGGGAACGCCATCCCTTCTCCTTCTGGACGAACCCTCATTAGGCCTGGCCCCTCTCGTGGTAACGCAGATTATGCGCATTATTCAAAAAATCCGGGATGACGGGCTGACCGTCCTTTTGGTGGAACAGAATGCGCAGGCAGCCCTGGAACTGGGCGATTACGGGTATGTGATCGAGACGGGCCGGGTGGTGCTTGAGGATACCGCGGCCGCCCTGCTTCAAGACCCACGGGTAAAGGAGTCGTATCTGGGGTAAGATGGGTAAATGAGATTGCATTCAGGGCTGATTGGTGTTAAAGATGCGTGAGGAACAATAAGCTGCAACCTGCTTAGAAGCCATAAGGAGGATTGACATGAAAAAAGCGATTTTTATGGTTGCGCTGGCAGCCGTACTGACAGTGGTTCTGGCTGCGACGGCGGTGGCCGGACCCGCGCTGGACCGCATTCTCAAGAACGGCCAGCTCACCGTGGGGCTTACGGGAAACCAGCCGCCCTTCAACGCCAAAAACAAGGACGGCAAGTTGATCGGAATGGACGTGGGACTGGCCGAACTGATCGCCACGAACATGGGGGTCAAGCTCAAGACTGCCATCATGCCGTTTGCCGAACTGTTGCCCGCGCTTCAATCGGGTAAAGTGGACATGGTCCTGTCAGGCATGACCGTGACCCCGGAACGGAATCTCAAAGTGGCATTTGTGGGACCATACTATATCTCCGGAAAGGGGGTCCTGACCAAGATCGGGACGGTCGCGAAGATCCAGGATGCCAAGGGGCTTAACCAGGCGAACCTTAAAATTGCCGCGCTCAAGGACTCTACCAGCCAGAAAATGGTCATCGAGGCGGCGCCCGAGGCGACCTTTGTGGCCGCCGCGTCCTATAATGAGGCGATCCAGATGCTTCTAAACGACAAGGTGGATGTGATGGTTGCAGATTACCCCTTCTGCGCCCTGACGGCCTTTCGGAATAAAGACAAAGGATTGACCGCAGGAGATGTGCGTCTGACGTATGAGCCGTTATGCATTGCCATGCCGGAAGACACCCTCCTGATCAACTGGACGGAAAATCTCATGATGACGGCCGAAGGAAGCGGTGTCCTGGACGCCCTCAGGAATCACTGGTTCAACGAGGCGGTGTGGATGAAGGAACTCCCTGAAAACTGACTGGCGAATACGGAATGGAGACGATATGACGGAGGCTCTGAAGCAAAATGAAAACGAACCCAGGCCCGGGAGGATGGAGGCCCTGAGAAATTTGCCGGGCGAGATCCTGCGGCAACTTACCAAAAAGGAGATCAGGGCCTTTTTGTTCGATGAAATCTGGCCTGATTCGCTCCAGGAAAAATTGAAGGACTATTTGGTGTGAGCATCACCATCTTCCTGTTGACTTTGTCGGCAGGATCACTATAGTGCACGCGTGTAATAACCCGCGAAAAAGCGTCCCTTTTCGCTCTCCGAGGCAGCGGCGTGCGCCACGCATGGTAGCCGGGTTCTTACTCCTTGAAATCATCATAGATTCCTTCGGGTAAACCCCTCATGCATTAGGCTGTGCATCCCCCTGACTTCGGGCAGCCTTCTTAGCGGCCGAGAAGGGTATCGACCTGGAAGATGAAACCCATGAAAGACATTCAGAACCATAAGGATTACAGAAACATCGATATTGATCAGGTCGGCGTGAAAGGGATCCGGTATCCCATCACGGTGCTTGACAAGGATCAGGGAAAGCAGCAGACCGTTGCCGAGATAAACATGTACGTGAATCTGCCCCGTTATTACAAGGGAACCCATATGAGCCGCTTTGTGGAGATTCTCAATGAAAACAGCCGGCGGATATCCCTGCAGAATCTCTCCGGGATCCTTGAGGAGATGAAATCCCGGCTAAATGCGGAGAGCGCCCATATGGAGATCAGTTTCCCGTACTTTATCAACAAGTCCGCACCGGTCACCGGTGCGGAAGGGTTGATGCAGTATCTCTGCACGTTCAAGGGATCCCTTAACAGGGGAAGCGACCTGGTGATAGGGGTTCATGTACCCATCTCGACCCTCTGCCCCTGCTCCAAGGAGATCAGCGACTTCGGCGCCCACAATCAGCGGGGAGAGGTCCGGCTCAAGGTGAGGTTCAAGAAATTCGTTTCGATCGAGGACTTGATCAAGCTGGTGGAGGAATCTGCCTCCAGCGAGGTGTTTTCCGTCCTCAAGAGGGAAGATGAGAAACATGTAACCGAGAAAGCCTATCAGAACCCGATGTTTGTGGAGGATATTGTCAGGGATATCGCCATAAAATTAGGGAGCGATCCCAACATCACGTGGTTTTCCGTTGAATCTGAGAACTTCGAATCCATACACAACCACAATGCTTATGCGTACATTGAAAAGCGCAACAGCTAAGGCCTGTGGCGCACCGATCAGCATGCTGCGCCGGGCAAAGGATAAAGATGAGACATGGGCGATGATTTAAAAAAGATGTACCGGACCGTCATGGATGACCATTTCCCTGAAGAGATAAAAATCTCTTTCGGGAACCAGCTGCTGACCTACCGCAAGCGGTCGTGGAAGATCCCCGGACAGAACGGTGAACTCATTCTGAAGGGACTCCGCTACGGCGAAAATCCCGGTCAGGAGGCGGCACTTTACGAGCTTGTCAACGGAAATCTCGAGATCGGCGGGTGCCGCTTTATCGGCCCGGGTTCGGGCCTGGTTTCCGCCATTACAGAGGCGGATATGCTCCAGAGCGGCAAGCACCCGGGCAAGATCAATCTGACAGACGTGGACAACGCCCTGAATATCATGAAATACCTGGTTTCAGGCCCGGCCGTGGTGATCGTCAAACACAACAACCCCTGCGGCGTGGCATATGGCGCGACCCTCGTGGAGGCATACGAAAAGGCGGACATGGCCGACCGTATCGCGGCCTTTGGAGGGTGCGCCCTATTTAACCGCCCCATGGACAGGGCCACGGCCGAACGGGTTTCGGAGAACTACCTGGAAGTGGTGGCAGCACCCGACTTTGAAGAAGGAAGCGTCGATATCTTGTCCAGGCGGGCGAACCTGCGTATTATCCGCGTTCCCCGGATGGACCGCCTGTCCGAATACGCGCACAAACGGTTCGTAGACTTCAAAAGCCTCATGGACGGAGGAATCATCGTGCAGCAGTCCCCCTTGAATCGGATACGGTCGGCAGAGGACTTTACCCTTGCCAGCAGCCGGTTTGAGGACAGGACCTACACCATAGCCCGTCCGCCGAGCCCCGATGAGGCGGCCGATATGCTGTTCGGATGGCATGTGGAGCAGGGGATCACTTCGAACTCCGTCATTTATGTGAAGAACGGGGTGACGGTCGGGATCGGGACCGGGGAACAGGACCGGGTGGGTGTCGCGGAGATCGCCATTTTCAAGGCCTATACCAAGTTCGCCGACGGATTGTGCTTTAAAAAACACGGTATCCCTTACAAGGAACTGGAGCTGCTGTCGGAGAAGGGCGAGAAAGACCGGGGGCTACTTGCCGAAATCGATCAGGAAACAAGGTCGGCCAAAGGCGGCCTCATAGGCGCCAGCATGGTCTCGGACGCATTTTTTCCGTTCAGGGACGGGGTGGATGTGGCCATCCGCCAGGGGATCCGGGCCATCGTCCAACCCGGCGGGTCGCTGCGGGATTTCGAGGCAATCCAGGCCTGCAATGAAGCCGACCCACAGGTGACCATGGTCTTTACCGGGCAAAGGGCATTCAAGCATTAATAGCGGTTCAGGATTCCGGGTTCAAGGTTCAAAAGTTAACCAGAGAACCGACGGCCTAACACGCGCATTCCATTGCGGGGCGAGTTGTTGGTCTCCGGCCTGCATAAGCCCCGTTTTATGGATTCGAGATGAACGGGCAAGAACCCATACCCCTCGAACCCCTGAACCCTTGAACCCCTGAACCCCTGAACCCTTGAACCCCTGAACCCTTGTCTAATCAAGCGGAGAAACAGAAGATGTACACTGCCAGTGACTTGAGGAAGGGCCTGAAGATACAGATCGACCATGAGCCCTATGTTGTAACGGAGTTTCAATTCGCCAAACCCGGCAAGGGGCAGGCCCTGTACCGCTGTAAATTGAAGAACATGATTACCGGCGTTATCATCGATCCGACCTATCGATCGGGCGACACCTTTGAACCGGCCGATCTGGATGAGCGTAGGATGCAGTACCTTTACAACCAGGAAGACGAGTACTGGTTCATGGACGTTGAAAACTACGAACAATCTGTTCTCACCAGGGAGCAGGTGGGCGATGCGAAGAACTACCTGACAGACAATCTGGAAGCGGACATCCTCTTTTTCGGAGAACGGCCGATCGGGATTACACTCCCCAACTTTGTTGACCTGACCGTTACCAAGGCCGATCCCTGGGTCAAGGGAGACTCTGTTGCCGGCGACACAAAACCTGTCACATTGGAGACCGGTTATGTGCTCAGGGTTCCCCCCTTTGTCGAGGAGGGGGGAAAAATCACCGTCGATACCCGATCCGGTGAGTATGTCACCCGGGTCAAGGAGTGATACCCCTCTGCGTGAACAGACGAGGCTGGCCAGCCGAAAAGCAAGACTCCGGCTGCGCGCGCAGATGATCCGGGCGATTCGTGCCTTTTTTGTTGACCGGCAATATTTAGAGGTCGAAACCCCCCAGCTTATCTCCGCCCCGGCGCCGGAAGCGCATATCGAGGCCATTGCCGCGGACGGTCGATACCTGCATCCCTCGCCTGAACTCTGCATGAAGCGCCTGCTGTCCGCCGGCTTTTCCAGGATATTCCAGATCAGCAAATGCTTCAGAAAAGGAGAACGGGGAGACCGGCACCTGCCCGAATTCACCCTCCTTGAGTGGTACCGGACCGGCACGGATTACCGGGGCCTCATGGACGAGTGCGAGGCCTTGATCCCGTTTCTGTCGGAACGGCTGAACCTGGGAGATGCGATCTCCTACCAGGGCAGAAAGATCGACCTGAGGAGCCCGTGGGAACGTCTCCCGCTTCAGGCGGCCTTTGATCGATATGCCCGTGTCTCACTGAAGAAGGCCCTTGAGGCGGGGTGCTTTGATGAGGTAATGGTGAATGAGATCGAACCCCATCTGGGTATGACCCGACCGACCTTCCTGTATGACTATCCCGCTCCACTGGCCGCTCTGGCCAGGCTCAAACCCGGAAATGAGGCGTTGGCCGAGCGGTTCGAGATCTATATGGCTGGAATGGAACTGGCCAACGGATTTTCCGAGTTGAATGATCCCGTGGAGCAGAGGGCCCGGTTTGAGGCGGAGCGGCGACAGAGAGTTGCTCTGGGAAATGACGTCTATCCTGTACCGGAGCAGTTCCTGCACGCTCTTCAGGATATGCCGGAGGCCGCGGGCATTGCCCTCGGTGTGGACAGGCTGGCAATGGTGTTTTGCGATGCGGCTCATATCGATCAAGTGGTCGCCTTTACCCCGGAAGAGGTGTAGACGTCCTGTAAAACCGGTCGGGCGGACCGCGGGACACGTCATCCAGATCGACATCCGCCCTCACGGGAAGCCCTCTTATGGTTTCAGACAGGCAGTGGAAAGCGTTATAGACGGGGGGCTGTTGCCGTACGGATTCGTCACGATTCTCTTGCGTGTTCGGTCGGTTTAGGGTATAAATAAAATAATGACGTTGCGACAGCGCATCACATATCACGCATTGAAAACGAACGGATCGATTTGATGACAAGCTCTACAGCACAGGTGGCTGACAGGAAGCCCTGCCGGAACCAGACCCACATAAAAGCGAAGAGATGTCTGGCCTGCGGCAAGCCCGACATAGATGCCCGCAGGCGTTACTGCTCAAACGAGTGCAGAGAATATATCCACTGGGTCCTCTCCCTGTCCAAGGGGCTGCTCAAGGCGGTCAATGCCAGATATGCGGCCTTTACCTTTACGGACGACCGGGTGATACTGGATGTATTCCCGGTATGGTCCAAACGTGTCTCCAGGTTTGTTCACAGCCGCATCAAGGGAAACAGGCCCGCTGAAGACCTGAAAAATCTGGTACTTCAGTTCGGACAGCAGTGGCACGATATGGTCAATGACAATCGATCCAGGAGCTACGCATCCCTCTGCCTTGTCAACCGGAATCACACCGAGGATATCCACCCCAGCAGCATCCGGCCGGCCAGGAAATCGCTTCCAAGACTGTCCAGGCACGAAACAAACTGTCTGGAGATGTTGAAACTTCAGAAGACCGACCTGTCCGATCCGGGTCGTACGGCTAAGATCAGATCGGCCTACAAGAGGATGGCGAAGGTACACCACCCGGATGTGGGTGGAGATGCAGAGAAATTCAAGAAATTGAATGACGCCCGTGAACAGATGCTGCTGTGGGCGGAAAACCCTCACTATACGTCCCGAAAGGCGCTTCCAGGGTGCTGGTCATACGACGGCGCCACCAGCCGATGGTCCCCCCCGCTGTAAGTACGAAAGCCCGCCAGTGAGGTTGATCAATGAAGGTTAGGGCCCATGCTGTTTGATCGAATCGTTAAAAAGCTCCCGGGAACATTTGCAGCTGCATGGGTAGTGACAGCAGCTTTGGCGCCATGGCTATGGGCCGGCGAAGAATCACGGGATATGGCCCGGTATTTTTTTTCCGGTGACGGCAAAATCACAGTATGTGGTGAAAGAACCAATGCATCCTTTTCAGGCGCTTACCGTAACGGGCTTGGGCGCTACAATCAAAAGGCGCTTCATGAGATCTGCCGCGTATTCGACGCTCCCTGCCAACCTTCCCGAATAGGACTCTCTTTAAGACTTGTCGAGTTTATCGATTATCTGGAAGACCGGTTGAACAGCGGCGCAAAAATCACCATCATCTCCGGGTATCGGAAGCCGGCCTACAATACCCTGCTTCGTCACGCGGGGAACCTGGCGGCCAAGGCCAGCCTTCACCAGTACGGCATGGCGGCGGATCTCAAGATCCAGGGGGTAAAAGCCGAAGCTCTGTGGCATTATGTGAGGGATCTTGAATTCGGCGGTGCAGGGTATTACCACGGGGATGTGGTTCATATTGATGTGGGGCCGGCGCGTTTCTGGGACGAAACCACATCCGGCGTGGGAACCGGCATTTCAGACGGCAACAAACTCATCGGCATGATAACCGATTATGATATCTACCGACCGGGGATGACCGTTGCGCTTCGATTTATTCGGATGACGGCTTTCCCCATTGGCGTAACCTCTGAATTTTCCTTGATCCGTCAAAGCAATCAAGATGAACCTGAAAATCGACTGGATTTTACACCTGTTTTCAGCATTTTCCAAAAAAATCGTTGCATGCGCTTTGGGAATATCGAAGAAATGAACGCCATCCAATGGGAACTGCCCTTGGCCGTAAAACCAGGCCGCTATCGAATACAGGCCCGTTTTTGTGGTGATACGTGGCCGGATATGCCCCCACAGATCCAAACCCCGGAATTTGAAATAGCTGATTAGCTTTGTCCATCGTCCCGCCGTGGAAAGAGATAAAGGGTATATCCTAGGGTATACCCTCTTGATGTTGAGCAGAAGAGGCTCAGGGGTGGAACCTAATTAAAGCGGGATGATTGATAAAACTATGATGTGCATCGTCCTGAAACCCTACACTTTTGGTTTTCCTTATTTTATGATATATTCCCTTCATTCGGGTTGCCGCCAACTTCGTATTTGTATAATGTATAAAACGGACAAACCCAATTCGGGGACAATGAAACAGGGGGAAACCCGAAATGTCCACCCTACCTCGTGTCAATGATTTCAGAAGCGCCAGATATGGTATTCCGCAACGCCCTGATCGCCAGATTGATCTTTACCGTTTACGCGCTCCGTTCAAATTCTTCGACCCTATCCTTGCGTGAGAACCTGGCAAACCTGCTGGCGTTTTTCGCACTATTGGCGATGTTGGTCATGTTGATTTCCGGAAGCAGAACCGATTTGAACGAAACAGAGCGCCAAATACGAGAACGACTGGTTAAGGATAGCCGCCGGGCAACCGACAGTCTTAACAACTGGATGGAAGACAGAGAACGCCTCGTCGTCCAGCTGGCCGTCATGGCACAGACACTAACGCCGGTCCAAATGCAGACCCGCCTGGCCGAGGCGCGTGCGTCGGACAGAAATTTCCTGCGCATCGCCCTTCTTGACAGGGAGGGAACCACCATTGCCTATTCACCTCCGAGGGATGAGCTGGGGCGGAACAACATCGGCAAGAACTTTGAGGACCGACCTTACATCCCGCTGCTCAAACAGGGCCTCAAGCCCATGCTCTCGGAAGTGATGCCATCGAGATTCGGCCGCACCGAACCCGTTGCCATGATGCTGGCCCCTGTGGTTTCCCGGGGTGAGTACAACGGCGCAGTGGGCGGCATCATGAACTTCGATCGGATAAACACCATCCTCAGGGTGAACTTCCCAGGGCAATCGATGCGTTACACACTGCTGGACAAGAACGGCAACGTCATCCTCACCAACAGAAAGGGTCAAGCGGCACTGTCGCCCTTTTCCCGGGGCGACGGGACAGCCCGGAAAATCAGTGAAACACTTTTTCAATGGATTCCGGAGCTTCCTCCCAATATCTCCACGATCGAACTCTGGGGGCGATCGTTCTACGTGGCGGAATCGGACATCGGAGGCCTGGCGGAGTGGCGACTAATTCTGGAACAGCCTGTGGCGCCGTTTCAAAAGATGCTTTACGACCGGTACAGCGGCAAGATCGTCATGATGTTCCTGATTCTGATCATGTTGCTCGTAATTGCCGCGTTACTGAGTCGCGGGAGCACTTTTACAGTGGAACAACTCCGCAAGCTCACCGCCGGACTGCCTGCAAAACTGGCGTCAGACCAGACGATCGACTGGCCTGAAAGCGGCATAGAAGACACCCGTAACCTGATCGCCAACTTCAGGGTAATGGCGGATTCACTGCAAACCCGGTTCAAAGAGATTAAAGAGATCAATGAATCGCTGGAGCGGCGGATAAAAGAGCGCACCCAGGAATTGCAGGCAAGCAAGGACAAACTGTCCAGCGCCGCGGAAATGGCTCGCCTGGGCCACTGGGAATACGATGTCGTCAATGACCTTTTCATTTTCAACGACCCATTTTACCGGATATTTCGTACCACGGTCGAGCAGGCCGGCGGGTATACCATGTCGTCTGCCGAATACGCCCGGCGATTTGTGCATCCTGAAGACGCACCCCTTGTGGAAGCTGAGATCAGGAAAGCCATCGAAACGACCGACCCCGGCTTCAGCCGGCAACTGGAGCACCGGATACTACGTACCGACGGGACGACCGGTCATATCAGCGTTCGGTTTTTCATTGTCAAGGATGCCGACGGTAGAACGGTCAAGACCTATGGCGTCAATCAGGACGTCACCGAGCAAAAGAAGGCCGCGGAGGATCGGGAAAAGCTCCATGCCCAACTGACCCAGGCCCAGAAAATGGAATCGGTCGGTCGGCTTGCCGGGGGCGTGGCCCACGATTTCAACAACAAGTTGAGTGCGATTCTGGGATACACCGAACTGGCAATGGGAAAACTGGACAAGTCCGATTCCATATACGCCGATCTCCAGGAGGTCTTGGAGGCCGGCCGGCAGTCTGCCAGGATCGTCCAACAGCTCCTCGCCTTTGCCCGAAAACAGACCATGGCGCCGGAACCCATGTGCCTGAATAATACGCTGGAGGGGATGCTCAAGATGCTGAGGCGCCTCATTGGTGAAGACATTGATTTAAGATGGAACCCGGACCCCGATCTCTGGCTGGTAAACGTGGACTCCTCACAGATCGACCAGATCCTGGCCAACCTGTGCGTCAATGCCCACGATGCCGTCGCGGGCGTGGGTGAGGTCGTCGTTGAAACAAAGAACGTGGTCCTGGATGAAACCTATTGTGCCCAACAGCCGGGCTCTGTGCCGGGGGAGCATGTCATGCTGGCGGTGAGCGACAACGGCTGCGGCATGGACATGGAGACACTGGACAGGGTCTTTGAGCCCTTTTTTACCACCAAGGAGGTGGGCAAAGGAACGGGTCTCGGGCTTTCCACGGTGTATGGCATCGTCAAGCAAAACAAAGGCTTTATCTACGCCCACAGCGAGCCGGGCAAAGGGACTACCTTCAGGATATACCTTCCCCGGCATCTGGGAGTCCTTGAAGAACAATACAACGAGACTGAGTCACGACTGTCCCGAGGCCACGGTGAGACCATCCTGGTGGTGGAGGATGATCCCTCGGTGTTGGGATTGGCCCGAAGCATCTTGGAAAAGCTGGGGTATGTGGTGCTGACATCAGAAATCCCGTCAGATGCTGTGAACACGGCACGGGAACATGCAGGAGAAATCCATCTGCTCATGACCGACGTGGTCATGCCTGGGATGAACGGACGGGACCTGGCCGAGGCGTTGCAGAACCTTTATCCGGGCCTCAAGGTCCTGTTCATGTCCGGTTACACGGCCGACGCCATCGCCCGCCGCGGTGTACTGGATGCTGGCGTGCACTTCATTCAGAAGCCCTTTCTCATAAAGGACCTGTCTATTAAGGTGCGTGAGGTGCTGGATGCGGACAAAGGATAAAGTTGTGCTTAGCTATTCTATCATTGAGCGTCCAACAACCTTGAAGAATCCAGTATCCTGAAAAGATCTTTGACAAAAGATCATCCTCTCGATTCGACTCGATCCCACCACTTGAAAGGTGTGGCGTATCGCCTTATCACCTTCCCTTGAAAACGGGGTTCCGGTTTTCGAGAAGGGCGCGGATACCTTCCTTTGCGTCGTCCATTTCAAAGGTTCGGGACTGGTAGAGGGCATCCATCTCCGAGGCGCTGCGGGGGTCCCACTGGATGCCGCGGCGGATGGCCTGTTTGATCATCCTGACGGCCACGGGCGCACAGCCCGCGATCTCCTCTGCCAGTTCCCAGGCCTTTTCAAGGACCTGGTCTCCTTCCAGGACGTAGTTTGCCAGCCCTATCCCAGCCGTCTCTTCACCGGTTATCAGTCTGCCGGTGAAGAGGAGTTCATTGGCCAGGGGGAGCCCTACAATCCGGGGAAGCATGTAGGAGACGGCCATCCCTGAATGCAGGCATGGTTTCCTCGTCCATGCTGTTTCGGTTATCAGGCCGGTTAAGGGTAATCTGAGAAATACTGCCTTTGACTTCATACAGAACAGGCGCATCCGACATCGTAGACTCCTTTGGGCAATATCTGCTCCGCCATGTGACGGTGATTGACGGGGTTCAGGGTTCCCGGAGGAGGCCGGCCATCTCCTGCTGAAACCGGCGCCTCGCTTCAGTCGAAAACTTGACCCACTCCGGGTCAGCACTGAGATTCGGCATGGCAGCGGACCCGGATATCCCTTTTTCCGCAAGCCGGTCCTTCAAGATCGCTTCCCGCCCGGCCCGTTCAGTCTTCTGGTCCTGCCGATACCGCAGAATGACTTCTTCAACAGGCCTTGTGTCGAGCCCCGCCATATCCGCCAGGATTTCAATCAGTCCCCGGTTGTCGCCATCCGGCGCCATCCGCTTGAGGCATTCCCTTCTGAGAACAGACAGGGCGATCGCATGCCGGTCCCTGCCGATGGATGCCATCTCTGACTGGAAACGGTCTTTACTCAAGACACCATCCAGATATTTCTGCAAAAACCCTCGTATCTTCCCCTCGATCTCACGCTCCATAAAGGCCGTTTTATCCTGTTCTGTTACCTCCACGTCCCTGGCCTTTTCCATGATGATATCAAGGGTGCTCCTGATTTCTCCCATGACACGAAACGCCTCCGTCCTGTTTCATTTCATTCTCTAAAAGAGGCTATCGACCCGGCCCCAGCGTTTCCATGACCCGATCGTGCAGCAGGGGCCGAAAAGCCCGTATCTCTTCATTTTTTCGCGTCGGATGAATCCGGTTTGTGAGAAATATGATAATCATATCCTGCTCCAGATCCATCCAGACGGACGTGCCGGTAAAGCCGAGATGTCCCACGCTGGTCGCAGAGAGATGCTTGCCGGCGCTGGAATTCTCGGGCGACGGGGTGTCCCACCCCAGAGCCCACGTGCTCCCCGCCACTCGGTTCTGTCGCGCGAAAAATGCCCTGGCCGTTTCCGGCATGAGAAAATCGCTTCTCTCGCCCCGCCAATGCTCTCTCAAGATATTCGTCAGCATGTAGACCTCCGCTGCCGTCCCGTACAATCCGGCATGACCTGAATACCCTCCAAGGGCACAGGCGTTCTCGTCATGGACGGTTCCCTGGATAATCCGCTTTCGCCAGGGACAGTCCTCAGTGCCTGCGAAACGCTCCCGCCCAACCCCGGCAGGAAGATCGCTGCCGAAAAAGCCGATTCCCTCGAGTGACAGGGGATCATAGAATGCCTTTCTGAGGAACTGCGGCAGATCCGCCCCGGCCACCTTTTCAACCACCCACTCCAGCAGCATAAACCCGAGGTCGCTGTAGAGGGCCCGTTCACCAGGGGGATACACCAGGGGGAGATTCAGCAACCGTTCTCTCGTCACCCTCTTCCGGTCTTCCCGGGCCACATGATCCAGCTCGAGATAGAACGGCGCCCAGTCCACAAACCCGGCGGAATGGCTTAACAGGAGCCGCGGAGTGATCTTCCGCTTGTCTTTAGGAACACTTTGCTGAAGCACTGCTTCAAGGGGCTGATCCAGCCCGATCTTTTCGGCATCCACCAGCTTCATCATGGCCAGGGTCGTGCCCAGGGGTTTGGTCAGGGAGGCCAGGTCGAACAAGGTGTCCTTTTCCATGGGCAGGAGACGGGGCTCAAGAATACGGCTCCCGACACTGTGGAAAAGCCGTATCGTGCCTCCCCGGGCAACCAGCAACACAGCTCCGGGAAAGACCCCCTCCCCTGCCCCTTTATCCAGTAATGACAGAATGCGGTTGCTGATCACTATCCGTGGGTTCCCATGGTGCTTGACTCTTTTAAAAAACGAGTCGCCTGTTCTTCATCGTGTCCAATAGCATAGCATTCATATCACGTTTTGTCAGCAAGTCCAAAGAGGAAACCCGGGTTGGCCGCCGGAAAAAATAGGCTTGACAGCTCGAACGGATGGGCTAAGATGATGAAATCCAACCCATCAGCACGAAAAGAGACAACCCCCCATGACCACAAAGACATGGAAAACCGCATCCACGAAACCGTGGCGGGCATGAATTGAGATGTGCCCTGAAATGATTCTATTAAATGGAAGGGGCAAGCTGTGGGATATCGGTATTTGAGGATTGAAAGGGATCGCCACGTGGCAATCGTTACGTTCGATCGACCGGAAAAATTGAATGCATTGAGCGCCGGTCTCATGAATGAAATCGTCGATGCAGCCAGAGGGTTCCATACGGATGAAGAAACCAGGGTTGTCATCTTTACCGGAGCGGGCCCCTGCTTCTCGGCCGGCGTAGACCTGACCGATTCAGAAGGATTTGCCCGCATGGAGAGTGCATCGGTCTTGATGAAAAGCAGGCTCCTGCGGCTCGGACCGACGATGATCCGAACCCTGTATGAGATAGATCAGGTTACCATTGCGGCCATCAACGGTACGGCAGCCGGGGGCGGCGCCTGCATTGCGGCAGCCTGCGATTTTCGCGTGGGCGCCCAAAACTGCGGCGTGGGATATCCTGAGGTAAAGCTCGGAATGAATCTGAGCTGGCTTGCCCTTCCCATGTGCGTCCACCTGATCGGTCCTGCCCGGGCCAAGGAGATGGTCATTCTTGCGGAGATCCAGGATGCCGAAACCTTGCTGAGGTGGGGATACCTCGACCGGGTCGTTCCGGCCGATCAGCTCCTTTCCGAAGCGAAGCGGATGGCCAAGGCATTTGCTGCAAGACCCCCAATGGCAGCCCAGATGGTCAAACATAGTGTGAACGCCATTGTCTCGGCCCTGGACCAGGCGATCATGCATATGGACGCGGATCAGTTTATGTTAACCACGAAAACTGAAGACTGTGTAAGAGGCGTATCCGCATTTCTGGAAAAAAAGGGCCTGACTCCAAGGGATGATGAGCTGATCTGAACGACAACAGACTCCGTGGAGAGAAAGGCTGAACGACAATGTATTTCAATGAAGAACATAACGCATTGCGGGCTACGGTCAGGAGGTTGGTGGACAGAGAGATCAATCCGAAAATCGACGAATGGGAGGAGACGACCGTCCCTCTTCATGAGCTGTTCAAGAAGATGGGCGACCTGGGTCTTCTGGGCATCACCTACGATCAGAAGTACGGCGGACAGGGACTCGATTACTGGTTCGACCTGGTATTCCTGGAGGAACTTGGGCACATCAAGGCAGGCGGCCTGCCCATGGCCATTGCGGTTCAGACGCATATGGCCACGCCTGCTCTCCACGAGTACGGCAGCGAGTCTCTCAAGGAAACCTATCTCAGGCCGGCCGTCGCGGGCGAAATGGTTTCCGCCATCGGCGTAACCGAGCCGGGCGCCGGTTCCGACGTAGCCGGTTTGAAAACCAGGGCGGTCAGGGATGGAGATTCCTATGTCATCAACGGATCGAAGATCTATATTACCAACGGATGTCAGGCCGATTTCGTGACCCTGTTGGCCAGGACAGACGATAAACCCGGCTTCCACTCGTTCGGTCTTTTCGTGGTTCCCACGAACCTGCCCGGATTCGTGGTCAGCAGGAAGCTGGACAAGCTTGGCATGCGCTGCAGCGACACGGCGGAACTTTTTTTTGACGACCTGAGGGTGCCTGCTGAAAACCTCATCGGTGAAGATGGCGAAGGCTTTATTATCCAGATGAAACAGTTCCAGCACGAACGGTTTTCCGCTCTGCCCGGAGCTTACGTCAGTGCCAGAGACACCATCAACATGACCATGAACTATATCAGCCAGCGCACGGCCTTCGGGAAACCCTTGATCAAGAACCAGGTCTTGAGGCACAGGCTTGTTGACTGGATCACCGATATTGAATGTCTGAAACAGCTGACCTATCACATCGTCAGGATGAAGATGAAGGGACTCGACGTAACCCGGGAGGTATCCATGGGAAAGCTGCTTGCCGGTCAACTCAGTTTCAATGTCAGCAACGGCTGTCTCCAGATGTTCGGCGGGATGGGCTATATGAATGAATCATTGATCACCCGGAACTTCAGAGACTCGCGGCTTCTCTCCATCGGCGGCGGGGCCGACGAAATCATGAAGGAAATCATTGCCAGGCTGGAGGGATTCTGAGGAATTATTTCCTTGACAATTGAACGCGGTTTTTTTAGGTTTGAATCGTTCTTTGCCGCTAAGGCAAAACAATCCTTAAGAGTTGTGTGGATACCCGCTTCAAGCCCCCGTTCAGGTTCTCTGCTGAAATGGATGGTCCGTGATGACGCCCCGTTCCCGGCTCCACTGCAAATTTTCCACTTCGGGTATCCCAGGAACCGACCCCACATTATACAACCCGCATCGCTCTCATGGAGGCCCGATGAACGGCTTCTTCGGACAAGGGCTTCCCTCAAGTCAGGACACACTTTAGCGTAAGGAGGTGAGAAAGAAAAACGCCGGACTGTCTGCCTTTCACCTACTAACAGCGGGTCCCGCGGTTGGGACCCTCCCGAGAAGGAGGCGTCATGAAGCAGAGAGCATTTTTTGTTTTATCATCTGTCCTGTCCCTGTTTTTACTTTTCAGCGGTTCCCTTTCAGCAAAAGAGATCAAGACCCTTTCCCAGTTCCCCATGAGCGGGCCGGTGGGCTCCCTGCCCGAGTTCGGCTGGGGATTTATTGACGGGATGAACTGGGTGAATAACGAGGGCGGCGGGGTCAACGGTAAAAAGATCACATGGTATCTGGAGGACTTTCGCTATAATCCTACGGTTGAGGTTGCAAACTTCAACAAGTATTGTGCAGAACACAGCCCCGATGAATTCCTGATGGCTACAGGATACATTACCGGAGGCCTTAAGCCCTTGATTGACAAGGTCAATAAGGAACAGAAGATTCCCTGGCTCGATGGATCCTATTCTACAGAGATCTTCGGAACCGAGGGAGGGCCGTCAAAATACCCCTATTATTATTCCTTGGGCGCCACCTATGGCGCACAGCTCAAGACTCTCCTGAAGTGGATCAAAGAGAACGATAAAGGGGAGGGCAAGCCTAAAGTGGCCCTTGTTTACAGTCCCACGGCCTGGGGAAGGGACGGCCTCCCCGAGGCGAAGGCATACGCCGATAAGAAAGGAATCGACATCGTTGCGGAGATTGAGTATCCCTACAGCGCCACATCCGCTACGGGCGAGTGTATGGAGATCCGGAAGGCCAAGGCGCAATATGTGATTTACCATGGGTATTCCGGCGCGTCCGGCTGCACCGCCATCTTTTTCAAGACCGCCCAGAAGGTCCTCAAGAATGTGCAGCTTATGGGAACCCATTACACGACCGGCAGGATGCCGATCCTGGTCTGTCAGGACGCCTATGACGGATATATCGGTGTGGCCACCCGTCCCTTTGTGGATGCCGTGCCGAGAGCCAAGACCCCCATGGACAACCCCATGGTCAAGATGGCCCACGAATTTGCCCGGAAGAACCGGCCCGAGGAGTACAAGAAAGGCATCAAGGAAAAGGACGCCATCAAGGACATGTTCCTGTATATGGAGGGGCTCACCTATGCCCTCATGATCCAGAAAGTCCTGACCGAGGCCGACAATGCGGGGGATCTCAGCCGTGAAGGGGTCAAAAAGGCCCTGGATAAAATGGTCTGGGACTTTAACGGCATGTTCGGCGGCAAGAGCTTTTCCTATCAATCCCATACCATACCCATGCTGCAGATCTTCAAGGCCAGCGTCAAAATGGTTGATTATCAGGGAAACAAGGTCCCCACGGGGGCGGTGGTCCCCATCACCGACTGGATCAACGCGGATGAGGTCCAGTGGTAGAAACGGTGTCAACCCCGATGCGGGGGGAGGCGTCCTCCCCCCGCCCGTCGGGCCTCCAAATCGTTTTTAAAAGGAAAACATCGCATCTCACCGGAGATGGAGGTCAACATGGTGGATTTTGTTCAGGCCTTGGGTTCCGGAATCCTGGTGGGTTTGGTTTACGCCCTCCTGGGTCTCTCCATTGTCATCATCTACAGGGCCTCCGAGGCATTCAACTTCGCCATTGGTGAATTCCTCGTCATCGGATCCTTTCTCTTTTATATTTTTTTCTTCGATCTGGGCATCCCGCTACTCGTTGCGCTCCCTTTGGGATTGCTCGCCGCCGGTCTTGTGGGCGCCCTGGTGGAACGGCTCACCATCAAACCCCTCCTCGGAAGATCGCCTCTTTCCATGACCATCATCACCCTGGGCCTGGGATTTTTTCTGAGGGCATGCGTTCAGCTCGTCTTCGGCTCACACAGTTACTCCTTCTTTCTTGAACTACCAGACATCACTCAGGAGTTTGGCTACCTTCTCTTTCTTTCCGATCCCATCTGGGCAGGGATGCTCTCCCTGTGCACGTTCGGCCTGATTATCTTTCTGCTGTTTCGCACCCGCTGGGGCCTCGCCATCCGGGCCACATCGGAAAACCAGGCCAAGGCCATGGCCTTTGGCATCGACGCCCGGTTTATCCTGGTGATTGTGTGGGCCCTCAGTTCTGCGTGCATCGCGGTGGCCGGCATTATGATCTCCAACTTTGGGGCCCTCTCCTCCATGTCGGCCATCGTGGGTCTCAGGGCCATCCCTGTCGTGCTGATCGGAGGGATGGACAGCATTGGCGGCGCACTGATCGGGGGCATTATCGTGGGGGTCTGCGAGTCTCTGGCCGGCGCCTACATCGAGCCGATGGGGCTCATCGGCTTCAAGGAGGTGGCGCCCTATCTCCTCCTCCTCACCGTGCTTCTGATCCGACCCTATGGTCTGTTTGGCGAAGTCCGGATCGAGAGGGTGTAGACCATGCTCGCAATCGAAAACCTCCGGGTGGTGTATCACGATGTGATTTCTGTCCTGAACGGCATTTCCCTGACTGTGAAAGACGGGGAGGCCCTGATCATTATCGGCGCCAACGGCGCCGGAAAGACAACGCTTCTTCGAGCAGTGGCCGGCATGATATCGTTTTACGACGGAGACATCATCGATGGGGACATCAAGATAAACGACGCATCCATCAAGGGCCTCGATGCCGCCGACATCATGAAGCGGTTCGGCCTCACCTACGTGATCGAGGACCGCCCGGTCTTCTGGTACCTCACCATCGAGGAGAACCTGGGCGCCGCCTCCTTCTCCCGATGGGACAAGCGGGTAAAAGCCGATATGGAAGATGTCTATAACCTCTTCCCCGTGCTCAGGAACCTGAAACACCGAAAATCGGGGTATGCCTCGGGAGGCGAACAGCAGATGCTGGCCATCGGCATGGCCCTCATGACAAAACCGAAAATCCTCCTCCTTGACGAGCCTTCCCTCGGCCTGGCCCCGCTCATCACCGAAGAGCTTTTCAGCATCATCGAGCGGCTCAACCGGAGCGGCATCACCATTGTGCTGGTGGAACAGAATGCCCATGCGGCCCTCGGCATCGGGACCCGGGGATATGTCATGGAAACGGGGCGTATTGTCCTGGACGGAAGCTCCCGGGAGCTCCTTGAGAATGAGGATGTGCGCGAGTTCTACCTGGGGTCGGGCAAGCGGGAACGAAAAAGCTACAGGGACGCCAAGCGGTACAAGAGACGAAAACGATGGCTGTAACAGAAACCGACAGGGATCATCTGCTGAAAATAGAAGGCCTCCAGCTGGCCTTCGGGGGTGTTCAGGTCTTGTCGGGAATCAGCCTTTCGGTCAGGCAGGGGGACATATTCTCCATCATCGGGCCCAATGGCGCAGGAAAAACCAGTCTGCTCAACTGTATCAATATGCACTACCGCCCCCAGGCCGGCGGCATTCTGTTTGATGGAAGGGACCTGAACCGGCTCAAGCCGCACGCGGTCGCTTCATTAGGCGTGGCCAGGACCTTTCAGAAAGTGGAACTGTTTCAGGGCATGACGGTCCTCGACAACATCAAACTGGGCCGGCATTTCCTGATGAAGTTTTCGCTTCTGGGAAGTTTTTTACGCCTTCCCCCTATCGCCCGCGACGAACGGAAGCACCGTTCGGAAATCGAGGAAGAGATTATCGATTTTATGGGTCTTTCCAGCTTCCGGTATTCGCCGGTGGGCATCCTTCCATTGGGGGTTCGCAAGCGTGTCGATATGGCCCGTGCCCTGGCCATGAAACCGAAGCTGCTCCTGCTGGATGAGATCATGTCCGGTATGGCCGTCGAGGAGAAGGAAGATATCGCGAGCTACATCCTGGACGTGCACCGGGATATGGGCGTCACCATCGTCTGGATTGAGCACGACCTGGCCGCGGTCATGGATCTGTCAGACCGGGTCTGCGTCCTCAATTTCGGGACCAAGATCGCCGAAGGCACGCCCGAGGAGGTCCAGGAAGATGCGAAGGTGATCGAGGCATATCTCGGGAGACAGAGGAAGAGGTAGGGGGCATCATGCTTGAGGACACGCTGATAGGTCTCATTGTGAAGAATGCACAAGAGATGCCGGATGAGGTGGCCATACGGGAGAAGAGATACGGCGTGTGGAGCCCCATGACATGGCGCCAGTTCAGGGATCGTGTCCAGGAGTTTGCCCTGGGTCTGAGGGCCTTCGGGTTCAGGCCAGGTGACAATCTGGCCATTATTGGAGACAATAAGCCTGAATGGATTATAGCCGAATTCGGGTGTATGGCCGCGGGCGGGCTTCCCACCGGTGCATACCCCGACAGCATGGCCGAGGAACTGGCCTACCTGATCTTGTATGCGGATGCCCGGTTCCTGGTGGTTCGGGATCAGGAACAGGTGGACAAGATCCTGGTTATCTGGGAAGCGATCCAGGAAAAGGTCGAGAAGGTGATTGTCTGGGATTCGAGGGGCATGAGCCACTATTACGAGCAATACCCGTTTCTGGAACGCTTTGAAAAGGCACTTGAGATCGGCGCAGAGGAAGCATCGCGCCAGAAAGACTACCTTCTAAAGGCCGTTCAGGCCATCGATCCCTCCCGGCCCGCCATGATGTTGACCACTTCGGGAACGACAGCCAAACCCAAACTCTCCATGCTGAGTCATGAGAACCTCATCGAGGCCTCAAAAAGCTACGGACAGATGGTGGAGATGCGAAGAGGGGACGAACTTCTCTCGGCGGCCCCTCTCCCCTGGATCGGAGAGCAGCTGTATAATGTCATCCGGTTTTTGATGGTGGGCGCCCATTACAATTTCCCGGAAGAGACCGAAACCCTTCGAAAGGACCTGCTGGAGCTTCAGCCCTACTACTTCGGCGGGACCCCGATTGTATGGGAATTTATCGTGTCCACGATCCAGGCGGCCATGGACAATGCGGATGTATTCAAACGCTTTTTCTACGGCCTTGCCATTCAGAAGGCCCTGAAATGTACGGAAGCGGAGTTGGCGGGTGAAGACCCGGGGCAGTGGAACCGCTTTCTGTACCGGATGCTTGATTTCCTGGTCCTTCGCCCCCTCAAGAACAAGGTAGGACTCGGACGGGTTCGGATGGCCGTTACCGGCGGGGGAGCTATTTCACCGGAGATTTTTAAATACTTCAAGGCGCTGGGCCTTGACCTTCGACAGGTTTTCGGCCAATCCGAGTGCTCCGGTATTGCAACCACGCACAAAGAGGATGACGTGAGGCCCGAGACGGTCGGCGTGCCTATACCGGGGGTTGAGATCAAGCTCTCGGAAACAGGCGAGATCCTGGTGCGAGGAAAAAACACGCACCTGGGTTACTACAAGAATGAGGCCGCCACCCGGGAAGGATACACGGAAGACGGTTTCCTTCGAACCGGTGACGCCGGATATTTCGGAGAAGACGGGCATCTCTACGTCTTCGACAGGGCCAAGGATATCATGACCCTTGGGGATAACACCAAATTCGCACCCCAGGACATCGAGACCCGCCTGAAATTCAGCGCCTACATCCACGAGGCCATGGTCTGCGGGGACCAGCGGCCCTATGTGTCGGCCATCGTGAGCATCGACCTGGAAAACGTGGGCAACTGGGCCAAAAAGAGGGGGATCTCATTTACCACCTTTCAGGATCTGTCCCAGCGGCCCGAGGTCTACGAACTGGTACGAAATGAAATAAGGGAGATCTGCAGGCGGTTTCCGGAGAATATCCGGATCAAGCGGTTCGCTGTCCTCCTCAAAGAGCTTCATCCGGACGACGGCGAACTGACGAGAACCCGGAAGGTCAGGAGAGCCTTTGTGAATGAAAGATATTCTGCCCTCATAGAGGACTTTTATCAGGACAGGAAGGCGCATGATCTGGATATCGAGATACGGTATGAGGATGGTCGCGTTTCAAGGTTCAGCGGGACCATAGCCATTATGGAAGTGTGAAGTGTGGCGTAAGGAGGTCATTTCGTGCGATCCATATCCCGGATTTACAGTGACTATTTTTCATCTACTGCTGTCTTCAGTTACAGGGAAGATGAGCGGATCTTTCGCACCCGGTTCAAGCGGGTGTGCTTCGCGACCCTTCTGACCCTCGTGGGCCTCTCTCTTCTGGGCTCAACCTTTGGCATGGGCCCCAATGAATACCACTACTTTATCGGGAACCTGATCCTCGTCAATCTCATATCAGCCATCGGGCTGAATCTCCTGGTTGGATTTACAGGGCTTTTGTCCCTGGGTCATGCGGCCTTTATGGGTGTAGGCGCATACACGTCGGCCCTCCTGATCACTAAATTCGGCTGCCCGTTTATCGGATCCATCCTCATTGCCGGATTGATGGCGGCCCTGTTCGGGATCATCGTCGGGATTCCTTCCCTGCGGATCAAGGGATTTTATCTCATGGTCGCCACCCTGGCATTTCAGTTTGTGATCGAATACATGATCATCCACTGGGATCATCTGACACGAGGGATACGGGGGATTGAACTGCCCACCCCCCACTTTCTGGGGATGTCGCTGGAGAAGAACCAGGCCTATTTCCTGTTCCTCTTTGTGCTTGTCACGATCCTGATGTGGGGGGCAAAAAACATCACACGCTCCAAGATCGGCCGCGCCTTTATTGCCATCCGGGACAACGATGTATCGGCCGAGATCATCGGAATATCCATCTTCCGGTACAAGCTTCTCTCATTCGCCGTCAGTTCGTTTTATGCGGGAATCGCCGGTGCCCTCTATGCAACCATGCTCAGGACCGCCATCCCGCAGGACTATATCTTTGTTCACTCCATCATTTTTCTGGCCATGGTCCTGGTAGGGGGGCTGGGGAGACTGGTGGGGACGGTCTTCGGGGTCATTTTCGTCACCCTGGTGCCGGTCCTTTTGGATCTGGGCGTCAGCTATCTGAGCCGGGTCTATGATCCCAACGTCACCATCTATCTGGGCCCGGTGAAGGAACTGGTCTTTGGGGGACTGATTATTCTCTTCATTATCTTCGAGCCCGATGGATTGGTCGGGATATGGATCCGGATCCGGGATTACTTCAAGATCTGGCCTCTTCCCTACATATCGGTATAGACGCCGGAAGAAGGCCTGCCAGAACTCCGTATCCGCAGTTCAACGCTTAAATTTCCGGGTTGCCGCTTTCGGGAGGTGAGAGATGTCGACGCAAGGCTTTACGCTGTATGATGTGATCTGCCGCAACGCCCAGTGCTATGCCGATCGGGACGCCTTGGTTTTTAACGATCTCCGGTTGACCTTCCGTCAGTTCAAGGAAAGGTGTGACCGGTTGGCAGCGGGGCTTGTGGGGATGGGGATTGAAAAAGGAGACAGGCTCGGGGTCGTGGCCCATAACTGCGATGCGTTCATGATCCTGTATGGGGCCGCCGCAAAGATCGGCGCCGTCATTGTTCCGGTAAACTGGCGATTTCAACTGAATGAGATGGAATATGTCCTCAACGACGGCGCCCCGAAACTGGTTTTCACAGGGCCCGAATACCAGAAGACCGTTCAAGAAATCGCCGGCAGAGTGGACAGTATCGAAAGGTGTTATGCCTTCGGAGGAGAAGTGGCCCCGGACGGGTTTCATCCGTTTGAAACACTCTATTCGGAAGACGGCGCCGACGCGCGGTTCCTGATACCGGCGGACTCGGGGTTTGTGATCATTCATACGGCCGCAGTTGCCGGAAAGCCTCGGGGCGCCCTTCTGAGCCAGTCCAATGTACTCCACTGTAACCTTCAGATGATGATCGGCAATCACCTGGGGCCGGATGACTGCCATATCTGTATTCTGCCGCTGTTTCATATTGCCGCCCTGTCCATGGCAATGGCCGTCATGCACGCAGGCGGGAAAAATGCGATTGTAGAACGTTTTGATCCGGAACATACCCTCAAACTGATAGAAAGGGAGAAGGGCACCCAGTTCTTTCACTTTCCGCCAATCCTCCAGATGCTCCTGGACAAGCATGATGAGACGGGCGGGAAATATGACCTTTCAACCCTCAGGCATGTGGGCGGTATCGACAGCCCGGATAACATGATGCGCTTTAAAAAGATCGTCCCTCATGTGGTGCTGGGAACCGCCTTCGGCCAGACCGAGGCCTTCCCTGTTACGGCCGGACCCGTGGAAGAGCGACCGGGAAGCGCGGGCAGACCCACCCCCCTTTCCAGGGTTGCGCTCTTTGACGACTATGACAACGAAGTCCCGGTGGGGACTCCTGGCGAAATCTGTGTCCGTTCTCCGGTAGTGTTCATGGGTTACTGGGGTCGCGAAGAAGATACCGCTTACACGTTTCGAAACAACTGGCACCATACAGGGGACATCGGCCGCTTTGATGAAGACGGGTATCTCTGGTATGTAAAGCGAAAAGCGGAGAAAGAGTTGATCAAGCCCGGGGGAGAGAACGTTTACCCCGTTGAAGTGGAAAAGGCGATCCTTGAGCATGGAGCCGTTGAAGAGGCGTGCGTGATAGGTGTACCGGACACACAATGGGGGGAGGCCATTAAGGCCATCTGTGTTCTGGGCGAAGGGAAGTCCATGGATCACCAGGCGCTGATCGACTTTGTGGCAACCAGGATTGCCCGGTACAAAAAGCCCAAATTTATCGTCTTTGTTGATTCCCTGCCGAAGACCGCTGATGGAGAGGTTGACAGGGATCAGATAAAAAGGGATCATGGGGGCAGGTTCTGACAACAATGACCCCCTATGTTGATCAAAGAAAATGGTCCTGTTTGGGTTATGTTGGTTGCCAGCCTTCTCCACGGTCTTCAAACCCACCCCCGCCTTCCTGATCGTCACCTTCGTCCGGCTGAGGGCCTGCCAGGCCCTGAATTCAGGGAACGGGATCAGATGCTCGTCGAATTCTGTCCTTGCGAACTGACCGCCATCCGTTTATAATGAATAGCCTGACAGAAAGCGCTTCATCACGAAAAAGGAGTCCGTGTAGACACATGTTTCCCTATCCCACCCCCAACCCGGCAGCGCGAAAAGCTGTCGAAAGCGATGCGCATGCCGACGTCAGCCTCTGCTGGATGTGCAGTACCTGTGATTCAGAATGCCCCATATTCAGGGCGACGGGGCGGTTGCGACCTCAGAGGATCGTGAGGATGGCCAACTTGGGCTTTTTAGAAGACCTGCTCTCGCTGCCCGAGATCTGGTACTGCCTCACGTGTAAACGGTGCAGCCATGTGTGCCCCAACCTGGTAAAACCGGCTGACGCCATCCATTTTGTGCGATATGAGGCGATCCGCCGGGACCTGCTTTCCTGGGACGACTTCTTAAGGTACAGAGATCTCTTCTCTCGATTTCAGCGGGTTCGCTGGCGTTCTGCTGAACAGTGCCGGACCCGTGAGATGACCTCCCTCTCTCCCGACCTCTGGCGCCGCTGGCTTGACACACCCATAGAACCGATGAAGGGCGAGATACGCTTCGGAGGTCATCCTTCTCCTTCCAGGGGTTTCATGGATGCAGCCGGGGTTTCGCAGACCACGGCCTGCTTCAACTGCAGCGAATGCAGCAACGTCTGTCCCATATTTTTTGAGCGAAGCGTATTTGATCCCCAGTGGATCTTTCGCATGGTCAACCTGGGGCTGGAAGAGGAGATCCTGGTCTCTCCCTCCATCTGGCTGTGCATCGGTTGTCAGCGCTGCACAGATGCATGCGGTGAGCAGGTAAAAGGACATCTTGTCATCCAGCGCCTTCAGGAACTGGCGCTGAGAGAAGGCATGGTGGAAAAGGGGTTCCCTTTTCGCTGGAAAAGGGCACAGGAGGTGATATATCCGCTGCTCATCAATGAGATTGATGCCCTGATAGGGGCCGCTCCGGCGTAAGCAGGGCACGGTTTCCTGGTGTTGGAATCAGGGGCAATCTCATGGAACCCCGGGTTCGCGAAGGTATGGCCTGTAACACCTGTTTTCTGTTGAGAGGTGAAGAACATCATGAAGAACATCCATCGAATACTGGTCGCCATCGACCTGTCCAAATACTCCTCCGAGACGCTGAAATGCGCGGCCGACCTGGCGAGCCGGCTGGGAGCGGAACTGATCGTGGTCAATGTCATCAATCAGCGGGATGTGGACGCTATCGAAAAGATCGAAAGCATCGCAACAGGGATATCCGTACAGAAGTATGTGGGATTGCTGAAGGAGGAACGGTCACAGCTCATGGACGCGTTATGGTCTCCGGCCTCTTATCCCGGTCTGACGCTCAAGATCCGCTTCCGTATCGGGATTCCGTACGCTGAACTGGTCAAGGCTGTCAAAGAGGAGGGGGCCGATCTGGTGGTCATGGGGACAAAAGGCCGTACCGACCTTGCGGACATGCTGTTCGGCACCACGGCGGAAAAAATGTTCCGGCGCTGTCCGGTCCCGTTGCTCAGCGTTCGCCACCGAGAAACCTGATCAAAGTGATGATTCGGACTTTTTTCTCGCCGGGAACCGTCTGCCGCCGGTTTCTGAGATCGGTCTGTCGGTTCTCTGTTCCAGGAATTGGAGAGATTTTCTCCCTGAATATTTCGGCAGTCGGTTGACATGTCATGCTCCTTCGCCTATAGTCCCGTACCATAATACCATAAGAACAAATTCCTGCTCAAATCGGGCAGGTAATTCCCGAGAGCATCTGTCTTTGTCACCCAAAGCCAGCCTCTTTGTAATCTTATGATGTCTTCGTGTTCTTCGTGGTAAAAATTTTTAGGTCCCGGCTTGTCCGGCTTAAATATAAAGCAGCCGCACATCCACTCACTCGTGGAGCAGGAGATCTTCGCGGAAAGAAGGAGACGGGTATAATGGATAATGATCACACGCTATCGAACCACAACTTACGCTGTAAAAGCGAGGCATGGAGAGGACCGCGCACGAACTGCTTGAAGGGCGGCATGTCAGCCGTGTTAACCATTCTTTCGGTCTTCCTGTTCGCAGGTCCTGCCGGTGCGGATGAACTGGTCATGAAAAACGGCGATCATTTAAAAGGGAGTGTTGTTTCCATGTCTCTTGGAAAGCTGGTGTTCAAGACCTCCTATGCAGGAGACATCACCATCAAATGGGAAGAGGTGGCAACGCTGACCACCGAAAAACCTGTGGAGGCCTATCTGCGGGACGAAGAGACCCTCATCGGAAAGATCAGGACTGGAGAGAACGGCGTCCTGATCCTCGAACCGGCCGACGGCAGCCCTCCGGTACCCGTGCAACTGGCCCAGGTCAAGACCCTGGAGCGACCCAGGCCGCCCGCCGGCTGGGAGTTCAGCGGCAATATCTCGGCCGGAGCCAGCAAGGAAACCGGGAATACCCGTACTGAAAAATACAACCTGATCGGCAACCTGACGGTCTCCCAACTGCCCCATGTCATCAAACTGTACGGGGAATTCCGCAAGGAATGGAGCAAGGATACACTCAGCAAGGACAATGCGCTGGGTTCAGCCACGTATGAGCGCTTTCTCGACAAAAAGTGGTTTGTGTTCGGCAACGCCACGGCACAGACCGACAAATTCAAGGATTTGGATCTGCTGGGCAATGTTGCGGCAGGTCCCGGTTACCAGTTCTGGAGATCGCGGGAGAAAAATCTCTCCGTGAAACTGGGGCCGGCCTATGCCTATGAAAAATACGCCAGGCCCATGAAATTCCTGAACAACAAAAAACAGCGGGACTATTTTGCCGGCTTCTGGGCCCTCGACTTTGACATGTGGTTCTTTGACAGGTTTTTCCAGGTATTCCACCATGACGATCTCATATATGATTTTCAGGACAGCGAAAACTGGGTGGTTCGCACCCGCACCGGGATCCGCATACCGATGGTCCTGAAGCTTTTTGCCTCGCTTCAATTCAACTATGAATATGACAACCAGCCGGCGGACGGAAAAAAGAATTATGACCAGTCGTGGAACTTCGGCCTGGGATGGGCGTTTTAAAGAGGAATCGACCACCGCTTTTCAGCCTTGAGCCTTGAGCTTTCAGCTTTTACCTTTCAGCTTTGAGCTTTCAGCTTTGAGCCTTGAGCTTTCAGCTTTTATCTTTCAGCTTTGAGCCTTGAGCTTTCAGCTTTTATCTTTCAGCTTTGAGCTTTCAGCTTTCAGCTTTTATCTTTCAGCTCACCGGGCCGTACCCGATAGTAATAGACCGTGGGCTTGAGCGCCTCCAGGGAGTGCCCGGCTGCAGCCTTTTTCCAGTCTGTCTCCGTGGCGCCCTCACGGGCGAATCGAATCCATGCCTGGCGGGAATAGAAGGTCTTGATCCGGCCGGCCTTTTCAGCGTGCAGACCCAGTTTTTCAGCCGTTTCCTCAAAAGTTCCGACATCGGTTTCTCTCACAAAGACAAACCCGTCAAAATCCCTCAGCCTCTGCAGATCCGCATCAACAAAGGAGCGGATCCGTATGGCGCTCCGCTTCATTCTTATGGAAAGCATGGAGGGCTGCGAACTGTTGAAGGCGGCGACAGGCCTGGACCCGATGATATCGTTCAGATCGGCGGGCAGGGCGTTGATGCCCAGCGACGGGTAAAGCCCGCCCATCATGAGGCAGAGTACCACGCCTGCGGCGCCTGCCACCAGACGAACATCCTTTCCGGCGAACGTGAGCCACAGAAGCAGCCCCGCAGCCGTCAGGGAGATCACGGACATGGGGAATCCCAGGCCGAACCACATGAAGAAAAGGGAGAAACAAATGGAAATGAACGCCATCAGGGACATGGATATACAGAGAAGGGTCGTCCGCCAGGGGCCCCTGACCCGGTCGAGCCAGTGGGCGCACAGCACGGCCGCCGCGGGAATCAGCGGGGTCATGTACCGGGCAAAGGACCTGATAAAGAAAAAAGGGATGACGCACCCGAAAAACCAGGTTGAAAGCCAGAGATCTTTCCGGCCTGAATCCTCTTTTGAACGATAGATGGACCGGATCAATGCGGCAGACAAAATCAACGACCAGGGAAAAACAAGACCAAAGGCCCCGCCCAGCGTGGAAAAAGGGGATCTTACATGCACCGTTCCAATACCCCTGGCAGCGACCTCGCTCTCAACGATCTTGAGGAAATCGGGCCACAGCCAGGTCATGATAATCGGCCAGGGAAGAGAGACCCCGAGGACCGCCGCACATGCCCAGAAGAGCTGGCCCCGCCTTGCGGAACAGAGATGCCATTTCCTGAAAACAGTCAGGGCGCTGGCAGCGGCCACCCCGAAAAGGATCATGCCGACCGGCCCCTTTACCAGAAAAGAAAGACCTGACGAGAAGGCCGCCAGCACTATCCAGCCCAGGCGACCCGATTTCCCCCACCGGATGGCAAGAAACACGGCCATGGCCGTGAAAAAGGCCAGGGGGAGATCCAGCATGGCCCTGCGGCCTTCTATGGCGACCGAAAGGGTGGCCAGGGTGATCAGGCCTGCCAGGACGCCGCTCTTCCTGAACAGCTCCCGGTACAGAAGGGTGGAACAGGCGGCCAGTCCGGCCCCTGCGAGCACCCCCCAGATCCGGGCTGCGAACAGGTTGATGCCAAGGAGCTTGTAACTCAAGAGCATGGCCCAGTAAAGAAGAGGCGGTTTTTTGAGCCGGGGTTCCCCATTCACCCACGGCGTGAACCAGCCGCCATGCTCCAGGGTCTCCATGGGCGTGCGAAAACCGAGCCAGTATTCGTCCTGTCCGGTGATACTGGTTTCACACCAGATGCAGGGCAGCAACAAAATGACCCCCGCCACAAAAATGCAGAGCGCTTCACGGCGCGCAAATCCCTCTTTTGTCAAAACCAAATTCTATCCCCTGTCAGACGATCATCCTGTTGCGACGCAGTCCCCGGAAGACGGCAACGGAAAACCGGCATCATCGATCTTTGCCGGCGCAACAGGCTGGCATTGAGCGGTTCGGGCTTCATATTACAGGGGAAACCGGCTGAAAAGCAAGGCGTTTTGGCCTGGAACACGTATGGCTCTACTTGACCTGGCACAGACCTGCAGGTACAATCAGCTTCAGCGCCGGCGAACAACGGATGTATGTGCGTCCCTATTCCTCAAAAAGGAGCCAATTCCATGCGATCAGAAAACACCCCCGGGCTGTCCGTCTGTATCATCTGCTGCAATGAGGCGCACAACATCAGGCGATGCCTCGACAGCGTTGCCTGGTCCGATGAAATTATTGTTGTGGACGCCATGAGCCGTGACCATACCGTTGAGATTGCCGGCCAGTATACGGATTCGGTGTTTCAGAGGTCCTGGACAGGGTATGCGGACCAGAAGAACTTTGCCCTCTCAAAGGCCCATGAAGACTGGGTATTGAGCCTGGATGCGGATGAGGCGATTCCCCCCCTGTTAAAAGAGGAGATCCTGACGGAAATTGCCCGGTCCGACGCAAAGGACGGCTACCGGATGCCCCGCCGGTCATTTTATCAGGGACGGTGGATCCGTTACAGCGGCTTTTACCCGGACCGGCAGCTTCGACTCTTCAGGCGCGAAAAGGGTCGGTGGGTGGGGGGCCGGGTCCATGAGCGCGTTGAAATAGAGGGGGACATTGGAGAACTCAACAGCGATATTCTCCACTATCCGTATCAGGGCGTCATCTCAGGACAGATCCAGACTGTCGACAACTTTTCGGGCCTTATCGCAGCGGACATGCATGATAAAGGGAAACGCTTCCACCTGATACCCCTCCTGTTGCGCCCCCTGTTCAAATTTCTCGAGGTCTATCTCTTGAAAAGAGGCCTTCTGGACGGTCTGCCGGGCCTCATCATCGCCGTAACATCCGCCTACGCCCTGTTTGTACGCCATGTCAAGATCAGGGAAATCGAAAAGGGGTTTGGCAGGCACTAGCCGGATCCCTTCGGATGTTGTGGAACAAAATACCTGATTCGACCCTGACACCCCTGGACATCCTCATGAAATGACACGGAACAGGGTCACCTTTCCCACGTCCGGATGATGCCAGGTCCCCACTTCCTTCAGGTCTGGATGGCTTTTTCGATCCAGCAGGTCAAAACCATTTTGCGGCCATGCCCTCTCTTCCCACAGGAAATAGGTTGCATGGTTGTTTTTCAGGTAACTGATAAGGGTTTCATAGTCTCTAAATACCGTCTCATCGAAATGTGTTTCCCTGATTCCGAAATGGGTCTGCGGGCATATCGCCCCTTCATACTTCAAATTGGCATAAAACGGCGTCCAATCGGGCGTGCGCAGCGATTTTACAATCCGTATCTCTCCGGCGTTGCCTTCCTGGTGTGAGATCATTTCCCCAATTTTTCTGTAGACCGTCTTGTCCGCCTCTCGCGACTTGAAATCCTTGGGCAGTGAGCACGCCAGGATCACTACGCATAATAGGGGAAGTGCCGTCGACGGTTTCAACCGACACCGGGTCTTCATGACAAGGAGTGTCTTCTCAAGGCCGAAACCGATAACCATAAAAGCAGGGAGCATGAAAATGGCCCAGAACCGGTCGAACATCATCCACGTCTGGATGACATGCAGATAGAACACGATAAAAATCGAAGCGGCCATGAGAGCGAGATAAAGCGCACGCCGGTCTTGTCTTAAACAGCGCCAGACGCCTCCCATTCCCAAAATAAAAAGAATGAAGAACACATAGAAATACGCCCTCACCATGTATTTGACAAGGGTGCCGAGGGCCACGAGCCAGACCAGATGCCGGGTCTTGTGCAGGAAATGGGGCATGGCGTTGTCGGGAGGCTGTTTCATCAATTCCGCAAGCCGCAATTCTTCCAAACCTGCCCTGAGGGTTTCATATGCCGTGAACGGGGCTGACAGTTTGTCAATGACGTCATTGAGCCGCAGGAGGTGGTTGAGGGGGGCGTCGAGAAAAATGACGGCACAGAAAACCACAGAGAGCGCGGCCATCAGCGGCAGGGCAAAGCATGCCGCTTTCCTGATCCGTCCTTCCTGGGGGATCGCCAGAAGATAGACCAGACTGACCAGAATAAACACGGCAGCCTCAATCCTCGCCCACGCGGCTATCATCAAAGAAAGAGAGGAGAGCAGCAATGCAAGACCGTCACGGTTCTCACTTGACTTAACAAAAAATAACAGGCCGAGCGACAGGAAAAACCAGCAGACAGGACCCCTCACAACCTCTGCGCTACCCACAACAAAAACAGGGAGCAGGGCGAACACAAGCAGGGTCAATGCACTGACATCTCTGTCAAAAAACCGCCTGCACAGGTGATAAAGGGGGATCAGGGTCATGGACCCGAAAAAGAGCGAGACGAATTGGGCGGCCGCCACCCACTCATGAAACAGCACGTATGCCCCTGCAACAAAGAACGGATAGCTTGACACGAAACTGACATGACATGAGGTCAGGCTGTGCCATTCACCGTAATAAATGGCCTTCGCCTGATGGATGTAATAGACCCCGTCGGGATTGATTATACAGGTATGCCGGCATGCAAACAGCCGTATGACAACAGCCAGAATGAATATCAGGAGGATTACCCCTGCCCCCACACGCCCGGGGTCATCGGGATCGGCATTCGTCAATATGGCGCGGAAATACGATCGGGGCACGTTTGAACTCTGTCAACGCAGTCTTATGATACCCGGGAACCCTTGTCTTCAGGGCAAGTCCATTTTCTATTGAAACGCGGTCGCGATTCGGCGCCCCGCGACCGCCACGTGCCGAGATTATATGGAAACGACGGTAACGTGTCAACGACGCAGGTATTGCGCCCATATGTCAAAAGTCTGTCCGGCCCTTCTTGACCTCGCCTGAGGAAACGGATACAGTGCCCGTGAACAGGGAAAACCGTTGCGAAGGATGGATCCTGTCGCCGTCCCTGAATTTCCAGGGGGAGTTTACGGTGGTGGTGTATCCCTATCCGGCGCGGTTCTGATGAAACCCGGGGGCTCGAATGTGCGACATCTCCACGATTATTGTCAACTACAATACGGCCGGACTCCTGGCCGAATGTCTCAACTCGATCGCACCCCGATCCGGGCTTGAGACGGAGGTGATCGTCGTTGACAACGCCTCCCTGGATGACAGTGTGGCGATGGTAACCGCTCATTTCCCCTGGGTAAGACTCATCGCCAACAGTCGGAACGAGGGATTTGCCCGTGCCAACAATCAGGCACTGCGCGTCTCGGAAGGAAAGTATATCTATTTTCTCAATCCGGACAGCGCAGTGCAGCCGGGCGCGTTCAAGGCGATGATGGACTTCATGTCATCCCACACCGATGTGGGTCTTGCGGGCACGCGGATCCTGAATCCCGACGGATCCGTACAACCGTCCGTGGAAAGGAGATACCCCGGCCATAAGCGCGCAAACAGGGACCTGCAGGGACTTCCGGGCGACATCGCCTGGGTTCTGGGGGCCTCCATGATAGCCCGCCGCGGCATTATCGAGGCTCTGGGAGGATTTGATGAGCGTTTTTTTATCTACGGCGAGGAGCAGGACCTGTGCCTGAGAATCCGGAAGGGCGGCTGGAAAATAGGCATCATCCCGGACGCTGTAGTTGTTCACTGGGGGGGGCAGAGCGAGCGGGACACCCCGGCCCTGGATCTCTGGAAAAAGAAGTTCTCAGCCGAATCTCTGTTTTACAGGAAGCACTACTCAAGACGATCGATCCGACGAATCCGCCGGGCAAACGTGGTACAGGCCCTTTGTCGGATCGTTTCATTGAAACTGACCCTTCCTTTCTGTGCGGATAAGGAACCTTCCCTGGAAAAACTGGACAGGTACAGGCTGGCCCTGAAGACCTTTCATTTCTGGGAGGCTTCATGAGGCTGCAACAACCGCTGCCTTCCAGGAAAATCGCCGTGGTCATCCCTAAATACGGTCTGGTGGGAGGGGCCGAGGGGTTTGCATACGAGCTGACAGAGCGCCTGGCCGTGCGCGGCCGGTTCGAGATCCATGTCTTCGCCAACCGGTTTCGCCGGGGAAGGGCGCCTGTCGCGTATCACAAGGTCCCGATGCTCCCCTTCCCCCGATGGATGCGGCAGATCAGCTTTGCATATTTTGCAGATGCCCGGATCAGGCGTGGCGGATTTGATCTGGTCCACAGCCACGACCGGATATTTCGAATGCACCTTATGACCGTACACGGGATCCCCCATGAGAGATGGGTCAGAGAGGCGAGATGTAAGCGCATGAGTCTCTTTGACAGGTCTCTGGCATGGGTGGAGCGAAAAGGTCTGAACAGGCCGAACCTGCGGATGGTGCTCCCTGTATCGGGGCTTGTCCAGGAGGAACTGCTCAAGGCCTACCCTATCCCGGCGCATAAAATGCGCGTGATTCACCCCGGGATTTCTGAAGGACGCTTCGCTTCCCTCGACACGGAGACCTGCCGGCGCCTGATTCGAACCCGTCACGGCCTCTCGGGGACGGATGTGGTGGTCCTCTTTGTGGGTATGAACTTCGAGATCAAACGGCTCAGGCTGGTCATCGAGGCCCTGGCCGGCCTGATCCGGGAGGAAAGGGGAGGATCCGGCCTGAAACTGCTGGTAGCGGGAAAGGGAACCAGGGAACCCTATCAAAACCTGGCACGGCGTCTCGGGATCGTGGACCGGATCGTGTTTGCCGGGGTCACACGCGAGGTGGAAACATACTATCTGGCATCTGATATCTTTGTCATGCCGTCTGTTTTCGACACGTTCGGCATGGCGGTCCTTGAGGCCATGGCAGCCGGACTTCCGGTCGTCATCACCCGGAAGGTCGGGGCGAGGGACCTCCTGACAGACGGTGTTGAGGGTTTCATATTGGATGAAACTCCCAAACCTGAAGACCTTGCCGCCAGAATCGCCTTTCTTCTAAACCCGGAACACCGGGCGAAAATGGGAAAAACGGCCCGTGCTACAGCCCTCCGGCACAGCTGGGACCGGGTCGCCGATCAGATGGAAGAGGTCTACCGGATGCAACAAGGGCTTGACTTTAGGATGGAAAATTGACTATTGACTGTCGGCAGGTGGCTTGGAAATTAGAAATTGGAAAGAGGAGACACTGACGATGAACCGATATCTGCCCCTGATCCTCTTAGGGGTATTCCTGAACGCCTTTGCGCAGATTTCCCTCAAACAGGGGATGCGCTCCATAGGGCACTTTGCCTTTTCCCCGGAGAATATCCTGCCCATTGGGACCCGGGTCATTCTGAATCCATTTGTATTTGCCGGGCTCCTGTGTTACGTAATCAGCGTCATTGTCTGGCTCATGGCCCTGTCGAGGGTGGAGGTGAGTTATGCCTATCCGCTCCTCAGCGTGGGCTACATCGTTGCGGCCTTTGCTGGTCAGATCTTTTTCCAGGAGGCCCTGACGCCCGTGCGCTGGGCCGGGATAGCGGTTATCTGCCTCGGGGTCTTCCTGATTACCCGGAGTGCCTGATGAGACCGGAATTTCTTCCATTTTCCAGGCCGTCCATTTCCGATGCCGACATCGCTCGTGTCGGAGAGGTGCTCCGTTCCGGATGGATTACCACCGGCCCCAGGACAGCGGCCTTCGAAGAGGCGTTCTGCAGATATGTGGGATGCACCAGGGCCATCGCCCTGGCCTCGGCCACGGCCGGGATGCATCTTGTGCTGAAGGCCATGGGAATAGGGCCGGGAGATGAGGTGATCACGCCCTCCATGACCTGGGTCTCGACCGTCAACCTGATCGTCCTGGCCGGGGCCGCGCCCGTATTTGCGGATATCGACAGGGATACCTTGATGATCTCCCCCGATGCCTTGGAGAACGCCCTGTCTTCCAGGACCCGCCTGATCGTACCGGTGCACTTCGCCGGCGCTGCCGCCGACATGACGGCCCTCAAGCAGATCAGCGAGCGGAGCGGCGTGCCGCTGGTGGAAGATGCGGCTCACGCCCTGGGCACGCACCATTCAGGCAGGCATGTGGGGCATAAAGGGACATCCATTTTTTCCTTTCATCCCATCAAGAATATCACGACCGGTGAGGGCGGGATGTTCTGCACCGACGATGCTCAACTGGCCGACTGTGTGAGCCGGTTGAAATTTCACGGGCTTTGCCTGGACGCCTATGATCGCCAGACCCAGGGACGGGCGCCCCAGGCCGAGGTACTGGAGCCCGGGTATAAATACAATATGACCGACATGGCCGCTGTGCTGGGCCTTGGACAGCTGGCCCGAGTCGATGAATTCAACAAAAAGCGGGAGAACCTCGCCATGACATACCGGGAGCGCCTCGCCGGGATTGATGCGATACTCCCCCTTTCGGTCCCCCCGCACACCACACGGCATGCCTGGCACCTCTTCATCGTTCGTCTGGACACGGACAGGGCGGGGCTCAGCCGCGATGATTTTATGGCCCAACTCAAACTGAGAAACATCGGAACAGGGCTCCATTTCCGCGCCGTGCATCTCCAGAAATACTACAGGGAATCCATGGGCATGCATCGGGGGATGCTGCCCAATACGGAATGGAACTCGGACCGGATATGTTCCCTCCCCCTCTTCCCGGACATGACACATAAAGATGTGGATGATGTGGTGGAGGCCATCAAGGACGTATTGAGTCGATAATGGAAGCCCGTAAATCCAAAATCCAATCCCGCCATGCGGGACCAAAATCCAAAATCTCCATTGTGATTCCGGTATTCAACGAGGAGAAAAATCTCGAAGAACTCCTGGACCGGTGTCTGAAAACGTGTGAGGGAATGAACAGAGATTTCGAGATCATTCTCGTAGACGATGGGAGTTCGGATGCATCGCGGGACATAATCAAAGGGAGGGCAGCGCAAAATCCCGGCAGGATTATGGGGCTTCTTTTGAACAGGAACTATGGTCAACACTCGGCCATCATGGCAGGATTCGCACAGACGAGAGGCGACATTGTACTAACCCTGGATGCCGATCTGCAGAACCCGCCCGAGGAAATTGCCAGGCTGGCGGCCAAGGCCGAGGAGGGTTTTGACGTGGTAGGCACGGTGAGGATAAACCGGCGCGACACCTTTTTCAGGAGGGCCGCCTCACACATGATCAACAGGGTTGTGCAGATGTCCACCGGCGTGGACATGCACGACTATGGGTGCATGCTGAGGGCCTATCATCGCCGTATCGTGGACGCCATGCTCCAGTGCCACGAACGGAGCACCTTCATCCCTGTCCTGGCCAACAGCTTTGCCGCACGCACGGCCGAGATCGACGTTCACCATGCCAGACGTTCCGCCGGCGACTCCAAATATGGGCTCTGGAAACTTATCAATCTCCAGTTTGACCTTCTGACCGGCATGACCACGTTTCCACTCAGGCTTCTGAATGTCCTCGGGGTGCTCATATCCGCCCTCGGGATGGGATTCGGTCTGTTTCTGTTTGCCATGAGATTGATTTACGGCCCTGACTGGGCCGCTGCCGGGGTTTTCACCCTCTTTGCCATCCTTTTTATCTTCATCGGGGCCCAGTTCCTCGGCATGGGCCTGCTCGGAGAGTATATCGGCCGCATATACAGCGATGTGAGGGCCCGCCCCAGATACTTCGTGGAAGAGATCGTCGGAACAAGCGGCCTGGAAAACAGAGAATAGCCATTTAAGAGAAGGATATCCATATGAAAGCAGTGGTCTTGGCCTATCATACCATCGGGTGCAGGGGCATTGAAGCCCTTCTTCGGAACGGTTATGAGATTGTATCCGTCTTTACGCACAGGGACGCCCCGGGTGAGACGATCTGGTTCGAATCCGTTGCCCGGCTGGCAGCATCCCTGAACATTCCGGTGTATGCCCCCGAAGACATCAACCATCCCCTTTGGGTCAAGAAGATCCGGGAATCCGGACCTGACATCCTCTTCTCATTTTACTACCGGAACCTGGTGCAGTCCCCCATACTGGACTCCCCTCCCAGGGGATGTCTGAATCTCCACGCTTCCCTTCTCCCCCGGTATCGGGGGAGGGTCCCCATCAACTGGGTGCTCGTCAAGGGTGAAAAGGAAACCGGCGTCACCCTCCATTATATGACGCCTCGTCCTGATGACGGCGACATTGTGTGTCAGAAAGCGATCCCCATATCCATAAATGACACGGCCAAATCCCTTCACGAAAAGGCTGCCGCTGCCGCGTCGGAAATGCTCGATGAGATTCTCCCTCGGATACTGGATGGCACGGCCCCGCGGCAACCCCAGGATCACGCGGCCGCCACCTACTACGGCGGCAGGAGCCCCCGGGACGGCGAAATCGACTGGGCCTGGCCGGCGACCCGGGTCCGCGATCTGGTCCGGGCCGTGTCCCTGCCCTACCCCGGGGCCTTCAGTCATGTGGGCGACAGAAAATGCCTGCTCTGGGCGGTTTCGGAGATTGCGGAGGGGGGCGACCGGGCAAAACCGGGAACGGTTCTGTCTGTGGATCCCCTGGCAATTGCCTGTGGAAAGGGCGCTGTATGCGTTGATTTCGGCCAGACAGAGGGGGGCGTCTACATGAGCGGGACCCAGTTGGCGGCTGAACTCGGTCTCGTGGCGGGGATGACTTTCGGAGAACATGCAGCCAGCAGGGCCGAGTCCATGAGGAAAAAGAGTGTCCTCATCCTGGGCGTCGACGGGTTTATCGGAAACGCATTGAGTGAAAGGCTGCTGGAGAGCGGAAAATACGAGGTGCACGGAATGGACCTCAGGTCCGACTATATCCAGCGCCTCCTCAAGAATCCGCGGTTCCACTTCGATGAGGGCGACATCTCCATTCATCGGGAGTGGATCGAATACCATATCCGGAAATGCGATATGGTCATACCGCTGGTTGCCATCGCCACGCCCATTGAATATACCCGGAACCCCCTGAGGGTATTCGAGCTCGATTTTGAGGAGAATCTGAGGGTGGTGAGATACTGCGTCAAATATGGGAAACGGATCATTTTTCCTTCCACGTCCGAGGTATACGGGATGTGCGATGAGGCCGATTTTGACGAGGATGTTTCCAGGCTGGTATTGGGTCCCATCCGGATGCAGCGGTGGATCTATTCCTGCTGCAAGCAGCTCCTGGACAGGGTTATCTGGGCGTATGGCGCTCAGAAGGGTCTGCAGTTTACACTGTTTCGGCCTTTCAACTGGATCGGGCCCAGGCTGGACAGCCTCATGTCGGCCCGTATCGGCAGTTCACGGGCCATCACCCAGTTGATCCTGAATCTGGTTGAAGGCTCCCCGATCCAGTTGATCGATTCCGGCAACCAGAAGCGCTGCTTCACGGATGTCTCCGATGGGGTGGAATGCCTCTACAGGATCATTGAAAACAAGGGGAACGTCTGCGACGGCCGGATCATCAACATCGGCAATCCTGAAAACGAGGCCAGCATCCGGGAACTGGCGGAGCTTCTGGTCAATAAGTTCAAACAGCATCCCCTCCATTCCAGGTTCCCGCCATTTGCAGGGTTCAGGGAGGTCGAAAGCAGGGCCTATTACGGCGAAGGCTACCAGGATATGGCCCACCGCAAACCGAGCATCCGGAACGCCAGGCGTCTCTTGAACTGGAGCCCTGTGGTGGAACTTGAGAAATCGGTTCAGGACACCCTCGACTTTTTCCTGAGGGAAGCCATCCGATGCGGCGAATTCGAGATACTGGACAAGGATTCCGTGACATGCGGCGACGCGCAGTCCCGGCGGGGACAGGATTTATGAAGGTCGGCCTCAGGATTGATGTGGACACCTTCAGGGGTACGAAAATCGGGGTCCCGAGACTCTGCAGGCTGTTACGGGAGCACGCCGTGAGGGCATCCTTTTTCTTTGCGGTCGGTCCGGACAACATGGGCCGGCACCTCTGGCGCCTGATCCGTCCCAAATTTTTCCTGAAGATGGTCCGAACAAGGGCGGCCAGCCTGTACGGCTGGGACATTCTTATACGGGGGACCTTTTGGCCGGGCCCTGTCATCGGCCGAAAACTGGCCTCTGTCATCCGTTCCGCCTCCGACGCAGGGCATGAAATCGGGCTGCATGCATGGGATCACCACCAATGGCAGACAGCGATCGACCGTATGACGGGAGAGGCCATACACCGCTCCATCCACAAGGGCATGGCGCTCCTGAGAGAGGTGATCGGACGGAACCCTGTCAGTTCTGCGGCGCCCGCATGGAAATGCAACGAACTCGTCCTCCTGGAAAAGACGAAATTCCCGTTCACCTATAACAGCGACTGCCGGGGCAGCGAGATCTTCTATCCCGTCGTCCGGGGAAAGGCGATGCCTCAACCGCAGGTCCCGGTGACCCTTCCCACCTATGACGAGGCGATCGGCTCCAGGGGCGTGTCGGAGCAGACATATAACGACTATCTGATATCTCTGTTGCGATCAGACGGGCTGAATGTCCTGACGATTCACGCTGAGGCCGAGGGGATCATCTGCCTGGAGATGTTCGATCGGTTTCTTCGCATGGTACGCTCCATGGGAGGCTCACTGGCCCCTCTTGGAGAATTACTGACGGATGCCCGGGACATTCAACAGGCCGTGATGGCGCCGCGGGAAATTCCCGGCCGCGAAGGATGGGTTTCGTGCCAGAGAGAGGTCCCCCAGGCAGTCCTGCCATGAGGAAGTACGCTGTTGCCGTCATCGGTCTATTTCTGATCCTTTATATCCTGCCGCTCGGGATGAGGCCCCTCGCCATCCCTGATGAAACGCGCTATGCCGAGATTCCGAGGGAAATGATCACGTCAGGAGACTGGGTGGTCCCCCATCTGAACGGTCTCAGGTATTTCGAAAAGCCGGTCTTGGGATACTGGCTCAACGCCCTCTCCATCATCCTGTTCGGTGAAAACGCCTTCGCTGTCCGCCTGATGTCCGCCCTGGCTACCGGCATGACGGCGATGATCATCTTCTTCCTCCTGAGGCGATTCAGTGCAGGATCAGCATCAGGGATCCTCGGGGCTGCCGCCTATCTGACCTGTCTACTGGTCCTGGCCCTCGGCGTCGTCAATATCCTGGATGCCATGCTCACCTTGTTCCTGACCGGCGCCATGGCATTCTTTTTTTTCGCCTACCAGGAAGAATCTCCTGCAAAAAGGACCGGTTTTCTGGCCCTGTTCGGAGCATTCTGCGGGCTTGCGTTCCTCGTGAAGGGATTTCTGGCCTTTGCCGTGCCTCTCATCACCATCGTGCCCTTCCTGGCATGGGAACACCGTCTCAAGGATCTCTTGCGGCTACCCTGGATCCCGCTCCTGGCCCTGTTGCTGGTCACCCTCCCCTGGTGCATCCTGATCCATCTCCGTGAGGGCGATTTCTGGAACTACTTTTTCTGGACCGAACATATCAAACGGTTTATTTCACCGGTCCCGGGCCAGCACCCGAAACCCTTCTGGTACTTTCTGCCCATACTGGCAGGAGGCGCGCTCCCCTGGCTCATCCTCCTCCCTGCCGCATTTTCAGGAGCCAGGGCCGGCGTGCATCGCAGGGACGCCCTCGGCCGCTTCGCCATCTGCTGGTTCCTGTTGCCCTTTTTATTCTTCTCAGTATGCAGCGGCAAGCTCATCCCCTACATACTCCCCTGTTTCCCGCCCCTTGTGATGATGATCGCCGCAGGTCTCACAGACTACCTTGAGAAGGAAAAGCAACGGGCCTTTAATGTCTGCGCCATGGCTTTAGCTGTTCTCACAGGGGCGATTGCAGCCGGCCTTGTGCTGCACCGGACCGCCCACATCTCCGGCATGAGGATTTACGATCCTTCAGAGACCTGGAAATGGGCGGCCGCCGTGGGCGTTTTCCTTGCGTGGGGGGCCGGCGCCCTGTTTTCTGCCGTCCGCTCAGACTGGAAAAAGAAGCTCTCGCTCTTTACCCTTGCCCCGCTCCCCCTCCTGTTCAGCGCACACGTCGCCCTCCCGGATCACATACTGGAAGACAGGACCCCGGAAAGGCTGCTCCTGCGCAACCAGGATAAGGTCCATGCCGATACCCTGATCATTACGGGCGAGCACCTGGTCCATGGCGTATGCTGGTTCTATAAGCGAGACGATATCCATCTGCTTGAAAAGGCCGGCGAACTCCGATACGGGCTGGACCGGGATGATTCCTGCCCCCCGCGTCTCTTGACGGTCAAAGAGCTCCCGGAACGCATCCATGCACATTTCCAGAAAGGCGGAGTGGCCCTCTTCCTTAAGAAAAAGTCCTATCTGAAAGAGAAAGACCGATTGCCCGAACCTGAGTTTGTGGATGCGGACAACGGCTTTGTATTCTTGAAGTTTCAGAAATATCCTAACGATTTACCTGGATCAGGAGATAGATCCCGAAGAAGAGGAACAGGCAGTTTGCCAGCCACGCTGAAAGCAGAGGCGGCAGGACCCCTGCAAATCCGAGGGTCCGGGAAAGCCCCAGCACCAGGAGGTATATGAAACAGAGCGCGATGCCGATGGAAACGGCCACAGGCGTGCCCATCTCTTTCTTCCACAGGGCGACCGGGATCCCGATCAAGGCCATGATCAGGATCACGAAGGGGAAGGCGATCTTTATATGGAGGTCCACAAAATAGCGGGTCGCGTCATACCCCTCTGCTCTGAGTCGCCCGGCAAATCGCTTCAACTGCTGATAGCCCATCTCTTCCGGCTCGATCTCCTGTCTCACAAAGACCTCAGGCCTTTCAGGGAGCCTCAGTTGAAACCGTTCGAACCGATCCAGACCGTAGCTCCCGTCTCTCTCACGATCTTGAATGATGCCTTCCCTGAGTTCCCACACCCCGTTCTTCCAGGCTGCAGACTGCGCGTCGATTCTCCGGATCAGGTGAAAAGAAGCATCAAAGAAGTAAAATGCCGGCTCGATCATGGTCCCTGTCTGATGGTTGAACTGCCGCATCCAGTAGATGCAGTTGTCCCCCTTGTACCAGATGTGACGGTGTCCGTGGAAACGGTCTCCCTTTTCCTTTTTGACCTCCACTCTCCAGATCTCATTGGCGCGGGAACTGGTGACCGGCACAACCGTCTCTGAAAAAAGAAACATGGCAATTGCAATGAGCAGGGCGGTAAGCACGACTGGTTGAGAGATCCTCCAGACACTGGCCCCGCATGCTCTCAAGGCCATGATTTCATTGTTTCGCTTCATCAGGCCGAACATGATAATAACTGTGGTAAGGGTAGCCACAGGCAGCATCTGAACGCCAATGGCAGGTATCTTATACAGAAAATAGGAGGCCATGACGCCCCTGGACGCCTCTGCCTTGATGAAGTCATCGATCCCGCTGGCAAAGTCCACCATAAGATAGATGGCCATAAAGACCGCCAGGGAGATGATGAAAAGCTTGAAGAACTCCCGGGTAAGGTATTGCGTCAATACGCTCATTCTTTATGAAATCTTTCTTCCCTGCCCGTTATCCTTTTTCCCCTGGATTCTGAAGCCGGGGCATCAGGAGCAATGGGGGCGGCGTTACTGCATCGTCCGGCCATGGAATCAGGCCTGCAACACGAAAAAAGGCCTCGTTGCCAGCCATGACATTGGTGCTGTTGGCCGCCGCCAGACGAAACATGCCCCAGCCCCGGACCCTGGGCCAGTCGCCGGGCCGCAGGTTGACGAGGAGGGGACCCTCCCCGGCGAGGCGCTTGAGACTCTCTTCCCCCTTCAGGAAAAAGTCGCCGTGGTCCCCCAGGCTGCTTCCGAACCTGAGTTCGCCCGTATTGTCCACCAGGATGGTGCGGCGCCGGGTGTAGAAACTCAATCCCTGGTCGTAGGTGCGCCACTCGGCGATCCGTATCTTTTCAGGAAGAGGAACGGGCATCCCTTTTAACAGTCCGCCCACCTTCCTGTAGTTGGCCGCCACCGGCACGCTCATCATCACGGCAGGCAGGAGCAGGACCAGGACGAGACCGGCAGCGGCCGGAATCAGCTTCCTTTTGAAAACGGCCATGCCCAGCAGGACGCTTCCCAGCAGCAGAGCGGCCTGGGCGATTCTGACAGGCCATTGCAGTTCGCTGACAGGGAGCATCTCCTGCCCCCGGACATACCAGGAGGCAACCGGGATCAGTGCCAGTAGAAAGGCTGCCGTGACAGCGGCACACCACCGGGCGGAGGTCCCTGCCAGGCCCCCGTTCATTACGTGCACGGCGATCAGTAATGCCATGGCCGGGTAGGCCGGGAGAATATAGGGCACGAGCTTGCTCCGGCTCAGGCTGAAAAGGCCGATAACGGCCCCGGCCCAGATGACCAGGAAAAGGACCCCTCTGGTCTTTCGGAGATCTTCAGCGCCTTCCGCATCCCCGGGGCCCCCTTCCCTTTCTTCCCTTTTCCGATGTCCAATCGAGGGGAGCCGAATCGCCCGTGACGCCCGCCTGATGGCGGCCAGGGACGCGGGGAAAAAGACCGCGGTCCAGAACAGCATGCCAAAAGGGAAGATGACGAGGAAATACCAGAACGGTCTCGCGTGCTCTTCACTTACAAGCCGGCCGAAATGCTGAACAACAACATAGAAGTGAAAGAACTCCGGATTTCGGACACCTGCTGCCAGGTGCCAGGGAAGCACAATGACGGCGAATATCAAGAGCCCGCGGCCCCAGGCCATGGAACCGAAAGCACGCCAGTCCCGCATCGCGGCGATGAAGGCAGCAATGATCAGGCCTGTTAACGCAATGGCCGCAATCCCCTTTGTCATCACGGCGAGTCCCAAGCACGCCCAGGCCATGCTGTACCATCGCTTTTTGATTTTCCCTGCCGGCGCCATATACCCTCCCCACCATGCCATCCAGGTCGCGGCAAGAAGGAGGCTGAAAAGACCGTCAATGATCGGCAGCCGGCCCAGGATCAGGGGGATGACGCTGGTGAGGTACACCCATCCGGCCATGACCCCGACACGCCTACCGAAAAAACGATTTCCGAATACCATGATCAGCAGCACCGAAAGAAACCCTGCCAGGGCAGGCACCGCACGCACGGCCCACTCGCATGGACCGAAAACGGCCATGGCGCCGGCCACACACCAGTAAAAAAGGGGGGGCTTCTCAAAGTACTTCACATAATTGAGACGAGGGGTGATAAAATCGCCGCTTTCCAGCATCTCCCGCGGGATCTCTGCGTAGCGTCCTTCATCTGGGTCCAGAAGCGGGTATCCGTTCAGCCCGATAAAATAGATGCCTGCGGCCAGGCACAGGAGCAGGACTTCGACAGCAGCGGGAAAACGTCCTTCCCCGATGGGAGACTTATCTGCCGACAAGGTGAATGATCTCCTTTGATGTGTACTCGGCCACGTCGGCCAGGCCGTCGAGGGGCATAAAAGAAAGGGCATTGGCGGAGAAGAGGATGGTGACAGCTGCAGGAAACTCATCATCAGCCAGGTAGGCTATGTAATGGAGGGCGATTCTGGGGAGGGGGTAAAGGATCAGAGAGAAGTCGCCCATGCTGCCGTCTTCTCCGCCAAATGCCTCCTTGACGACACCGGCCTTTTCCTGGATCTCGGGGATATGAGGGTTCAGCACCCGTTCACTGCAGGCGCTGAATGCGCCGTGATACGGCATGCTCCCCTGGAAATCCTTGAAGGATTTAAAGGGTTCCATCTGAATCTCTTCCGAAACGGCATGCTGTGCATAGAGGGTTACGAGCAGGCCCCTGGGATCAACGCTTCGTACCCCCGACAGGGTGACCTTGTCGGGATCCATGCAGCAGGGGTGCCCGAAGGCACGAAATGTGAGGGATCGCCCCACCCTTTTTGCCCCGGTCGATGCCTCCAAATCGGAGAGCGGACGGGAAAACAACCTTGACAGGTTGTCGTTGATAAGCTTCTCATAGTTGGTAGACGCCAAAGACCCCTCCTCAGGCATGCCGCGGAGTCCCTACCAAATGCCTCGAACGGCATAATAGACCAGTTTCTGATATTCCATGAAGGCATCGCTGATGTGGCGACTACTTTTCCACCAGTTGTCTGCTCTGAAACCGGAGTACCGGGAAGGAGACATCATGATCTCCAGCTTTTTTCCGTCGAGGATGTGATTAAAAACACGATAGGTTCGCCTGGCCCTCTCAGCGGGGGTAACCACAATCATGGACCGGATCTCAGGACTCAAGACACCTTTCCGCAGCCCTTCGGCCTCATCCCAGACACTGTCCACGGCCCGGTTGCCCACGATACACGCCGATTGGGGGATATTCAGGCTTGTGAGTGTCTCCATGAACAGATCACTCGATTCAGGGTAGCGGCCTCCCTGATCTCTCAGGATGTCCAGACCCGCCGGAGGGGCTTCCCGGGGAATGAATATTCGGGGGGCCAGGCCCTTTTGAAACAGTTCGGCGGCCGTCAGGCTCTGCTCAAGAGGAGGGCCCGGCGTACACACGATCAGATCGGCCCTTTTTAAGGGGTGATCGAGAATCAGATAGTTTCCCAGTCCGGTCAGGATGGGAACCCGGTAATAGGAAATGACCGCGTATGCAATAATCAGAAGGAACAGGATCCATTTCAGGATACCGGGCCCCTTCAGCCGGCGCTTCTCCGGTTCGATGGGCCTGTATTCCACAGGTTCCGCATCCCTTTTCTCGCCGCCATCATCCTTCCGGGCCTCCTTCTTGCCGGCATCGGGCCCGATCCATTCCGAAAGGAAAGTGGATATCTCCTCGCTGGCGCCGCCCTTTTTCTTTCTGGACAACGAGACCTTCATAGTGCACCTCTCTGGATATGAGACAGGTTCTCAAACGGCTCTGCGGCATCATATCAGATCCGGCCTGTTACGCCAAACAAAACCTGAGACCATTGCACGTCCCGCACCAAAGCATCGGCTGCGGAGAGCTGCTCCGCCCTGGAGAATGACCGGCCAATCGGATTCGTGCTTGACCTGAACCGGGTTTGTTTTCTATAAGTTCCTGGAACAACCGTTGACGCGCCATGGCCCCCTGGGGCCGGTGACGGAAACGCCAAAACTCACCGTTTGCCGGAAAGGATGGGAAAGGATGAACGTACTGATTGTTGGCAGCGGCGGCCGGGAGCACGCCCTTGCCTGGAAGGCAGCCCGGTCCAACCGGGCTGAAAAGGTATTCGTGGCGCCGGGCAATGCCGGGACAGCGCGAGAATCGGGCGTGGAAAACATCGATATCGCCTCGAGTGACATCGATGCCCTGGTGGCCTTTGCCCGGGAAAAACGGATCGGACTTACCATTCCAGGCCCGGAAGCGCCACTGGTGGCCGGAATCACGGACGCCTTCCGCAGGGAGGGCCTCGCCTGCTTCGGACCGACCAGGGATGCGGCCCGGCTGGAAGGTTCAAAGGCCTTCTGCAAGGATTTCCTGGCACGTCATCACATCCCTACAGGAGATTACCGGACCTTTACGGAGTTGGAACCGGCCGTCGCCTACATTCGGCGGCAGGGCACTCCCGTTGTGGTCAAGGCCGACGGTCTTGCAGCTGGCAAGGGCGTGATTATCGCCGGATCAGAGCCCGAGGCCGTTTCAGCCGTTGAAGGGATGCTGTCTGGAAAGGACTTCGGCGAGGCCGGGAAAAAAGTGATTATTGAAGAGTGCCTGAAGGGGGAAGAGGCCAGTTTTATTGTCATGGTCGACGGGGAGCATATCCTCCCCCTGGCCACATCCCAGGACCATAAGGCCCGCGATAACGGCGATACAGGCCCCAACACAGGCGGCATGGGCGCCTATTCACCCGCGCCGGTGGTGACGTCCCATGTCTACAGCCGGATCATGAAAGAGGTCATCGAGCCCACGGTGAGAGGAATGGCTGCTGAAGGCTGTCCCTACAGCGGTTTTCTCTATGCAGGCCTGATGATCTCCCGGGATGGCGCCCCTCAGGTGCTGGAGTATAACTGTCGCTTCGGGGATCCCGAGACCCAGCCGATTATCCTGAGACTCAGGTCTGACCTGATCGACGTCTGTATGGCCGCCCAGGAGGGCCGCCTTCACCAGGTGAATGTGAAGTGGGACCCCGGTGCCGCACTGGGGGTGGTTATGGCCGCCGGCGGCTATCCGATCCATTACAGGAAAGGCGACAGGATTTACGGCCTGTCCGAGCACGAAGATGTGGGGGTGAAGGTTTTTCATGCCGGAACCCGGATGGAGAACGGGCAGGTTGTCACCAGCGGCGGGAGGGTCCTCTGCGTCACCGCCCTTGGGGCCACGGTCCGGGAGGCCAGGACAAAGGCGTATGACCGGATAAAGGGGATCCAATGGGACGGCGTCTACTACCGCACCGACATCGGTTATCGCGCCATAGCAAGGGAAACAGAAGGCCTGTAATCACCCGCACTTGGTAAAACCGCAGAAGTGGCAGGTCATGCAGCCCTCTTCAAAACTGATGGTCTGGCCGCATTCCGGGCAGGTTTCCCCAAGGAGGCTGTTCTTATGGTTGCCGCGGCGCCTTACGGGCCGGCCCTGCATATACCTTTTTTCAAGGACCCTGCTGATGGCGTCGGGGATGGACAGGACCAGACCATCCTTTTGAAATACCGGGTGCTCGCCCCCGATCCCTTTCAGCTGTTCCACGATCTTCTCTACACGGACGCCGGATCTCAGGGCCAGTGAGACAAGCCGGCCGATGGCCTCGGTCTTGGCCGTGGTAGACCTCCCTGATTTGCCGATGGTGGCAAAAACCTCGAAAGGCCGTCCCTCATACTCTGTCACCGTCACATAGAGCGCACCCATCCCGGTCATCATCTTGGTGGTAAACCCTTCCAGGGTCTGGGGCCGCTCTTTAACGGCTGTCATGAACCCGCTCTGAGGCTGTTTCTCGCTGTCGGTAAATGAGAGGACCTGGTTCTCCTTGCTTCCATCCCTGTAGATGGTCACCCCCTTGCATCCCAGCTCATAGGCCAGATCATAGACCTTCTTGACGTCATCGGCCGTTGCATCCCCGGGGAGGTTGACCGTTTTGGAAACCGCGTTGTCCGTGTATTTCTGAAAAGCCGCCTGCATGCGGATATGCCATTCGGGCACGATGTCATGGGCGGTCACAAAGACCCTGCGGTCTTCCTCCGGGATCTCTTCCATGTCCCGGATGCTCCCTTCCCTGGCGATGGTGTCCATCAAATCAGAACTGTAAAACCCTTTTTGTCTGGCGATTCGCTCAAAGTGCGGGTTCACCTCCAGCAGCCTGTCGTTGTCCATGACATTGCGGACAAAACTGAGGGCAAAGAGCGGCTCAATGCCGCTGGAACACCCCGCAATGATGCTGAGGGTGCCGGTGGGGGCGATGGTGGTGGTGGTTGCGTTCCGGTAGGCGCACCCTTCGCGGTCCCGGAACGTACTCTGGTCGAAATTGCCGAAAACCCCTCTTTCCCGGGCCAGATCCCGGGAGGCGAGATGGGACTCTTCCTGTATGAACCGCATGACCGCCTCGGCCGTCCCGAGGGCCTCTTCGGAATCATAGGGGATCCGCAGCTGGTAGAGCATATCGGCAAAGCCCATCACCCCGAGACCGATCTTTCGGTTACCCTTCACCATCCCGTCAATTTCAGGCAGCGGGTATTGCGACATGTCGATGGTGTCATCCAGGAACCGGACACTCCACCAGACGACCTCCTTGAGGGCCTCATAATCGATCACAGCGCCTTCATCTGTCGGGACAACGAACTTGGCCAGATTGATGGAGCCCAGATTGCATGCCTCCAGGGGCAGCAGCGGCTGCTCCCCGCACGGATTCGTGCTCTCTATTTCTCCCAACCCCGGCGTGGGATTGTCCCGGTTGATCCTGTCCAGGAAAATAACCCCCGGATCTCCGTTTTCCCATGCCTGCTTCACCAGTGCGTGATACACCTCTGCGGCATCCAGGGAACCCGCCTTTCGATTGTCTCTGGGGTCTTTCAGGTCATAGGGTTCGCCTTTCCCGACACTCTCCATGAAGGTATCGGTAACAGCTACCGAGATATTGAAGTTGTTGAGCTCGCGGTTATTCTTCTTACAGTAAATGAATTCCATGATATCGGGATGATCCACCCTCAGGATCGCCATATTGGCCCCCCGGCGCGTGCCCCCCTGCTTGACCTGTTCAGTGGCCGTATTGAAGATCTTCATGAATGAAACAGGACCTGACGCAACGCCACCCGTGGTGCCCACCCGGCTCCTCTTCGGCCGCAGGCGTGAGAAGGAAAAGCCGGTCCCACCGCCTGACTTATGGATGAGCGCCGCATTCTTAAGGGCATCGAAAATGCCTTCCATGCTGTCGGTAACCGGGAGGACAAAGCATGCGGCCAGCTGGCCGAGCCTGCGACCGGCGTTCATGAGGGTCGGGGAATTGGGGAGGAACTTGAACTCCGTCATCATCCTGTAGAAGATCTCCTCCATTTCTTTGACCCGGGCATCCCCCCCGTACTTCTTCTCGGCCTTTGCAATGTGTCCGGCAACCCGGGTGAACATCTCTTCCGGCGTTTCAATCACCTGCCCATTGCTGTCCTTCCTGAGATACCGTCGCTCCAGCACCCGGCCGGCATTGCCCGAAAGCTCAAGACCCCTTTTGACAAAAATAGATTTGTCCAGCCGGATCGGCGCCATCTTTGAAAGTCCGTACTCCATCAGTTTTGCCTCGATCATATGCTCTATGATCGGCATGGTGATGGTCTGGAGTTCCAGCTTTGCGATTTCTTCCCGGAGAAACCGGCTGATGTCCATCGCCTGGTCTGTGTTGATCGGGTTCGCCTGTACCAGAAGATCGGAAAACCGGTTGTCATCCCAGCTGTATGCGCCGAGGTCAAATGCATCCTCCCCCGTAACCAAGATCTTTCCTCGCTGTCCCATGGACATCCTCCTGTTCGGATTTAAGATTCTATGATTCCGGCCCGACGTTGATAACCCGGCCTTGCCTGCTCCGTGATGATGATTTATATTGAACACGCATAACGCGCCCGACCTTTGGCCCTTTTGTCGTGTCGCCAAAGGGCAACCGGCACGTAGCAGGGCCTTTCTCCTGCCGCGTGCCGAACCTGTTGCGAAGCATTTCTTAAAAGAGTTACCGGCGCTCGGATTTTGAAATAATTGAGGTTCATATTTTACCTACACAACATGTAGTATGTCAAGGAAAAAAGAGTACAATATCTAAGCCTGAATGCAGGAGGAGGCTAATCGCTTGAAAGTCTTGAATAAAAAAAATTGCATCCGGATGAGGGTCGGATACGGGCAGATCGTTTCGGTATTGGGGATCTTTGCAATCCTTCTGTTCACGACCCACCTGTACGCCGCCGCAATAACGGACGGCGCCCGGCGATTCACGCTGGAGAACGGGTTCACCGTCATTCTCAAACAGGACCGCAGCGCGCCGGTTGCGGCCATCCAGGTCTGGGTCAGGACCGGGAGCGCCAATGAGACAGAGGAAGAGGCCGGGATCACGCATCTCATCGAGCATATGATCTTCAAAGGCACCCCTACCAAGTCGACCGGAGAGATCGCCAGGGCCATTGAGGCCGCAGGGGGGCACATCAATGCGTATACATCCCTCGACAGGACCGTCTATTACGTAGAGATCCCCGGCGCCCGGTTCGATACGGGCCTGGATGTCCTCCTGGACGCGGTCCAGCACGCCCTGTTCGATCCAGAGGAGCTGGAACGGGAAAAGGAGGTGATCCTGGAGGAATACCGGCGTTCCCTGGATATCCCTGAAAGGCAGTTATCATGGGCAATGATGGACCTCTGCTTTCGGAGGCACCCTTACAAACGGCCCATCATCGGATATGAAGAGACGATCCGCTCCTTTGGCCGGGAGGCCGTCCTGACCTATATCGATAAATGGTACACGCCTCGGAACATGGTCCTGACAGCGGTCGGGGATTTTGATCCGGAAGAGGCACTGAAAACCATCAAGGCCCTGGTCAGGGATTTCCCTGAAAGGACCGGAAAGGCTCCCGGCAGGCCGGAAGAGCCGCCGCAGACCGCCATCAGGAAGGTCATCAAAAAGGACCGGGTCCAGCAGGTCTACCTGAATCTGGCCTGGCACATACCTGCTTTGACCCACGAGGATATGTATCCGCTGAATATCCTTGAAATCATCCTGGGACAGGGGAAAAGTTCGAGGCTCTATACCCGGCTCAAGATGGATGCCAACCTGGTCACTCATGTCAGCGCAGGGACCTATGCCCTTGAAGATCCGGGGCTTTTCTCCGTGGACGCCACCCTGCGTCCGGATGACCTGGATCCTGCTCTCGGGGCCGTTGGCCAGGTGATCTCCCGGTTCACGGTCGAGCCGGTGTCCCCGACCGAACTGGCCCGGGCCAAGACCATTTCAGAGGCCGACTTTGTCTTCGCCATGGAAGACATGGAAGGACAGGCCAGGACACTCGCATTCTTTCAAACCATGACCGGAGACATGTACAATGCGGATCACTACCTGAGCCGTATGAAGAAGGTGACCGCGGAAGACGTTCTTCGGGTTGCCCGGAAATACCTGAAACCGGAAAACCTCTCCATCGGTGTCATGGCGCCCGAGGGGACCGACATCGCCCTGAAAGCCCAGGCCTTGGCGGCCCTGTTCATGCCGCCCGATCCCCCATCATTGACCGCTTCGGCCAAAGACCGTGACGGTGAGCCTGAGGCGGCCATGGTGAGGCTGCAAAACGGGATGCGGTTGATCCTCAAAGAGAACCATCGCGTCCCGGAGGTATCCATAACCGCCGCCTTCCTGGGGGGTACGCGGCTCGAGCCCCCTGGAAAATGGGGCATTTCCGGTTTTGTTGCCGACATGCTGACCCGGGGGACCCGGAAGAGAACCGCAGCCCAGATTGCCGCAACCGTGGAATCGTGGGCAGGAACACTGAACGGCTTTTCAGGCAGAAACAGTCTCGGCGTCTCGGCCAAATTCCTGAGCAAGGACCTCTATGCCGGCCTGGAACTGCTGACCGACGCGGTCCTCAACGCCGATTTTCCACCCTCGGAGATAGAGAAGGTCAGGGAAGATATCCTGGCGCGCATCAAGGCCAAGAAGGACCGGCCCACCCGGGAACTGTTCGACCTGTTCTACAGGACGCTCTATTCGAATAATCCCTATGGCCATCCACAGACCGGAACCGCCGAGACTGTTGCGTCCATCACCCGGTCCGACCTTGAAACCTGGTACCGATCCATTGCGGTCCCGTCCAATTTTGTCCTGACCGTGGTGGGAGACCTGAACAGGGATCAGCTGGTTCCCTATGTGAAGTCGCTCTTCGGGACCTTTCCTCCCTTGGAAAAGACGCTGCCTGACATCGCTCCGGAGCCGCCCCTCAAAACGGCCCGGACGGCTCACCTGAAGCGTCCGGGGACCCAGACCCACCTCATTGTGGGATACCTGGGAGTAGGCCTCAAGAACCGGCTCAATGCCCCCATGGCCCTCGTCGAGACAGCCCTCTCCGGCCAGGGGGGGCGGCTGTTCACTGAACTGCGAGACAAACAAAGCCTGGCATATGCCATCACCGCGTTCAGGGGCCCGGGCCTTGAAACAGGCGCCTTCGGGGCCTACATGGCCTGCGATCCCGCGAAGGTGGACGCGGCCACAGAGGGGATCTTTGCGCAGTTGAACCGGATCAGGGAGGAGGGGTTGACAGAGAAGGAGCTCGAGGCGGCCCGCAGCTATCTTCTGGGAAGCCTCCAGATAGGGCTTCAGACCAACGGCAGTCAGGCCATGCAGATGACCCTGGACGAACTCTACGGCCTGGGCTACAACCACCTCCCTGCCTACATCCGGGAGATCGAAGCGGTCACTCCGGAGGCCGTGAAACATGCGGCCCGGGAGATCATCCTTCCGGGGAGATATGTGCTGGTCAGCGTGGGACCCGCTGACGGGCCGCCGCCGGCTGGCATGGCAGAAGCAACCGAACAGGGTTCCGATTCAGGCCGATAGTGTGTCTCTCACAGAGCTCTCAGAGGCACAGAGTTTTTTGACAAAAATCCTTGATCCCGCTCCAGAGAGGGATCAAAAAATCAGGCAAACAAAGAATCCATCTCTGGTAACTCAGCGAACTCGAGCGAAGCGGGCGAGAGGCATTTGTTACAAAGCTCCTTCGCTGCACGTGGTGTCGAATCCTCCGCGGGTATTGTAGATGGTGGTCACTTTCAACCGGTTCGTGGAGAGCTTGTCCTTCAAATCGTTGTAGATCCGTTTTGTCACCCCCTCCTGAAAGAGGCCCACATTGCGGAAGCTGACCACATAGTATTTCAGGGACTTGAACTCGATGCATTTGCCCCCCTCAGGGTAGTATTCGATGATCAGACGGCCCACATCCGGCAGACCGCTGAACGGACAGGCGGCGATCAGCTCCCTTGTCTCCGTCCTGATGTATTGGCGGGGACTGTCGAACGCAAATGTCTCCAAAAAGTCGGTCCGGATCTGATCCGGGCTCTCGTATTCAAAAATTCTTCCTTCGGCCTCGGCCATTGCTACCGCTCCTTCCTTAAAGAACTGTCTACTGTGGGTACAATTGCGTCTTACCAGGGGATAACTACCTTCTTCCCGTCCCGCATCTCCCCCCTCACTTTTTCCATGTGCCGAAGGGCCGCGATCTCCCTTTCCAGATCCTGGGGCCTTATCTGAAGCCGCTCCACCAGTACCCGGGGCTCGACCCCGCCGGTCTCCTTAAGGATATCAAGGATCTTTTCCTGCACCGGATTGAGTTGGCTCCGGCCCGTATTTGCCTCCAGCGACTTGGCGCTGTGCACGGCCCACGGATCGCAGGCCTTGGCCGGGGACAACGCGTCCATGTAACAGTCTTCACAAAGGGTTTGTCCGAAATGATCCCTCTCTTCGCCGGGTTCGATCACGGCATTACATTTTTCACACTTCATAGGTTCATCCCTCCTTTGTTTAAAAATCAAGCGGGCTTTTGGCCTCTTTTTTGGTCTGACTCTTGATCGTATGCGTGTAGATCATGGTAGTCCTCACAAGCAAAAAAATAGGTCTTATATATTAAACTGGAAGGTGAAAGCCGCAATAATTTAGCTTGATCTCCACCGAAAAGCAACTCCGCATCCCTTACCTGGGACCGGGGTTTTTTGCTGTCTGGTTAAGCGACATGTAGGTAAGATTTTCAAATAGTTTTGAACCAATCTGGATCAACCTCCACACTTTCAACCATTTCAGCCTTAATTCCAAGGCGCAATTCCTTGAGCTTATCTGCAAGCTGATCCCCATCCATGAGATCAATGGGCGTAGCACTGTCAAAAAGCAGTTTAAATGGAATTGGTAGGGGGTGATATTTTCGAAATAGATTGACAAGTGGGGGTAGAGTATCGAATTAAACGAGACGCCTTTGAGCGTCTTTTTTTTAGTTGGAAAAGGGCGGCGAGCAGGCCGCCCTTTTCATTGATTGGGATCAAAGAATGTTGTGTATAAGGGGACGGTCATGAAAAAATGCATATCTATGAGATTGGAGGTATGATATAAGCTGACGATGCCACGGAAAGCCCGCATAGATGCCCCCGGTGCACTCCATCATGTTATCTGCCGCGGAATA
>Ga0209164_1000372_pt1 | contig 115187 bp, 101 predicted proteins | sample MTBNYHSulfiMetaG_FD_187458 | JGI IMG/M metagenome (GOLD analysis project Ga0209164, IMG submission 187458) | Enrichment culture microbial communities from rom New York Harbor, USA that are MTBE-degrading - MTBE-NYH (New York Harbor Sulfidogenic)... | ecosystem: Environmental > Aquatic > Marine...
CACATAGTCTTTGATTCTCACGGCCACAGGATCCTTGAGGGGCGCACGGCCCTGGATTTGGATCTCGTTGCCGGGCACGAGGCCCATTTCGCGGATCCTCCTGCCCATTTCGCCCCTGGCGGTAACCTTCTGGATCAGGCCTTTCTGGTTGTCGGCCATTTCACGCATGCGGACAATCTTTTTCATGGCTGCGCTGTTCCCTTGAAACTCGTTTGATGCCTGCCTCCTCCCGCCTGGCTCAGAAGTTGCTTTTCCGGGGGACGCGTTTGCTCCAATCACCCGAAATATTCTTTCAGGAGGTCTCGAACCGCTGCCGAACGCGACGGATTCATGACAGGCGGCCCCGCCACAGTCCCGCAGGCACATCAAGCGATGAGAAGCTCCGGCGGGGGCGGACGTCAAGCCCTGAGCTTGGTCAAACGCTTCAACCCTTTGATCTGCCGGAAATTGGCTCCCTGGCTGAGACAGGTCAGCGCGAGGGCCGGGTCCATGACCTTGCTGCCGCACAGGGCGTCAACCCCGTATTCGAACAGGATCGGGGACATCGGCACGGTGTCGCCGAGCAGCAGGGTGAAGGCCTTGGTGCTCAACTGCAGCAGGCCTTCCAGGGTATGGTTGGTGAGCGCGGTTCCTGTGATCGCCACCACGTCGGCCATGGGCAGGACCTGTTCTGCAGCGGCCTCTTTCAGGTCGCCTTCCTGCGGGTTTTTTTCGATGACCCAGAGGTTTCGAACCCGTTCACGGAGACGGGGTATGAATGGAAAGTGCCCGATGATGGCCACTCGGCGGTTTTCCCCTTTCTGGAGGATCAACTCGGCCGCGTTTTGTTCGATGCAGTCCGTCTCGTCGATTTCCAGCAGAGAATTGATGGTTGCCATTCCGATGGCGGCCTCGAGGATGCTTTCCGAATAGGCCAGATGCGCCAACTCTTTGGCCGAACAGTGCAGCAGTTCACCCGGATTCCGGACCAAAGGCGGCTTCTGCTTGAGGGCGTCTTTCGGAAGGGTTGCGGCCAAACCGCATGACCGGGTCAAAACCCCGGTGTGGAAAACGCCTTGCCGAATATCCCTTACGGGCGCATCCCAGTCGAGGGAGCCCAGCAAATCTTCCAGAATGTTCACGACCTACAATAACCCCCGTCCAATTTCGTTTGAGGGAGACTGTAGCTACGCCGTCCGGCCTTGTCAAGGGTTATACCGGCCTCCCATAGCGGTGGGACTGAGCACCCGAAGGGTGTGAAGAAACCGGGACCCGCCGCGAAGCGGTGGGACTGAGCACCCGAAGGGTGTGAAGAAATATCCGCATTTCCGGATAGGAAACCAGACGGGGCATGGATCGTGTGTGGACTAGACCCGGGGAAGCGCCCGCTCGAGGTGGCAAAGGAAGATTCGAGGCTCAAGGACCGATCAGCCGCACCAGATTTTCGGAACCGATCAGGTCCCTTTCTTCATGGGTCAGGGGAAGAGCATCGAACCATGCCCGGATATCGGCCGGCCTGCGCCAGGGTGCATCGGTTCCGAAAAGGATTCGATCGGCCCCTTTCCTGCGGATGACAGACATCACCTGACCCTCCGGCAACAAAGGTGCGATGAACGAAAGATCGAAATAGACCTGCTCCAAAGAAAAAAGGGGGTCAAGGTGCTCCCACCCGTAGAGTGAACCCAGATGGGCGGCGATCAGGGTCAGACCGGGATATCTTTGGATCAGAGCCGCAATCTGAGATGGGCCGCAATCATAAGGATGAGCGGCATCGACAAACGCTTGCAGATGGGGTTTTTGCTGCAGCAGCCCGGCCAGGTGCATGGTATCGAGCATGATTGGAAGGCCGCTTCTCTCGAGCAGCGACCAGAGGGCGGCGGCTTCGGACGAGAGGATGTCGAGCTTTTGGAGAAAGGGGTGGATCTTGACACCTTTGAGGCCCAGGTCGAGGATCTCCTGGAGATCGTCTTCAATCTGCCGGGATTGTGCCAGGAGGGTGCCGAACGGGATGATGCGTTTCTCCTTTTCGGCCTGATTGGCGGTCCAGCGGTTGAGTTCCGAGATCCTTGCAGGATTGGCCGATACCGGCAAAAGGACGAAACCGTCGATCCCCGCCGCCTCTTCCTCCTGCAGCAGGGAAGCGAGGGATCCTTCTTGACAGAGCCGCCACTTGTTTGGATCGGAATCGGGGAGCTCCTGATCCAGAAGGGCTGTCCTCTCACGAATCAGACGGATGTCGCGTTCCTCGTAGGCGTGTGTGTGGGCGTCGAGGAGCATGAGCAGCTGAATCCTCGCCTCATGCCGCCTTGTTTTGCAGGTGCTGAAGCACCTCGGCGGCGATCTCCGGGTCTGCTACGAGGAGGTGGGATCCGATCAACTCTTCTTTCGGGCCCCCGTCAAAGACGAAGGAACTGCCGTCCATGTGAAAGATCTTCTTCCCGGCGGCTTCGACGATGACCCGGGCAGCTGCCAGATTGGCATAGGTTTCATGCGCGATCAGCGCCGCATCCGCCCGCCCGTTGGCCACATAACACATATGGGCGACCGTACAGCCCAGATTGCGGATTTTTCCGGGAAAGCTCGAAACATAGTGCTGATGGAAGCGGGAATAGGTGAAAAGGACACTCTCGTCGTTGAGTTCAGAGGGTTTCGTTTTCGAGAGGGCCCGATTTCCCAGGTAGGCCTCCTGCCCGGCGACGGCATGGAAGAGGTCCCCGGTCGCAGGAAGGAAACAAACGCCGAGCACGGGCCAGAAATTCTCCAAGAGTGCGATGGATACGGCCCAGATCGGGATGCCGGCCTGAAAATTGGAAATCCCGTCAAGCGCGTCGTAGACCCAGACATATCGTTTTTCATCGTGGGTATAGGCTTCTTCCGGTGCGCCTCCCTTGAAGATGCGATGTTGCGGAAACTGTTTGATAATGGTGGAGCGAAGAAGGCTTTCGAGATGCAGTTCGGCTTTGGTGACGAGGCTTTCATCGAACTTGATCTGCGGGGCGCCTTCCCCGTAAAAAGGCAAGGCTTCGTTCCCCGCCTTGCGGGCGATGTCCATGGCGAAGTCGGCCAGTTCAACGATCGAGGGTCCCTGGGCTTTTGCGGTCATATGGCTTCCTTTCCTGACTGCATGAAGAGGGCGGCAGCTGAAGTTCCTTCCAAGGGGGAGTGATGGCATGATCCCCGGCGATCGGCCCGAAAACCTCCAGGGGAGAAGATCTGCGTGCCAGCCGCCTTTTCTTTGCCCGCCCATCGATGCCGGGGCGAATCGGAGCGGATCCGGAGGTCTGTAATGCACATGCGAAGAGGCAAACGGCGCAAACCACCGGCCTTCGATTCACAATTCGTTCGCAGCGTGCTTTTGGCACAGGCCCGGATCTCTCTCAAACTTTAGCAAATCGGAGAAGCAAGGCAAGGAAAATTACGGAAAACGCCAGGCCGCAAAACGGTTGGACAAGGCCGCTCCCGGGGCCGATCGCAATCTTTCCATCCGAAAATGTTCTAAGGGATGCTATCCACTCCAGCGAAGCACGGTTCATGGAGCGGAATCAGGATATCCGCCCTTTCTTTCACTCGCACCATCCAGTCATAGGCCGCGTAGGCGTTCATAAGCGTCCCCGGGGGAATGACGTCCATCTCCATCGCGCGGATCTCCTTCGGCGGTTCGAAATTTTCCATAATGACGCAAAACCCCGTGATGGCGGCCTGACCCGCGGCAGTCGTGACCATAACGGTCAGGCCGCCGGCCGTATGCGCCGGTGTATGGATCACCTCGATCCCCGGGACGATCTCGCGGTCTTGGGAGACAGGTTCGATCTGATCGTTCTCTTCGATCTCGGCGATATAGTCCTCGAGATAGCGAAAGTCCAGCGGATGAGGGTTGTGAATGGTCTCCAATTCCTTCGCATGGACGAAAAAGCGCGCGTTGACGCACTTGTAGTCATTTTCGCAATGGTCATTGTGAAGATGCGTGTGGATGACGATATCGATCTCTTCAGGCTTGAGACCCCAGCGACCCAGCCCCTCTTCGAAGGTATAGATCTTTCCGCCGATCGCCGCCTCGCGGTCAGCTGATTGAATAGGATTCATCTCGCCGGTGTCCACGAGGATCTTCTGCTCTCCCCCTTCCAGATACCAGCAGTAGATGGGGATGGTGTACCGTTCCCCTGCTCCGTACTGGTAGGTCATCATGCTCTTGTCGAAGATCTTGGTCCCCATGACGATCGGGTGAATCCGAAAATGCGTCATGTCTTCCCCTTCCCTCCAAAGAGACCGGGCCTGCAACGCCGATGCGCCGCAGGCGGTCGGTGTGGTGAAGAAACCGGCACGATCCGCGGCAGCACCTTCCCAGTGCGGGCAAGGGCTGCAGCAGGATCGATTCCGGGGGGATACTAATAGCGGCCCAACAGGCGGCGGCCGATGATGATCTTTTCCACCTCTTTGGTTCCTTCGTAGATTTCAAGCACTTTGGCCGCACGGTAAAAGCGCTCGACGTCGTGGTCATCCATGTAACCGTAGCCGCCGTGAAGCTGCAGGGCCTCGTCCACGACCTCGACCGCGGTCCGCCCGGCATTCCACTTGGCCATGGCGATCAGCTTGGTATCGATGATGCCGCTGTCGAGGAGCGATGCCGCGCGATGCGCCAGGGTGCGTGCAAGCTCCACCTTGGTGGCCATTTCTGCGATCTTGAACTGCGTCACCTGAAAGGCCGCCAGCTTCTGACCGAACTGCTCACGCGTTTTGACATGTTTGATGGCCATGTCTAAGGCGCCCTGGGAGAGGCCTACCCCGTGGGCGGAGACGTAGCTGCGCGAGCGGTCGAAAAAATTCATGAGCTGAAAGAACCCGGCGCCCCGGGTGCCGATCAGGTTTGTTTTCGGGACGCGCACATCCGAAAAGAAGATGTTGGCCGTGTCCGATGCCCGCAGGCCCATCTTGCCGGTGATCTTCTGCGCGTCATAGCCCTTGCGGTTGGTCTCGACAAGGATGATGCTGTGCCGCTTGGACTTGGAGGGTGCCTCCGGGTCCGTGAGGCAAAAGACCACCAGGAAATCCCCGACTGTACCGCCGCCGATCATGACCTTGTTGCCGTTGATGACCCATTCGTCGCCGTCCAGCACGGCCTGGGTCGTGCCGGCGGCAGCATCGCTGCCCGCCCCGGGTTCCGTGATGGCGAACCCCATGATGGCCTCGTTCTGGACCAGCTGCGGGAGGTAGGTCTTCTTCTGCTCCTCTGTGCCGAAGAGGATCAGCTCTTCGGAGCCGAAGGTCAGGCTGCAGAACATCTGGCCGATCCCGGGGTCCACGCGCCAGAATTCCTCGAGGATAATAGCGTGTTCGAGGAACCCGAGCCCGGCGCCGCCGTACTCTTCGGGGATGAAGACCCCGACGAACCCGAGGTCGGCCCCTTTCTTGAGCAGGGATCGCGGTACGCTTTCGTTGAGATCACACTCCCGGGCGATGTCTCTGAATTCACCTTCCGCGAACTCGCGCGCCGCCTTCTGGATGTCTTTCTGTTCTTTGTTCAGTTGAAAATCCATTCTCTATGTCCTCTCGGTTCACGCTTTAATTTTTTCCTTCAGAGCCTCGGCGATCTTGAAAAGATCCTCGACGACCCCATAGTCGGCCACCCGAAAAATGGGCGCCTTCTTGTCCTTGTTGATGGCGATGACGGTTCCGGCGCCGGCGATCCCGGCGACGTGCTGGAAGGCGCCGCTGATCCCCAGGGCCAGGTAGACCTTGGGCTTGACGGACTTGCCGGAGGTTCCGACCTGGTGGTACCTCGGCAGCCAATTTTTGTCGACGACCGGCCGGGAGCAGGAAAGGGTCGCCCCAAGCTTCTCGGCAAGTTCCTGGATGACGGAGATGTTCTCTTCCTCCCCGACACCGCGGCCGATCGAAACCAGAAACGGTGCCTGGGCGATGTCCACCGCGCCGGCGCTGGTGTCCTCGTATTCAATGAAGGTCCTCCGCGGCTCGCCGACCCCGCCCGGAAGCGGCTGTTGAACCACCTCGGCCTGAACCGGTGCGGACTCCTCGGGTTGAAAGGCGCTCGGGCGCACCGTGATCAGATAGCTATCGGCATCGCGGCAGACGACCCTGGCAAAGAGTTTTCCGCTGTAAATCTGCCGGGTGAGTTTGGGCTTGGACCCCTCGAGCTGGATGTCCACGCAGTCGGTTGCGATCGGCAGTCCGGTCCGGATCGAGAGGGCCGGTACATACTCGAGCCCGCTCGGCGTGTGGCCCATGAGGATCAGCAGTGGTTTTCCTTGGCCGATGGCGTGTGCCAGGACATCGCGGTAAAGGTCCGGGTCGAAGACCTTGAGGCGCGCATCCTGGAAAAAGAGGATCTTGTCGGCGCGTTCGGCAAGCGGCGGGAGCAGCGCGCCCGCCTCGTCCGCCAGCAGCACCGCGGTCAGGCTGTGTCCGCCCGCCTCGCACAATGCGCGGGCCTTGGTGAGCATCTCGAACGTGATATCCCTCAATTCTCCCTGGCGGTGTTCCGCCACCACATAGATGTCGCTCATTTAAACGTTCACCCCCTTTTCCCTGATGATGCGCAGCAGCGTCTCCGCGATGGCTCCGGGATCGCCCTCGATGATTTCGGCCCCTTCGGCTTCGGGCGGCAGATAAAGCTCTTCGACCTGGGTTTGCGGCAGGAGATCCGCGTCGGAAAGCCCGAGTTCACCCAGTTCGATGACCTTCAGCTCTTTCTTACCGGCCTTGCGAATGCCCATGATCGAGACGTAGCGGGGTTCGTTGATGCCCGTCTGGATCGTAAGAAGGGCCGGGAACCGGATCTGACAGACTGCGTCCATGCCGCCTTCGAGTTCGAGGTGCAGACGCGCGGTCCCGTTTTCCTTCTCGATGCGGGTCACCACGGCGGCATGGGAGAGCCCCAGCCTTTCAGCCAGCATCACGCCCACCACCCCGGCGTTGTCGTCATCGGCCTGTACCCCGGTCAGCACGAGGTCATGGGGAATGGTTTTCACCACGGAGGCCAGGATGCCGGACAGCACGAAGCCGTCCAGCAACCGGCTGCCCGGATCGACCCGAACAGCGCGGTCGGCGCCCATCGCGAGCGCGCGCCGGAGGATCTCCTCGTCCTCTTCGTCCCCGACCGTCACGACCGTAACCGACCCGTCGAATGTCTCCTTCAGTTGCACCGCCTCTTCGATGGCATAATTGTCCCAGTCATTCAGGATATATGCCAGGTCGTCCTTGCGTATGTCCTTTTTCCCAGCGTCGATGACCAGATCCACCTCCTGGGTGAGGGGGACCCTTTTGATGCAGACAACGATATCCATCTGCCAGACCTCCTAAAGGGTTGATAAGGTTAATTCCATGAGATCGATGACCTTCATCTCATTTTCAAGTCCTGCGGTCTTGATGGCGTCTTCGAAATGGATCAGGCAGAAGGGGCAGGCGGTGACCAGGCAGTCGGCGCCTGCGCTTCGGGCCATCTCGATCCGCTTGGCGGCCATCCGGACCTCTTCCTGTTCGATCTCGTGCCAGAGGATGATGTCCCCTCCCCCGCAGCAGAAACTGCGGTCCCTCGAGCGCTCCATCTCCACCAGCCGCATGCCCGGCAGGGACCGCAGGAGGTTCCGCGGGGGGTCATACAGACCGTTGTGGCGCCCCAGGTAGCAGGGGTCGTGATAGGTGTAGACGTGGGGTTCGACCGGTTTGACGGGCTGCAGACGTCCGGTGCGAACGAGAGACTCGACATAGGCGGAATAGTGTATCACCGGGAAAGACACTGGATAGTCCTTCAGGATGGTGTTGAAGGCATGCGGGTCGGTGGTGACCATGGTCCGGAACGTCACGCCCTGGAAGGTCTCGACGTTTTCCTCCAGCAGCATCTGAAAAAGGCCTTCTTCGCCCATTCGGCGCACCTGGTGGCCCGAATCCTTCTCACGGCGCCCGAGCACCCCGAAGGACACCCCCGCCCGATGAAGCCCGCTGGCGATCGCCCGGGTGATCTCCTGAACCCGCGGGTCGTATGAGCCGTAGCTGTCCACGAAATACAGGACATCCACCTCATCGCCGTCCTTCAGGATCTTCACCGGGATGTCCGCCAGCTCCTGGGTCCACTCCGCCCGTTTGGCGGCCGGCTTCCCGAAGGGATTGCCGGTCTTTTCAAACTGCATCAGGATCTGATTGAAGGTCTTGGGGGCCTGTCCGGTTTCGACCATATAGCGGCGCATGTCGATCATCTTGTCGATATATTCGATGAAGACCGGGCATTCTTCTTCGCAAGCCCCACAGGTTGTGCAGGACCAGACCTCGTCGGGTTCGATGATCGCTCCGATGATGGCCCCGGATTCATTGTCATCTTTGCCAGCGTCGTTCGCCGACGGACTACCCGGGCCGAAAACCGGATAGCGGCTGTAGGCGTAGTCCCGCAGTTTGATGGTGATCATCTTGGGGGAGAGCGGCCTTCCGACGGCGTAGGCCGGGCAGTTGTCGGAGCAGCGGCCGCATTCGCTGCACGTGTAGAAATCGAGGACGTGCTTCCAGGTGAAATCCTCGAGTTTTCCGGCCCCTGAGCTTTCGAGTTCGTCGATGTCTTCCACATCCCAGCGGAGGGGTTTGATCGCGCCCTTCTTGAGCTTGCGGAAAAAGACATTCGGAAGGGCCGTGATGATGTGAAAGTGCTTCGAGAGAGGCAGCAGGTTCAGGAAGCAGAAAAGCGCCAGGATGTGCAGCCAATAGCTGGACTGCAGGATGGCCTTGAGCGCCGAGGGGTTTCCTTGCGGCAGAAACACGGCGGCGATTTGTGCAGCGGGCAGCCAGCCGCGTGCATCGGATTCGATGTGCAGCAGACTCCCTTCGTAGAGCATATCCGTGACCATCAGGAAAGAGATGAGCCCGAGGACGAGGTAGGCCTCGAACTGATGGCTGCCGGCATAGCGGGCCGGCCGTGCGATGGCGCGCCGCAGGATGGAAAAGATGCAGGCGGCCAGAACCAGGAGTTCGAACAGGTCTTTCAAGAAGCCGTAAAAGCCGCCGAAAGGTCCTTTCATCAAGGGATCCAAAAAGGGGATCCCCAGGGCCTGCATCACCAGTTCCAGGGATCGAAGCCCCAGGACCACGAATCCCCAGAAGATCACGATGTGCAGGATCCCCGCCCAGAGGTAACGAGGCTGCCGCTTCTGAAGGATCCCAAACGTCAAAAGGCCCTTGAGGCGCTCCCCGATGTTCGAGAAACGTGGATCGGCCTGGGCGCTTTTCAGCAGGACGAGGCGTTTGTAGATCGTATAGCCGAAAAGACCGACGGCGAGAACGACGATGATCCAGCCGAAAACGACGCCCGGTATCCCCAAGTAATGGGATGCGGCGGGATGAAGGATGGTCGACATGAGAGACTCCTAAGGGGTTCAGTTAACGGGTTGACAGACAATCCAGGATGGGAGGCCTGGAGACTACGCAACCGAATTTGGTTCATGAAACGCCTTGCGTTTACGGCCTGCACGATCGGATCTATGGATCGCATCGAAAAAGCCGGCGCATTTTCGCCTTTACATGGTGGTTATGCAAAAATATTACGGACGTTAACTTGTATCTATCCGGAAATGATTTCCCGGTAGAACCCGGTTTCCAATCCGGAAATGAGGATATTTCTTCACACCCTTCGGGTGCTCAGTCCCACCCCTGCGGGGCGGGTCCCGGTTTGGCCAATATCAAGGAAATCAATCGATTACGCGGAGGCGACCTGCAGGTCGCCGCACAAGCAAACGTGCAGATCGAGGCCGAGATTGGCCAAAAAGACCATTTCCGGATGACCTAACTTATCTTTGCCGCATGCCAGCCATTCTCCGCAAAAAAGCTTGAAGATTTCAGATCGAGTGTTCAAGAGATTCTTACCTGAAAAGTGCAGGTGTGCCCGTGTTCCTGTAACAGAAGCCTAACGGGTGAAAATGCCCTTGGTAAAGATTTCGACGAACATATCGGCAAGCTCGCCCAACCCGATCGATCCATCGGTATGGTACCATTTGACGGTGTAGTGAACCATGCCGAAGAAAGCGAACGTCGCTACCGTATGATTGATGGGCTTCATTTTTCTTTGTTCAGTCAGTTCGCGCAAGATGCCGTAGAAGAGCTGAACGTAGTGCCTTTCCTTTTGAATCTGGATGGCGCGATGTTCCGGGCTGAGCGAATTGATTTCGTTCAGCAACAGGATCTCCCGATCCTGGTCTCCAGCGAAATACTGGGTGTAGAACCCCAAGACCTGCTTCAGTTTTTCTTCAGCGGGCAGATCCGAGAAACAGATTTTTTCGACGGTTGCGAGGGATTCGTCGACGGCACTGTTGATGAGGCGAAAAAGCATGTCTTCTTTGCTCTTATAGTAATAGTAGAGGGAGGATTGAGTCATGCCGAGCTCGCGGGCGATTTCGCGTATGGAGGTGGAGTGATAGCCCTTGCGAGCAAAAAGACGGGCGATAACCCGATCGAACTCCTTAATTTTTTGAATATTTTTGGGGCGAGACATGGATGCTCCTGTTAATTTTAACGAGTGTTCGTTAAATTATTGGCGTGTAATGGTGCACCTGTCAAGAATTTTTTTCGGCAGAGGAAAGAAAACTTAATTTATTCAGAAATGAAAAGGACTTATGGGAGAAGCACCATGGTCGTGAAGTTCTGCCCCGGGAGGCTCAGATCCTTTCTTCGAGTTCTTTCTGTTTTCCGAAAAGCCCGGAGGGTTTGATGACCAGGACCAGCAGAATCGCCGCCAAGCTCACAATCATGGTCCAGTGGGAACCCACATAAGTGTCGGTGAAGCGCTGGGCGAAGCCTATCAGGAAACTGGCCAGGACCAGACCCCCGTTGCTGCCGAGTCCTCCGATGATGCAGACGGCTAACGCATTGACCAGGACGTCGTAGCCTTCGCCTACCGAGATGCTGCCGAGCGGGATGATGACGAGGGCGGCGAGAGCCGCAAGGCCGGCTCCGAGCGCCACGCTGAGGGTGGCGACCTTGTCGGAGTCGATTCCAAAAGTGAGCGCCGTACGCTCATCCTGGGCGATCCCTCTGAAAGCGAGACCGGTAGCCGTGTGATGGGTGAAAAAATAAAGGAGGACGACCAGCACAATGCTCAAGATGACGATAAAGATCCGCTGAGCGTCGACATAGGTCCCGGCGATGAAAAAACTCCGGTCGGAAAGAACAGGGAGATTATACTCGAAACCGACGAAACCCAGATAGCGGAACACTTCTAGGAGCGCCAGGCCGATGCCGAACGTGGCGATGACTTCCGAAAGGGCCTGTCCCCGCACGCGCATCAGGATGAAACGGTACATCAGAGCGCCTATAAAAAGGTTCAGAACCACGGCCAATCCGGCTGCAATGAGATAGGGCAGGCCGATGAAGTGGATCAGCATCCAGGCGACGAAGGCCGCCAGGATGTACAGGGCCCCGTATGCAAAGTTGGCGACCCCGCTGATACCGAAGGTCAGATTGAACCCGATGGCCATCAAGGCCAGGACAACGCTGTTGATCACCGCATAGAAGACCGTTCCGACAAACATGATGACGCCTTTCTCCGGCAGTTCGCCCGAATCAGCAATAGAATGTTCGACACGACCCGGCGCTTGCTCTGCCGCCTGTGAGCCGCGCTCCTGCAACAACGTTCGAATATATCCGCCTCGAACCGGGCAGAGTGTTTCAGCTCCCGCTATCGTCCGCCGGCTGGTTCGAGGAGCGATCCGCCGCCGGCCCTGCAAACCAAGATAGGATACCCCGGTTTTCTTTGCAGGGCCACCGGCGGAAGGAAGAGGCCGGATGGTCTCCAGGTCGAAAACGGGTCCCTCCCGGAAAATCGATCAGGGACATAACCGGACCGGAGCCGGGACACCGGCTGTTGAAAACACGCTATTTGAGGGACTTGAGGCCTTCCGGCAGCTGTATCCGGCCTTCGGAAATGGCCTCGGGCAGAACGATGACCCGTTTCCCGTCCTCGGTCCACTGGAAGACGGCCGCTATAGCGGCCTCTGATGGATCGTAATCGTAGACGGCCTGATGTCCTTCGTCAAACCGGATCCGACCCATCACACCCTGCCGGTCGGTCTTGGCGATTTCCGCGGCCAGGGTATCGGGATCGAGCGTGCCGGCGCGCTCGATCGCCTCGGCCAGGATATAAACCGATTCATAGGAGGGTGCGGGTCCATGGCCGGCCTCCATCGCTTTTCCCCACCGTTTTTCATAGGCATCGTAATAAGCCTGAGAGGCCGGGACTTTGGGGGATGCGATTGCGCTGCCCAATTCAAAGTTGCAGTTGACGGCCCCCCCAATTTTGGCGTCGAACGTCTTCCAGGCGCCGGGGCCGGCAAGCGGTGAGATGAAACCGGCCATCAGGGCGGGCACACGCATGGTGTGCCACTGCTTGACAAGGATTCCGCTCTGCGGCATATCGAAGATAGGCAGGATGACCTGGGCGCCCTGCGCCCGAATCTTCATCAGGGCCGACGAGAAATCGGACGTACCGGTCGGATAGCTCTCGGAGCCCAGGACTTCCCAGCCCGCCTTCTTGAAATACAGCTCCGTCATCAATTCGGCTGTCTTGCGGGCCCAGGCGACATCCTGATTCATGATATAGACCTTGTTGAAGCCGAATTGCTCGTTGATGAAAGCCATCGTCCCGATCAGGTACTTGACCAGATATTTGGCGTTCAGGCACGTTCTGAAGACATAGCGGTATTTTTCCGGCTCTTGTTTGATCTTCTCTTCGGATGCAGGGGACATGGCAATGGTGCCGATGAGCGGTACCTTGTACTTCGCGAGGATATCCATCCCCGCCATGAGGGCCTCCGAACGGAAGGGACCGACGACCAGGGCTGTCGGTTTCTGGTCGAGGATCATTTTTTCGAGGCCTAAAAGGGCTTCGGGCACGGGTACTCCGGGGGCGGCGTCTCGGATGTCGATCGATTCCACTTTGAGCAGCCTTTTTTCACCGCCGACCTGTACACCGCCTTTCGCGTTGATTTCCTCAGTGGCCATGATGACGGCCTGAAGGGCCTCCTTGCCCTCGACAAAGCCGGTTGAGGTGGGAACGCCGATGACAATGGGCGCCTGTGCCGGGGCCTCCGCAACCAGAAAGAGCGCCAGGACCAGAGACATCCACATCGGGCCGAAGATAAACCTTGTTCCTTTCATCCGTGTCCTCCTTTTCGAGTGATGAGCCGCGCTGAGGCTGACGCCTTCAGATGAACATGGTCAATGAGTTTCCGGGTCGGGTAGTGACTGGGTTGCCTGGGAATCCTTTTTGTCTTACCGGATGCGGCCTCCTTTCCTAAAAGAATGTTATCCAGTGGGAATAATGGACTGTTTACATCATTATTCATCATCCGGAAAGGCTCTTTTTTGCCGGTCGTGGCATCCACGCGCGCGAACAAGATTCTCATTTCCGGATTGAAAATTAGGCCGCGGTGAATGAACATTTTCGAAAGTCACTATATAATGCAAAGTGGTCTCGAGATCAACGGTTTCGTTTTCGTCTTTCAAGGTTCTTTTCGCCACCAGGCCTCCGGCTGATCGGTTTAACGTTTAGGGGGCGGGTCCCCGTGTTTTCACACCCTCAGCCCGCCCGGCGTCATCTCCGCGGGGGCATGGAATGGTAACCACTTTCTGTAGGGAGCGGCCATCGTGGAAACTTCCGGCATCATTACCCTGACGACCGATTTCGGGTGCGAAGATGTCTACGTAGCGGTCATGAAAGGGGTCATCCTCGGAATTCACCCGGGGGCGAAGCTTGTGGACATTACCCATGGAATCCGCCCGGGTGACATCCGTCAGGGAGCGCGGATCCTGGAGGAGGCAGCTCGGTTTTTCCCCCCGGGCACGATTCACCTCGCCGTGGTGGATCCCGGCGTGGGGGGAGCGCGCAGACCGCTGCTGGTATGCGCCGGCTCCAGCTTTCTCGTGGGGCCCGATAACGGGCTCTTCTGGCCTCTGATCAAGGCGGTTCGGGAGGCGACCGTCATTCACCTGACGTCGCACGCGTACTTTCTCCCCGAAATCAGCAGGACCTTTCACGGGAGGGACATCTTCGCCCCCGTGGCAGGGCATCTGGCTTGTGGGGTCGATCCTCTCGAGTTGGGTACCCTCGTCCAGGACCCGGTTCGGCTCGCGTTGCCGACCGTCAAACGTTCGGAAGATGCCCTAGAGGGAGAGGTCATCCGGGTGGACCGTTTCGGGAATCTCATCACCAACATCCATCATCAGGATATCCGTTCGCTGGGTTGTTTGCCCGAGGCGAAGATCACCGTCGGCGACCATACCATCGAGGGGATCAGGGAAACCTACTCCAGTGTTCCGCGCGGTGGGATGCTCGCTCTTCTGGGCGGTTCAGGTTTTCTGGAGATCGCTGTGAATCAGGGCCGGGCCTCCGCGCTCGGGGGTGGAAATGGGACTTCGGAGGGGGTTCCTGTCCGGGTGAGCCGTCCACACGCGGGTCCTGGGGACGGGATCAGCGGCTGAAAGAGCGGCTTGGGAAAAAAAAGCCTTATTGGGGTGCCGGCTGATTTTTCAGCGATTCCAGGTAGGCGTCCCATTCTATGGGCAGGAAATATCTCTTCTTGTTGTTGCAGTCTTTACAGGCGGCGACGATGTTCCCCTTGCTGCTCTTGCCGCCGCGGCTCAAGGGAACGATATGATCCATGGTGAGGGCCTCCCGACCTACCTGCCGATGACAGTAATGACACACGCCCTTCTGGATCCGATTCTGCCACCACTGGGTTTTCCGGAGGCGCCTGGCCTTCTCTTTTTCCCGCCGGATGTCTTCCGCGGACACGGTTTCATAAAAAGCCTCGATCGTTCGTCCCTCCATCGATAAAGTCCCGGCAACGCCTCTTTCTGCGATGATCGAAGCAGGTTTTCGGCTGCGCTCGGCCGGATAAGGATTGTCCAGGGGGTATCGTCTGAGAATCCATTTTTCTTCGAGTGATCAATATAGATAACTGTTGGTAATTTGTCAATTTTTTTAAATTTTTAAATGGGCTCGCAGCCATGGGGGATGCTGGTCCGCGCGAGATCCTCGGTGACGAGGCTCGGCAGGCAGAGGGGTGGAGGGTCTGGTCGAAGCGCGCAGAGAATCCTGATCGTCATTTCCGGTTGACGGCAAAAAAGCGACTGTGATAGAAATATAAAGATGGGTTTTGACCTCCCCTTTTACATGCATCAGGCTATCGAGGAGGCAAAAACCGGTTTCGACGAAGGCGAGGTGCCCATAGGGGCCTTGCTGGTGAGCAGAGAGGGCGCTGTCCTTGCCCGTGCTCACAATCGGACGGTCGGCCTCAGCGATCCGACGGCCCATGCCGAGATCCTGGCTATCCGTGAGGCCTGCCTGGTTTGCCGCAATTACCGTTTGACAGGTGCCCTTCTTGTCGTGACCGTGGAGCCGTGCCCTATGTGCATGGGAGCTGTCATCCATGCCAGGGTGGCCAGCCTCGTTTACGGCGTCGCCGATCCCAAATGGGGGGCGGTCGATTCGCTTTACGAAATGGCCTCTGATTCCAGGCTGAACCATCGTGTGGATGTGCAAGGGGGCCTGATGGAAACGGAGTGCCGGGCGTTGATGCAGGCCTTTTTCAGGCTGCGGAGGGGTAAGGTCGCCTGAGCCGGTGCGGAGAGGTACCGAAGTGGTCGTAACGGGGTCGACTCGAAATCGACTTGTCCCGTTAATAGCGGGGCACGTGGGTTCGAATCCCACCCTCTCCGCCATTTTTCGCCGGGCAAAGGGTATCATCTGCACTATTCGAGGCTGTTGGCACGCTTCGATCCCGTTCCAGGGTCCCAATCCGGAGAGATGTCCGAGCTGGCCGAAGGAGCGCGACTGGAAATCGCGTGTGCTACCATAAAGTGGCACCGAGGGTTCGAATCCCTCTCTCTCCGCCATTTTTTTGCCGCCCTCTTCCATGGGGGCGCGATCCCTGCCGTTCCCCGCGATCATCTCCGCGCCTTGTTCGAGAGGTCTTGTCTCGACCCGCTCGTGTGCTGCCGGGACGGCGGCGCAGGTTGCCGTATGCCGTTGCGAAGAACGGGCGGCGCTGCTCTTTTGTGTGAATGAACCGGATCGCCTATGTCCTATGAAGTTCTAGCCCGAAAGTGGCGGCCGCAGATTTTTCAGGAGGTCGTGGGTCAGGAGCATGTGACTCAGACCCTGATGAACGCGATCGTAACAGGGCGGCTGGCGCAGGCCTATCTGTTCAGCGGTGCTCGGGGAGTGGGCAAGACCTCGGTGGCACGGATATTCGCCAAGGCGCTCAACTGCCGCGAAGGCGAGCCGGGGGTCCCCTGCAACCGGTGCCGCTCCTGCCTGGAGATCACCGACGGTTCCTCTGTGGACGTGCAGGAAATCGACGGGGCCTCCAACCGTGGCATCGACGAGATCAGGGAATTGAGGGAGAACATCCGCTACATGCCTTCCTCCAGCCCTTACCGCGTCTATATCATCGATGAAGTGCACATGCTCACGCTGCCGGCATTCAACGCTCTCCTCAAAACCCTGGAAGAGCCCCCGCCGCACGTCAAATTCATCTTCGCCACCACTGAACCACACAAGGTTCCGGTGACGATCTTATCGCGGTGCCAGCGCTTCGATTTCAAGCGCATTCCTCTGCCGAAGATCGTGGACCACCTGGCGAATGTGAGCCGGGAGGAAGGGATCTCCATCAGCCCGGAAGCCTTGGCTGTCATTGCGAGGGCAGCCGGCGGCAGCATGCGGGATGGGCAAAGCCTGCTGGATCAGGTCGTCGCGTTTACCGGGCAAGCTGTCGAAGACGCGCGGGTCGTCGATATCCTAGGCGTGGTCGATCGGAGCCTGGTCTTCGAGACGGGCCGGGCCCTGATCGAAGGGGATCCAGGAGCGTGCCTCCGAATCGTCGATGCGGCCTACAACAGCGGCTATGATATCAAGGAATTCTATCGCACCCTCATGGAGCATTTCCGGAACCTGATGGTGAGCCTTGTTTCCTCGGATGAAGGCCTCCTGGAGATGAGTGCGAGCGAGAGGGAGGAGACCCGCGCCCAGGCGAAAAAGGCCGGACAGGACCGGGTTCAAATGATCCTGAACTTCCTGGTCGTGCGGGAAGAGACCCTGCGCTATGCTTCTTCTCCGAGGCTGGTTCTCGAAACTTTGCTGGTCAAGCTGTGCCAGCTTGGGGAATATCTCTCGTTCGAAGGGATCATCCAGCGCCTGGAGGCTTTGGAAAAGGGACTGCCGGAAGGAGCAGGCACGGCGCACGATGTTTCCGCGCCGGTCAACCAGCCTGTTCGAACGGCCAAGGATTTGAGCGGGGTGGAAAACGCCCTCGTCGGAGAAACCAAGACGGCCGGGATGGAAGCCTGGCCGCAGTTTCTGAGGTTCCTTTCCGGCAGGAACCGGCCGATGGGAAACATCCTGAAGGATTGGACCTGCCGCTCCATCGGCGAGCATGAGGTCGAGCTGGTCAAAAGCAGGCAGCCGTTCACGGCGTCTTATTTCGAGGATGCCGATCACGTAGGGCAGCTGTCCGACCATATGGAGGCGTTTTTCAGGCGCCGCCTGAAAATCCGGATCATCGATTCCCCGGACCGGGTGCTCAAACCGGATTCCCCTCCTCCGCGATCGGAATCTTCGAGCCGGAAGCGATATGCCCATGTCTCCCCGCCGGTCCAGGATATCCTCAACATTTTCGAAGGGCGGATCGAGGGCGATGTCACGACAGCGGCGGATGCGGGGGGCGTGGAGCCGGAAACAGAAGAGGAGGACAAGACATGAAAGGAATTCCCAATATGGGCCAACTCATGAAGCAGGCCCAGCAGTTTCAGGCCAAGATGGCCAAGATGCAGGAAGAACTCGGCGACAAAACGGTCGAGGCCTCGGCCGGTGGCGGAATGGTGACCGTGACGGCCAACGGCCGCCAGGAACTGGTTTCCGTCAGGATCGATCGGGAGGTCGTTGATCCGGACGACATCGAGATGCTGCAGGATCTCGTTCTGGCCGCTGTCAACGACGCCCTGACGCAGGCGAAGAACATGGTCAACGAAGAGATGGGGAAATTGACCAAAGGGCTGAACATGCCCGGCCTTCCGGGTCTGTTCTGACGCGGCCATTCAGGATTGAACGAGATGGGCATCTACCCTGCACCCCTTGAAAGACTGATCGAACATTTCACGCGGCTACCTGGTATCGGCCAGAAATCCGCCACCCGGATGGCCCTCTACATCCTGCGCAGCCCGAGGGCCTTGGCGGAAGAGCTCGCCCGGAGCCTGATGGACGTGAAGGAGAAGATTCGCTTTTGCTCGATATGCTGCAATCTGACCGATCAGGACCCCTGCCTCATCTGCAGCAGCCCGAATCGTCATTCGGAGACGGTTTGCGTCGTGGAGACCCCCGGCGATCAGATGGCGCTCGAAGAATCCGGGATTTACAAGGGCCGCTATCATGTCCTGCATGGCGTGCTTGCCCCCCTCGACGGCGTTGGGCCGGAGCAACTGCGGATCGGAGAACTTCTCAGACGCTTCGAACCGGAGGGCATCCGTGAGGTGATTCTCGCCACCAATCCCACCACGGAAGGTGAAGCTACGGCATCCTACCTCGGAAAAGTCATTGCGCAGAAAAATCCAGGCGTCAGGATCAGCCGCATATCCCTGGGGGTTCCCATGGGAGGGGACCTGAAATATATGGACCGGATGACCCTGCAGCATGCCTTGAAAAGCCGGGTTTCCATCGGATCATGATTTCCCCCCGTTCCATAGAGACCCTCAGGAACATCGTCGGCCCGGAACATCTCAGACTCGATCCATCGGATTTCGAGGCCTACGCGACCGATGGGACCAAGCTTCGTTTTATGCCGGATGCCGTCATCTTTCCAGGAGACACTCAGGAAGTCTCAGCCATTCTGATCCAGGCCGATCAGGAAAGATTCCCGGTCATCCCCCGTGGAGCGGGCACCGGCATGAGCGGGGGAGCCCTGCCGGTTGCCGGAGGGCTGGTCATGTCGCTGGAACGCTTCGACCGGATCCTGCTGGTCGACGAGGACAATCTGATCGCCAAGGTCGAGCCGGGGGTGATCACGGCCCATCTTCAGGCCGAGGTCGAAAAGTGCGGCCTGTTCTATCCACCCGACCCTGCCAGCAGCGATATATCCACCATCGGCGGGAATGTGGCCGAGTGCGCAGGAGGTCTCCGGGCGGTCAAATACGGCGTCACGAGGGACTATATCCTGGGCCTTACCGCGGTTCTCCCTACCGGCGAGATCCTGAAGACCGGAGTCGAAACGATGAAGGGCGTCGTGGGCTATGACCTCACCCGTCTGTTGATCGGCTCGGAAGGCACGCTGGCAGTGGTGACGGAAATCACGGTGCGGCTGATGCCGCGGCCCGAGACGCAGCGGACGATGATCGCTTTCTTCCCGGAGGTGGCCCAGGCGGTCGAGACCGTGGGGCGGATCATTCGGCGCGGGGTCCTTCCTTCCACCCTTGAATTGATGGACAGCCGGAGCATCGCCTGCGTGCGGGACGAAATCGCCCTGGATGTGCCGGCCGGGACAGAGGCATTGCTGTTGATCGAGGTGGACGGAGGCCGGGAAGAGGTGGACCGGGATGCCTTGCGGGTTCGTCAGGTCTGCGAAATGAGCGGCGTTTCAAGGTTTTTGGCGGCGGATGACCGCGCGGGGGCGGAGACGCTCTGGGAAGCGCGCCGCAACCTCTCCCCTTCCCTTTACAAGCTAAGGCCGCACAAGGTGAGCGAAGACATCGTCGTGCCCCGCAGCCGTATGGCCGAACTCGTGAAGTTCCTGGACGCCATGAGCCGGCGCTACGGCTTGCCGATCCCCGCGTTCGGCCACGCCGGGGACGGTAATCTGCACGTCAATATCATGCTGGACAAGACCGATCCCTTGGAGTGTTCGAAGGCGGAGGAGATTGTCAAGGCCCTTTTCCAAAAAGTCATTGCGATGGGCGGAACCCTGTCCGGGGAGCATGGCATCGGGATTACCAAGGCCCCCTATCTCGGGATGGAGATTAGTCCTGCAGGCATTGCGCTGATGCAGCGGATCAAGAAGGCCTTTGATCCGCATGGCATCCTCAATCCCGGCAAGATGATGCCTTGAAAGCGCCCTCTTTTGCAGAGGAAGCGGCAGCGCGAGGGTCAAAAGCTCCTCGTCAAGCGGTTTGGTCGACATTAAAGGATCTTGTCGAGGCTCTTGTAGTCCTTGGTGTTGTAAAATTTCTCGACGTTGACGAGACTGAGGCGTTCCAGGGCTTTTTTAAGCGGAACGCTCGTGATTTCGCCGTGCTTTAAACTCGTCATTCGTCCGAAATCCTCGTTGACGATCATGTCGACCGCAGCGATCCCGAATTTGCGGCCCATCCGGCGGTCGTGCGCCGTCGGCGGCCCCCCCCGCTGAAGATGCCGCAGCGCGACATAGCGCACCTCCATATCGGTCTGCTTCTGAATTTCCTCTGCAATGAAACCGCCGATGCCCCCGAGATACGTATGCCCGAATCCATCCCTCCCACGCTTTTCGTAGATCTCGGCCATGCCCCGCGGCTTGGCGCCTTCCGCTACCAGGACGATGCTGTAGCGCTTGCCGCTCTGGCGTTGCTGTTTGAGGATCTCGATCACCCGTTCCAGGAGGAAGTCATGCTCCGGAATGAGAATCACGGCCGAGCCCGACGCCTCGCCGCCTTCGAGCGCCAGCCAGCCGGCCTTGCGGCCCATGCACTCGACCACGAAGATCCGGCTGTGGGACCCGGCCGTCGTGCGGAGCCGGTCGATGTCGGAGGTGATGGTGTTGAGGGCCGAATCGAAGCCCAGCGTGTATTCGGTCTCGGAGAGGTCGCGGTCGATGGTCTTGGGGATGCCGACGACCTTGAACCCCTGCTTGTACAATTTATACGCCACCCCGAGGTTGTCGAAGCCGCCGATGACGACCAGGGCGTCCAAGCCGAGCTTCTGATAATTCTCCATCAGCACGGCGGATTCGTCCTTCTGGGGATCGAAAGGATTCAGGCGGGTGGTTCCGAGGCGTGTGCCGCCGTAGCGATCCCAGGTTCGCACATTGTCGAGATTGAGAGGCATGATCCACTGCTTGACGCTTTCCGGTTTCTCCGGTTTGATTTCTACCAGGCCTTTCCACCCGTCGATGATACCGACGATGTCGAACATGACACCGCGCCGCGGGACGAGATCCTTATCCAGGGCGGAGTTGACCAGCCAGTGGATGGTGCTGTTGATTCCCGGGCAGTCGCCGCCTGCCGACAAAACGCCCACTTTCATTTTCATTGGAGGCCTCCCGCCAAAAAATGATAAACTGAATATTGAATGGTGGTTTTCAGACAGAAGCATAATGCAAAAACGGCCGGCCTGTCAAGAAATGGCCCCGTGTGCCGCTGAGGCCTCATTGACCGGAATGATTTCATGGGCAAAAGGACGCTGAAGGATTATGGGGTTTTTTGAAGCTGCGCTATTGGGCGTGATCCAGGGGCTGACGGAATTTCTGCCCGTCAGCAGTTCCGGCCACCTGGTCGTTTTTCAGCATCTATTGGGTTTCAGAGAGCCCGAGCTGTTTCTTGACAGCGCGTTGCACGTTGGGACGCTTCTCGCGGTCTGCATCTTTTTCCGTCAGGACCTGAAGGAAATGACCAGGGCCACCCTGCGGCTCAGGATGGACGACCCGCAGACCAGGCTGGTTGCCGCCGTGCTGATCGGCTCGATTCCGACGGCGCTGATCGGCCTGGTCTTCAAAGAGCCCCTCGAGGCCCTTTTCGCGTCTGTGTCAACCGTTGGAATGATGCTGATCATGACCGGCATCGTATTGACCCTGACCGGTTTCGTCTCGAAAGATCATGCCAGATTTTCTTCTGTCCCCTGGTATGCCGCGCTGGCTGTAGGCGTGGCGCAGGGGCTCGCCATTACACCCGGCATCTCGCGTTCCGGGGCGACCATAGCCGCCGGGCTTTTTCTGGGATTGAACCGTGAACTGGCCGGGCGGTATTCGTTCCTGCTGGCCATCCCGGCCATCTTCGGGGCGCTCCTCCTTCAGTTGGGGGCCGAGAACCTGGGAAGCGCAGGTTTGCTGCCTGTTGCGGCCGGTTTCTGCACGGCAGCCCTCGTGGGTCTCTTCGCGCTGAAGGTTTTGATGGCGGTGGTGCGCCAGGGCCGCCTGGCCTATTTTGCACCTTACTGTTTTGCGCTCGGGGCCACGATCCTTATTTTTTGAGAGGGACGGGCTGTAAGCAACGACAGAGCAGCTGGCGGGGTGATGCACAGGAATGATTCGCTTCGATCTCGAGAAAATGATCCTGCGCAACCACGCTTTCATTCAAGGGGGCGGATCGCCGGTTTCGGCATGGGTCTGAGCCATGGCCTGTGCGGCGCTATGAAGGCCGCCTTGCGGCAAACGGCCGGACGGATCATGCCGCAAAAACGTGGTCTTACGATGGGAGAGGGAATGGTTTCAGGCGGATTCAGGGAGAGGGCTGTAATGGACAATCACAAGAGGCCGGGAGCGTTATTCGGTTCGATGGCGCTTTTGAGGGGGGATGCGCTGCTGGCGCTCAAGGGCGTCTGCATGGGTGCCGCCGATGTGGTTCCGGGCGTTTCCGGGGGGACCATGGCCTTCATTCTCGGGATTTACGAAAGATTGATCCATGCGATTCGTTCCTTCGACTCAGAAGCGCTGAAGATGCTGCTCAAGGGGGATTTCAGAGGGGCCGCCGACCATGTCGCCTGGCGCTTTCTTCTGGCCCTGGGGATCGGTATCCTGACTGCCATTTTTTCCCTGGCGCGTCTCCTGAGCTGGCTTCTTCGGGATCATCCGATCTTCATCTGGTCCTTTTTTTTCGGCCTCATCGTGGCGTCCGTCCTGGTCGTCGGCCGCCGGGTCTCGGCATGGCGCCCCCTGTTGTTTGTGGCGTTCATGGGAGGGCTCTTGGGCGCCTACTGGCTGGTGGGCCTCGTGCCGGTCGCTCCGCCCGACACACCCTGGTATCTTTTCATGAGCGGTGCGGTCGCCATCTGTGCCATGATCCTACCGGGGATTTCGGGTTCTTTTGTCCTGGTGCTGTTGGGCAAATACCAGACCGCGCTCGATGCCGTCAACGAGTGTGACGTGGTGGTCCTTGGTCTGCTGGCCCTTGGGGCTTGCGTCGGGCTCGCTGCGTTTTCGCGTCTTCTCGGTTGGCTGCTCGATCGGTACCATGATGCCATGGTAGCGGTTCTGACAGGTCTGATGCTCGGGTCGCTCCGCAAGGTGTGGCCATGGAAGGAGGCCGCCGCGCAGATCAACTCGCTTCCTCCCGAGTGGAATGGAGAGGTTCTGGGGGCCTTGCTGCTGATGATGGTGGGGTTTATGCTCGTTCTGGGGTTGGATCGATTGGCGGTCCGGTCGGCCTAGTCGCGGTCGTCTTCGACCCTCGTCCAGGAGCTGTGGGCACCGATTTCTCCGAGACCGAAAAGCTCGATCATGATCCCCACCCGTGAGTCGGCCTCGGTGTTTTCCAGAAAGAGGCTCGTGGCCCAGCATTGGCTTCGATACCCCAGCCAATAACGGCTGGAGATGTCTTCCTTTTCCTCTATGTTCCTCTCGAGGGACGTCCCCGCCCACAGGCCGTAAAAAAGATTCACGTCCACCAGGAAATTCAGGTCCTGTTGTCCGTCGCGCCGGTATGTGTAGTCGAGCCGGTAATAGTCGCGCAGACCGTTGCGCCTGTCGAGGGCCATATCCAACGAAACGGTCGTCGAAACGATTTCCTTGTCGTAATGATCCCATTGGGCGTTTCCCCGCAGGTCCACCCTGGGGAGGGGGCGCAGGACGAGATCTGCCTCGAGCGGGGTGAACGGCCGTTCATCATATGGATCATCGGGGTGACGGGCCTCGCCGATATCGTACCCCTGCGTCAGGTCGAAGGTGGCCCATTGGCGGTAGGAAACCGCTCCTTTTTCGTCTTCCAGGCGGGCATCCAGAAAATTTTCGAGGCTGACTTCGAACACGTTGGCCGGTCGCTCGCGCATGATGTCTTCGAACCAGGGCACGGCCTGCTTCTCTTCCTTCAAGGAGCGGTATCGATAGGCGAAAGAGGGCCTGATCTTGTGCTTCAGCTTTCTGGCCCCCATCCAGTCGATCGGATAGATCCGGTCCAGGTTGGTGGACAACTCGGCTGCCAGTTCGTAGGCCTGATTGGAATCCCGGTCGTTCTCGCCGGTGGATTCGCGCTCGATCCATCGGGCGTTGTAAATGTAGCGCACGGAGGGCTCGAATTCCAGATAACGCCCCGGAAAAAAGGGAAACCGGGCCTCGGGGGCGAGAGACAAACGATGCCCCGTGTCCCCGGCATCCCGCCAGACGTAGGTGTAGTCGGAGCCGAGGGCGGTGAACATGGGGAAGTCGAAATATTTGCGCGGCAGCATATTGAAATAGAGATCCCCCAGCGGTTGGGCGGTCCGATCGGCGGCCAAATCTTCGGGCCGCTGATAGTAGGCGGTTCCACCCTGAAGGCTGTAGCTGCTGCCGTCCCGAGCGAGTCGCACGGCCGAACGGCGCAGGGCCGCGTACCGATCGTCGAGAGGCCGCCCCCAATCGTCTGCAAGATCGGGCCTGGCATCGAAGCCGATCGGACCGTCATCGAATTCCCGCAGGTAGTCCTGATCGCTCACGTAGTCCAGATCCGCTTTTGCCATCATGCCTGCCGGGAGGGCCTGGTCGGCGCGCCCCCTCAGCCAGTAGCGGGTTTCGTTGGTGCGCGGCAGCGGACTGACATCCAGGGAATCGCTGTCGGTCATATTCTTGGGGCTTTCATCGTCGGAGAGGACATCCGCCAGGAAGGTTCCCTTCGAGCGGGGGTCCAGGATGTAGTTGAACTCGACCCCCTGCATATAGCCGCGTTGGCTCAGGTATCGCTGGTAAAAAGTGGCATCGGCCTGATCCGAGATGGCCCAGAAGAAGGGAATTTCGATATCGGCTCCGTTCAGACTCGAGTAGCCGATGCGCGGCGGAAGCAGCCCGGTCTGGCGTTTGGTCTTGGCGGGAAAGATCATGTAGGGAAGATAAAGCACCGGCAGGTCTTTGACGCGGAAGGAGGCGCCTTCGACCGTCCCGTATCCCTCCACGGTGACCTTGACCTTGCTGCCTGTGATGAACCAGGCCGGGTCCGGGCCGTCGCAGGTCGTCAGCCGGGCCTCGTGGATCAGGTAGGTATCCGGGCCGACCTTTTCCATGTGTTTTCCGCTGATGTAGACGTGGTTTTGCTTGAGAAAAAGAACGCCGTTCGTAATGCTCCCGGTCTGGGTCTGCAGGTTGAAAACCGCGTGGTCTCCGGTGAAGGTGTCTCCGCCGCTCCTGAGCCGTACGTTGCCCCAGACCTCGGCGATGCCGGTCCTCTGGTCGTAAAAGGCTTCGTCGGCATAAAGCGACTGGGCCCCTTTGGTGATGATGACGTTGCCTTTGGCCCTGTACTGCTGAGTCCTGTTGTCGTAACCGAGTTCATCTCCGAAGATCTCCCACGGGATGTCCGGCGACACGACCGTATCGACCCGCCTGCCCCACTCCTGGCACCAGCCGGAGGAGGTTCCGGCCGCCATCGTGGACAGGAAAAGACCGGCGGTGAGGAGAATCGCGATGAGCCGGGGTGTGCCGGTATGATGCATGACAAGGTCCTTCGCAGCCTGCCGCGCCAAATGGCTAGGGCGGATCAGGTTGGTTCTTGAGGGGGTCGAAGACGACGAGGGCCTCCCCGACGGTAAAAAGGGAGCCGCAGATCAGGATGACATCCTCTTTTCCGGCCAGTGAACGCGCCCTGGCGATGGCTTCCGGGATGGAGCCGGCGGTTTCCCCGGGAGGCGCATGGGTCCCCGCCGCCGACATGAGCTGTTTCGGGTCGGCCGCTCGGGCATAGACCGGCCGTGTGTAGATGACATACGAACTGATGGGGAGGATGCCGGAGAGGACGCCGGGGATGTCTTTGTCCTCCATGATGCCGATGACGAGGATCAGGCGCCTGCCGGGGAATTCCGACTGGACCGCCGCGGCCAGGTGCCGCATGGCGGCCGGGTTGTGCGCCCCGTCCAGGATGATGACGGGCTCCTCCGATACCACGTGCATCCTGCCGGGCCAGAAGGCCTTTTGAAGGCCCCTGCGCATGTGATCCTCTGAAACCGCCCACCCCGCCTCCCGCAGCTCTTCGGCCAGCGCAAGGGCAAGGGCGGCATTCCGGCTTTGATAGCAGCCTCTGAGGCCGAGCTGCAGGTCTCGGAGGGACTGAAAGCGGCCGTAAAAGTTGAGACCGCGCGACGTTTTGCGGTAGCGGATTTCTTTGCCGATCCGATACAGGGGAGCCCCCTTTTGCCGGGCGATGCCTTCGAAGACGGAGAGGACGGCAGGCTGTTGGGCGGCCGTGAATACGGGCACACCGGGCTTGATGATGCCTGCCTTTTCCCAGGCGATCTGCCGGAGCGTCCTTCCCAGATAGGCCTGGTGCTCCAGGGAGATGTTGGTAATGGCCGAAACAAGGGGCGTAATGAGGTTGGTGGCATCCAGCCGTCCGCCCATCCCTACTTCGAGGATGGCGAGATCCGTTTGGCGGCGTTTGAAATAGACCAGGGCCATGGCAGTCACCGCTTCGAAGAAGGTCGGCGGCTCCTCGGGAACGATAGCCCCGAGGGTTTCTCCGATCAGTGAAACCGCCTCCTGCGGGGACATCTCTGCGCCGTTGATGCGGAAGCGCTCCGTGAAGCGAACGAGATGCGGGGATGAATAAAATCCGACACGGTATCCCGCCTCCTCGAGGATGGCGGCAAGGAACACGGAGACGGACCCCTTGCCGTTCGTACCCGCGATGTGGACGTATCGCTCGCCGAGATGCGGGTTTCCGAAGGCCTCGAGGAGATGGGCCGTCTGGGACAGCCCGAACTTGATGCCGAACTTCTGCAGTCGGTAAAGGGAACCGAGCGCTTCTTGGTAGGATGATGGTTGCATAGTCTTTATCTGGTTTCCATCCGGAAGTGGCCTTTTTGGCCAATCTCGGCGTCAATCTGCACGTTTGCTTGTGCGGCGACCTGTAGGTCGCCTCCGCGCAAACGCTTGATTTCCTTGATATTGGCCAAAAGTCCTCATTTCCGGATTGGAAACCGGGTTCTACCGGAAAATCATTTCCGGATGGGATCTATCTGGGTATAGGGTGATCCGGCGAGGCTTCCAGCCCGCGTTGCGCTACAATGGTGAACTGCCCGGCCGGGCGGAGAACCCGCCGTTGAGGCGGGCTGACCGGGCCCAGCCTCCATTCGAAAGTGGTCCGTATATTCTTCAATGGACGGGGCTTTGTCAATTCAAAAGATACCGGCCGACGCGCCTGGAGACCGGTCGTTTCATTCCGGTCGATGGGTTTTGAGGTTCAGGGCGTAAAAGGCCACGGGAACGACAACCAGGGTGAAAAAGGTCGAAGCGACCAGACCGAAGATCAAGGCCCACGCCAGGCCGCTGAAGATCGGGTCCAGGGTGATGGGCCAGGCACCGAGCGCAGTGGTGGCGGCTGTCAACAGGATGGGCCGCATGCGGGCCGCGCCGCTTTCGAGGACGGCGTCCTTCAACGAGACGCCCTGTTTCAGGGCGTCCTGAATGAACTCGATCAGGACGAGGGAGTTGCGGATGACAATCCCTCCGAGGGCGATCATACCGATCATGCTGGTCGCTGTGAAAAAAACGGGGTTCTGGAACCCTTCCACCGGCGGCGCAAAGGCGAGATTGAGAAACCAGAAGCCGGGCATGATGCCGATCAGCGTCAAGGGGACCGATATCATGATCAGGAGCGGAAGGAAGAACGAGCTCATCTGGATCACGAGCAGGATGTATATGCCCAGCATTGCCGCGGCGTATGCGATTCCGAGGTCCCTGAAGACGTCGAGGGTGATCTTCCACTCCCCTTCGCCGGCCCATTCGGCTCGAATCCCATCAGGAAGGGGCTTCTTCCTGAGCTCGCCTTGCATGTCGAGGATGGCGGTGGCCGGGGGCCTTCCTGCCGTTTCCGCATAGACGAACACCACCCGCTCGAGGTTCTTGTGATAGATGGGCTGGTCCTCGGCCACGGCCTTGAAAACACCCAGTTCTCCCAGCGGAACCTGCGTCCCTTCCGCGGTCAGGATCGGGAGGCCTGCAAGGTGCTCGGTGTCCGATCGCTTCTCTTTGGGCATCACGATCCGGATGGAAAGGGGTTGACGCTCTCCAGCCAGGTGAACGGTCGCGGGTTGCCCCCCCTCGAGCGCCGTACGCAGGGTTTGGGCGATTTGGTGGGTCGAGACGCCATGCAGAGCGGCCTTGGCCTTGTCGGGTTGGAAGTCCAGGCGCTGGCGCGGGGTTTCGGTGCTGTCGTCGATGTCCACGACGAACGGCTCCTCTGCCATCACCTCCTGGACCTGCTTGCCGGCCATGATCAGTTCCGCGTAGGTCTGGTCGGGCGTGCCGTAGATCTCGGTGACGATCGTGGAAAGGACCGGGGGGCCGGGGGGGACTTCCACCAGCTTGATGTGGGCCCCCTCGCGGCGGGCGAGATCTTCCAGGTCTTTTCGGATCCGGAGAAGGATGGTGTGGCTTTGCTGCACCCGCCGCTTCTTGTCCGCCAGATTGACGCGGATGTCGGCCAGGTTGCCGGTCTCACGGAGGTAATAATGCCGGACCATCCCGTTGAAATCCATGGGAGATCCGGTCCCCACATAGGAGACGAAGTGGGTGACCTCGGGGACCTCGCGCAGGTAGTCCTCGAAGGCCCGCACCACCCGGTCGGTGGCCTCGAGCGGTGTGCCCTCGGGCATGTCGATCACGACCTGAAATTCATCCTTGTTGTCGAAAGGCAGCATCTTGAGCGGCACCTGCCTGAAGAGCGCCAATGCCGCCGAGACGCACAACAGCAGAACGACGGCGAGTGCCAGCGCCCAGCGCATGGGCCGGGAGGCGAGGAACGGACCGGTGATCCGCCGATAAACCCGCCTGATCCATCCGGGTGCCGCGTCGGTTTCCACCTCCGCCTCGCCCGGCGATTGCGGCGCCCGTTTGCGGATCAGGACCCAGCTCAGCCAGGGGACCACGGTCAGGGCGCAAACGGTGGAAAAAGAGACGGTCAGGGGCACGTTGGCGGCCATGGGCGCCATGTAGGGGCCCATCATCCCCGTGATGAAGAAAAGAGGGGTGAACGAGACGATGATCGCCAGGGTGGACATGATGACAGGCGGCAGGACCTCCTTGACCGCGAAGAGGGTCGCCATATCGGGTTTTCTGCGTCCTGCGAGGATGTGGCGCTGGATGTTGTCGACATTGATGATCGGGTCGTCCACCACCAGGCCGAGCGAGAGAATGAGCGCGAAGAGCGTGACCCGGTTGATGGTGAAGCCGAAGAGGTAGTTGACGAAAAGCGCCAGGGCGAAACTGAGCGGAACCGCCACGGCTACGACGAGCGATTCCCTCCAGCCGAGCGTGAGGGCCAGGAGGCCGACCACCGTCAGGATGGCGAAGACGAGGGAACTGAGCAGTTCGTCGACCTTCTGCTGCGCCGTCCGGCCGTAGTTGCGGGTCACGACCACCTCGACCCCGTCCGGGATGACCGTTTTTTTGAGCGTTTCCATACGCTCGAGGATGTTTCGGGCGACATCGACGGCATTGGTTCCCCGTTTCTTGGCGAGGGCCAGGGTGACGGCGGAGTGGGTGACGGGCCCGGACTCGAGGCCGAGGCGTTCCGCTTCGGCGTAGGACAGGCCGAAGCGGGCGTGTCGGACCGGTTCTTCGGGGCTGTCGGAAACGGCGCCAAGGTCGCGCAAGTAGACCGGTTTCCCGTCGTGCACGCCCACGACAAGGTTTTCCACCTCACGGGCGTCGGCGACGAATGCGTCGCTCGTCACGGTGATCTCATGGTTGTTGCGTACGATCGTCCCGGCGGTGACTGCGGCGTCGGTGGCTTCGAGCGCGTGGACCACCTGCAGCAGCGAGATGCCGAAGGCGGCCAGGTTTTCCGGCAAAACCTCCACCCGGACCTCACGGGCCCGGCCGCCGACAACCCCTGTCCGTGAAATGTCCGGGACCTCGGCGAGGCGGGCCAGCACCTCCTCCCCGATTCGATGCAGGGCGTGATCGTTGTACCGTTCGGAGTGCAGGGTCAGGTTGAGGATGGGAACGTCATCGATTTCGACCGGTTTGATGACCCAGCCACGGACGAGGGGGGGCGCCGCGTCGATATTCATCGCGATCTTGTTGTGCAGCTTGACGAGGGAATTTTCGCGGTGTTCCCCCACAAAGAAGCGCACGGTCACGACGGCCATGTCCCGGCGGGACATGGAATAAACGTATTCGACGCCCTCTATCTGCCAAAGAAGCCGTTCGAGGGGTGTGGCGACGAGTTTTTCCACCTCCTGGGCGGTTGCGCCCGGGGCGTGTACGAAGACGTCGGCCATGGGAACCACGATCTGGGGTTCCTCCTCGCGCGGAGTGATCAGGACGGCGACCACGCCGGCGGCCATGGCGAAGACCAGGAACAGGATGGAAAGACGGTAATTCAGAAACTGCTTGACGACGAGGGGGATAAAACCCTTCGGGGTGGTTTCGAGATCGTTCATTGCCGCTCACCCCGCACGGCGAGTACCTCTCCGCCTTCGAGCCCGGCGAGGACCTCGATGCGATCGCCATGAATGGGGCCGGTCTTGATCAGGACCTCCTGCCATCGGCCGTCCTTCTGGATCAGGACGGTGTGAAGCTGCCCGACCGTGCGCGGGGCGGCGCACGGGATCAGGATCGCCGGTCTTTCCTTGACCGGCACCAAGAGGCGGCCGAACATGCCAGGGAAAAGCGAGGGATCTGAGGGCAGGGCCGCTTTGACCAGGATCGACCGGGTGGAGGGGTCGGCGGCGGGAACGATCTCCTGAATCTCCACCTGCAGCCTCCGCCCGAGAGCCGGGATCACGCAGGCCAACTCCTGGCCGATGCGGACCCATGGCAGCAGTCCTTCGCGGACATAGGCCTCGATTCGCAGACGCCCCGGCGTTTGCAGGGTCAGAAGGGTCTTGCCCGGGAGGGCGAGATCGCCGGGGTCGGCGAGCCGCTCGACGATCTGCCCGTCTTCCGGCGCCAGAATGCGGGTGTATCCCAGGTGGACGTCGGCGGCCCGGACGGCCTCCTCAGCTTGCCGAGCGGCGGCCTGGGCCTCGGCCAGGGCTTGCCCGGCCTGCTCCCGTCTGGCTTTGGCCTGCTGAAAGCTCGAAAGGGCCTGCTCCAGGTCCTGCGCTGTCGCAGCCTCCGCTGCAGCATACGCCTCGATCCGCCGGTGATGGGCCTGGGCCTGTTCCAGGACGGCTTCGGCGGCCAGGATCTCCTGGCGTGCCCCGGCTGCGCGCGCCTGAGCCGCGCCGTAGGCCTCGCGGGTCTGTTCCAGCCGTGCTTCGATCTCCCTGGAATCAAGCAGGACGAGCGGTTCGTCCTGTTCGACCCTGTCGCCGGGACGCACTAGGATCTCTCTGATCCGGGCATGCACGAGGGATTCGATCCGGGTCTCGGTGAGGGGACGCACGGTTCCGACGGCCTCATAGAATTCCGTGATCGTGGACCGTTCTGCGACGGCGGTGGGATAGGATTCGGCGCCGCCCCGTGCGGGCACGGGCCCGGTGCCGGGGCCGACCTTGTCAGGGACGAAAAATCCGGTCATATAAAGCATCAACAGGATCAGGACCAGAATCCCTCCGGCGAAACCAGCCCATCGGAGGCGGCTTTTCGACGGCTTGCGCATCGCGTCACTCCCGGTTGTCATTCCGATATCCCCAGCGTCCGAGGGCACGGCCCACGGCGGTCAGGGCCTTTTCCCCGTCGTAATAAGCGGCCCTGGACAGCATCCGGGCCCGGTTGCGGGCCAGTTCGGCATCCAGGTAGCGTGTGATGTCAGCCGATCCACCCTCGTACTGCATCTTGACGATGCGCAAGGCCTCGTTGGCCTGCGCTTCGGCGGCCAGGGTGACCTCGTGGCGCGCTTTGGCCTGGGCCAGATCCAGATAGGCTTTTTTGAGATCCAACTGGATGGCCTGGGTCGTCTTGCGGTCGGCGGCGAGCATCTCCTGCAGGGCCCAGCCGGCCTGCCGCACCCGGGCCCTGGTGCCGAAACCGCTGAAGAGGTCCCAGTTCACCATCACGCCAAGGGTCCAGTTTTCACGGTCACGTTCGAAATCCACCCCGGGGTCGTCGAAGTAATACCGCCCCTGGGCGTCGATCCGCGGCAGATAGTCAGCACGAGCGGCGTCGAGAGCCATCCTGCTCTGCACGAGCCGGCGACGGACCACCTGCAGTTCGGGGCGGTTCGCCAGGGCCTCCGGCAGTGCCGCGGTATAGGTTTCGGGAACGGAGAGGGCGACCTTTTCGTGCCGCACGAGATCGAGGCGGGTATCCGGGTCGTGCCCAAGCAGATTGGCCAGCGCCGCCTCGGCGAGGCTCAGGCTGTTTTCGGCCCTGATGCGTTCTTCCCTGGCCTGGGCCAGCCGAACGTCCAGGGAGAGGACATCGGACTTGAGGGCCCCGCCGGCCCGGTACCGGGCTTGCGTGGTCCGCAGCTGCGCCTCGACGGTTTGGACCGATTCAGCGGCCACCTCCACGAAATCGGCGGCTGCAAGGAGGTTGAAATAGCCGTCGATGACCGAGGCGACCAGGGCGTTTTCAATGCTGAGGCGATCCAGTCGCTCGATCTGGAGCCCGGTTTCGGCCATCCGTGTCCGGAGATAGTCGCGCCCGCCGCTGAACAGGTTGATGCGCGCCTGGATCCCGGCCTCGTAATTTTCGAACCAGCCGGGGTCATTGAAATCGGCGTCCGGCGGGAGCAAACGCTGGTCGATTTTTTTGAAGAGGAAGGCCGATGGCGCATTCCCCTGCAGGTATTCTCCGTAAACACCGATCGTGGGCCAGAATGCCGCCGCGGCCTCTGCGATCAGGGCCTCTGATTGGCGCATCCGCGCAAGGGATATGGAGATATCGGGATTGTTTGCGAGGGCTATACGAATCGCAGAGTTCAGATCCAGGCGTTTCGGAATGGGCATGAGGGATTCTTCCCGTTTTTCTTTCAAATCACGGGCCTCCGAAACCGCCTGGGGAGGGCGGTAGGCCGCTGCAATGGAGTGATAAGTGTAACGGTCGGCCCATCGGCATCCGGGAAAGATCAGGAAGGGAAGGAAAAGCAGGATCCAGACCAAAGATGTGTGAGTTGCCTTCATTTCACCCTGAGATTCGGTTCCTCGCTCGGTTTGAAACCATCGATCCAACCGGGAAGGCCGTTTTCCGCCCAGGGGCTGCGCATCACCCGGTCTAAAGCAGCGGGTGCAGACGCCGCTATGCTGAGTCATGTTGGAGCCGGCGGGAGACTCCTTTCCCGGAAGGGAAGTGGAAGCTGAGTTTCGGCCATGTTTGCAGAGAAGCCGCGCCGCATGCAAGTCATATTTTTGCTTTGATCATACCGGAACTTATGATAAACGAATCGAGCTTGGTTCTCTTGAGCCATGATATTTTTTTCTTCGCATGATTTCAAGAAGAGGTCTCGGTCGGATGTCGAGACCGGGGGTGACTTCAGATTTTCAAGGAGAGCGAATGATGAACGAAAAGCAGCAGGATTTGGCTGGGCCGGGTATCGGTGATTATGCCGAGCTCGAGATGATCCTTCCGGACGATTACGCGTCCCCGTTGTCTCCGAGGGAGACGCAGGAGGCCATCTATGCAGCCAAAGATTACATCGAAGAAAACCTGTGCCGCCAGTTGAACCTCATGCGGGTGACGGTGCCTTTGATCGTCGATGTGGACAGCGGGGTGAACGATTATCTGGACCGGGATGGGTCCAGGAGCCCGGTGCAGTTTCACATCTCGAATGACCGGGACAAGAACCCGGTCGACGCGCAGATCGTCCAGGCCGCCACCAAGTGGAAGCGCATCGCACTCCGGCAGTTCGGGATGCAGTTCGGGGAAGGGGTCCTGACGGACATGCGGGCGGTCCGCAAGGACTACTTCCTGGATCATGACCACAGCGCCTACGTGGATCAATGGGATTGGGAGATGGCGATTACGGCGGAACAGAGGAATCTGGACTTCCTGACGGAGGTGGTCCGCAGGATCTGGACGGTCCTGAAAGGGGCCGAGCAGCACGTCCAGTCCTTGTTCCCGGCGCTCAAATCGAGCCGATATCCGGATCTGCCTGATGAACTCACGTTCATCCACGCAGAGGACATCCTGGAGCGCTATCCGGATCTTCCCCGCAAGCAGCGAGAGACACGGATCGTCCAGGAATATCCGGCTGTCTTCATCTATGGCATCGGCTGGGTTCTGGAGGACGGGTATCCGCACGAGATGAGGGCTGCGGATTACGATGACTGGGCGACGGAGACGGTTTCACGGGATGGGCGGCCGATGCACGGTTTGAACGGCGATATCCTCGTCTGGAATCCCGTTACGAAGAGGCGGCATGAACTGACCTCGATGGGCATTCGGGTCAACGCGGAAACCCTGCGCCAGCAGCTCGAGATCAGCGGCCAGCTCGACCTCCTCAAGATGCCCTATCACCAGGCGGTGCTGAAAAACGAGATCCCTCTCAGCATCGGCGGCGGTATCGGCCAATCGCGCACCTTCATGCTGCTGCTGCAGAAGGCCCATCTGGGCGAGGTGAGCGTGAGCGTCTGGCCGAAGGTGCTGAAGGAAATGAGCGCCCGGAAAAACATTCATGTCCTCGACTAACCAGGTGCCTGCGCTCGAGCGCGGGCGGCGGGGAAGGTGATGCGCCCCTTCTGCATCTGGATTACCGGCAGGCCGGGCTGCGGCAAGAGCACGGTGACGAATGATCTTCAGGCCCTGCTGCAGGCCGAGGGGATCGATGTCGTGGTGCTGAACCTGGACAGGCTTCGCAGGATCCTGACCCCCGAGCCGTCCTACACGGAGGAGGAACGCTCGATCGTTTACCGGGCCCTCGCGCTGATGGCGCACCTGCTCGTGGAGCGAGGGGCGAAGCAGGTCGTGGTCGATGCGACGGGCCATCGGCGATGGTTCCGTGATCTGGCGCGGTCCCTGATCCCCGACTTTGCCGAGGTCTATCTGGCCTGTCCCGTCGAGGTCTGCGAGGCCCGCGAGGCCGGGCGCAAGTCGACGCTCGTCCAAACCGGACTGTACCGCAAGGCCCGCGGCGGCCGCCTCGAAGGCCAGATGCCGGGGGTCGATGTGCCGTACGAGGAACCGCTCCAGCCCGAACTCGCCATCCCGATCGGAGAAATTGCAGCGGGGGAGGCCGCCAGGCGGATTTTCGATTACATCGAGCGGCGCTGGGGATCGGCCCGCACAGAAACCGAATGGGGCGGATTGGAGAAACGCCCATGAAGGGCCCGCTCAGAGGCGGCCGCTTTTCAGCCGTTGCCGCCCCTCCGGCGGTGTCTTCCCAAAGAGTGGGGAGGGAGCTGGAAATCGCCCCCATCGATGTGCAGGGTTTTTCCGAGGACCAGCGCTTCGGCGACGGTCCGCCTGGCCTCGGCCAGGATGCGGCCGAAGGTCTGACGCGAAACGTTCATCTTTGCAGCGGCCGTCTCCTGGTCGAGTCCCTCGAAGTCGCTCAGGCGCAAGGCCTCGAGTCCTTCGAGCGTCAGGAGGACCTCGCAGCGCCCCCAGGGCGGAACGCTGTTCGGAAGGAAACCGGTCACGACGGGGGGATGTTGGACGAATCGTCGTTTTCTGGGACGGGGCATAGGGTTCCTCGCGCGTTTTATTTTGAGCCTGTGAGCATAATGCTAGCCTGGAAGTGCATCCCGTGTCAACCCGATCGGTTTGGCTGGCCCGGCTGGGGAGCCTTTATGGCTTGAAGCTTTGACGGAGACATGCTATTCGTGGGTAAAAGGGAGGCTTCGAAGAAAAGAACGGCTTCCCAAAATGAAATGAGATCGTTCCAAAGTGCAAGGAAGAAAACCATGGCAAGCACGACAAGCGGTTCCCGAAAGCCAGGCGGCGGCGTCGATGAAGAGAAGATGAGGCGTGCCATAGCGGAGGCCCGCAAGGCCGCGGCCGAGCGGGAAAAGGGTTACCGCGAGCAGTCCCTGAAAATCCATCCGTGGATCTGCGCCCGTTGCGGCCGGGAGTTCACCCGCAAGAATCTGCACTTGCTGACCGTTCATCACAAAGATCACAACCATGACAACAACCCGGTCGATGGGAGCAATTGGGAGAATCTCTGTGTGTATTGTCATGAAAATGAGCATCGCCGCTATCTTGACTATGTCGAAGGCGGCGGTGCCGAGGCGGGTCAGAGCGCAGATACGAAACTGACACACAGCCCGTTTGCTAAGCTTCAGGGGTTGGCCGTAAAGAAAAATTCTTGAGGATGTCTCCTGAATATTTTACGTCTGGCGCCTATCCGGAGATGGGGATTTTTTCAACGGCTTCGGGCTTTCGGTTCGTCCCGGCTTGGCCGATACCGAGGAAGTCAAGCGTTTGTAAGGAGGCGATCCATTGCTTCCCGCACAAGCAAACGTGCAAATTGACGCCGAGATTGGCAAGAAGGGCCATTTCCAGATGGAAATGAGCTTGCAGCCCGCACACAGGAGTTGAACCATGACGAACCATCCCTTGGCCGGCCGGCCGGCGCCGCGATCCATGCTGATCGACGTACCCGCGCTGGTTTCGGCTTATTACACGGAAGAGGCGACAGGAAAGGTGTCCTTCGGCACCTCGGGCCATCGGGGATCGTCCACGAGCGGGACCTTCAACGAACCGCTGATCGCCGCCATCGCCCAAGCCATCTGCGAATACCGTCTACAGAACGGCATCACCGGCCCGCTTTTTCTCGGGGTGGACACCCATGCCCTTTCCGAACCTGCCTACCGCACGGCCGTGGAGGTGCTGGCCGGGAACGGGGTTCAGCTGAGGCTTCACGACCGCCGGGAATACACGCCGACACCGGTAATCTCATTCCTGATCCTGGAGCAGAACCGGCGCAGGCAAGGTCCACCGGCCGACGGGATCGTGATTACGCCCTCCCACAATCCCCCGGAGGACGGTGGCTTCAAGTACAACCCGCCCCAAGGGGGGCCGGCTGATGTCGATATAACGGCCTGGATCCAGGCAAGGGCCAACGCCATCAAGGACGAGCACCCCGAGGCCATCAAACGGTTGCCCTACCGAAAGGCCCTTCAAGCTGAAACCACCGCTTTCATGGATTTCATCACCCCGTTTGTCGACGCGTTGGACGAGGTCGTCGATATGGATGCCGTTCGCGGCGCGGGCCTCAAAATCGGCGTGGACCCGCTGGGGGGGTCGGGGATCCATTACTGGGCCCCGATCGCGGAGCGGTACGGATTGAACCTGGACGTGGTCAACGCGCACACCGACCCGACCTTTGCCTTCATGCCGCTCGACGGGGACGGAAAGATCCGCATGGATTGCTCATCGCCCTATGCCATGGCCAATCTGATCGCCATGGCCGGGCGTTTCGACATCGCCTGGGGCAATGATCCGGATTTCGACCGCCACGGCATCGTCTGTTCGAGCGGGCTGATGAACCCGAACCACTACCTGTCCGTGGCGATCTGGTATCTCCTGCAGAACCGTTCCCGCTGGCGCAAGGACTTGGCGGTCGGCAAGACCCTGGTGAGCAGCAGCATGATCGACCGGGTGGTTGCAGCCCTCGGCCGAAGGCTCTACGAAGTCCCTGTCGGTTTCAAGTGGTTCGTTTCCGGATTGCTGGACGGGAGCCTCGCCTTCGGAGGGGAGGAGAGCGCCGGCGCCGCTTTTCTCCGGCGGGACGGTTCCGTCTGGGTCACCGATAAGGACGGGTTTTGCATGACGCTTTTGGCTGCAGAGATCATGGCGAGGACCGGGAGGAGCCCGGACGAGATCTATCGCGACAAGCTGGTTGCCGACCACGGGGCCACCTTTTACAACCGGGTCGACACGCCGATTACGGAGGCCGAGAAGGCCGTTTTGAAGCGGCTCGAACCCGGTTCGATCGATGCGGGGCATGTGGCGGGCATCGCCGTACAAAAGGTGTTGACGCGGGCGCCGGGCAACGATGCTCCGATCGGCGGGGTCAAGGTCGTCCTGGAGGATGGGTCCTGGTTTGCCATCAGACCCTCGGGGACGGAGCCCAAAATGAAGGTCTACATCGAAAGCTTCGGGGGCGAGGCGTTGTGGGAGCGGATTTACGCGGAGGCGCTCCCGCTGGTTTTTTCAAGGAGCCGATAAGGATCGATCGGCATCCTTTCGATCGCAGGCCTTTTCCGCAGACCGAACCGGAACTATCCGGGATAGAATGCGCGGCGGTTTCGGGGCCAACGCACGGCTAACGCCTGAACAGCCACGCGATGATCGACAGGATCAGGCTGATCAGGATCATTGTGGTGATCGGGATGTAGATCCTGACGTTCGGCCTTTCGATCAGAATATCCCCCGGGAGGCGCCCGAACGGAATCTTTCCCAGCCAGGGCCAGAGAAGGCCCATGAAGACCAGCACGACCCCGGCGATAATCAGTATGCGGCGTATCTCCATCCGTGTTTTCCTGACCGTTCGGCGATCAAAGGTCGCCGGAATCCGGCGTTGTCCGAACGGACGATTCTATCCCTATCCAGTGTGAAACAGCCGCCCTCCACCGCGCGAAGGTTTCGGCGGGAGGCGTGGTGATCGTGGTTTCGCCCCCACGGGTGCTTCGCCGAAGGGCCGGATCATCGCCTTCGAGCGGCCTCATCCCGAAGAGAGGGGACGCCGAGCATCTCTTCCAGCAGGATCCTGGAGACGGATTGCCAGACATCGGGGGGCAACTCAACCTGCCGGTCCGGGTCTGTGTCATCCGGATCCCTGAAGAGGTAAAGCAGTTCGGTCAGACCCGCTGGTTTATAAGCAGGACCCGGGACCCATCCGTCTTCATCGTTGTCAACGTAAGGGTCTGTCAGCATAACGGCCTTGAGGTCGTGCAGCGGCGCGGCCAGTCCGAAACGTTCGTTCAGGCTTTCGAGGATCTGGTTGGCGATGAGCGCGTGGCCCGTGAAGCCGGGATGAACGCCGTCGAGGCAGAAACTGCCGCCGCGTGACCATTTGCGGTTCAGGATGCGGCCGTCGATCTCGATGGGGGTTTCCCCTGTCAACACCGCACTCAAAGCCCCTCCGATATCCAGTACCTGCACCGAGGGACCGGCTTCCGCCGCAGCGCTGAGAACGGCCCTGTTGAAACCGTCGACCCGCTCCATGATCAACCGCTGCTCTGCTTCAGAAAGGACGAGGCCGTCATTCTGGATGCCGCCGATCTCGAGGGCCTGATTGACGTAATCCGCCGAGTAGCCGGTGTGGAGAAGCATGTACATGAAACCGAAGGTAAAGAGGGATATCCGATCGCCCCGGGTGAAATCCGCAACGGGTTCGCCCGGCGCCGCTACACGGGAAAAGGTGGGCGGCACCGTATAGTCGGGGTCGATCTTCCTGAGGTAATATTCGATATCCTCGGAATCGAAGAGATACCCTACAGCGCTGTAGTAAGGAAGGGTCAGACAGAAAATCGATCGGCGCTCCGGGGGCAGAAGGCTGTCCTCCTGCAGGCGGAAGAGGATGTGGCGGTATTGGTTCGCGAAATCGTCCTCTTCGGTCAGATTCCTCTCGATGGCATCCACTGTGTAGGGATCGAAGCGGAGGATGCCTGTCGTCTGGCCATAGTCCAGGAGGGCGCGCAGGCCCGGTGAGAGCTGCGGCGCGATCAGGTCGAACGGGAAGGGGAGAAAGACAGGGTTAGCCCCCCCGGTCCCCAGGGTGGCCAAGCTGGAGTCGTTGTTTCCGGCCCAGAAGATCACCAGGGCATGGGCTGAAGAGCTCTCGTCAGCCGCTAGGCGATCGAGGAGCACCCGCAAGGCGTCTATTTTGGAGACCGGTTGGCCGGCCAGGAGGTTCAGAGGATAAAGGACTTTGTCGTAAGCGTCCGTCAATCCTCGAGGGAGCTTTTTGTCGCAGAGGCAGGAAGGGCTCAGGAAAGAGTCTTCGGCACCCACCCGCTTGTAGTACTCGATGCCTTCAATGGAAAAGATATCCGCACCGTCGACGCCGAGGTTCGTCGGGATGCGGAAAGGGAAAAGGCGTCTCCCGGAAAGGTTCAGCACCGGCTCTGAAAAAATCGGGATGCTCACCTGCGCTAGGGATTCGGATATCCGGTGGAGGTAGGCATTCCAGGTGCCGAGGGCATGGTTGGCGGCGTCCATGGTCCCTTGGGTGAGGCTGTCGCCGACCGCAGAAAGAAGGATTTCAGGGCGTTGATCAGCGGCCTTCGCGCTGCCTGCAACGGGCAGGAGGAAGAGGAGCAGGAGCGGCAAAACCGGTGGGAACGCGAGGTGCCGACTGTTTTTGCGGGTTGATGGGCGCACGAAATATTGCACGATGCACTCCTCCATACGGTAAGGCCCGGCTCAGAAGCGGCGGGTACGCAGGATATTGAACACCAGCCAGAGCCCCAGGACCCCTGAGATGATGTAGCCGATGACCCCCAGCGCGGGGTATCCGAAGAGAAACGGTTTGACGCCGGTTGTAATGATCATGGAAGAGCCGATGATCATCGCAGCCAGGATGACGCCGAGGGTCAGACGATTGAAGATGTTTTCCAACGTTTTCCTGAGGCCTCCAAGGTTTTCGTGTTCGAACCGGATGCTCAGATCCCCGCGGTTGACCTTGTCGACGATCTGCGAGAGATGGCTCGGGAGGTTGCGGTGGAGGCTCAGGAGGTGGCCTGCAGTGCTGCGGAGGTTTTTCCAGAGGAACCCGGGGTGGTAGCGTTCTACAGCCAGACGACGGACCTGGTCTTCGATCTCCGGGATGACGTTCAGGTTGGGATAGAGGATTCGGGCGGTTCCTTCAGCGGTGACCAGGGCCTTGATCATGACGGCGAGGTCGCTCGGCACGCGCAGACGGTACTCCCGCAAAAGGGCGGTGATATCCAGCAAAGCCTGCCCGATGTTGATTTCCTGGAGGGGGACGGACGTGTAGGCGTCCAGGATGTCGAGGAGGTCCCTTTCAAGGGCGCGCTGATCGAAGGTCCCATCGATCGAGGTGATCAGGAGGAGGGTGTCCAGCAGCCGCTTGCTGTCCTTTTCGGCGACCGAACGGACCAGGTCGATGAGGTCGAAGCGGTCTTCGTCCGTCAGCCTCCCCACCATTCCCCAGTCCAGGAGGCATAATTCCTTCCCTTCCCTGACGAGGATGTTGCCCGGGTGGGGGTCGGCGTGGAAAAAACCATGTTCGAGGACCTGGCTGATCGTGATCCTCAGACCGAGCTTCGCCAAGTTTTCCGCTTCTTCGATGTGTTCGGCAGGAAGCTCCTTGAGCTTTTTACCGCGGACGAAATCCATGACGAGCAGGCGCTCGGTGCAGTATTCTGAAACGGGTTCGGGAATGTACACCCCGGGCATGCCGGAAAGCTGCGCCCGGGCGATTTGCATGGCCCGGGCCTCTCTCAGAAAATCCAATTCGCGCAGGAGATTCCGCCTGGTGGTTTTGAGCAGGCCCGGCAGATCGTAAAGGCGGATCTCTTCCACGCGCTCGTTCAGCCGGCCGAGGAGGTAGGCGAGGATGTCCAGGTCTTTCTCGATTTTCGATCGAATGCCTGGCCGCTGCACCTTGAGTGCGACCACCCTCCGGCTGTCGCGCAGGAGGGCCCGGTGAACCTGGGAGAGACTCGCGGCGGCGATCGGTTCGGTCTCGAATGAGAGAAAGACCTCCTCGAGCGGCGCCTTGAGCGCCTTCTCGATCACCTTGCGGATGTCGGATGGCTTCTCGGGCGGGACCTCATCCTGCAGTTTCCGCAGCTCCTCGATCAGGGGGCCGGGTAGAAGATCGGGCCGGAGGCTCATGATCTGGCCGAACTTGACGAAGGTCGGTCCGAGGTCTTCCATGGCGCGGCGGATCCGCTCCCACGTTCCGAGCTCAAGTTCCCGGCGGCTGGATTTCGGGAGGAGCTTTTTGCCCGGGAGATCCAGCCGGTCGACGAGGTCGACAAAGCCGTAGTTCAACAACGTGAGGACGATATCTTTGAACCGCCCGAGGTTGGTCAGCGTCTTGATTTCCAAGGATCACCCCTCGATCGGGTCTTTTGCCGCCTCGAGCAGACTCACCCTCTCTTCGAGGTTCTGGACGCGCGATTTCAGTTCGTCCAACTCCTTGCGGCTGCCCACATCGAGGTTCCGGAGCCCCTTGTGGACGGTTTCGGTGATGTTTTCCTCGATCCTGGACCATTGCTTTTCACCGGTTTCCAGCAGTTCGTCCGTGAGCCGCCGGGCGTCCTCTTTGCTCATTCGGGCTTCGTCCACCATCTTGCGTGCAGTTTCTTCGATCTTGTCCTTGGTGAGGAACACCATGCCGAGACCGGCCAATAAACCCTTTTTGATATCATCCAACATATCCTGCCTCCTCGAATGAATTGTGATGAACCTTCAGACGGATCGCTAGGTGCTTTCGGTGCGATGCGGCCCCCAGCGCGGGGGGATCGGATCTGGAGCGGACACTCACTGGACGCTGTTCAAAAACCGAAGCCGATCCCGATTCCGAAGTGGATTTGGGCATCGGGGGCAACGCCCTTCACGGGCCAGAGATGATGTTCGCGTTCTGCGATGACCGGATAGGTGTATTGAATGTCCCCCAGGGGGCGCGTTTCGCTCCCGGCGACGGTGCCGACCACCGTGATCCATCTGCCTGCACGGTAGATGGCAGGGTCCAGGAAGCCTTCCACCGAAATGAGAAAGCGCCCCCTCGATTCGCTGTCCGGTTTGGGCTTTTGCCGGCTGTCGAAAGGCCGCTGAACAACGAAAATGAGACTTTTGCCCGGAAGATTTTTCGTTTCGACGATTTGTCCGCCCAGAATCACCGTGGTTCCCGAAAAAGCGCCGGGATCGGCTGCGAGCGTCGGGAAGGGCAAGGACCGATCCGCACTCTGGAGCGCCTCGCGGGAAATGACCGGTGCACACCCGGCAGCGACGGTGAAACATGTCGTCAGCAGGAACCAAGCGATGCATAGACGGGTTTTCAGCTTCATGAGCCCCTCTCGAGGCTGGACCGGAGACCCCGAACCTTCCCCAGGTCGCTCGTCCATCGGTGTTTGCCGAAGCGATTCTTTCCCCATAGGCGCTTTGCGGTTCCGGCTCCGGATTCCAGCCCAATCCGGCCGGGTTTTCCCAGATCGAGTTGGTTCTGCTTTCTCTCCACCCCGCCCGGCGGATCAGGAACGCGACTCCCTCATCTTTTCGATCGGGGTATGGTTATGATATATATTAAAATAAAAAGTCTTTACGAAAGCGCTTGTTCTGGATGTCCGTCCGGAAAGGATTTCCCGGTGGAAGCCGGCCTCCGATCCGGAAAGGAGAGTTGTTTGCCATATCGATATAAAAAATCCGTTGTACGGATAAAGCTTATGGATCCATTCCCAAGCAAACGCACCGCTTGAGGACGAGATCGGCAAAAGGGGGCATTTCCAAGTGAAAACGCTTCGACAAGCCCTCACCCATATTAAAAGGTGAAGAACGAGAAATAAAGGCTTTTCCGGTCCGCCGGTTCTGTCGCGCGTGACCGGCCGGGAATTCGGGTTTTTGGAATGAGACCGGATCTCCGGGAACAGTTGCTCAGCTGTGGGCCGTGGCGTCGCTCCGGGCGGGAGCGGTTCGACGGCCTGAGAGGGAGGGAAAAATGGTGGAGATCAATCCTGAATATCTTGCACCCTGCGGCCTTTACTGCGGGGTATGCGCCATCCTGTACGCCGAACGGGACGGGAACCGCAAATTCAAGGAGCGGCTGGTGGACGTCTATAAGGGCAAGCTGCCGGACAGCGGGAACCTGTCGGCGGACGACATCCGCTGCAAAGGCTGCCTTTCGGACGATCCCTTTCTCTTCTGCCGCGAATGCGCCATCAAGGCCTGCACCCGCGAAAAGGGGTACACGGGCTGTCATCAGTGCGACGCATTCCCCTGCCGCCTGATCGACGAATTTCCCATGCCGGTAGGCCGGAAGGTCATGCTTCGGGCCATCCCGTACTGGCGGGAGCACGGCACCGAAAAGTGGGTGGCCGACGAAGAGGCCCGTTACCACTGCCCGGCCTGCGGCCACCGATTGTTCCGCGGGGCCAAACGCTGCAATCGGTGCGGTACGCCGGTAGACCTGGATTGATCTCCATCCGGAAGAGGCCTCTTTGCGCTGCGACGAAGTCTTCTTGTCACATGCGCTTGTATTCCATGAAATACCGGTAGAAGGCGGCCAGGACCAGGGCGTGGGTGATCGCGCCCTGCCGGATGAGGGCGGGCACTTCCTCGATCGGTTTGAGCAGGACCTGGATGTCCTCCTTGTCGTCTTGTTCCTGCTGCCCCGCCGGAATGACATCGTTGGCTAGATAGGTGTAGCAGATATTGTTCTGGATGGCCGGGTTCGGGTGCACCGTTCCCAGTTCGACGGCCTTCCCGGCACGATAACCGGTCTCTTCGCGAAGTTCCCTGAGGGCCGCGGCTTCGGGGGTGTCGCCGGCCTCTACGAGTCCGCCCGGTATCTCCAGCGTGACGTCGCGGATGCCGTGCCGGTACTGGCGGATGAGGACGACCTCGCCGTTGGACGTGAGCGGGATGATGTTGACCCAGGCCGAGGATTCCAGCACGAAGAAATCATGTGCCTTTCCGGTGCGGGGAGAGCGTGCGCGGTCGGTCCGGATGCTGAAGACACGATAGGATCTGTCCAGGATGCTCGACAGGATTTCCCAGTGTTTCGGGGACATGGTTCGGGGCTCCTTTCTCGGTGAACGGAAGCGTGCCGCGGGGTTTCGGCCGCCGGCGCCGGATCCCGCTCCGCATGAATGCGGCCGATTGTGATGGAACGGCGGCCGGGAATCAACCTTTTTTCGTGCCGATATCGAGGCTGTTCCGCTTTCCCGGCGCCGATGCGGACTGCTCCTTCCCAGCCTCCGGCTCTCGGCTGTAGAAATCCGCGATATCTTCGACGCACGCCGTCACGGGCACGGGCGGCAGGCTTTCCAGAAAGATCCCGCCGTATCGGGCTTGTCTCAGGCGCACATCGAGGATCGCCATGACACCCGTGTCCGTATTGGTCCGGATAAGGCGCCCCAGGCCCTGTTTGAGGGCGAGGACGGCCTCGGGAACCTGGTAGGACATAAAGGCGTTTTTCCCCTGCTCCTGCAGATGGGTGATCCGGGCAGCCACCAGGGGGTCTCCGGGTGAACTGAAGGGGAGTTTGTCGACGATCAGGCAGCTCAGGGCCTCACCCGGGACATCGACCCCCTGCCAGAAGGATCCCGTGGCCAGGAGAACGGAATGGATGTCTTCCCGGAAGGTTTCGAGGAGGGTGGAGCGGGGTGCGTCTCCCTGTTTGAGCAGGGTGAATGGCAGTTTATTCTGCAGGTAACGGTGCACGTTGAAGAGGTTCTGGTAGCTGGTGAAAAGCACCAGGGCCCGGCCTTTGCTGAGCCCCAGGATCTCGAGGATGCGCTCACCGGCGGCCTCGCTGAAACGCGGGTGCCCGGGTGCGGGGAGATCCGCCGGAACATAGAGCAGGGCCTGCCGCTTGAAGTCGAAATGGGATGGGAAGATCCCTTTCAGGGCGTTTTCGGGCAGGCCGAGGCGGGCGGCGGCATAATCGAAGTTGCCCGCGGCGGCGAGCGTTGCCGAGGTGAGGAGCACCCGCGGACATTTCTGGTAGAGGCGGCCTTTCAAATCTTCGCTGACATCGAGCGGAGAGGCGTAGAACACGATGCCGCGTTTGCGCTTCTCGAACCAGTTGAGCCAATCGGCTTCCTTCGGCTCGAGGGTCTCCGTGACCAACCGTTCGATTTCCCTCGCCCGCAGCAGAAGGGGTTCGATCCCTTCGGTTTCGATCTGAAACAGGGTCTCCTCCTGCCGGATGGTCTGGAGGCAGCGGCGGATCTCGCGGCCCGGGCCTGTCTTGAGATGCGCGAGAAGATCCGGGGCGATGCGCTCCCGGTCGCTGAAGCCCTCCAGGGCCTGCTCGATGCCGCCGACGGCGGCCCGGAGTCTTTGCAGGAGCATCAAGAGGTTCGTGGGGGGGCGTTTCACCGATGCGGCCACAATCTCTTCGAAATCGGCGGCCCACTCCAGCATCTGGGCGGTGCTGAGCCTCTCCCCGAAGGCGGCGGTGGCGACCTCTTCCACGTGGTGGGCCTCGTCGAAAACCACGGCTTCGAACCGCGGGATGATCTCCCCGAAGCCGCCCTCCTTGACCTTCATGTCCGCGAAAAAGAGGTGATGATTGACGATGATGAGACGGCTTTCGGCGGCCCTGCTCCGGAGCCTCCCCAGGAAGCACTGATCGAGGAAGAGGCACTCGCTCCCTAGGCATTGGTCCGAGCCGGCGGAAAGGCTGTCCCAGAGAGTGTCCTGATCGGCCATCCAGGGCAGTTCCTCGCGGTCGGCGAAGGACGTCCTGCGGATCCAGGCCTCGAGCCGGCCGCGGACATCGAAGGCTTCAGGAGCGGGGAGCGCTGACTGCACGAACCGCTGGTGGTAGCGATGGAGGCAGAGATAGTTCTTGCGCCCCTTCATCATCACGGCGTCCGCCCGGAGGCCGGTCGCGGCCAGCAGACGAGGGAGGTCCCGCTGGAAGATCTGCTCCTGGAGGTTCTTGGTTCCCGTGGAGATGACGGCCTTGCGGCCGCTCAGGATAAGCGGGGTCAGGTAGCCGAAGGTCTTGCCGGTTCCCGTTCCCGCCTCGATGATGGCGGGCAGGTTCTTCTGCAGCGCCTCCTGAATGAGCAGGGCCATATCCATCTGGACGCTGCGGAATTCGAAGCCCGGCAGATTGCGGGCAAGCAGCCCGTGGGGCCCGAGGACCCCTTCGATGGTGTAATCCTTCGGGTTCATGGAGTTTTTAGATTTTCCATCCGGAAATGGTCTTTTTGGCCCCTCTCGGCGTCAATCTGCACGTTTGGTTGTGTGGCGACCTGCAGGTCGCCTCCGCGCAAGCGCTTGATTTCCTTGATATGGGCCAAAAATCCTCATTTCCGGATTGGAAAATGGGTTCTACCGGGAAATCATTTCCGGATGGATACAGATTATATCTTTTCGAGGGTGGTGTACCCCAGGTGGAGCAGCTTGCGTCCGGCCTGGCTGAAGAAGACCTCCACCTTGTCATCGTCGAAAAACCGTGAGACCACGCCGGGGCCGAAGGCGGGGTGGCGAACCCGGTCCCCCGATTGAAAGGGATGGGGCGAGGCGGCCTCCGGTTCGGGCGCTTTGCCGCGGGGCTTCGAAAAGGGGTCGAAACGCCCGGAGGTGCGTGCCGACTCGAAGGCCACGACCCCGTCCGGCAAGGCGCCGATAAAGGAGGAAAGACCGGATTGGTAGGTCGGCCCGCCTCCCATGGTGTCCCATGTCTGCTGATACTCCTGTCCGGGGTAGCAGAAGAACAGCCGGTCCATGGCCCGTGTGGCGGCCACATACATGAGGCGCCTTTCCTCCTCCAGTTCCATCGGGTTCCGGTAGGCGCGTGCCGATGGAAACCGCCCCTCCATGACCCAGATCACGATCACGACCGGCCACTCCAGCCCTTTGGCCGAATGGACCGTCGAAAGGGTCAGAAAGGAGCGGTCTTGTTCGGGTTCGGCATCGAGCGAGCTGTTGGGCGGATCCAGGACGAGGTCCGCCAGGAAACTTCGCAGGCTCTGGTACCGCTCCGCCATCGGAATGAGCTGCTGAAGCTCCTTGAGCCGCCGGGGATAGTCGTCGTAGCGTTCTTTCAGGACGGGGGTATAGTAATCCAGGGTTGTCTCCACTGCTTTCCTGGGAGATAACGTCTTTCCGCCCAGCTGTTGCATCAGGTCGCAGAGCGGTCTGAGGCCCTGCTCCCGCTTTCCCATTCCAGGCCATTCGGAGAGCTTCCCGGGGGTGATCCGGTTGGTCTTGATCCATTCGAAGATGCTGCGGCTCTTCCCCTGGCCGATGTTTTTGACCATGCACAGGATGCGGCTCCAGCTCACGGCCTCTTCCGGATTGACCAGGACGCGCAGGTGGGCCAAAAAGTCTTTGATATGAGCGGATTCAAGGAATTTGAACCCGCCGTATTTGATGTAAGGGAGCCGTTGACGCGTCAGTTCGGCCTCCAGTTCGAACGAATGGTAGGCTGCCCGGAAGAGAACGGCGATCTCATCTGGAGACCGGCCGGCATCCATCTCCTGCCTGATCAGACGGCAGACCGTCAGCGCCTGCTCCGGTTCGGTGCGGGTATCGATGACCGCCGGCTTTTCCCCGCCTTCCCGGCGGGTGAAGAGGCATTTGGTGTAGTGTTCACCCGCCTGCGCCATGACGGCGTTGGTCAGATTCAGGATCGGCTGGGTCGAGCGGTAGTTCTCTTCCAGCTTGATGATCCTGGCGCCCGGAAACCGCTTCGGGAACGCGAACATGTTGCGGTAGTCGGCGCCGCGGAAGGAGTAGATGGATTGGGAATCGTCCCCGACCACCATGACGTTCCGGTGCTCATGGGCCAGCCAGCTGACGGTGTCGGCCTGAATCGCGTTGGTGTCCTGGTACTCGTCCACCATGATGTGGCTGTATTGGCGTCCGAGCAGCTGCCTGGTTTCGACGTCCTCGGCCAGAAGCTTCCGCAGGTGGATCAGCAGATCGTCATAATCCATCAAGGCGTGTTCCCGCTTGTACCGGCCATAGAGATCCGTCAGCCTCCGGATCTCGGGGACGAATTCCAGGAACTGGCCATACTCCTCTTCCATGAAGGCGTCGACCGATTGCTCGAGGTTGGCCGCCTTGCTGAGGATATTGGCCAGCGTGGCGCGTTTCGGGAAGCGGTTGGTGCCTTTCGGCAGGTTGAGATCCGGAATGAGAGAGCGGAGCACCTCTTCCATATCGGAGCGGTCCAGGATGGTGAATCCGGGTGGAAAGCCCAGGCGTTCGCCGTGCTGCCTCAGGACCCGGTAGGCCAACGCGTGAAAGGTCCCGCCCGACACGAACCGGCAGCGGGGATCGGCCAGCCCTGCAGCCCGTTCGAGCATCTCCATGGCGGCTTTACGGGTAAACGTGAGCAGCAGGATGGACTCCGGGGCGACGCCGGTTTCGACCAGCCGCGCCACTCGGTAGACCAGCGTTCTCGTCTTGCCGCTGCCGGCGCCGGCCACCACGAGAACCGGGCCTTCCAGGGTCATGACCGCCTCGAGTTGGGAAGGGTTGAGAAAACGGGAATAATCGATGGGTTGCGTCGTCAATGGATCACACTCGAAAGGGAGAAAAGGTTCAGAGAACGGCCCGCCAATAGGAAAGGCCTACGAAGGCCAGATAGCAGAAAACGAAAACCAGACCTTCCCGCCGTCCGAGTATGAGACGTGTGCGCGCGAAGATCCAGAGGAGCAGGGTCAGGACGAACATGGCGGGAAACTCGAAACGCAACAGTCCCCTGTCGACCTCCATCGGGTTGAAGAACCCTACGGCCCCCATGACCATGCAGAGGTTGAAGACGTTGCTGCCGACGACATTGCCGATGGAGATGTCGGATTCCCGGTGGGCCGCCGCCGCCACCGAGGTCGCCAGTTCGGGGAGAGAGGTCCCCACGGCTACGATGGTCAACCCGATGAAGGTCTCGCTCAGCCCGAAGATGTTCGCGAAGAAGATGGATGAATGGACCACCAGGTGAGCCCCTCCCATCAAAGCGGTCGTTCCGGTGACGATGAGGACGGCGTCCTTCCAGAGGGTGCCTTTCTTTTCGACGGGGAGAGTTTCCAATCCTTGCGGGTGCGTTGATGCGGTAAAGACGCCCATGAAGATGAAAACGATCAGCATCGTCACCAGCAGAATGCCTCTCCAAAGACCGATTTGGCCGCCGAGGCACAACACCCAGAAAAGGGCCGAAATGCCGACCAGGAAGGGAATGTCGCGCCGCACCAGAATGGGGTCGACCGCCAGGGGGTTGAAAAGGGCGCTGAGACCGAGGATCAGGGCGATGTTGGCTACGTTGCTGCCGAGGATGTTGCCGAGCGAAATCCCGCTCGAGCCCTTGACGGCCGCCACGAGGCTTACCAGAAGTTCGGGGGCCGACGTGGCGAAGGCCACCACCGTCAGGCCGACGATCAGAGGGCGGATGGAAAGGGAAAGCGCAAGGGAGGCGGCCCCTTTGACCATCCACTCGGAGCCCCAGTAAAGGAGTGCGATACCGAGGCAGAGCAAGAAAGAATTCAAAAGCATTGGATGGTATAACCTTCAGGAAAGTCGTAGGAACACAAGCGGAATGAGCAGGACGGTGACCGTGCCGACAACGAGGCAGAGTATGACGGGAATCAGGAAGCCCAGGATGACCCGGCCATAGCTTGTTTCATGAATGGCGCGCAGGCCGATGATCTGCACGACGAGCTGCCAGATCCAGGCGATCCAACCGCCTATGAACGGGACGAATGCCAGCAGTTGAACGGCCTGCGAGTAGGCCACAACGCGAAAGGTGCCCTCGAAACGACGTTTGCCCGCTCCCGTGGTCCTCATCAGCAGATGCAGGACCCCCGCGTAGACGAACAGGCCCAGAAAAACAACGACAGGGATGATGAGCACCAGGATGACAAAAATCAGGCCGTAAGTCAATTGACCAACGAACAGGCCGCCAAAGGAGGTGAATCCGGCCAGCGCCAGCAAGGCCTGCCAGAAGAAGGCCGCCATGCTGCCGAGGACTCCTGACAGGAGCCCGAAGGCGAGAGGATCGCGGAGCCCTCGCCCTGCAGGGTGGAGATCCGGGCTGAAAAATGATTTGCTGGAAAAAAGGACAGCAGAGATGGTTTGGAAAAAAGTCGCCCAGAACCCGGGGCCGTTTTTTTGTTCCCAGGGGGCTGCCGATTCGAGCGTCGCCTCGGTTTCGAAGACCGTTTCGACCGGCGAGGGCTCCGGGGTGGGAGGCGAAGAAGATCCGCCTGGTGCTTCCTCAGATCCAGGCCTGGAAAACAGAAACTGCTGACCGCATTGGGGGCATACCGCCCGTTTGGCGGTGGACGGAATGGTGCTTTCGGGAACCTCTTTCGAGAATCGGCAATAAGGACAGGTGAGCTGGATGGTCATCGCCTGTTCCCTTCCCTGGCTCGAACACGCCGGCTCAATTCTTTTCTGTAAGACCAGCGCTTGAGGCGGTCCCAAACACCCTCGGCGGGGGAGCGGTCCATTATTTCGGCTCTAAAGGAGAGCCCTTCCCTGCTTTCCAGGGCGGTTCTGAGGCAGGCGGTTTTCTCCGGGCATTCGAAACAGGACGGAGTGATTTCCCTCAAACCGGCCTCGCCGAGCGGAAATACCTTTTCCAAAATGCCGAAACAATCTTTCTCTGACTTCAACCGAAGGACCCCCTTTTGGCGGAAAACCATGGTGCTTCTATTTCGAACAGGATTTTTCTTGATTTCCTGGGTATGGGCAAGAAATCCTCATGTTTGGATTCGAAACCGGGTTGTCCCCGGAGATCACCTCCGGATGGACAACGACTGGTTTGGGTGTGAACCGGAAGGGATGAACAGGCACGGCGAGGTTCCTCATCCAGAAATGCGGGTTTATCTTAATGCCTTTAAAATCAAGCTATTGAACGGAGACGATCCGCGGCTCGCCTTGCGAGCGACCATACGACAGGCCCCCGGGATCGGCGAAAAGGCCCTTTCCGAATGGGATCCAACCGGCGGCACACGCACAGGCGAACATGCCTGCCGATGCCGGCCCGAAAGACCGCTTCCAGGTAAAGTACGTTTAAGTCTGGGTATATACAACATTCAAGGCGTTACATAAAGCCTAAATTTATTTGACATAAAAAATGATGCTCACTATGATCGCCGGCTATGGCGAGACGCAACCGTTTGTACCTTGTGCGGCATGGGCAGATAAACGGCCATGAGCACAATTCCATCCACGGCCATACAGAGGCGGGGCTGACCGAGACCGGTGTGCTGCAGATGCAACACCTTTCGGAGCGGCTTCGATTTCTGGATATCAAGGCCATTTTTGCGAGCGATCTCGAACGTTCGGCTGCCGGCGCCCGATGGGTTGCTCGATACCACGAAGCCCCCGTGGAGTTGGTACCCGAACTGCGTGAGATGTATTTCGGTGAGTGGGAAGGCCTCACTCTGGAGGAAGTCTGCCGGCGTTTTCCTGAAGCGTTGGCGAAGCGCCAGGCGGATCTCGTGAATTTCTCCGCGCCGGGTGGGGGGGAAACCATGGCCGGCTTTGCCGAGAGGGTCCTCGGCTGGCTGAAGCGCCGATTTGTGGAACAGGGTCCGGGAGACTGGGTGCTGGTCGGGCACGGCGGTGTGAACCGGGTGATCATCTGCGATGCCTTGGGGCTTTCGCTGGCATCCATGTATTCGCTGCAGCAGGACTACGGCTGCCTGAACATCATCGATTATTTCGATGATGGGAAGCTGGTACGCCTCATGAATGGATAAAACCCATATCATTGGGAGGAGCGATGAAGACGATTCTGGTCAGAGATTTGATGGTGCCTTTGAAGGAGTATGCCACCGTCTCGGAGGATGCGTCTCTGTTCGAAGCGGTGATGGCGCTCGAGGATGCTCAGAAGGCCTTCGATCAGACCCGTTACCGCCACCGCGCAGTGCTCATCAAAGATGCGGAGGGAAAGGTCGTCGGTAAGGTCAGTCAGCTGGATGTCCTCCGAGGCCTCGAGCCGAAATACCAGGAGGTCAAGGAAAAGGAGTCTTTCGCCCGGTTCGGTTTGACCAAGACCCATCTCAAATCCATGATGGAGCAATTCTCCTTATGGGATAAACCCCTTACGGATATCTGCTCGAAGGCTTCCCGGATCCGGGTCAAGAACATCATGTACAAGCCGACGGAAGGGGAGTACGTCAAGGCGGAGGCGACGCTGGACGAGGCGATTCATCAGTTGATCATGGGGAGTCATCAATCCCTCCTGGTGCTGGCGGAGGGAACGATTGTCGGCGTTCTGCGCCTGTCGGATGTCTTCCTGGAGGTTTGCGAGGCCATCAAGGCCTGTGAAATTCCGCGGGGCGCCGACTGAGGGAAAGGGCCTTCGTCGGTTTTTCGAGGCTGGGTGGATGATCGGAAGCCCGGCCTTCATCGATCGATCATTTCCGGATAGACAAGGACTAACACAACGGGAGGTTTTTCCCTATGTCAGGTGACTATGCTGATGCCGCCGCTAAGGGCAAGATCAATTGGCGCAGGCTGATTTTTCTCTTTACCGGCGTGTTTCTTTTTGCAGTGGTGTATTATTCGCCGCCGTGGCCCGATGCCATCGATCCGCAGGGCAAGCACTTCGTTCTGAGCAAGGAGGGGAAAGGCGCCTTGGCGGTCTTTCTTCTGGCCGGGACCTGGTGGGTCTTCGAGGTGGTGCCGATCGGGGTGACGAGCCTCGCCATCGGCGTGCTGCAGGCCCTTTTTCTGATCCGGCCGGCCAAAGTGGCTTTCAAGGATTTCATGGATCCGTCGGTCCTCTTCATCTTCGCCTCCATCGTCATCGGACTGGTTTTTACCAAGACCGGCCTGACGAAACGGCTCGCATACAAGATGCTGGACGTCGTCGGCGAAAAGACCAGTATGATCTATCTCGGGTGCTTTCTGGTCACGGCGGCGCTGACGCACATCATGGCCCATACGGCGGTGGCGGCGACGATTTACCCCCTCCTTCTGGCGATCTACAATCTGTATGGCGAGGGGGATAAACCGACCAAATTCGGCAAGGGGCTTTTTGTGGGCATGGCCTACGTGGCAGGGGCCGGCAGTATCGTCACCCTGCTCGGGGCGGCGCGGGGCGCGGTGGCGCTCGGATTTTTCAACGACATCGTCGGGCGGAATATCTCCTTTTTCGAACTGACCTATTACATGTTTCCGATCGGCTGGCTGATGACCTTCCTGCTGTGGGGGTTTTTCCTGCTTTTCTGCAAGCCTGAGAAAAAAGTGATCCCGGGGCTGCGTCAGAAGGCCCGGCAGCTCAACAGCGAACTGGGGCGGATCACGGGAAAGGAGATCCTGGCGGCGGCCATCGTCTTCGCCTGCATCCTCACGATGTCTCTGCGCTCCTTCATTCCGGCGCTGGAGCCCATCGACAAGACGGCCCTGATCCTGATCTCCACCATCCTCTTTTTCATCTTCAACATCCTGACCCTGAGCGACCTCGAGGAGATTCCCTGGAACATCATCCTGCTCTTCGCCGGCGCGATGAGCATCGGTTTCTGCCTCTGGGAGACCGAGGCGGCCAAGTGGCTCGCCGTGAACTGGCTCGCCATGTTCAAAGAAGCCAACTGGTTCGTTTTCGTGATGAGCATCGCCTTTTTCGTCATGATCATGACGAATTTCATCATGAACGTGGCCGCCATCGCCATCTCGCTGCCGGTGGCCTTCGTGATCGCGCCCTATCTCGGGGTAGCACCGGACGTCATCCTTTTTGCCGCCCTGGTGACAGCCGGCATGCCGTTCCTCCTGCTGGTAGGGGCCGCTCCGAACGCGATCGCCTACGATTCCAAACAATTTACACCCGGGGAGTTCTTCCTGCTGGGATTGCCGGCCAGCATCCTCCTGTTGGTGGTGGTGGCGCTTGCTGTCGCTGTCTTGTGGCCGATTATGGGGATGCCGGTGACGACCTCTTGACGAAAACGTGTCCGTGCGATGGAGATTTTGCGTTGCAATCTTTCTCCAAGTAAGGATGCTCCGGCACGGCCGGGTTCCTGTCCCGGTTGGAGGGTTTTTCTCTCATGTCCTGACGGTCAAGCGTCTGCGCGAAAGCAGATGGAAATCCTTTGACCGGATGACGAGGAGGTTTGGCCACAAAAGCAAATTCCATGGATTTTGGAGCCAGAAAAGAAGATCGGCGATGCGGAGCTGTGTGACCGGAGGCCGAGGGCACGGAACCGGGTGCCTCTGTAGTCAGGGACGGTATGCACGGGCAGCAGCCCGGGAACCTAACCAGTGCCCATCGGGGAAAGAGCATCCGGCGCGGCAAAGTTTCCAATCCGGAAATGAGGATTTTGGGCCAATGTCAAGGCGATCAAGCGTTTGCGCGGAGGCGACCTGGTGGTCACCGCACAAGCAAACGTGCAGATCAACACCGAGATTGGCCCAAAAGACCATTTCCGGATGGAAACGAACCAGTTGGAGGATCATAACGTGCCGACCAGTACCGGATGACGGCGTCAAGGTTGAGGGGGATGGAGATGAAAGAACTGGAAAAACTGATCGAGCGGGTCATCAATCGTATCAATATAAACCTAAGGGAGCCGGCTTTCGACAGCGGCCCATATCTGCGCAGTATCGTGCCTCTCAAGCAGTTTAGCCGGTTCTACGCCTTCTATGCCTTGACGCCGCACCATCCGCTGCATTTCCGCTTTCATGGATCGAGTCTGGGAGGGAGCTATTTTCTCGGGAAGTGCTTTGTCGATCATTCCGTGCTTTACAAGAGCGATATCCGGGGCGATGAACTGAAATGCAGAGGGGATGTGTTCCGCTACGGCGGCTTGGAGATCCCGCTCCACGACGACGAAGTGATCCACATCAAGGACAGCTATCTCATCAAGACCTTGGTCCACAACTATTCCCACGATCCTGAAAATCTCGAAGAATTCCTGATTTGCAACACCGCATCCACCCACTATGCGAATATCCACGGCTCCACCGTGGAAGGGTGCTTCCTGGGGCCTTTCAGCACGGTGGATCTGACCACGCTGCACGATTGCGTTATCGGGGCCTTTGCCTATGTCCAGGTGGGAGAGATGTCGCATGAATGGGTGCCTGCCGGGGAGATACGGATCGAGGCGGGAGATCGCTTCCGGTTCAACTACCACTTCGATGCGGACCTTCTCAAGGCCTACATCCGTATGGAGCCCGGGACGGTCCCGCAAGGGATCCTGATGGACTTCATGGAAGACCGCAAGACGGAGTTCCAGCGGATTTTCGACGTGGTGCACCTCAAGGCGCCGATTCCAATCTCCCAGGGGACTTCCCTCAGCCGGTACGCGGTCGTTAAAGGGGATACCCATGTCGACGCGAACGTGCTCGTTGCGCAGCGGGCGTATCTCGAAGATGCCTGGCTCGGGAGGGGTTCCAATGCCCAGGAAAACTGCTGCATCATCCATTCGCGTCTGGAGGGCGAGAATGTGACCGCTCACGGCGGTAAACTGGTCCGGACCCGGCTGGGGAAAAAGGTCTTCGTGGGATTCAATTCCTTCCTCAGGGGGATGGAGGATGCGCCCCTGACCATCGGGGAAGGCTCCGTCGTGATGCCCCACACGATCATCGACATCCGGGAACCGCTCGAAATCCCGCCTAATCACTTGATATGGGGGTTGATTCGAAATCGGGAAGATCTGAAGGTCCACAGCCTCGATCTAGACGATTTTGCCAAGATCGGGGGACGGTATGATCTTGGGCGGATGCGGTTCGAAGGGGACGGGGCGGTCTTTGTCGAAGCCTTTCGGCATCGCATCGAGCATATCCTCGAGGCGAACGGTGCCTATTTCGACGGCCGCAGCAATCGGGGCCACGCCCAGAAGGACCAGGACATCTCGTACAACATGATTCAGCCCTACCCGAAAGGAAGACTCAAGGGGCTTTATCCGAGCATCGATATCCGGCCCTGAGTCGATAGCCGATGGATTTATGGAATCAGATCAGCTTGCGGGTTCGGATCTATTCGATCCTGGGGGCGCTGGTCTCGATTACCCTCCTGGGCGGTGTCGTCATGATCTGGTACACGTACCAGATGGAGCACCTGACGACCGATGTGCTCGAACGGCACATGGCCGCGTTTCAGGCCGCCGAAAACCTCGAGTCCGCTCTCGTCAATCAGAAAGGCTTCGTTTCTTACTATTTCCTGGATGGCAACCCTGACTGGCTCAAACAGCTCGGAGAATACCGGCAGATCTTCAAAGAACGTCTGGCGCAGGCCGAAAGCCATGCCGCTACGGAGGAGGAAAAGCGGGCGGTTGCCGAGATCGGCGAGGAATACGAGCATTACATAGCCGCGAAGGATGTCGTGATCGAATGCTACCGGGCGGGTGAGCGGGAGAGGGGGGCGCAGCTCCATGACCATGTCCGGCGGGTCTTTTTCAAGATCCTCGAGCTTTGCGAAGACTACAAGGCCATCCATGCCCAGCGGATCCAGGAGGTGAAACAGGAGAGCCTCCTCCAAGCCCAGCGATTGAGGACGGTGGCAGGCACCGCCATGGTGATCGTCGTCGTTCTGGGTCTGCTGTTCGGCCTCATGCTGATCAACCACATCCTGGCGCCCTTGCAGAGGCTCGCACGCTTGACAGCGGGGGAAGCCGATTTCCCGGACTCGAAAAACGAGGTCAAGGCATTGAGCCGCCGGGTTCACGGTTTGATGGAAGATATCGATCAGACCCATACGGAACTTCGCAAGAGCCGCGAGACGCTCCTGCAGGCGGAAAAGATGGCCTTGGTCGGAAAACTGGCTGCCGGGACCGCCCACAGCATCCGCAATCCGTTGACCTCCGTCAAAATGCGTCTCTTCTCACTGAACCGCTCGCTCGATCTCACTCCGACACAGAGAGAGGATTTGGACGTGATCTCGCAGGAAATCCGCCATATCGATACCATCCTCCAGAATTTTCTGGAGTTTTCCCGGCCGCCGAAATTGAAGATCCAGGAGGCGAGCCCGTCGGAGGCGGTAGACCTGGCGGTTCAGCTGATGCGGCATCGCCTGGAATCCTATAACGTCGCTGTGAGGCTCCATCGGCACGAGGTGCTGCCGAAAATCCCCCTGGATCCGGAGCAATTGAAAGAGGTTTTTGTCAACCTGATCGTCAACGCCTGCGAAGCGATGCAGGGGGGAGGACTGATCGACATCTACGAGGTGACGGCCTTTGACGACCGGCTGGGGCGGGTGGTTCGCATCCGGCTGGCGGATGACGGCCCGGGGATGTCCGAGGCCTTGCAGGAAAAGGTCTTCCAACCTTTCTACACGACGAAAGAAGAGGGGACCGGACTCGGTCTCAGCATCGCTGCGCGTATCGTGGAGGAGCATGGTGGACGCATCGATCTGTCGTCGGCGGAAGGGGAAGGGAGCGCTTTCACCATCACGTTGCCTATCCGGGAGTAAGATGTCTTGAGTACCATCTTGATCATCGACGATGACGATCAGCTGAGGAAAAGCTTCGAGAAGCTGCTTTCGGCGGAGGGTTACGATATCCGCTGCGCGGCCTCGGGAGAGGCGGGGCTCAAGCTCGTCGAGACGGAAAAATTGGATCTGGTGGTGCTGGACATGCGCCTGCCCGGGATGAACGGGCTCGAGACCTTCGAGGCGATCCACGCGATCGAGCCGAAGCTTCCGGTCATCATCATGACGGCGTACGGAACCACCGAAACAGCGATCGAGGCGACCAAACTGGGGGCGTTCGATTACATCCTCAAGCCGTTCGATATCCCTGACATGCTGGTGGTCATCGAAGAGGCGCTGGAAGCCGGCCGCTTCATGCGCTCCCCGGTCGATATGAATGCCGCGCCTGGGCAGCAAGGGTTCCGGGAGGCCATTATCGGTCGAAGCAAACCCATGCAGGATGTATACAAGGCGATTGGACGGGTGTCTTCGACGGATGCAACGGTGCTTATCCGGGGCGAGTCGGGCACGGGGAAGGAGTTGGTGGCACGTGCGATCTATCAGCACAGCGTTCGGAACGACAAACCGTTTCTCGTGATCAACTGCGTCGCGATCCCCGAGAACCTTTTGGAAAGCGAGCTGTTCGGGTACGAGCGGGGGGCCTTTACCGGTGCGTCCCACCGCCGGGTCGGAAAGATCGAGCAGGCCAACGGTGGAACGGTTTTCCTCGACGAGATCGGTGACATGCCCTCGAGCATTCAGGCAAAGATCCTGCGGCTTCTGCAGGAAAAGAGCATCGAGCGGCTCGGAGGTCGTGAACCGATTTCGGTCGACGTGAGGATTCTGGCGGCGACCAACCGAAACCTGGAGAAGGCCTTGGCCGAAGGCCGCTTTCGCGAAGATCTTTACTATCGATTGAAGGTCGTCACGCTGTGGCTTCCCCCTCTGCGTGAGCGACGGGACGACATCGAGCTCTTGACAAGGTATTTTCTTTCCCGATATTCCCGCGAAATGGGGGTCGACAACCCGGGCATAACGGCGGAGGCATTGCAGATTCTTCGGCAATACCCCTGGCCCGGTAATGTCCGTGAGTTGGGAAACTGCATCCAGAAAACGCTCATCTTCAACAGAGGCGCCCCCATCTCACCGGAGGACATCAACCAGGCCATCAGCGGGCAGGGCAATGTCGAGGGGGGAGGCGCTTTCGCTGGAGATGAAGGGATTCAGCAATGGATCGTGAATGCGCTCACAGCAGGGGGCTACGACAATCTTTTTGAAAGCTGCATGGATCGTTTTGCAAGCATGTTGATCAGCGAGGCGCTGCGTGTAACGGGCGGTAACCGGTCCCGTGCGGCCAAACTGCTCGGCTTGTCTCGTCCGACCCTTCACTCCAAGATCGAAAAATATCATCTTAAATTCGAGACCTCGGTCAAGGAAACCCCCTGAGGGTCCATGGCCCGTCCGCGTGCCTTCCTGGTTTCAGAGCCTGTGTCTGACGTGGCGGCGAGTGGGTTCACCACGCACGCTCGGACATGATCTTTTTGATCTTTTCTTCGGTCTGCTTTTCTACGAGGATCATCTTTTTCGCCTGAGCCTTCTGGATCTTTTCAGTGAGAGACTTGAGATCCGCCGGCTTTTCGAGAAAATCCGTGGCGCCGAGTTTCATGGCCTCGATGCCCTTTTCGATGGTTGCATGCCCCGTCAATAGAATGATCTGGAGTTCGGGTCTTTTTTCCTTGAGGGTTTTCAAGACCTCCAGCCCATCCATCTCGGGCATCATAAGATCCAGAACGATCGCATCGAAGGATTCGGACTCGGCCTTCTGGAGAGCCTCTTTAGCTGAAAGGCTGGTGTCCACATTCATGCCGCGGGCCCGCATCCGTTCCGCCAGGCTGTCCAGAAAATCTTCCTCGTCGTCCACAAGCAAAACTTTTTCCGCCATGGTTGCCTCCTCGCTTTTCCATCATAAGATACAGCGGTTCATTCCGTTCGTTCATGCCCGGATGTGAGAATGGCCTGTCAAATTCTTATCAAGGTAAGTATCGTCTTTCGATCTCGCCGCCCTCACATTTCTCAGGGTTGCAGCTGTTTCGGCAAAGCGACGATGAGCCTCTCGTTTTCCTTTTCCGTTATCAGCCGTGCACCAAGGGCATCGAGCAGGGTTTTTTCCTCCTCTCCGGAAAAAGTGTCCGGGACCCCATGGACAAAACCCTCAGCGCCGCTGAACTGGATGCGGACCTCTTCAGGGCCTTCTTCGGCCGCCATGCGAATCCGTTTTTGGCTGTCGGCAAAAGGCAGGAGAAAGCGGATACAGTGCCAGAGCAGGTTTTGGAGCCTGAATGGGTCGGTCAGGATCTGGATGCCGCCCTTCGCTTCAGCCGCCTCGAGGGTGACGCCCTGTCTGTCGGCGAGCCGGTGAGCCAATAAAGATATGAAATAAAGGGTGTCTTGCAGGTCGATCTCTTTTAAAGGGTCGTCCACACTGTGTGCAAAGCGGTTCATGTTTTTGACGATCCCGTCTGCGCGCTGGATCTGCTTTTGAATGCGGCCGGCTACCGTTTTCAGGCGCTCTGGATCGAGGGGAAGGCCTTTTTGGGCCATCAGGGTAAAATCCTCGATCAGACCCGCCGATTCGTTGATGATGGCTAGTGCGTTTTTGAGTTCGTGGGATATAGAGGCCGAAATGGTTCCAAAAAACACCAATCCCGTACGAGCCCCGGTGTCGCATCGGTTCATGAACGCTTCCCCTCCGACTGCATCACTTCCTGCATTTTTTCTACCAGGATCTCGATCCCGACAGGTTTTACGAGGTAAAACGCTTCGCCCGCCTCTGCGGCGCCGGTCCGGAAATCCGCTTCACTACCGTGCCCGGTCATGAAAATGAATTTCATCTTCGGCCGCAAATCCTCGAGCTTCTTTTTCAGTTGCAGCCCGCTCATCTTGGGCAGTTTGATGTCCAGGACCGCGATGTCGTAAGAGGTCTCTCCTACAAGTGAAATGGCATCTTCGACCTTCGTCGCCCAATCAGCCTCGATTCCCCGCATATTCAATCGTTCGGCCAGCGTGGAGACCAATTCCTCCTCATCGTCCACCAGCAGCACCCGCATTCGCCTCTCCTCCCTTCCTTTTTTGGGTTAGGGGTAAAGTGATGGTAAAAACGGTGCCCTTGCCCAATTGGCTTTCAACGTCGATGTGACCTCCCAACTCCTGAACGAGGCCGTAGGTGATGGATAACCCGAGCCCAGTCCCCCCCTGCTTGGTTTTCGTGGAGAAGAAGGGTTCGAAAACCCGTTTCAGATCCCCTTCGGGAATGCCGCATCCGTCATCGGCTACACTCACTTTAACATGTTTTTCGTCCGCGTGGGTAGCTCCAATCGAGAGGTGGCCGCCGTCGCGCATGGCGGCGAACGAATTGTTGATGAGGTTCAGCAGAATCTGCTGCAGTTTGCTCCGATCCATCTGGAGCTCGGGCAGGTCTTCGGGGACTTGCAAAGACACTGCGATGGAGCGGTACTCGGTTTCTTTTCCCAGAAACCCCAGGACCTCCAGGATGGTTTCCCGCAGTTGGAGCGGTACGACCTGGCTGTCGTCCATGTGCCGGGCGAAATTCAGCAGGCGCCGGGTGATGGTTGCACAGCGGGCGACGGACTGCAGGATGCCGTCCAGGAGGCGGATGAGTTTTTCGTCCTCTTCATAGCGCTGGTCAAAGGCGAAGAGATCTTTGATGAGCCCGGCCTTTTCGTTGATGATGGCAAGCGGATTGTTGATTTCGTGCGCCACTCCGGCGGCCAGACGTCCGATGGAGGCCATTTTGTTCGCGTATTCGACCTGGTGGAGGGTGGCGACCCGCCGCTGATCGGCGGTATGGAGCTGTTCGACCAGATAGGTGGCGACCCCCAGGATAACCAGGAGGATGATCAGGATGCTGACGGCCAGAAACCCGAGCAGCTGCATGTTGGCGCGGGTCCAGGATTCGATCAGCTCACGTTTGTGTTTGCAGATCATCAGGATGAACGGCGTATCCGTAATATAGGCGTAGCCGACGACAAGCGGAGTCCCTTCGGGGCTCTCATGCTGGACGACCCTCGTCTTGTCGGAAAATTCAGGCGTGGGGGAGGGTATTTTCTGCAGCACGTCTCCATAGAAGCGCGATGGTGTCTGCAGGATCCCCTGGTGGTTGATGAGAAAGATATCCCCCAGGCCGCCGACCTCCATATCGAAGAGCAGGCTGTTGAATTCCTGGGTGTCGATAGAGGCCCTCACCACGAAGAAGGAGCCGTTCGGCAGGGAGTGTTTGACGGCGATGATCAAGTGAGGCACCTGGCGAAAACCCAGGAAGACGTCACTGACATGCATCCCCCGCTCCACGACCTGCTGATACCAAACTTCGTGAGAATAATCGACACCTTCGAGTTCATAGGGTCCCACGTAGGTTCGCTGGCCGCCCAGGGCGTCGACGACGCCAAGGTCGGTAAAGCCGCCGAAGGCCTCCTTGAGGTGCTTCAATAGTTCAGCGAGACGCACGGGGTCGTGCAGGGCCTCGAAGGAGTTGTCCTGAACCACGAACTCCAGGGCGGCAGCCCGTTCGAACAGAAAAAAGGAGACGGCCCGGCGGGTGTTGGAGACCAGTCTGGCGGTACGGAACTGGATCTCCGCCTCCGTGGCCTTCTGGGTGACCTTGTAATCGATGAAGGCCATGAAGAGGAGCGGTATGATGGTCACCCCGGCCGTCAGCAGGACGGTGAGTTTCCAGATCCGCCTGAAGTTGAACAGGTGCTTGTAGGGGCCGGCGGCGATGTCCCGGTGGTCCCAGAATTTCGGTTTGAGCGATATGGGCGCTGCCATAAGTTGTGCCTTCGATGGCCATTGTGCTTTGGTTCGAACGACCCGGGATATCCCGGTTCAGCTGCTTTGTGCGCCGTTCTGCGCCTTGCGCTTCTGGATCTGTTCGTTGGCCTTCTTGAGGGTGTCACTCAACAGCTCGATATCCACCGGCTTTTGAAGGTAAGCGAAAGCGCCGAGATCCATGCAGACCTTCCGGTCGGCCTCGGATCCATGCCCGGTCAGGATGATCACTTCGATCTCGGGCTGCGTTTCCTTGACGCGTCGCAGCACTTCGATGCCGTCTATTCCGGGCATCTTGAGATCCAGGATCATGACCTCGGGCTCTTCTTCCTTGACCAGGGTGAGGGCCGATTCGCCGTCATAGGCTATGGCCGACCCCATATCCCGCATGAGCAGACGCTCTGACAGGGTTTGAACGAACTCCCGCTCGTCGTCGACCAGGAGCACTTTCGCCGGGACCTGAAAGTCGTATTTCCGGTAGATATCCGCCTGATAAAAGCCTTCGCCAACCTTGGTCTCGACGGACTCGACACCGGGGACCCGCTCCGCAATGGATCGGAGTTCTTCTTCGAGGCGGTTCAGCAGCAGGGTGTGCTTGTTGATGGTCAACGTGACGCGGCCGTCTTTCGCCCTGACGACGATGTTATGCCCCTCCTTGGCAAGCGCCACCTCGACCTCCGCCGCAAGACGGAAATCCTCGACGGCCTTCCGGGATCGGATAGTGGTTTTCACCACATCCTTGGCGAGATTCTCCTGAACGAGCGCAACCGCCTGTTCCGCGCTGAGCTTGTCCATGGGGAGTACGATGTCGTAAAGGGAGGCATCCCAAGGATCCTTTTTGCCGAAAAGGGTATCGACCCAGAGTGCGCGCTCCTCATCCTGGCGGTGGATCAGGCGAAGAGCTTCCTTTTCATTGAGCTCTTCCGTTCTGGCGGCATCTTCCAGCCGGAACCGCATCTCGGCGATGAGACAGACCCGCAGCGCATGGGCGATATGCGGTCCGACAAGCAGACTTGAAAAACCGCTGATCAGCAGGTTGTCACGCTCGAGGATCTGCGCCAGGGCCAGGCGGAGCCAGGCGATGGATCGTTCCTTTTCGTGGGTGAATTTGTTGAAGATCGATGTCTTTACGCTGAAGGTCTTGGACAGCTTGCCTTCGTCCATACCCGAGATCCGGCTGGCGCCTGCGACCACATCGGCATCGGTGATGTGTTCCGCCCCGGTCGCCTCGAGCAGACCCTGCAACACGGCGGCTTCATGACAAAAGGTCCCGTTGAAAACAGTGATGATGGACATGATATGACCCCCCATTCGTGGAGAAGTGATAGCCTTAGTCACGCTGCTTGTATCTGGAAAGAAACCGTTCGGCCGATCCCGAAGCCTATCTGAATGGTTGCTGCCGGGGCTGGCGACAGGTTGCTTCCACACAAGCGGACGGTTTCTGTCGGCTCGTTCAACCAGGACCCGGCCCGATCCAAGATGCACCCCTCTCGGAAGAGCTGATTTTGAAAAACATGTTTGCTGTGGAAAGGCAACAAAAAAGTGTCCTACGTCAGACGGCACACCGTCAGGAGCGGACAAGCTTCCTCCTGCCCGTCGCGGTGGGCCTGCGTATAGTTTGCCTGAATCGCCCTTTCCATGGTCGGAAAAAGATGATCTTCCCCGATCTTTTCCAGAAAATGGGTCCGCTTCAGAACCTTCATGACCGATTCATTGACTCCGCTCAGCGAAATGTCCACACCTGCGCTCCTGACCCGGTCAACGAGCAGAGAGAGGGTTTCCTCCCCCGAGGCGTCGATGTCGTTGATCCCGTTGGAGACGATAACGATGTGTTTCAGGTGCTTCATCTCACGCATCCGCTCCATGATCTTGTCTTCGAGGTAACTGGCGTTGGCGAAGAAGAGCGGTCCGTCGAACCGGATCAAGGTCATGTACTTGCACTCCTTCAGCCCGAAAGTCAGGCAATCGCGCAGGGATTGGTCTTCGTGGCGGGAAAGTGCGGCGACCTTGGGGCGCATGCTTTTGTACAGAAACACCAGCAGGGACAGGACCACCCCGACCATGATGCCCCGGTCGAGGTGCGGCGCGAACGCCAGGGTGCAGACAAACGAAATGATGGAGATCAGCCCGTCGTACCACTGGGCCTCCCACGCGTGGATGAAGCCGGTTGCGTTGATGAGCCCGATCACCGCCATCATGATGACGGCTGCCAGCACGGATTGGGGGAGGTGATAGAGAAGGGGGGTGAAGAAAAGCAGTACGATCACCACGGCCAGGCTGGTGAAGACGCTGGAGAGGCCGGTTTGCGCTCCGGATTGCAGATTGACCGCCGAGCGCGAAAACGAACCGGAGGTGGGATAACTTCGGCTCATGGCGCCGAGGACATTGGCAAGGCCCTGACCGATCAGTTCCTGGTTGGGGTCCAGGCGTTGCCCGGTCTTGGCCGCCATGGCCTTGGCGATGGAGATCGCCTCCATGAACCCCAGGAGCGAGATGATCGCGGCGTAGGGAAGAAGATGGAGAAGGACCTTCCAGTCGAGCGTCGGGACGCTGAAAGCCGGGAGCCCAGCGGGGATTTTGCCTACGACGGCTCCTCCCCCCATCATGGGCAGTTTCTCTTCATCCAAATGTTTGTTGCCGACCCTTATGCGCCAGGTTCGTCCGTCGCTTTCGGCGCCGGGGGGCACCTGATCGCGGATGTAAAAGCGAAGCCCGCCGCCTTCCTCGATGCCGGCAAAGAGCATGGAACGGAGCTGTTCACGGACCTCCTGCGATTCCTTCTTGAGTTGAGCCATTTCGATGCTCAGGATATTCACGTCATGTTCCCGCTCGAGGATGCTGACCATGTCACGGCCTTGCTGCACCTCCTCGAGGGCCTTGTAGGCCTGGGCGCGTTTTTCCGCGATGGGGGGGATGGCCTCGACCGTCCGGTTGAAGCGCATGATGAGCGCCCGGGCTTCCGGACTTGAGATGGCATCCACAGGGACCTTGGCGTCATGCTGAAACCCCGTGGCCCATGAAATCACGGTGGTGACCGCGACAGCGACCAGGACGTTCGGGATCTTGGGCGAGATGCGCTTGAGGACGACCATGATGGCGAAGGCGAAAGCGCCCATGATGAAAGTCGGCCAGTGTGTGTAGTGAAGGGCGGACCGGATGACCTCGAAGATGGTTTCATAGTGATGGGCGGCGCTGTCCACATACACGCCGAACATCTTGGAGAGCTGGGAGGAGGCGATGATGATCGCCGCCGCATTCGTAAAACCGTTCACGACCGGGTGCGAGAGGAAATTCACCACCAGCCCGAGTTTCAGGACGCCCAACGAAAACTGGAAGGCCCCCACCATGAGGGCCAGGAGCACGGCGTAGGCGATATAACCCGGGCTTCCGGCCGTGGCCAGCGGTTCCAGAGAGGCAGCGGTCATCAGGGAGACCACGGCGACGGGGCCTGTGGCAAGCTGCCGGCTGGAGCCGAAAAGCGCTGCAAGCATGGGGGGAAGAAACGAGGCGTAAAGACCGTAATAGGCGGGAAGTCCCGCCAGTTGGGCATACGCCATGGACTGAGGGATCAGAACGAGCGCGACGGTCAAGCCGGAGATCGCATCGAGTCGAAAACTGCTCCAGTTGTATTCCCTGAACCACACGATGAAAGGAAAAATTCTGCGCAACATGGCCTCACCTGCTTAAAGAGAAGGGTTCCGAAGCATTCGGCGGACTGCCGAGAGCAGTTCACTGTGGAGGGCAGCCGCATCGTAGAGATTGTAGTCCCGGAAGCGGACCAGGCCGTCGACCATGGTCAAAACGATCAGGGCGTTTTTTCGAGCCGGCATGGGCGCGATACTCCCGTCTTTCTGCCCCAGTTCGACGGCCTGCTCGAAGATGTCCAAGAGACAATTGAAGATATCCTCCAGGTAACCACGGCAGACAGGGTTCACCTCCGCGAGCTTATAGGGGTAATGCCTGTGGAGGAGGAGAAAGCGCTCATCCATCTTTGCAGCGAGGTAGAGATAAAAAGAGATGGCCTCTTCCATCATTTGAAGGCCGGATAGCGGCTCACTCTCTTTCCGGTAGGCGTTGAACTCCCGCAGGATGTCCTCCTTGACTTCCTGCAGGATCGCCAGGAAAAGATCCTCCTTGCTCTTGAAATGATAGAAGATCGTTCCTTCGGCGACCCCCGTCGCTCGGGCGATGTCTGCGATCGAGGTTTCCTTGAACCCGTGTTCCGAAAATAGTTTCGCAGCGGTGTTCAAAATGGCGTCTCGTTTTTTGGCCATAAATCCTCTTCAGCAAATTTATACTGAGCGCTCACTCGGTTTCGAACCATAATAAAAAACTCAACACAGGTCAACAAAAAATTTTAGCCTCGCAATTTTCACCTAGGATCACGGTTTCAGCATCCGGAAAGGATGATTGACACCCCCCATCCACATGGTTTACTTTCTTGCCTGACGGAGAAATGTTGAGGCGGGACGGGAGTGACAGCCCGGCATCGTGCCGGTTGAACCGATCGAGGGATGTCTTGCTCTATCCACTGCTGCGTTTCAAAGATCTCTATTTCGCCCTTCTGGAGCAGGGTGGCTGGAGGGGGACGGCAGCCCTCCTCGGAGGTCTTGCCGCTGGTTGGTGGATCTATGTGCCGATCCATGAACTTCTCCACGCAGCCGGTTGTGCGGCGGCAGGCGGAGAGGTTCACCAGTTGGAGATTGCGCGGCTTTACGGCGGGAGCGTTCTATCGCGATGGTTCGATTTCGTGGTTCCCGGGGGCGAATACGCTGGGAGGCTGAGCGGATTCGATACCCATGGTTCGGACTGGATTTATGGAATCACCGTTTTTTTCCCCTATCTTCTCACCATTCCCGCATATGCCGTACTCGAAACCGCAGCCCGCTTCAGGTATTTTTTTCTTTTCGGGGCTTGGCTGCCCTGCACCTTCGCGCCGCTGATCAGCCTGGCGGGCGATTTCTACGAACTAGGTTCGTTGTCGCTTTTTCAGCTCTGGAAAGGACCGGAATCTACTCACAGAGCCCTGATCGGCGATGACCTCTTCATGCTTCTCGGGCAGACGCAGTTCAGGGTGGATGGTGCGGGTCCACACTTGGGAAATGCAGCCTTTATCGCGGCCGCTTTTTTGACAGGATTCGCTTTGGCCTGGGGAACGCTCCTGTTGTCTGCAGCGCTCGGCCGGAAAGCCCGAAGAACCCTTTTTTAGGAGAAAACCGATGGCCGATGAGAAACCCCGAGGGGAAAAGGATATCCGGATATGGAAGTTCGTCGTGACCTATGTGCTTTTAATGGGGCTTTTCTTGCTGCTGATCGGCCTTGAACCGGTCAAGAAAATTTTGGACATCAATGGTGTCTACACGGAGATGATCATCTATCTCACGGCCTGGATACTCGAGCCCTTCAATATTGTGCAAGGGATCAGCGGTTCCGTGATCAACGTGAAGGGACTGACGATGGATGTGCGCTTCGGATGCAACGGCCTGGAGGCTTTTCTGATCTACACCGTTGCGATCCTTGCCTTCCCGACAAAGGTGAAAAAGAAGATCGTGGGCATTGTCGGAGGTTTTTTCGTTCTGCAGATTTTGAACGTTCTACGGATAGCGGGATTGGGATTGAGTGGCGTCTATCTGAAAAAATATTTCGAATATCTGCATATCTATGTTGCTCAAGGCATCATGATCGCGGTTGCTCTGGTGCTCTTTCTGTTCTGGCTGAATTACGCCACCGGGAAATCGGACTAAAACGTATCCATCCGGAAAGGGTTTTCCGAAAGAACCCGGCTTCCAATCCGGAAATCAAAACGCGATTTTGACGGCGGGACGCCGTTCATCGCAGGCGTTTAAGCGCCTGAACATTTTTCTCAGCGGGCAACCAGTCCGGTCTTTACAGTCCACCGATGAGACGGCCTCATGTCATAGCTGGAACGCAAAGTCTTTACGGGTGAATAACAGAAGGCAGGCATCGACGGCTTTTTCGTCGAAGTGAATGCCTTTTTTCTTTTCTATCTCCTCCAACGCGGCGGTGATACCGAGCGATGGCCTGTAAGGACGATGGGAGGCCATCGCCTCGACGACGTCAGCTACACTCAGGATTTTAGCCTCCGTCAGGATCTGATTACCGGAAAGGCCGTTCGGATACCCGGAGCCATCGATTTTTTCGTGATGCTGAAGGACAATCTCGGCTATGGGCCAGGGAAACGGGATTTCTCTCAGGATTTCATACCCACTGCGGGCGTGGGTCTGGATGAACATCAGCTCGATTTCGGTCAAGTTGCCGGGCTTGCTCAGGATCTCAGCAGGAACGGAAATCTTGCCGACATCATGGATCAGGGCTGCCAGGTAAAGTCCCTGGATCTTTTCATCGGGAAGATCGAGGGCCTCAGCGATAGCTTTCGACAGATCGGCAACGCGCTGCTGGTGGCCGGCTGTGTATGGATCGCGTTTTTCCACAGCTGAGGCCATCGCTTGAATGGTGCCCCGTATCGTCGTTTGAAGCTGCTGCAGGTTCTTTTCCAACTCCCTTTCCATCTGTTTGCGCTGCGTGACGTCTCTGAGGGAGGCAAGAAAGGCGGTTTTCCCTTCCCACTTGGTCTCCACAAACCGCACCTCGGCGACGCGAAGGGTGCCGCGGTCAGCGATTTCCATTTCGACAGGCTCTCCCCCCGTTTTAAGGGGGATTTCAAAGGGCGTTTTGAAATCCGCCTCTCTTCCGCCGAAAAAAGATCGGCCGGCGGGGTTGACATAAAGCGCCTCGCCGGCGGAGGAAAGGATGACAATCGCATCGGCGTTGCTCGAGATGATGTTTCGGAAATTGGCTTCGCTGGCGCGGAGCGCGGCCTCCGTTCTGGTGCGATGTTCAACCTCTTTTTTCAGTTGGAGGTTGCTTTGCGTCAGGGCTGAGGTTCGCTGTTTCACCTGGACTTCGAGATTTTCCTGGATTCGCCGGTATTGCAGTTCTGCCAGCCATTTTCCGCCCAGGGCGGCGGCCAGTTGAAGGATCTCTTGCGGATGGAATGGTTTCTGGATGTAGAGTAACTTATCAGGCGGCATGATTTTGCGGGAGATGTCTCTCAGATCGCAGCCGCTGTAACCGGTAGCGAGCACGATGTTGACGTCTGGGTCCATCCCGCGGATTATCTGAGCCGTGGAGATGCCATCCGGGCCGGGCGGCATGTTGATGTCGAGCAGAATCAGGGCGTAAGGGTCATGCTCGAGCAGCGACGCACGGACATGCTCTACCGCCTCGTCCCCTTGTTGGCAGATGCTTGTCTCGAAGTAATAAGGGATAGACTGATACGCATTTGAATGGCTGTCGAATCGAAGGATCTCCCTGTACAGCTCGAGAATGACCTCTTCATCATCGACACCCAGGACCCGGATACGTTCTCTTGACGTTGTGCCCAAAATTCCCCCTTCGCATCTCTGCCAGCTTTCCCGATCACGGCCCGGGCTGAATTCTCCGCCGGTAAACAACGGGAGGACATGGCCTTGACCGGTCTCGTTGCATGTCTTTCGATCCTCCAGCGTGCAGGAGCAACTCCTGGATAGGAAGCAGCCTGCACCGGGCGATCACCGCCGGAACCAACCGATTTGCCCCTAGCCGATCTCAGGGGCCATTTTCACGTTTGTCTTTGCGCCGGAGGTCCTTTCTTCGGATGGATTCCATATAACAAAAGATGGACTCTATATACCAAAAAAGGAATGGTAAATGAAAGGTGGTAGCGGAACAGCGAGAAAATCGAATAGCCTGGGGCCTGATGCCGTTGCCGGCCGCGAAATCCAGCCCTTCAGGATGGATCGGACTCTATTTTTCTTGTCTTGCCGGTCGCAGTGATATATGGAAACAGTATTCCTTTTCTCGTTCCCGTCAAAGAGAGAAGCCCTTCGAGACGCGCGGCCGTCGAAGGTACGGCTGTTCATAGAATCTCGGATACAGAATTCAGCAGGAGGTCTGATGATGATTAAACGGTTGATTCAGCTATCGTTCTGTTTGTTTGGACTGTTCGGCGTGGTGCTGATGCCCGCCGGCGCGGAGGCAGCGGCGGAGAAACTGACGTTCAGCATCTTTTTCCCGCCGACGCATGCCCAGGCGAAGGTGGCCATGGATTTTGCGAAAGAGATCGAAAAGCGGACCCAAAACCGCGTCGAGATCACGTGTTTTCCGGGAGGTACCCTGACCGGTGCTTCTCAGGTCTATGACGGGGTGGTCAACGGCATCAGCGATCTGGGTAATTCCTGTTTTGCCTACACGCGCGGACGGTTTCCCGTGATGGCAGTGGTCGATCTGCCTTTGGGGTATCTCAACGGCCTCGTGGCGAGCCGGGTTGCGGACACCTTTGCCATTGAGACCAGGCCGGAGGAACTCGATGATGTCAAAGTCCTTTACGTTCATGCGCATGGGCCGGGTCTTCTCCACACCCGGAAGCCGGTTCAGACGTTGGAGGACCTGAAAGGGATGAAGATCCGTGCCACCGGCCTGAGCGCAAAGATCGTCGAGGCCCTGGGTGCCGTTCCTGTGGCGATGCCGCAGGGTGGAACCTATGAGGCCCTTCAGAAAGGGGTGGTCGAGGGGACCTTCGGTCCGATAGAGGTGCTGAAGGGGTGGAAACAGGGCGAGGTGATCCAGTACACGACCGAATGTTTCAATGTCGGATACACGACCGCCATGTTCGTTGTCATGAATCTGCAGAAATGGAATGCACTCCCCGATGATATCAAGAAGATCATCGATGCCGCCAGCCGGGAATGGGTCGATGTCCATGGACGTGCCTGGGACGATGCGGATCGGGAAGGCCGTGAATACACTTTGGGCCTGGGGAACAAGATCATTCCCCTTTCGCCGGAAGAAAGCTCAAAATGGCGAGCAGCCGTCAAGCCGGTCATCGATGATTACATCGAGACGACGCCGGATGGTCAGACACACGTGGATCGGATCCAGGGTATTCTGAACAAATATCAACCTTGACCCTGCGGGTTCTTCCCTGTAACACCCCCGTCGACGTTCAACGTACTGCCATTTTTCTGGATTCCCTGATGGAATGGATCGAAAGGGCTGGTAGAATGGCCGCTCGCGTGCTTTTCTGGATCGCCGGAGCGGCCATTGTGTTTATGATGCTTTTGACTTGCGCAGACGTAATTCTGCGCTATTTTCGCATGCCCATTCCGGGGACCTACGAGCTGGTGTGCTATCTCGGGGCTTTGGGGGTGGGGTTCGCCATGGCTCACACCTCTGTGGAAAAAGGGCATGTGGCCGTGAGCGTTCTGGTCAGGCTTTTGCCCAGGCGGGCGCAGGGGTTTATCGGGTCGGTCACCGTATTCTTCAGCCTGGTATTCTTTATGCTGATCAGTTGGCAATCCTGGTCCTATGCCGATCAATTGCGCCGCTCCGGCGAGGTTTCCCTGACGCTTCAGCTCCCTTTCCATCCCTTTGTCTATGGCATCGCCGTCGCCGCCGGGGCCGTCTGTTTCGTGCTCCTGGGGGACCTGGCACGGCAGATCAAGAAGGTCTTCGCCGCATGAGCCTCACGACCATTGGAATCATAGGCCTTTGTCTTCTGGTCGTGCTGCTTTTTTCCCGGATGCCCGTCGGATTCGTGATGGGGTTTCTCGGTTTTCTAGGGTTCAGCTATGTCGTGAATGTTCAGGCGGGTCTGACGCTGCTGGCGAGGGATGTCTGGGATATATTTTCTTCTTACGGTCTGACGGTGATACCGCTGTTCGTGTTCATGGGGCAGATCGCCTTTCATGCCGGCATCAGCCGCAGGCTCTATGATTCAGCCTATGTCGTCCTGGGGCATCGACCCGGGGGGTTGGCCATGGCCACGGTCGGCGCGTGTGCCGGGTTTTCGGCGATCTCGGGCTCGACCAATGCCACCGCGGCCACCATGGCCACCGTGACCTTGCCGGAGATGAAACGCTACCGTTACGATCTCGGCCTTGCCACCGGGACGGTGGCGGCAGCCGGAAGCCTGGGGATTCTGATCCCCCCGAGCGTGATCTTCATCGTTTACGGGATCATGACCGAGCAGTCGATCGGGAAGCTTTTCGCGGCCGGTATATTGCCGGGGATCCTGCTCTCTTGCCTGTTCATGCTGGTCATCATACTCCGGGTGCGTTTGAATCCCGGGCTCGCACCCCCAGGGCCGAAAAGCACCTTCAAGGAAAAAATGCGCTCCTTTGCGGGGATTGGCGAGACGCTGCTGATCTTTGCGCTGGTGATGGGAGGGATCTTCTGCGGGATCTTCACACCGACGGAGGCGGCGGCGATAGGGGCCTTCCTGACCATGGCGATCTCCATCCTGAGAGGGCAGCTGACCTGGGAAGGTTTCGTCCGCTCCTTGTCCGACACCACCCGCATCAGCTGCATGGTGATGGTGATTGTCATGGGGGCTGTCGTCTTCGGGCACTTCATGGCCATCACGAGGGTCCCCTATGACCTGGCCAATTGGGTTGGCGCATTGCCGCTGCCGCGTTACGCCATCATGATGGTGATCATCCTGGTCTACCTCATGGGGGGCTGTTTCATGGATTCTCTGGCCATGGTGATGCTGACCATCCCCATCTTCTTTCCGGTGGCCCAGAACCTCGGGTTCGACCCCATTTGGTTCGGGGTGGTCATCGTCCTGGTGACCGAGATGGGTGTGATTACCCCTCCCGTGGGCGTGAATGTATATGTCGTCTATGGGGTTGCCAAAGACGTGCCCCTCGAAACGATTTTCAAAGGCGTCCTCCCGATGCTGGCCGCCCTCCTGATCTGCAATATCCTGCTGATCCTGTTTCCCGAAATCGCCCTTTTCCTGCCCGGTCTGATGCGTTGAGGAAAGGAGCGCGCAGAGCTTCAGACCTTTCCGATTTTGATGCGGGCAGGATATTTCCCTTACTGACGGATTTGCCCGTCCCCGCGCGGGACGGGTTCACGATGGCACGGTCCAAAGGGTCACCGCAGCCGGACGTACAAATCGTGCCGGCTGTCCGTCCCCGCGGCAGGGTATGGTGAACAGGTTCAGGGACTGTTTCAGGGCGGCTTAGACATTCAGCAGATACCGCAGCTCTTCCTGGACGTACTGCAGCCTGTCGAGATCCTCTTCGCCGATCTTTCCTTCCAGCTCTCTGGCCTTGATCCGCTTTTTCAGATCCTTGAGTTCATTTTCGAGATTGATCACCATATTCAAGGTCTGTGAAGCCACGTCCGGAACCGCTTCCTCCTCCGGGGCCTCTTCGTAGGTGACCTCCACCGCCTTGAGGATCAGACGCTCTTTCCATTTTGGAACGTGAACGGAAAAATGCAGCTCCTCGCTTATCTTTTGAGCCAGCGTTTGCGCGGCCTCAGCCTCTCCATGGACCACGAAGACACGGGGGGTGCTTTCGAAATGGCTGGCCCACTCGAGCAGATCGGCCTGGTCGGCATGGGCGGAAAACCCCCCGATGGTGAAGACGCGTGCCCGCACGGCAACGTTCTCCCTGAAGATCTTGACCTGCTTGGCACCATCCACGATCTTCCGCCCCGTGCTTCCCTTGGCCTGGTAACCGACGATCACCAGACTGGCGCCTTCCCGCCAGAGATTGTGCTTCAGGTGATGCTTGATCCTTCCAGCTGTGCACATCCCGTTTGCGGCGATTACGATGGCGGAGCCGCGCCTTTCGTTGATGGCGATCGAATCCTTCGTCTCCTGGGTGAAATGCAGGTTGGGCATATTGAAAGGATCATACCCTTCAGAGACGATAGCGCGTGCCTCGGTGTCATAGCATTTCTTGTTTCTGCGAAAGATTTCCGTGGCTTTGATGGCCAGAGGGCTGTCGAGATAGATGGGGATGTCGGGCAGTTTACCCTCACGTTGAAACTGGCCGAGGACATAGAGGATTTCTTGGGTACGTTCTACGGCGAAGGCGGGAATGATGATCTTTTCGTTGTGGCGGGTGCTGTAGCGGATGGCCTCGAGCAGCTCTTCTTCGCTTTCTTCGAAGGAGCGGTGGAGGCGGTTTCCGTAAGTCGATTCGAGGAAAAGATAGTCCGCGTCGAAGATCTCATGGGGGTCCTTGACGATCAGCTGATCCTTCTTGCCAAGGTCCCCGGAAAAGACGATCTTGACAGTCTTTCCGTTCTCCTCCACCCAGATCTCCAGGATCGAGGAGCCGAGAATATGCCCCGCATTCCTGAGCCGCGCGCGCACCCCGGGTTCGATCTCCACCAGCCGGTCCCGTTCGAGCGGATCGAACAGCTTGAGGCTTGCCTCTGCATCGGCCGTCGTGTACAGCGGTTCGATGGGAGCCTGGGACTGCCGCTTGTTCTTGCGAGTCTGCCATTCGGCATCCATCTCCTGGATGTGGGCGGAATCGAGGAGCATGATCTCACAGAGCTCTGCGGTGGGGGGAGAGGTGATGATCCTGCCCTGAAAACCGTCCTTGACCAGCTTGGGGATGCGCCCACTGTGGTCGATGTGGGCGTGCGTCAAAAAGAGCGTGTCGATGCTTTTGGGGTCGAAGGGCCATGGTTGCCAGTTGCGGAGTTCGATCTGCCTTCCACCCTGAAAGAGCCCGCAGTCCACCAGGAATTTCTTTCCCTGGACGGTTTCGACGAGATAATTGCTACCAGTGACCGATCCTGCGCCGCCTAAACACGTTACTCTGATCATGGATGCTCCTTTCTGTGAGGGCCGTGGGCCGGGACCCCTCGGCTTAAAATGGACTCAGGGGATAGCGGAATGTCTGCCCACGGAAGTTTTTCACCTCGAGCGAATTGGATCCTCTGCTTTCGACATATTGAGGAAGAAAAGGGATTTTGCCGCCGCCCCCCGGCAGGTCTATGGCGAAATGGGGCAGACACAGGCCGGAGGTGTGCCCCTGTAATTCTCGTATGATTTCGATTCCTTTTTCAAGGGGGGTCCAAAAATGAGCCGTTCCTCTGGCTAGATCTGCCTGGAACAGATAATAGGGCCGGACGCGCACCATCAGGAGTTTCTGCATCAGCTCGCGCATGGTGCCGGGGTCGTCGTTGACGCCTCTGAGCAGCACGGTTTGACAGCCCAGCGGGATGCCCGCATCGGCAAGGCGGACACAGGCTGCCCCTGCTTCCGGGGTGAGTTCATCCGGGTGGTTGAAGTGGGTGTTCAGGTACAAGGGATGAAATTGCTTCAGAAGATCGGTCAGGCGTTGGGTGATCCTGTGGGGCAGGGTGCAAGGGACCCTGCTGCCGATGCGGATGATTTCGACATGGCTGATGGCCCTCAGGGCTGAGAGGATTTCCCCCAGCCGTTCGTCTGAAAGGAGGAGGGGATCCCCTCCGGATAGAAGCACGTCGCGGATTTCTTCATGTCGGCGGATGTAGGCCAACCCGGCCTCGATGGTGGCGTCGTTCACCATTGAAGGGCGACCGACCTTTCTTTTGCGATTGCAAAACCGGCAATACATGGCGCAGGAGGCCGAGACCAGAAACAGCACCCGATCAGGGTATCGGTGCGTCAGGCCGGGTACGGGCGAAAACGCCTCTTCTGCCAGGGGATCGTCGAGGCCGTCATCGAGGCGGATCTCGCGGATATCCGGTATGCACTGCCGGTAGATAGGGTCGTGCTTTCGACGGATCAACCCGAGGTAATACGGATTGATCCGCATGGGGTAACGCTCGGTGACACTTTTGAGCTCATCGGCGTCGAGGCCGAAAAGTTCAGCGATCATGCCCGCGCCGGTGACGCTTTCGGCAAGGATCTCCTCCCAGGGCGAGTCTGCCGGCCCTGAATTCATCAATGCAAGGGGAATGGGTTTTCGGAGTTTCATGTCAGGTCCGGACGCGGCTGCGGATAGCCTGGAAAAAACGCCAGGCGCATCGTTTTTTCAATGGATGCCTTTCGGTTCGGGACGATTTCCGGGAAAGAGCCGGGCCGACAGGATTCTTTCCCCTCGATGGATTTCCCATAGGCGATTCCCGTCGTCCAACCAATACCGCCAAGCCTTTCCAGGGAGGAAGGGCTGGTGCGGGAAGCCTCGGCGCAGCACAGGGAACGGGGCTTGACCGGCCGCCATCCAGCGGGGCAGGAAGAGGTGTCTGCGTAGTCGGAGGACCAGCCGGCTCTGTGATAGCGGTCCTGCGCGATCGCTGCAGATCAACGGCTTGGATCTGCTACTCCTTCCTGTGCAGAATCGTCCCAAGGATGGGGGTTACCATAGAATACAGCCCGGAGTATTGCAAGTTCTGCTTTTTGGTTGATGAAAGACGCCGAAAAACATAGCATGGATGGGGCTCGAAGGTGGTCCGCTCATGGAGCTCCGCCCGGAGATGGTCTGTCGGCGCAACCCGTTTTTCAGGCGCCTATCCGGATTTTCAGAGGCCGACCAGCTTGACTCGATGGGCGCCGTTCCGCACCAACGCTTTTTCCACCTGTTTTTGCCCGTTGGATGGGTTGCTTTGAGATAGGGAATGCGGCGGCGCGCCGAGCAGGTGCGTGCGGAAAGAAGTCGTTGGGGATGGGGAGGTGTCATGGAAAAGCACCACAAATTTTCTATCTGGTATGTCCTCCTGGGCATTTGGGTGGTTCTCCTGCTGCAGCAGTACCTGGTCTCCGTTTTTGCCATCAAGGTCATCCCCTACAGCGAATTCTTGCACTTGTTGAAAGAGAACAAGGTGACCGAGGTGGCTGTAAAGGCCAACGAGATTCAGGGGCGGGCTCTGCTGAACGGAGATGTTCAGGGCAAGGGGGAGCTTTTCCGCACGATTCGCGTAGACCAGGAGCTTTCGGAGCTGTTGGCGCAGTACCATGTCACGTTTAAAGGAGAGGTCGAATCGACCTTTCTGCGGGATTTGATGTCCTGGGTTTTCCCGATCCTGCTGTTCGTGGGCATCTGGTATTTCATGATGCGGCGCATGACGGGCCAGCAGGCAGGCTTTATGACGCTCGGGAAGAACAAGGCCAAGATCTACATGGAGGATGAGCTGAATGTCACGTTCGATGACGTGGCGGGTGTGGACGAGGCCAAACAGGAACTGGTGGAGGTGATAGAATTCCTCAAAGATCCGCATAAGTATACGGAATTAGGTGGCAAACTGCCTAAAGGGGTGCTGCTGGTCGGTCCACCCGGTACCGGCAAAACCCTGTTGGCCAAGGCCGTGGCCGGGGAAAGCAGGGTGCCCTTTTTCAGTCTGAGCGGGTCTGAGTTCGTTGAGATGTTTGTCGGGCTCGGGGCTGCCCGGGTGCGGGATTTGTTTGTTCAAGCGAAGGAGAAAGCCCCGTGCATCATCTTCATCGATGAGCTGGATGCCCTCGGAAAGGCCCGTGGGTTCGGGGCCATCGGCGGCCACGACGAACGGGAGCAGACCCTCAACCAGCTTCTGGTCGAGATGGACGGCTTCGATCCGAAGGTGGGGGTTATTCTGATGGCGGCGACCAACCGGCCTGAGATCCTGGATCCCGCCCTGCTGCGTCCGGGGCGTTTCGATCGACAGATCCTGGTGGACCGCCCGGACAAGAAAGGGCGCGAGGATATCCTGAAGGTTCACCTCAAAGGGATCAAGGCCAGTGAGGATCTCGATGTCGAACGGCTGGCGGCCATGACGCCGGGAATGGTCGGGGCGGACCTGGCCAATCTCGTCAATGAGGCCGCGATCCTCGCTGTCAGGCGCAAAAAGAAACAGGTCGACATGTCGGACTTCGAAGAAGCGGTGGAACGGGTCATGGCCGGCCTCGAAAAGAAAAACAGGCTGATCAACAAAAGTGAACGGGAGATTGTGGCCTACCATGAACTGGGCCATGCCACCGTTGCGCTATCCCTGCCGGGGACGGATCCTGTGCAGAAGATATCGATCATACCGAGGGGCATCGCGGCGCTTGGCTACACCATGCAGGTCCCGACCGAAGACCGTTTTTTGATGAAGCGGACCGAACTTCTGAACAAAATCGCCGTGCTCCTGGGGGGGCGGGCTGCCGAAGAGATCGTATTCGGTGATATTTCGACCGGCGCCCACAATGATCTTTCGAAGGCCTCCGATATCGCTCGAAGCATGGTCAAAGAATACGGCATGAGTGCCAAGGTCGGACAGGTCTACCTGGCGGGCGAAAAACGGCCCCTTTACCTGGAAACCGGCTTCCGGGGGCAGGAGGAATACAGCGAGGCGACGGCGCAGTTGATCGATGCCGAGGTGCGGGAGATCGTGGAGCAGCAGTATCTGAAGGCCTTGGAGATCCTCAAGAAATGGCGACCTGTGCTGGATCGGGCCGCCAAGTTGCTGTTGGAAAAAGAGAAGATCGACGGAGAGACACTTAAAGGTCTCATGGAGGAAGCGGGCGCGTGAGGCGGCATCCGAGCGATGCCTCGGGCATCTCCTGCGGTTTGGAAGCCGGGGGATGGATGCTTCGGGCTCCGATGGCTAACGACTCAGTGCCCTAGCGAGGTCTTGGCCTGCCTCCCGCGCTGCCGAAAGGTATTCAGGGTGTTGAAGAACGTCGCCCTCGAAGTCCAATCCCCTGAACAAGACCGTCCGATAGAGCTCCATGTCCAGGACATCGAAAAAATATTTCACTGTCAGCAAGGGGCCATCGAACAGCTTTTTACCCTGCGTTGCGCCTACAGAGATGAACATGCCCTTGCGCGTGGCGGTCCACCGGCCTGGAGAGACCTTGTCGATCCAGTATTTTTTGACCCAGAGCGATTGGCAGCGGTCAATGAGGCATTTGGCGAGGGCACTCACGCTGTAGAAGAATATAGGCGAGGCAAGCATGAGACCTTGGCTTTCCAGCATCTTGTCGTAGAGGGCTTGAAAATCGTCTTGAATGACGCAGCGCCCGTCTTTCTTGCAGCCGTAAATCTCAAGGCAGGGTGATATCTTGCAATCCCTGAGAATCACCTTTTCAACCTCGGCGCCGTTCGAGACCGCCCCTTCCACCGCTTGGTCGAGCAGGGTGGCGGTGTTTCCTTTTCTTCTGGGGCTTCCGTAAATGGCCAGAATTTTTGCCATGGCAGGCACCTCGTTTTTGTGGGGTGTTCCGGTCTGTCTGCTGCGTGAAACGGTGTGGAAAAAGGCTGACGACAGGCTGCGATTCGCAGCAGTCCAAGCCCTTCTTTTAATGGGGTGTCGAGAAAAGATCAAGGCAATTCATCTCTGGTGGTGGCGTGCGATGCAGAATCGCGGACTATGAGCTTGTACGGATCCGTGTTCGACCGTGGAGACGGCATGACGAGAAGTGACGCTCAGGAGCGGGATTATGAGGCGCGGGAGACCGCCGGGGGGCAATGGACGTTTGCCCTGACGGGCCGGATCGATGCCGGCAATGCCAGCCGCCTCCTCTCCGAGATCAATCATTTGCTGAGGGAAAAGAAGCCTCTGCGTGTCACTTTGGATCTAAGCGGCGTTCAGTATATGGATGATTTCGGCGTGTTGTTGCTGCTCGAGCTGAAGCGCCATGGTCCGACAGGTGAAGGCGCTTTTCGTATCCTCAACCCTGGCCCGAAGATTCAAGAAATCCTCGACATGATGGATTTCGAGGCCCTGGCGGAGGAGCACGCCGCCTTGAAGAAGAAGCGCCCTCCAAATGCCTTGGTGCGTTTGGGGGAGGCGAGTATCCGGCAATTTTCCGAAGGCCGTTTCGCGCTTTCCTTCCTTGGAGATGTGTGCCTGGCCTTGGGCTATGTCATCCTGCACCCGCGGAGCCTCAGAGGCGAGGACACGATCCAGGCCATGCAGCGGACGGGTGTGGATGCGGTCCCGATCGTCGGTTTGATCAGTCTTCTATTGGGGCTGATCATGGCCTTCATGTCCGCCGTTCAGCTGGAGCAGTTCGGCGCCAATATCTATGTCGCCTCGCTGGTGAGTCTCGCCATGGTGCGCGAACTCGGGCCCATCATGACCGCCATTCTGGTGGCCGGGCGTTCCGGCTCCTCTTACGCGGCAGAGATCGGTACCATGAAGATCTCCGAGGAGGTGGACGCGCTCTACAGCATGGGCTTCAACACGACGCGGTTCCTCGTGGTCCCCAAGATCCTGGCTTCCGTGCTGGTGGTTCCCGTGCTGACACTGTTTTCAGACCTTTTCGCCATCTTCGGAGGACTGATCGTGGGGGTGTTCATGTTGAATCTGACGGCGGGGGCGTACGTCGATCAGACCATCCAAACTCTGTCCCTCTTCGATGTCAGCTGGGGGTTTTTCAAGAGCGCGGTCTTCGGTCTCCTGATCGCCTATGTGGGTTGCCTGCGCGGTTTTCAGGTGCGTGGCGGAGCCGCGGCTGTCGGCCAGGCCACCACGTCCGCAGTTGTAAGCGGCATCTTCCTCATTATCTTGTTCGACTCTATCTTTGCTGTGATACTGACCTATTGGGGATAGACATCCATGGCGGCAACCACGCCTGTCATCCAGGTAAAAAATCTGACGGCCCGTTACGGCGAAGTGACGATCCTGGACAGCGTTTCCTTTGAGATACAGGAGGGGGAGATCTTCGTGATCCTTGGGGGCAGCGGGTGTGGAAAGAGCACCCTGCTCAAACATGTCATCGGGCTGATACCGCCCTATTCGGGAGAGGTCCTGATCGAGGGGGAGGACATCGTAAAGTGCAGTGAGGTGCGATTCCGGGAGATCCTCAAGAAATTCGGGGTTCTTTTTCAGAGCGGGGCCCTCTTTGGCTCCATGACGCTGGCCGAGAACATCCTTTTGCCCGTCGAGGCCTATACGGATCTGCCGAAGGCGGCCATGGAGACCCTGGTCCGCATGAAGCTGAGGCTGGTCCATTTGGGGGGCTATGAAAACCACCTGCCTTCCGAGTTGAGCGGCGGGATGAAAAAACGGGCCGGCCTGGCAAGGGCCATGGCCCTGAATCCAAGGATTCTTTTTTTCGATGAACCATCTGCAGGCCTCGATCCAGTGAGTGCAGCGGAGCTGGACCAATTGATTCTCAAAATCAATCGCAGTCTCGGAACGACCATGGTCATCGTCACCCATGATTTGGCCAGTATTTTCAACGTGGCGCAGAGGGTGATCATGCTGGACAAGCGAGCGAAGGGCATTATCGCCGAGGGAGATCCTGTTGATCTTCGGGACCATCATCCCGATCCGTTTGTCAGGCAGTTCTTCAACCGCGAAGCTGAGGAGTAAAACGGCTGATGGCATCTCAAAAGACCAAGTTTACGGTCGGGCTTTTTGTCGCCTCCGGAATCGCGATGGTCATCGTAGCGTTTATCTGGCTGGGCATGAGCCGCGTCTTGGAAAAGGGCCGCCAATATGTGACCTATTTCGATGAATCGGTGCAGGGCCTGGGGCGTGATTCACCAGTCAAATACAGAGGGGTTTCCATCGGGAGGGTGGTCAAGATCGATGTGGCGCCGGATTCGAGGCTGATCGAGGTCCTCATGAACATCGAAACCGGTTTGAGCCTCGATCGGGACATGGTGGCCCAGTTGAACCCTGTGGGTATTACAGGGGCGATGTTTGTCCAGATGGACCGCAAAGAGCCCGGTGAGCCGGACTTATCCCCACGCATCGATTTTTCTCCGGAATATCCTGTGGTGGCATCCAAACCCTCTGAAATCGGCAAGCTATTCAGGAGCATCGACGAGATTCTCAGCCAGATGAAGAAATTGGACCTCGAATCGGTGTCGAACCGCATCATCGCGACCCTCGATCATGCCAACAAACTGATGACGGATGCGCACATTCGCGAAATTGCCGCGGAGGTCGAATCGTCGCTGAAAGAGGTGAACCGGATGCTCAAAGACGACCGGTTCAAGCGCATCGGTGCTTCGCTCGAGCATTCAGCCGCCTCATTCGCGACGCTGCTCGATAAGAGCCACACGACGGTTGAACAGATGGGGGCAACCCTTGCCCGTGTGGACCGGATCGTCGAGCACAGTGAGAAGCCGCTCGAGGAGACCGTATTGGAGCTGCGTACGGCGGTCGACCGGGCAAACGAGCTCTTTTCGAAAGGCATAGTGTTGATGGATGGTGCAGGATCGGGATTCACCTATTTGAAAGGGAGCCTGTTGACCATCGGCCAGAATCTGGAAAACGCCAGCGAAAACCTGAATATCGTTCTTGAAAACCTGGCCAATGAGCCTGCTCGGTTTCTGCTGGCCGAGCCCCCGCCGCCGCGGGAATTGGAACACCAGCCCTGAAAACGGTGCAGTGCTTGTCGGGATCTGGAATTTAAGGAAAGGGCAAGGGACTTCTTACCGGCAGAGAGCCGTTGATCCTGTTGGCCGAGGATGGGCGAAGGAAGGGTGTGCAGGCGGCTCCGCCCGTTGATTTTTTTCCATCGCGAGAAAGGGATGTGCTGATGGTGAGATTCGGTTATAGCGCTGTTGCTGTGCTCGTAGGGATCCTCCTCTTTGGCGGATGTCTTAAGCTCCAGCGGCCCGAGAAGCCGGTTCGATTCTACACGTTGGAGTATGCCGAGCCGGAGCACAGGGTCGATAAGCCGCTCGGCTCCATCCTCCAGGTAAACCGTTTCGGGGTTGCGCCGACGTATAACACACGGCGGATGATTTACCGGGAAGGCGACTTCCGTCGTGATGCCTACATCTATAGCCAGTGGCGGGATAATCCAGGGGAAATGGTGTCGTACTTCCTTGCCCGGGACCTGCGGGGGTCCGGATATTTCAACGCGGTGGTTCCTCACCGAACTCAGGCGGGTGTTACCCATGTCCTGGAAGGCTACGTGGAAGAGTTCTTCGAATGGGACTTCGAGGAGGGATGGGAGGCGGTGTTGACCGTCTCGATTACCCTGACGAAGGCCCTGGAACCGGATGTCAGCCGAAAGGTGATTCGCCAGAAGACCTACCGTGTGAGGGAGCCTTTTCAGGAAAAAACCCCCACGGGTTTAGCGGCCGCCATGAGCCGCGCCATGCGGGCACTCTCGCGGCAGGTGATCGAAGACGTCTACAACGCGCTTCGTTAGCGGTCACTACCGGGAAGAGTTTCCTGCCCCCGAGAAAAGCGATGGTCAGCCCGCAATCCATTGCGAATCTGCTGCGCGGCGTGCCTGACGCTTGGCCCAGGCCTTTGTGAGAGGCGAAAGCCTCATCCGGGTGGCCCGGGATGTCGCTGCACTAGAAGGTCAGATCGATCTTGAATGTGAAATGACTGCTGCCGGACGGATCTCCATCGCCGGCTTCCATTGGCCTGAAGGCGTCAGGTTCGTGTGAGCCCAGGACGGAGAAATTGATCGAGCTGGAATAACGGTACCGCAGGCCGAAGGTGATGTCGAGGGTGTCCTCGTCCGAGGCCGACAGCCACCCGGGAGCTGTTTCCTGATGGTCGGCCTTGGCGGACATGGCCAGGGCCCACCGTGAATCGGGCATCGTCACGAGGGTCTCCAAACCGAAAGACTGCCAAGACCCGTCATTTTCCGCAAGAAATGCGTGGCCGCTTACTCGGGTGAACGAGGGTGTGATGGTCAGCCATTCGAACGGAGTGAAATCGGCGAATAGTCGAAAACCTTGCCGGGGCTCAAAGGGTGAAACTGCACTCGATCGTTCCGGATACCAGGAATCAAATCCTCTTACGCCCGGGAAAAGATCTCTGTCCGAAGCCGTCACATGCATGAAGGTGTCCAGACTGAGATTCGCGAAATCCAAAAGGGTCCTGCGATAGCCGAGTTCGAAGGAGGGGGACGCATCTTCGAAAGGATCGAACATGGGCGCTGCTTCCGGCCAGGGCGCCAGCGAAAGTCTAGCGGTTTCCGGCGACAAGGTCGTTTCGACGTTCTTCAAACGTTTGGAAGTGATCAGCCTGTTTTTCCAGTAGGCCTTGTTCAGACTCGAGATGGTGACCCCTTGCGATCTGCACGAATGGAGGAACTTCCCGTCTGACAGGTAGATACCGACATGGTTGATCCTCTTTTTCTTCGGTCCGAAGAACAGCAGATCACCCAACTGAAGTTCCTCCCTGGTTGGCCGGATTTCTTTGAGGCCATCGAGCCTGCTTTGCTGGCTAGAGTTATGAGGCAGCTCAATTCCGAAAATGCTTGCATAGACTTTTTTGGTAAGCCCGGAACAATCCATTCCTCTGGAGCTGTCACCACCCCAACGATAGGGGATGCCCAGAAATTTCTTCATTTGCTGCTTGATCTTTTCAACAGGCTGTTCAGGGGGTGAGAAGTCGAAGGCGGAGTTGAACTGCTCGATGAAAGAAGGCTTGCTGACGGAGAACGGCCAGTCCGTCGCTGCAGCTTCCGGCACTCCGGCCATAAAGAAAACCGCTGCAATGAGCAAAAAAAGCACTCTTAAAGAGAAGTGAATGCAGAATGACGTCGGATTCGAGGAATGCGATACCGAAAAAAGGCTCTCTGACGGCATAGGCTGTATTCTTCCCGGCTTTCTCAGAAATGTCTCCTCAATGCACAGAAATAGCAGGATTTCCTTTTCTAATCAGGAAGATCGCTCAATGCGGCTCAATCAGGGAGAACCGCTCATATCGCTAAATGCCCGTTGGCCAGCAGACGGGCCCAGGCAGCTTCCAGAAAACTTCCCCTTGGATAGTCCAAAAACAGTGAACCTGTCAAGTCTTTTTGCGCCCCTGCGCCACCCTGTGCGTGAGAGCATAACCGCGGCCCCGGACCCGCAGATGGTTCGCGAAAACGTGAGCCCAGCGGTAAATGGGCTTAGGGCCGGCTGACAGAAACGGTTGGACTGAAGGAAGCTGTTCCTGTGGGAAAGCTTGACAAGCTTGAGAATTCTGTTTTTATTGATATGAAAATCATCTTGTTTGCGCCTGTAACTCCAGGACCGCTTGTGAGGATGCTGCCGTGATTTTTCCCGTTGCCGGAATCGAAGTCGCCCCCTGGATTCCACCCGTAGTGGCGTTTGTCGTGTCGTTTTTCACGTCGATGGGCGGTGTTTCGGGCGCGTTCCTCCTCCTGCCGTTCCAAATGTCCTTCCTTGGCTATACGAACCCGTCGGTCAGCGCTACCAATCAATTGTTCAACATCGTGGCGATTCCGAGCGGTGTCTATCGCTACTGCCGGGAAGGCCGGATGGCTTGGCCGCTCACATGGGTGATCGTCATCGGGACGCTCCCGGGAGTTTTGCTTGGGGCTCTGATCCGCGTGAACTACCTTCCAGATCCCCGGCATTTCAAACTTTTCGTTGCAGGTGTTCTCTTGTACATCGGGGGCAGGATGGTCCGCGATTTGCTCAAGAGGAGACCGGAGAGTGGCAACGCCCCTGATAGTGAAAAGGCTTTTCGGGAAAGGGTGCGCAGCTCTCGTTCGATGCCGCGCGTGCAGGAGGCCGGTGAACAGTGTGATTTCCCCCTGCTCACCACGACGCGCTTCGACCTGAAATATGTCGGCTACTGCTTCCATGGGGAAAATTTTGAGGTCTCTTTCTGGAGCATCTTCTTCTTGAGCCTCTTGGTGGGGATTGTCGGAGGGGTATACGGGATCGGCGGCGGTGCGATTATCGCTCCTTTTCTCGTAAGCATTTTCAGACTGCCGATCTATTCCATAGCGGGTGCGGCTTTGATGGGTACCTTTGTCACGTCGGTGGCGGGCGTCGCGTTTTATCAGGCCATCGCTCCTTTTTATCCGCAGATGTCTGTTGCGCCGGACTGGCTTCTTGGGTTTCTTTTCGGATTAGGGGGCATGGCAGGGATGTATCTGGGCGCCCGTTGCCAGAAATTTGTTCCTGCCAAGCACATCAAGTGGATGCTCGCCGGGGTGATGATGTTCACTGCGTTGAAATACATTGTAACTTCGTTGGGATTGTAATCAAAGGGCGTGGCGCGAATAGTGCTGCTAATCTGAAATCAAGCTGCTGTAAAGCCGGAAGCGGATCAGCTTCCCAATGCGTATGAAATGTTTCATATCGGGATAGTGCTTGTTCTTCGACGAGTTTGCTTGGTTGCTGAGCAAGGAAAACCAGGAGGAAAGGGTTTTTGATATTACGGCGGGATTAGGCGGATGCAAGTTGACATAATAAAGCCGGAAATGGCTCTCGAGCTTAAATGGTGGCTTGAAGTCTTCTATAGGGGAGAAAAATGTGAACTGCAGCAATAGGGTATCATTTTCCGTTTGAAATTAGAGTGGAATACGTATAAGTTCGACAACGAAGCGGTGGTGACGTGGAGCTTCATCCCATATCTTCCTTTTTTTATTTTGCCTTTTTAGACGCATTGAACTTTATAAGCAAAAGGGAGACAATATATGGCTATAAAAGGATTGTTCAAGCCTAGTAAAAGGCCGTTTTCACGGTTCTCAGTTTTTTTCATTCTTTTATCGATATTTATATTCACTACGCCAATTTTTGTATTTGCAGAACCCCTTTTGAATCCTGATAACGGCCATTATTACGATGTGAGGTGTAGTGACGCCGGTTTTACGTGGTATCAGGCGAGGGATGAAGCTGCTGAGATGACATTTGAAGGCTTGATTGGGCACCTTGCGACAATCACGAGCCCAGAAGAGGAAGCTTTCATTCTCGATTCTTTCGAAGCCATCGGAGAGTTAGGGGGCTGGGATCCATGGGTTGGTGCCACCGATGAAGCGACGGAGGGATTTTGGCGTTGGATTACGGGAGAGCCGTGGTCCTATGAGAATTGGAATGAGTATGAAATTGAGGGTGAAAAATTTAGTGAACCTAATGGTGGCACTGAAGAAAATTGTTTGGAATATTTTTATGGAGCAGATGCCTGGAATGATGCAAATTGCGAACTAGAACGTAATTGTTTCGTGGTGGAATTTGAGTCAAGTGTTACTCCTGGCAAGAAAGAAACATTAAATGTTCCGATGCTTAATGCATGGGGTATTGTTTTCCTCTTTTTGATTCTTGGAGTGACATCCGCTCTGTGGGCCAAAAGAAAAATAAATACATAACAAGTCACTGCCCAGTATATAGCAGATTCGCCCCGTAAACCTCGATGCCGTCACCGCCCAAAACTTTTGGAACCGCTGGGATCGCATCGGGGAGGACGAGCTTGCCTGCATCATAGACCGGTTTTTCACTAGGGTCCGCACGCTTATCCATTTGGAGTTGTGGCCTTTATCCCTGCAGGGGAGCCGCTCATCCAGCTGAGCACACCCGACAAGGCATGCGTATCCTGCTGCCGCTGCGGTGCTTTCAGGAACCGGGTTGTTGGGTCCTTCTCGTGTCAAAAGTCATGGCCCACCGTGATCAATCCCCTGGGGATCCATCTTGTGGAGGTTTCCCAATGGGCGATCACGTCTGCCTCGGAGGCCTTTCGGTTCGTGTGTCCCGTTACTCGGAAGGCAGTGGGCGGAAATTCAGCTACAGGTGAGAAAAAGAAGAAGTTGACCTTGTATAAATGGCGCAACGGGGACGGCTCGCGGGTTTTCCTCGCAACGAAATCCGTGAGCCATCGCCTGTCGCTGAAGGCATCCAGCAGGTAGCAGCGGGAATAATAGGCGAGGGTCCCGATCTCACCCCGCAGCAGTGATGCCTTTTCTCCCGTGTGTTCACGCAGCCATAAACCAATCTCCCTGTACCGCTCATGGGTAGCCCAGTTGGTGTGGATGGGCGCTTCCTCGATGCAGAATCCCTCCCTAGCCAGCAGAAAAGACATCCCCGCGGGTGGGATGACCAGCCATAGAGCAAAAATACAGCGCAAGAGCTTTTTTCTCCGAGTTTGGGCTGCGCAGCGTGCATACTGACTCCCGAAAGCGATGCTGCCAAGCAGAATGATCGCAGTGATCTCTGCGACGTAATACCAATGATAAGGCGGCACCATCAAGAACGCATAGCCCAGGTAGTGTGCTAAGGCAAGCGTGGCGATCAGCGCCAGGACCCGGACAGGCCCAGGATGGCAGTTGATCAGGAACAGCGTCAACGGTGCGAATGCGAGGGAGAGGCCCGTTTCCAGCGGGTAGGTTTCTACATAGACCTCGATGCCATTCGAGAAGGAAAAGCCGGCCCAGGGGCCCTGGCTCGTCTTGATGAAGAAGGTGTCGGGAATAAGAGAACCCAGGTGGATCCATGAAAAAAGGTACCAGGGAGAAATGAATAAAACGTAGATCATCGAAGAACGCATGCGGTTTTTCGAAGGTACAAAAAAAACGAGTATGACGAGGAAAAAAAGCAAGCCTTCCGGTCTTGTCAGCGTCATGAGCGCCAGTGTGACAGCCAGCAAGCCTGTTTTTTGTATGATGGAAAAGTAGATCGCCATGATAATAAATGCGCAGAACCATAGTCCTTCCAGGCCGATGGTTGAAATCAACAAAGGGTTGAATATAAACGCCGATGACGCTTATAAACCCATCTTTTTCGTATTGAAAAGAGTGTCTGAAATTCTGATAAGCGAGAATGCGATGATGCCGAGGGCAGCTGTCGATAGCAATATCTGTGAATGAACATTTGTGCCGAATACGAAACCGACAATGAAAAGAAGTATGACATTGAAAGGGGAAGTAGCCGTGTTGCTGATGTACCCAGGAAAAAACCCCCAGGTTCCATCCTGCAGAACGGAGCGGGCGTAAGTGAGAGGTATGAACGCGTCATCGATGAGGGCATTCTTGAAAAGCTGGAGATAGGCATAGAGCAAAATGATAAAGATGGTCCATGCGGCATGTTTTCTGATTGTTCGTTTCTCCTTCAATCGAAGAAAAAGGGGTGCCGTAGGCCGTGCTTGTTCCAGCATGTGTAAGGCCTTCCGATTCGGAGCGTTTTTCCGTTATTGAAAATCGTAAAAAGACTGGGGTCGATATCCTGAACGGTTGCCAAACTGTAGAAAACGATCTAGATGCCCTATCCTACCTGTCCCAGGTTGTGTAAGCGCATGCTTGGTTGGGTTTCACTCGTTGGGATTTAGCCTGTTCTGCATCAGGACATTTTTCTTCGGCCTGGAGACATCGGCTGTTTCAGCATGCCGTTGAGCTTGTCCGATCAAGAGACCGGCCCCGGTATATGAGCAGGGTTGGGAGGATTGAACGCAGGCCAGTCAGGTCAAGACCCGCCTTTTATTGAAGAACATAAACATTCAGATAATCCATCATTTTGAGCGTCATAGCGATGACGCCTGCAACGACCGGGACATCATGAATGATGACAAGAGTGTTGTCCTTGTTCAGTTCTTCCACCATAGGCTTCGAGAACATTTCGCTGTAGACGACATGCCGGGCCCCCTCAACGTGGCCTTTTTAAAAAGCGGCTTTGTCCCGGAAATCGACGAATCGGCATCCGACAATGGATTTTTCTGTTGTGATTCACGCTTTTTCTTTATCGTCCTGCTCTTTTTTCGAGATCAGCCAGTAGGTGATTCCAAGGGAAAGAACGACAATCCCTGTAGCCATGACATGCTGATAGCTCAGTTCGGCGAAGTCGAACACGATCACCTTTCTGGAGATGGCCATCAGTGCGGTTGCGATGACGAGCTTCACATGGATGATATCTTCCCTCAGGTAGAGGGTAATGTTGAGAAAGATTTCAATAGCGATGAGGACCGCGAGGAATGCCCCAAAAGTTCCAAGGATGTCGGTGATTTTCAGGATCATATAGGGAGGTTCGATAATGTGCCCATAGATCACCCATATGACATCCCCAATGCCCCACAGAATGACGAGCACCATCAGTACAGCCAGGATTCTGACAGCCCCCCGGATAATCTTGTTGAGGAGGTTCATCAACCTGTCTTCCGTGGGCACTACGGATAACCCTTCGTATTTTTTACCTTTTACCAAAGACTTGCCCTCCTCTTACAGCGAATTGCCGGTGGTGTCAGGCACCCTTTCCGTTATCTTGCATACGGAGTAGGCTTACTTCTTTCGACGCTGCAACTCGTCCAACAGATACAGGGCGCAATAGGCGGCCGTCGGCCCCCCGCCCATGAGGATCGCCACCCCGGCGGCTTCGAGGATTTCTTCCCGGGTGGCTCCCAATTCGAGCGCGCCCTTCACGTGCAATCGCAGGCAGGGCTCGCACCGGGTGGCGGCGGATACTGCGATCATCATCAGCTTTTTCGTTTTGGCGCTCAGCACGCCGTCTTCGACAGCGGCTTTGTGAAGCAGGCCGAAAGGCTCCATAAGAGACGGGCATTCACGTTGAAGTTCCTGCATGGCTGCTTCGAGTTTTTCGGGCATGACGTGCTCCTTTTCAAAAGGTTCAGTCTCTTGCCGGTGAATGAACCGGCGGGGAAAATCCGCCCTCAATATAGATTGCAGGCGCTATTTCGTCAATCCGGGGTCGTCTCTTTCTAGTGGCGGATGGCTTCAGCCGGGGAGCCGTCGTCCGATTCTCTGATGAAACGTAACTCTCTTGGCCTGGATTGGCGCCATGGCTGCACAAGGGGCGGTCTCACCAGGCCGCGGAAGACGATCGGCCGTTATGCTCCGAGAGATGTCTTGGCTGTGCGGTTGTGCGAATTTCAAGGTTCGAGCGTTTGGATGTCATAGATCGGCTTGGCCCTGGCGGTCAAGCCGGTTTCTCGGCCCGAGGCTGCGGTCGCGGCAGATGGTTTTGTCCTGGTCGAGGGCCGAATTCCGCTTGACAGAAGACAGGCCTTTTGCTACACAGCACAGGCGTAGAACGGCAATAAGAAATTGCTGGCCCCATCTGGGCGACCGGAATCTAAAATCTAAGAGTGAAAACCATTAGAAGCCACGAAGGCTGTTTTGGATCGGAATCCAAGGCGCTTTCGTGGCTTTTCTTTTTTTGCAGACGAATGGGGATCTGAAAGGGGTGATGCATCGACCGGAACACGATAGATAATCCAACAATGCAGGAAGGCAGCCCCTGTCCGCCAAGAACCGGGTGGCTGCCTTCCATCGGGTGAAGCCCCGCACTGTGCGAGAGCCTCGGCCATAGTTCTAAACAGAAATCGTTCGGCCGTCAAGAGCGTCTTTCCGCCTGGAAGGGCCTGTCTGTCCTGCGGGGCTTCTCCCTGATCTCAGTCCATATCGCTCATTTTACAGGGAGGATGATGCTGTGAGGGCAGGAAGAGGAAGATGGGCCCGTTTGGCGGCCCTCGGGTTGCTCCTGTGCTGGCCGCATGTTTCGGAAGCGGCTGACGTGAAAGAGGAGGAAACAGAGACCCACCACATCGGCGAGATTACGGTCATGGCGCCGCAGCCGGGCGTGGAGATCACCACGGAAAAGACGATCATCCGCATGGATGAATTCAAAAAACCCGGTGAGGTGCGGAGTCTGACCGATGTCCTGAACGAGATCGGCGGCATCGATGTGCAGCGCATCAACCCGCTCCTGGCGAGCCCGGGGGACGAGGTGTCCATCCGGGGGCTGAACGAAGGCCGGATGGTCATAGAGATCGATGGGCGCCGGATCAACCAGACCGGCCACAACGGCCGTTACATCGTCGATTGGTCCACGATCAACATGGACGATGTCGAACGGATCGAGGTCATTCGCGGCGGCCACTCCGTGCTGCATCCCTTCGCTATCGGCGGGGTGATCAACGTCATCACGAAAAAAGGGAAAAAGACCACCAACCTCAAGCCTGATGCGACTGTCGGGGCGGGGATCGGCCGCTACGATACCTCGAACCTGTCGGCGTCGGTCAACGGGGGGGCGGCCGATTGGATCGGCTACAATGTTTCGGCCAGCCGCCAGCAGACCGACGGATATCTGAGAAACAATTTCCAGGACAACCACAGCTACAACGGGCATCTCAGCTTTTACCTGCCGAAGGATGCGACGATCGAACTGGGTGCGAAGTACACGGATGTGAACTACGGGTTTCCGGTGATCAACGATCCATCCCGGCCGGATTACGATCCGGATTACCCCATTTTCATCCCGGCGGATGCAGACAATCTGAGGCATCTCCCCTCCTCGGTCCAATACCCGGGAGACGAAGTCCCCCAATGGACCAAGCACACCACCTACCTGGATGCCATCTTCCGTATGCCGGTGGGTCCGGGGGAATTCAAGTTCCATGCTTTCAGCCAGGAAGGCCGGCGCTGGGTGAGCAGCTATTCGGGGACGAGCTTCACGAACGATGTCCAGGTGAACGATCGCACCGAGGGGTATATCCTCCAGTACGGGGATGTAAAACTGGGCGATCATCACCTGGTGACCGCAGGGTTGGAATACCAGGAACTGGGAAGCCCCCCGGCCAACCCGATCATCTACAAGGTCCAGTCGGCCTATGCGCAGGATGTGATCGGCTTGGGTGAAAAGTGGCGCCTGACCCCCGGGGTTCGCTACTACAAGGTGGACATGGACACCTATTATTCCTGGATGGAACAGGGCGTCGATAAGCCCGTCATGCCGACAGGCGGCAAGCAGCAGACGGAGAGCGGTTTCTATCCCAGCTTGAAGGCGGATTTCCAGGCTGCGCCGGATACGGCCCTTTATGCCGCTGTCAGCCGGTCATACCGCCTCCCGTGCCCGTGAGACTACTACTGGTGGGCGCGGTGCGCCTCACAGGACAACCCGGAGTTGAAACCGGAGTCGGCGTGGGAGTATGAACTGGGTCTCATTCAGGATTTCAAGGCGACGACGCTCAGAGCGGCCGTCTGGTATTACGACATTCAGGACTTCATCAACGACAACGGCATCACGGCTCCGGGAACGGGGCTTGGGAGCGGCTGCCTTTACAACATCGATCACTTCAAGCTCTATGGTGGCGAACTGGAGGCAGCCGTTCGACTCGGTCCCAGACTGAGGGCGACTATGGCCTATGTCTACCAGGAATATGACGTGGAGGAAAACCCGGTCTTCGAGAAGGAATGGACCTATTATTTGCCGGGGCTGCTGCCGAAGCACAAAGTCAAGCTCCTTGCGCGGTACAATGTGTGGGAAGACGGCTGGTTCCAGCTGAGTTCGCGCTATGTCTACAAACGCGAGGCCCAGAAAGGCACGGTCCTGGATGACTATATCACCCTGGACCTGGGATTCGAGCAGACCTTCCGCTTCCAGGGCATAAAGTACACCGCCAGCGTTTTCATGGGCAACGTGACCGGCACGGACTATCAGGAGCAGTCGGGCTATTTCATGCCCAAGTATGTCTGGGGCCTTCAGATCGGGGCGCGGTTCTGATGCCCGCGTCCCTTGATAGCCCAGGCGTAACCGGGGAGTGGAGGGATGCCTCGACGGACGCCTTGCCCGGGGAACGGGGGTCCGGACGGCTCTTTGTGATCAGCACGGGGCCGGCCGGCCCCCGGACCTCCACCCTGCAGGCGCTGGAAGCGCTCGAGCGGGTGCAGGTGCTGGCGGCCCCGGAGCAGCAGGTTCAGCTCTTCGGCGATTACATCGCCGGGAAGCCCGTGCTTTTCGACCCCTGGAAGGGGCTGTTCGACTTCAAGGGGAAGCGGGTCTGGGATCTGGGCGAGGCAGAGCGGGAGCGTTTCCAGGAGGAGCGTTTCCGACTGCGGGATGAGCGGGTCGGACTGATCCGCGAGGTCCTTGCCGCAGGGCAGGATTTCGGCCTCCTGGAAACCGGGAACCCCTGCCTCTTCGGTCCGGGCCACTGGTACAAGGAGCCGTTCGACCCCGATGAGGTGGTCATCATCCCGGGTATGGGCTGCGACGCAGCGGCGATGGCCGCCCTCGGGCAAAGCACGATCCCCGCGCACGACGTCCGTTACCTGGTGCAGACCTCACCCTACAGCCTGACGGTCGATGGCCGGCTGGATCGCGCCGCGTTGGAGGATATCGCGCGCCATGCCTGCACGCTGGTCCTCTACATGGCCCTGCGCGACACCGGACACGTGTTTGAGGCTCTGCGGGAGGTTCTGCCGGGAGACACGCCCTGCGCCGTGGTCTACTGGGCGGGCTACCCCGGGCGCCAGCGCGTGCTGCGCGGCCGTCTCGACTGCATGTCCGCCGACCTCTCCGAAGAGGAAGAGGACTTCATGGGCCTTCTGTTTGTCGGCCGGTTCCTGGAGGGCAAACCTTACGAAGCGAGCCTCAATCGACTCGGCCGCACCCGCGGGAAGGTTGCGGGGGCAGGGCCGGCCGATGAATAGGGGCGGGGACGGTCCCGTTGCAGCAGGCGCCTCGGAGCGCAACAGGTATCTCGTCCTGGCGGTTCTGCTGGTGCTGCTGGGAGGGACGGCGGTGCTGGGCATGACCGTCGGGGCCTATGACATCGGACCCGCCGAGGTATTCAGGGTCTTGTTCGACCGGTTCTTCCCGGGGCTGGACGACGGCGGCATCAGCCCGCTGCATTCGACGGTCATTTGGAATCTCCGGCTGCCGCGGGTCTTGCTGAATATCGGAGTCGGGGTGGCCCTGGCCTCGGCCGGGGCGGTCTTTCAGGGGTGTTTCCGGAATCCCCTGGTCGAGCCCTACATCCTGGGGGTCTCCTCCGGGGCCGCCTTCGGCGCAGCGCTGGGGATCCTGTTCCCGCGCTTCGCCCTTTCCATCCAGGGCTTGGCCTTCGTCTTCAGCGCCCTGGCGGTCTGCGGCGCCTATGGCCTGGGACGTGTCCGCAACGAGACCTCCGTGGTCGGTCTGGTCCTGGCCGGGGTGATCATCGGGTCGGTGTTTTCATCTTTGGTGGGGGTGCTCAAATATATGGCCCATGATGCGGCCTTGCGGGAGATCGTTTTCTGGCTCATGGGCGGCTTCTACTATGCCGGGTGGCGGGATGTGCAGATCGTCGCGCCGGCGGTGCTGGTCAGTTTTGCCGGGATGTGGCTGCATGCCTGGAAGCTGAACGTCCTTTCCATGGGCGACGAGGAGGCCCGCGCCATGGGCGTGCATCCGGAGCGTTGGAAAGGTCTGTTCATTGCCCTGGCCACGCTCGCGACGGCGGTGTCCGTCGCATCGGTGGGGGTCATCGCCTGGGTCGGCCTCATGATGCCGCATGCCACCCGCCTCATGGTGGGGCCGGACCACCGCTATCTCCTCCCCGCGGCGGCCCTGCTGGGAGCCATTTATCTGGTGGTGTGCGACACCCTGGCGCGGACGCTGACCTCGGCCGAGATCCCGATCGGGATCCTGACGTCCCTGCTGGGGGCGCCTTACCTCTTCTACCTGCTGCGAAGCAGGGGGAAGATGGTCTTTGGTTAGCCTTTCCATCCGGAAATGGTCTTTTTGGCCAATCTCGGCATCCATCTGCACGTTTGCTTGTGCGGCGACCTAAAGGTCGCCTCCGCACAAGCGCTTGATTGCCTTGATATTGGCCAAACCGGGACCCGCCACGAAGCGGTGGGACTGAGCACCCGAAGGGTGTGGGGGTTGTTCGCCCGAGTTCGTTGTCGATCGGCGGCCTCGCCCCCGGCCTGCTTCGCGGCAAGCCGATGATACACGGGTTCCCTTGCCGCGGGGGCGCAGCGCGGCGAAGCCACTGAATCACGGAGTCTCGGTGCTGGAGCCCTGCCGGCTCGCGGGACATGAGCCACGAGGGGCGATCGTCGAGAACGGGCGGCGTTGCCTAGGCCGCAGAGAGAGGTTGAATGATGCTCAAAGTGGAACAGGTGCGTTTTCGATATCATCGCATGCCGGTCCTGAACGGGATCACGCTTCAGGTCGGGCACGGGGAGCTGTGCGGACTCTTCGGCCCGAACGGCTGCGGCAAGACGACGCTTTTCAAATGCTGCCTCGGATTTCTGCGGCCGCAAGGCGGGCGGATATGCCTGGCCGGGAGCGATATCAGGGAGCTCAAGGTACGTGAGATGGCGAAGCTGGCTGCCTACGTGCCGCAGGACCACAAACCCCCGTTCCCCTATCGTGTCCTGGAGGTGGTCCTGATGGGGCGCACCCCGCACCTCGGGGGGATGTTCGGCATCGACCGGGGTAATTATCAGAAGGCCGAGGAGGCCATGGAACTCCTCGAGATCAGCGAATGGGCCGACCAGCCCTACAATGCCCTTTCCGGGGGACAGAGGCAGCTGGTCCTCATCGCCCGGGCCATTGCCCAGGAGGCGAGGGTTATTTTTCTCGACGAGCCGACCTCCGCACTCGATTTCCACAACCAGGTGAAGATCTGGGGGGTCCTGCGCAGTGTAACGGCCCGCGGCATCACGATCCTGGCCTGCTGCCATGATCCCAACCATGTGTCCTGGTTCTGTGACCGGGTGGTGGTGATGAACCACAGCGGCGTCATCGCCGACGGGTCTCCGGACAGGGCGATGACCCAGGAGACCCTGGACCGGATCTACGATGGCACCTGTGCGGTCCACCGTGTCGGGGGCGTACGCATGGTTCTGCCGAGCGGTCTCGCGGGAAGGGAAGGCATGGATCGGGAAGGCCTTTATGACCTGGATGCCGCTTCCCGGGGGATTGATCGGAGGCGGTTGACGCGACGCTCGATCGAGAGGCCCTCCGCGGCCGATCGAAAACATGTTCAGGGGAGTTTGTATTCGGAAATAGTGGCAGGGCAGGGGCGGTTTTCCAATCTATAATGGGGGATCTTCTTCTCAGGCTGTGCCTGCCAGGCCTTTTCGCTGCAGGTGCGGACCTGGCTCCGCTGAGGTTCTTGAATCTGAGGTTGATCGTGAAAGTGAGCGTCGATGCGGAGGAGGGCCTCAGATCGCTGCATAAAGAGGGGTGCAGATCCATGACCGGATGAAGCGGGGGAGCTATTCAGAATGAAGAGGAAGGAGAAGACATGAAGGCATCGAGGCTCCAGGTTCTCATAAAATCCGTTCTTGGAAGAGGCGGCCGCCGATTCCCGCGACTCTGGCGGCGGAGCGGCCGTGGAATGCTCTTTGCGGCAGCCGTCTGCGCCATGATGCAGCTGTTCGGCAGCGTTCCGGCCCATGGGGCGCAGGGTCGGCGTGTGGTAGTGGATCACCGGGGCGTGATGGTCCATCTCCCGGAAAGGATCGAGCGGGTGGTCACCATCGACGATGGCCTCATCGCCGGTGTCATGACGGTGCTCGGTGTGGCGGACAGGATTGTGGGACTCGGGTCGAGTTGCATCCCGAAACACTGGGAATTCGATTATCCTGCGGCCGACGGGGGCTCCTTCCATTTCCGCGGCGGGATGAACCTCCTGACCTGTTTGAATCCCGGTTTTCTGAATCTGCCGTTGGTGGCCCAGAGCGGCACGGGCATCAACTACGAAGCGCTGGCTGCCCTCCGGCCGGACCTCGTTTTGCTGCGGGTGGGAGATTGCACGATTGGAGCGCGTGACGAAAAGGCCGAGAAGACGATCCATGTGATCGAGTCGTTGGGCATCCCCCTGATCGTCCTCTTTGCGCCGAATACGTTCGAGCAGCCGGATCTGCGTACGCTTTCGGAAGAGATCCGCATCATAGCCCGGGCATTCGGTAAAGGGCCCGAGGGTGAGCGCCTGGCGGCCGTCCTCGAGCGCGAGGTCGAACAGGTGCGCCGGCGTACGGAAGGGATTCCGGAGGCCGAGCGGCCCGGTGTGCTTCTTTTCGGCCTCTCGCCAAAAGCGCGGGATGCCGGCGGGGCCGGCAATGTACGCGGCCTTGGGACGATCGATTCGCTCCTCCTCGAGGCATACGCAGGGGCGAAGAATGCCTTCGGAGAGAAGGGGGCCTGGTATGTCCTCAGCACCGAACAGGTGCTGGCGCTCGACCCTGAGGTGATCGTGCTCATCACCGCCTACGGCTATCATCCGCCGCAGGAACTCTATGATGCCCCGTATTACCGGCATCTGAGGGACTTGAAAGCGGTCAAGAACCGCCGGGTCCTGGCCCTGCCCTGGACCCCGTGCAACTGCGACAAGCGGCTCGAATATCCGATCGACGTCATGGTCATGGCCAAGGCGGCCTATCCCGAACGGTTCGAGGATGTGGACCTTGCCGAGTGGATCCTGGATTTTTATCAGAAGGTGTACGGGGTGGACCGGGAGGCGGCCAAGGCCCTGCGCGCCTGCCAGTGGATGGAATGGACGGAGGAAAAATGAATTCGAAGAAGCAGGACACAGCCTATGAGGAACGCCGCGCCTTTTTCGATGAGAGGGCCCCCAGGTGGATGGACACCTTTTACCGGGATCCTGCGACCGGCAGAATGGACCGGCATCGCGATCAATTCACGCGGCTTTTTCAGGAAATCCCGGTCCGGCGCGGGGATCGCGTATTGGATGTCGGGTGCGGTCCCGGAGTACTGGTCCCGCATCTGCTCGAGCGGGTGGAATCCGACGGTCTGGTCTTCGAACTCGACTACGCCCCCCGCATGATCGCGGTCAACCGGGAGCTTCACCCGGACCCGCGGGTGCGGTTTATCGTGGCCGACGTGAAGGACATCCCGCTCGAGGATGCTGCCTGCGAAGTCGTCATCTGCTATGCCTGTTTCCCGCATTTCGATGACAAGCCGCTAGCCTTGGCGGCCCTCTCCCGGGTTCTCAAGGAGGGCGGAAGCCTGTCGGTGGCGCACTTTCATTCATCCCGCGAGATCAACGACCACCACCGCAAGGCGGGGACCCCGGTCATGCATGACCAACTGCCCGAGGCCGGCGCCATGCGAGGCCTCTTCGAGGAGGCCGGGTTCGCGGTCCGCCGCCTGATCGACGAGCCCGGGTTTTACCTGCTCGAGGCCCTCAAGCCCCCCGTTTCCTCCTGATGGATCGATTCCTCCGGCTTTCAGGATCGCAGGGTCGCGCCCCTGCCTTCTTGAACGGAATCGGCTTCGGTGTGCTCCCTATCTCCTTTCTTGATAAATTCTCTCCAGGCCGATAGAATTTCGCGAGTGTTCAGCTGATGGGCCCGGTGGAACCCCGGCCAGGGGCATGTCCGAGCGCCGCCCGATCGAACCTCGCTCCGGCCCCGATCGCTGCCCTTCCGAAAAGGGTTTTTTCGGCCGATTGAGCGGGTTATCTGGATCTCCGGCTTCGCGACAGCTCCAAAATCACCTCGGCGCAAGTGCCCGGTCTTCCCGGTTTTGCCCAACCGGGCCGCCCTGGACGGCGGGACCGAACCAATGCAGCCTTTAAAGAAGAGGTCTTATTCCTGGATCGGAACCCTGATTGCACCGCTCATCCGTTTCCGGATGACATCCATCAGCGGGGGAAGCCGCCGAGGCGATGAAACGGAGGAATGCCATGCAGCGCCGCACCGTCGATATTCTAGTCCTGCTGTTCTTCGTCCTGCTGATCTCGGCTCTTTTCCTGGCCATGATCAGCCAATTCCTGATGGCTATTCTGCTGGCAGGCATCTTTTCAGCGATGGCGCAACCGGTGTTTCGCCGGCTTACCCGCCTGCTCGGTGAGCGTCCCAGGGCCGCTTCTGCGTTGACCCTGCTCCTTTTCGGGTTCGTTATCCTGGTGCCTTTGTCCGGACTGGCCGGGATTATCACAGCCCAGGCCCTGAAGGTGGGCCAGACCGTCACGCCCTGGGTCCAGCGGCAGATCGCGGAGCCGGCCGGATTGACGGCCTATCTCCAGAAGATCCCTTTTTACGAAGAGATCCTGCCCTATCATGATCAGATCCTGCGCAAGGCCGGTGAACTCGCCGGCAAGGCCAGTTCGCTGCTTGTCAACAATCTGTCTGCCGGGGCGATTGGGACCGTCAACTTCATTTTCATGTTTTTCGTGTTTCTCTATGTCAGCTATTTTTTCCTGATCGACGGCCGGCGGCTCCTCGATCGCATCCTCTTTTACCTGCCGCTCGAAGAGCGGGACGAAAGACGGCTGCTGGCCCGATTCACCTCGGTGACCCGGGCGACGTTGAAAGGTACGGCGGTGATCGGCGCGCTGCAGGGAATTCTGGCCGGTTTGGCCTTCGCAGTCGTGGGCATCGATGCCGCGGTGTTCTGGGGCACCGTGATGACGGTGCTGTCGATTATCCCTGCCATCGGTTCGGCCCTGGTGTGGGTGCCGGCGGCCATCATCCTGGCACTCGGCGGCAGCTACCTCAAGGCGATAGGGCTGGTGGTCTTCTGCGGGGTTGTGGTCGGCAGCCTGGACAACTTGCTGCGGCCCCGGCTCGTCGGTAAAGATACGCAGATGCACGATCTCATGATCTTCTTCGCCACCCTGGGTGGGATCGCCCTGTTCGGCGTGATCGGATTCATCCTCGGCCCGATCGTCGCCGCCCTGTTCGTGACCATCTGGGAGATCTACGGAGAGGCCTTCCGGGATGTGCTTCCGGGGTTGAACAGAAATGATTCGCCGGAGAGCGGCTGCGAAAAGCGACTCTTGGAGGGGTGTGAAACGGAGGCAGGCCGGTCGGAGACGCAGTGAAAAGGATGACGACTGTTTGCTTTGTGCTTCCGGCTCCAGACAGGCCGAGGCTGATCGGCAGGAAATGCATGGACATCCATGCGGCTGAGGTTGTATGGCAGTTCTTCAAGCGCCATACGCGCTCGACTGCCGGGCGCACGGCGGCTACGTCCGGATAGGAGCTTTGCTTCCACTCCTGTGGGGTCGCCCTCATCCTGGCATCTGGGCGATGGCCCCGTGCGATGACGCGCTCTGGGCGGCCGCTTAAACGATCCATTTGCGCTGGATGTTCCACAGGCTCACCCCGAAGAGCAGGATGCAGGCCAGCCCCAGGATGAGCCAGTCGAGGGCGAAGGGAAGCGTGTGCCCGCCGTGTACGGCCCCGTGCAGGATGTCTGCCCCGTAGGTCAGGGGCAGGATGAAGCTCAGGGGCTTCAGGAATACGGGGAGTCTGTCGATGGGGAAGAAAAGCCCGCACAGGAAGACCATGGGGAAACGGAAGAAATTGGAGAAGGTCTGCGCCTCGAAGACTTCGCTTACGGCCACCGCGATGAATAGACCGAGAAAGGTCGAGACGACGGCGATCAGGACGACGGCGCAGGTGAACATGCCCCAGGCTATGCCCGACAGATCGGTGAAAAAGGCCGCCATTGCCACGGGTACGAAGGCGTTGGCGATGCCGAAGAGGATGGCGCCGCTGGTCTTGGCGAGCATCAGGAATTCGAAAGGGATGGGGGCGAGCAGCAGCCGTTCGAAGGAGCGGTTTTTCTTCTCGAAGGTCACCGTGACGGCGAGCAGGGAAGTCGTTCCGAAGAGGATGGAGAGCCCCACCACGCCCGGCAGCAGGCGCAGGATGCCCTCCAGGCCGCTTCCGGATTTGATGAAGAACATCCCGGTCCAGGCGAGGGGAAAGACGAGTCCCCAGCTGACATTCGGCGGTTTGAGATAGTAGGTCCGCATGTCTTTTACCAGGATATTCCAGAAGGCGATCCAGAGCCTCATAGGCCGCCGCCTCCTGCCTTGGTCTTTTCTTTTCGCATGGCATCCGCTTCGATCCCGGTAACCTTCACGAAGATATCCTCGAGCGTCGGCCTCATCCTTCGCGCCTCTAAAACCTCGCCCCCCTGATCCTCGAGAAAACGGACCAACGGTCCGACCCGAATGGGTTCTTCGGCCTCCACGCGGATCAGCCCCCGCCCGGACCTGGCAAAGGTATGTCCCGGAAAGGATTTCTCCAGCCGCACCAGGAGATCGGACGGATCATTCACAGAGGAAACCTCCAGGACGTGCTTTTCCCGGATGGGCTGAACCAGGCTCTCCACCGTATCGACTCGGACGATGCGTCCCGAGACGATAAAAGCGATCCGGTGGCAGAGGCGTTCCGCCTCCTCGATGTAATGGGTGGTCAGAAAGACGGTCGTACCGGCCCGGTTCAATTCGGCGACGAGCTCCCGCAGCTGCCTGGCGCTCGCCACGTCGATCCCGGTCGTCGGTTCATCCAGGAAAAGGATCCGGGGCCGGTGAATGATTCCAGCGGCAATGGTGAGTTTACGCTTCATCCCCTTGGAATAGCCGCTGAACTTGCGGTCGGCGGCTGCAGTCAGTCCGAAGAGGTCCAGCAACTCGCGGGCCCGCCCGTGCCTCTCGTGTTTGGGCATGCCGTAAAGGGCCCCGCAGAAGGCGAGGTTCTGAAAACCGCTGAGTTCGGGGTAGAGGTTGCTTTCGTCGGGGACCACCCCGATCAGGTGCTGGGCCGCCCGTGGCCGGGCGGTGCAATCGATGCCGCCGATCCGGATCGACCCTGAATCCGGTCGTGCCAGGCCGGTGAGCATATTGATGGTCGTGGTCTTGCCCGCGCCGTTGGGGCCCAGGAAACCGAACAATTCACCCGGCTGGATGTGAAAGGTCACGGATTCGACGGCCGCGACATCGCCGAAATGCTTGGCGAGGCCGGCGACTTCAATGATCGGCGACGGTTCGGCCATCTGTCTTACCCGTGTACAGTCCGTTGGCGGGTGTCGGCACAGGTTCCGGTTCGGCGGGCGGTTGTGCCCGGCTGGGCCGGACGGGTGCCAAAGACTCATCTCAAATCCTGAACACCTTACCATGAAAATCCCTTCCGGCAATCCCGATTTTTCTGCCGCACGTCCAACGAAACCCCACGCGAACCAAATTTTGAAGGGCAGGTTCGATAGGCTGAAAGGCTTCCCATGCAAGAAGCCCCTTGTCGTCCGGAGGGCGTGGAGACAAATGCCGACGACCGGGTCTCAACGGATGTCGCCCCGGAAGGCTTGAATTCGCGCTTTTTTGACAGCGCCCCAGAGAATCCCGTTTCCCGCAAGGTTTTGCTGCCCGAGGTCCGGGAGGTGTCCAATATGAACTGAACTCCCACAAGGGTTTCGAGGTGTCGGCAGGTGTGAGGCAAGCCATTGTGTTCTCCGATGAAGATCGATTTCTGTATTAATATTTCCTGTTTGACAAATCGGCAAAATTTATACTATTAAACGCTTTTGTTTAAGCGTTCCGGCGGTCTCTTGGAGGCTCGGTAATCGGGCGAAGGGCTCGATCGTACTGCGCAGGTTCGCGCCGGGAAGCCGAGCGCCGCGAGCCTGCCCGTCAGTTCGGCGCGCCGCCGCCCGCCGGAGGCATCGTTTCATGGGGCTATATGGCCGATAGTACCGGCGGGCAAACAGGCATCGGAACGTATAGGGGTCGTACCATCTGGTCGACCGATGCAAAAAGCGGAAGCTCAACCGAAGAGAAGAATCGAAAGGAGCATAATACCATGGCAGAGGATTACCGATCCATGTGGGCGGACCTGGGGCTCGACCTGGCGGCCCACGATGCGTTGTTGGCGGTGTTGGGACAGGCCTATCAGGACATCTACATGTCGCAGAAAGACCGTCCGGAGGGAATGGGCTACTTCGACTTCGTCATGAGCGAAGTCCATGGCCTCAGGATCAAGGAACTGCTGGATGAGAAGGCAGCCGGGCGGAAGATCATCGGCTCCTACTGCGTTTTCGTGCCGGAGGAAATCGTCCTGGCCGCCAATGCCACCCTGGTGGGACTTTGCTCGGGGGCGGACTTCGCCATGGAGGATGTGGAAAAAATCCTGCCTCGCAATACCTGCGCCCTGATCAAATCCTCCTTCGGCTTCAAGATTGGCAAGGTCTGCCCCTATCTCGAGAGCGCGGACATGATCGTTGGGGAGAACACCTGCGACGGCAAGAAGAAGGCCTACGAGTCCTTGAAGGATCTCGTCAAAAACCTTTATGTCATGGATCTCCCGCAGGTCAAATCCCAAAACGGGAAGGCCCTTCTGAAGGCGGAGTATCTGCGTTTCAAGGAAGCCGTCGAGGATCTCACCGGGATTCCGGTGACCGCCGAATCGCTGAAGCAGGCGGTACGTACGGTCAATGCCAAGCGCGCCGCTGTTCATCGGCTGTCGCTGCTCCGGAAGGCCGATCCGGCGCCCGTATCGGGACTGGATGCCCTGCTGGTCAATCAGGTCTTTTTCTATGACAACCCGGCGCGGTTCACTGAATCCGTGAACAAGATCTGCGACGAGCTGGAGCGGCGGATCGAGCTGAAGAAAGGCGTCTTCCCCGCAAAGACCCCGCGTATCCTGATATCGGGCTGTCCGCAGGCCGTACCGAACTGGAAACTCCCCATGATCGTCGAAGGCGCCGGGGCGGTGATCGTGGGTGAGGAGTCCTGCGTGGGCGAACGCGGCACCCGCAATCTTACGGATGAAACCGGTGAAACCGTGGATGAAATGCTGGATGCGATCGTCGATCGTTATTTCGAAATCGATTGCGCCATCTTTACGCCCAATCCCGATCGGCTCGAGCACATCCGGGAGATGGTCGCCGCCTACAATGCGGATGGTGTAATCCATTATGGACTCCAGTTCTGCCAGCCTTATTTGATGGAGTCGATGCCGGTCGAAAAAGCCCTGGAAGATATGGGGATTCCCTGTCTGCGCATCGAGACCGACTACAGTATGGAGGACGTCGGCCAGCTGAGGACTCGGGTGGAGGCGTTCGTCGAACAGCTTCGGTAAGCCAGGCTGCAGACAGCGTCCCTTCAGACGGGTTTTTTCGCTGATCTCAAGGGTTGCCTCCGGCTGCTTCGGCTTCAGGCGGTCCCAAGTTTCCTGTTGGATCAAGACCGCCGCGCCGTCCGGCGGTGGGTATTCTCCGCAGGGCTATGTCTTCCGGAAGGGAAGGCCGTTGTTTTTCACGGACATGTTCAGGGTGCATGCATCCTGGGCGAAGAGGGGTTTGGATACACATGCGTTTTGCAGGAATCGACATTGGTTCTCGCACCATTGAACTGGTGGTTGTGGGTGAAGCAGGCGAGATCGTTTCCAGCGTGCAGGCCGACACCGGGTTCGACCCGATGGCCGAGGCGAAGCGGCTGACCGAGGAGGTGACGTTCGACCGGATCATGGCAACCGGCTATGGCCGGAATCTTTTCGAGATCTCCTTCGATGCACCGACGGTGACGGAAATCAAGGCCCACGCCAGAGGTGCACGTGCAATCTTCCCCGAGGCCCAAACCGTGCTCGACATCGGCGGGCAGGACAGCAAGGCCATTGCGCTGTTCGAAAACGGGAAGGTGAAAAAGTTCGAGATGAACGACCGCTGTGCCGCCGGTACCGGGAAATTTTTGGAGATTATGGCAAGAACACTGGGGTTCGCCATCGAAGCCTTCGGCCAAGAGGCCCTTAAAGCGAACAGAGAACTCAGCATATCGAGTATGTGCACCGTATTCGCTGAATCGGAGGTCACCTCCCTGATCGCGAAGGGCAACGACCGGCTGGAGATCGCCCTCGGCCTGCACGCCAGCGTCATCCGCCGGGCTGCGAGCATGATCAGCCGGATTGCGTCCGGGGGAGACATCGTATTCACCGGCGGTGTTGCCAAGAATCCGTGCATGCGCCGGCTGCTGGAGGAAAGGCTTGGCCGCCGGGTCCTTGTCCCGGAGGACCCGCAGTCCGTGGGTGCCTTCGGCGCAGCGTTGCTGGCGGGGGAATAGATTTATGATTTAAGAGAGCTATGGCTATCCCGAGCGGCTTTACGATTTGATTTAAAAGCTCTTGCGGCTTTTTATCTAGTCGGTGTCTTTACTGCACAGACCGCAGAAAATCTTCCTGAGAACATTCTGATCGATCTTCTTCATGAGGATTTCGTCATAGTCCGTTTCTTCATCGCGACTTAAATCCAGAGGCTTATTGTCTCTCTGCGTGTAATCCTCAGGGTTTTTTTCATCTATCGCATCCGTTAAGTCCGGTTCAAAGCGCCTATTGTTTTCGATCCAGCGATCGCAATCGTCATGGGTACCCACATAAGTGATGAAAATATCGCCGCCATATTCTATGCATATCAGCCGGTATCCACTCCCCAAGTCGTATTTTATGCATTTATCAATTCGCAATTCCCCGTGTTTGGTTTTATTGTATATATCATCAAAAAGCGAGAAATCCTCCCCGATAAGATTCTTAATGATTTCGTCTGCTTTGCTTGCAGCGATCGTGGACTTTTTATCGCCTCGCCTCAGGATTTCGAGACGCCTTTTGAACCTTGATTTACGATGAAAGAAAACCGCCATATGATCAGACTCGAAAACAACCAGGAACGGACCTGCTCTCATTCGTATACCTGTCGATCAGAGGCTAAAAGATCATTCCCCGAGCGAGACGTTGAGACGTTCACAGATTCGACCGATAGGTAAAGCCTCGAAGCCGGTCCACGCAGGAACTCCTTTTGCGATTATTGATAACGATAATATGTGATTTAATCCGATATGTCAAACAGGAAATTACGATGATAAAAGGTCAAGCCTTCGGAATCTTTATAAAGGGAAGGAAAAGAAACCGTTCGATTCCGGGGCGAGAGCGGATGCACTGCTCCAGGATTTGGCCCCTATAAGGAATTTCACCCGCCCTTGATGCTGTTGTGCAGGCCGAGGTGCTGTCATGATTGCGCGCCGGTCGAAAAAACTGGATCCGGGCCGCGGCCGCACCTATTGGCCTGCTTCTGTGGTCAAAGACTATCCGAAAGGCGGCCACAGGACCGGCAGCAGCGCGACGGAGACAAGCAGCGAGATGATCGTGATGGGGACGCCGACCTTCACATAGTCCATGAAACGGTAGCCACCCGGGCCCATGACCAGCAGATGGGCGGGGTGCGAGAGTGGGCTCGCGAAGCTCGACGAGGCCGAAATGGCTACGGTCATCATCAGGAGATGCGGCGAAATCCCTAGCGATGCGGCGGCGCTCAGCGCCACCGGTGCCATGAGGACCACCAGGGCCGCCGTGGGGATGATCTGGGTGCCGAGCACCGTGACGACGAAGAGGGCGGCGACGACCCATCGCGGGCCGAGATCGCCGACGGCGGCGACCAACGCGCCGGCCCCCATCTGGGCAGCACCCGTGTTTTCGATGGCGGCTCCGAGCGGCAGCATCGCTGCAATCAGAAATACGACTTTCCACTCGATGGCCCGGTAGGCCTCCTCCATGCTCAGGCAGCCGAAGAGCACCATCAGCGCGGCACCGGTAAGGGCGGCAATGGCGATCGGTACCAGGCCGAGGATAGCGCTTGCGAGGACCGCGAGCATAATGGCCACTGCAATCCGTGCTTTTTCGAGGCGGGGCGCCCGGGCGGCCGCCTCGTCGAGTACGAGAAAATCGGGGTCGCGGGCCAGATTTTCCAGGCTTTGGCGCTGTCCGTAAACCAGCAGGGCGTCTCCGAATTGGAGTGGCATGTCCTGAAGACCTCTCCGATAGGCGCGGCCTTTCCTCCAAATGGCGAGGACACTGATGCCGTAGCGCTCACGGAAAAGGAGATCGGCGAGGGTCCGGCCGGCCAGGCTGGTTCTGGGCGAGAGCAGAACCTCGGTTGCCCCGATCTGCTGGGATTCCAATTCGGCGGCCAGGCTGGTGGACCGTTCCGAGATTTCCAGATCCTGAAGCCCTTCCAGCACCTCGAGGTCTCGGGTCGAGCCCTGCAGCACCAGAAGGTCTCCAGGCTGTATCTTTTCGTCCGGTGATGGCATGCACAGCACTTCCTCTCCGCGCGCGAGGCCGATCACCGTCAGACCGAACCCGTTTCCCAGACGACTCTCGATCAGGTTGTGCTCCGCGAGCACCGATCCCGCAGGAACGCGCACAGGCAGAAGTTCGGTGCGCCTGGCGGCAAGGATGCCTGCCTCGTGATCCGGCACGATATGCAGATCCGAGATGAGCCCGAGGGCCGCCAGCTTTTCGAGGGCCTCAGACTCGCCCTGCAGGATCAGCTTTTCGCCTTCGGCCAGACGATGGCGCCGCAGATCCTTGACCTCGGTTTCATCCGAGGCGTGGAGTGCGAGCACCTGGGCGCGATGTTCGCGCCGCAGGCCGCTTTCCGCCAGTGTGGAGCCGAGCAGCGGCGAGCCTTCGGGAATGCGCGCCTCAGCGATTTGCAGGCATCGCGGGAAGAGGTTCTGCGCGAGTTCGACCGGCTCTACCTGGAGGTGCTCGCTGGCACGGAAGCCCTCCAGGAATTCAGGGGTGCCATGCACAACCAGGGTGTCGCCTGCCTGCAGGATGTCGTTCGGACGCGGAGCGAGCATCAGCACCCCTTTTCGCTGAAGCGCCAGCACGGTGAGATAAAGGGCCGATCCGAGCCTGCTCTCGGCGAGGGTACGGCCGTCGAGTGGAGAGCCTTTCGGGATGCGTGTCGTAAAAATGTGGGCAGCGAGCTGATAAGACGTGCCGATGGAGGGGCGGTCAACGTCTTCCTGCGGGGTGGTGCGGCTCGGGAGCAGACGCCTTCCGATCACGACCATGAACAAGATCCCGGCAGCAACGATGGCACCGGTGATCGGTGTAAAGTCGAAAAGGCCGAAGGGCTGCAGGCCGGCGCTGCGAATGGCGTCGGTCACCAGGATGTTGGGAGGGGTGGAAATGCCGGTGAACGGGCCCCCGAGGAGGCACCCGAGCGCCAGGGGCAGGAGCAGCCGCGAAGGGGGGCGTCCGCTGCGCCGGGCCAGGTCCATCGTCGCCGGCAGCAGAATCGCGGCGACCGTGACCGTGTTGATGAGGGCCGAGAGCAGGCTGGCCACAACCATCAGGGCCGTTATGAGCAGCGCTTCGCTGCCCTTGGCGAAGCGCTGCAGCGGCCGCCCGAGCTGGTGGGCGATGCCGGTGCGCGTCAGCCCGGCGGACAGGATGAACAGGGCCCACACCGTGACCACCGCCGGGCTGCTGAACCCCGCCAGCGCCTCCTGGGCGTTGACCAGGCCTGTCAAGGCAAGGGCGGAGAGCACCAGCAGGCCGACGACATCCACCCTCAGCCATCCCCCGACAAAAAGGACGAAGGCTGCAGCGACGATGGCCAGGAGTATGAGGACTTCGATGGTCAAGTTGCGCTCCCCCGTAGTCTCGAGCTCATCATTTCACCCTTATTCGACAAGCGTCTTTCCCTTTATGATGACCCCGCACGTGTTTCACGTGAAACCGTTGTCGAGATGTTCTTCATCCGGCCGGAGGGGCAGGGGATTTCCGGCGGGAGGCGACGAAGGCCGCGACCCCGAACAGGCCGAAGATGTAGCCGATGCCCCCGAAGATGTCTTTCACGCCGGGCCTGGCAAGATCCGCCCGCAGGCCTGCAATTTCACGCTGAATGCGCCGGAGATCCCCTGACAGCGCGCTGTTCTGCTCTTTAAGAAGCGCCATCATGGCCTGAGTCTGTCCCTCGGGAAGATCCTGTGCATGGACAAGGGCAGGCGGGCCGAAAAGCAGAACCCACAGAAGACCTGTCAATAAGGCTTTTTGCAGGCGGATCACTTGCCGGCCTCCACGTCAGATCTTTTCAGGTCGAAGCTGTTTCGGTGCCCCATGCCCGCGTCGATGACGATCTTCAAGTCATCCATTTTGGGAATGTCAAAGCTGAACAATCCTTTATCGTCTGTCACTCCCTCCAGAAGCAATCGGTCCGAGCTGTCGTACACCTGCACTTTGCCGCCGATAATGGCCTTGCCGTCCGGGAAATAGCTTTCCGTATAGATCTTTCCGGCTTCGGCGTAGGCAAAGACGTTCACCTTGTGCGCCAGCGCGGTCCCAGAGAAAAGGAAAATCGCAACAAAGGCCAGAATTCCGCAACGCCTGATTTTCATGTAAACCTCCGTCAATTTCGAATCCATTCCGGTGATAAGGCCGTTTCCTGATGCAAGCCCGTTTGTGCCCATCCGGTAATGGTCCCCCGGTACTACCCAGTTTCCAATCCAGGAATGAGGATTTTTAGCCAATTTCTAGAAATCCAAGCGCTTGCGCGGAGGCGACCTGGTGGTCGCCGCACAAGCAAACGTGCAGATTGACGCCGAGATTGGCTAAAAAGACCATTCCCGGATAAAGCTGGTTCGTGCCCGTCCGGAAATGATTTCCCGGTAGCACCCAGTTTCCAATCCGGGAATGAGGATTTTTAGCCAATATCAAGGAAATCCAGCGTTTGCGCGGAGGCGACCTGGTGGTCGCCGCACAAGCAAACGTGCAGATTGACGCCGAGATTGGCTAAAAAGACCATTCCCGGATGGAAGCTAGTTCATATCGCGGGTGCGCACCCAGTAGACAGCCCCGATTTCCACTTCCTTTTCCTGCCCGTCCTGGTTCAGCTTCCAGTCGGCCTTGCTAAGGGCGGAAAAGCCCCACCAGCCGGCCCTCGGCATGGCGTAGGTGAAAACGCCGCCGGCATCCGCCTTGACCACCTGCGTCACGTAGGGATCGGCCGGCGGGGTGACGACATGGGCATTCCCGGGCGATTCATTCAGATATTCAATTTCCACTTCGGCGAACGGAACCGGCTTGCCCTTGAGCAGCACCTGCCCTGTGAAGACATTCCCGGTCCACAACCCGTAGGGGCGGGTCAACGGCACGATCTCCGTTTCCAAACCGACCGGCTGATCCCAGCCTGCTTCGAGACCCAGGGCGTTGACGCAAACCTTGCTGTAATGGACGATGAAACAGTCCTCGGCGGGTTCCCAGTAAGGTGCAGGTTCTGTGTAGAAGGTATAGTCCCCCGGTCTGCGGATTTCAAAATCGGCGGTCCAGAAGGTGAATGCTTCCGTCTGACCGGGGCTCTTTCCCTTGGACGCCCGAAGGCCGCCGAGCAAGTCGGTTTTCTCGCCGTTATGGACCACGGCGAATTGCTTCGGCTTTGCCATGTCCATGTAATGCATCTCCATGGGATGGATGAACTTGATCTGAAGAGTCAGATTCTTTGGGTCGTCCTTGGTCACGATGTCATCGGACGGTATGATCGCACCGAAGTGGCCCCAGGCGGGATCGAAAGACGCCACCAGGAGGGTTAGAACCGCAGCGGTTAGGCATGAAAAGACTTTGCGCATAATGGAACCTCTTGTCGGATGAAGTTGTTGGTTCTGAAAAAGCGTGATTACGCTTGAAACGGCTGTAATCGGGAAAAATGGAAAGACGGGCGATAGATGCCCACCCGGCGCCTTGACAGGCAGACGAAGGCGTTGAAGAAACCGGCGTCCACCAGAGACCGTCGGGCCTGATCAGGCGGGGCGTGACATAAAATTCCTTCTCCCGGACGAAAAAACAAGCCAAGCCGACTTCGGGTTCGGAGTGAAAAGGATCGATCGGATCGAGTGTTAGAATTCCGCGGTCACCCGCACACCCGTGATCCATCCGTCGACATCCTCACCGGCACCCGCCTTATATCGGTCGTCCAAATACTGGACATCCAGGGTGATGGCGAAGATCTCGTTCAGCCCGCATCGCAGATAGGCCTCCGCCACCTGGACCCGGTCGATGTCCTGGTTGCCGCCGTCCAGTCGGCCATAGCCGATGCCGATGTTGTCCTGCTCCCGGCCCCAGAGGTTGCCGCTGATGTCGAATCCTCCGGAGTACAGGTTTTTGTGATCGACGGCCGCCTCATCGTCACACCATCGGAAGCGGATCCAGGCCCCCAGGTTTTCTCCGAGCGACTGAGCGAACGAAAGGCCGATTCCTCTCAGGGCTTCTTTGCCGGCCTCCCCTGCTCCGCTGAAATCACGGCTGGTCGCACACAGGAGGATGCCGTAGCTGCCCTCCCCAAGGAGAGTGTCCAGCATATAGTTCAGTTCGACGCCGTAAAAATCATAAGCATCGCCCTCGTCGTTTTCATCTATCTGCATGATCACCCCCTTCAGGGCAATGTCGCTCCACTCCCATTCCAGGGCTCCTCCGAGGTCGTAGGAGGGCAGGAATGCATTGGGGGCGTTGACCAGGGCCTCGTTCATGAACTGGGAGTATTCATCGTTGGCATATGGATTCTCATCGAGATAATCGGTCGCATCGATGATGCCCCCCGTGAGCCCCAGCGTGTGCCCCTCATCGAAAGTGAACAGATGTTTGTACCAGGCTGTCAAGAGGTAATCCCGGTTGTGTCCGTTGATATCCTTGACGTCGTCTTCCAGATCAGCGGCCCAGGGGGCGAGGGCGAACGGGTGCTTTTCGATGTTCAGGCCGTTTCCTGCGCCAAGGCCGAGCTTGAAAAAGATCTCGTCGGCCGGGGTCGGGCTGATGCTGACTTCCGGTTGAATCGCCAGGGCGCCGCGCCCGAAGTCGTCGTCTTCACCGACGCTCGGGTTTTCATACTGGTAGGCTCCGGCGATGATACAGCTGAAGGTGATCATATCACCGATTTTCTCGAACAGCGCGAGGGATTCCGGTTCAGGGGCTGCAGAGACTTCCGGCCGCTTCTCTACGTAATGCTCCGATGGCCCTCGGCCCATTTGAGCGGATGCTTCTCCGCTCCAGGTGTTTCCGGTCAATATCACACCGGCCGCGATGGCCGTCGCTATCATAACATGTTTTCTCATGACCTCTTTCCCTGTCAATGCCTCGTATGCCATGTTCATGACCGATCGGAGAAGATCCCGCGAATGAACCGGGGGATTGCCGCATAATCACCGCATCCGAACAGGCGTTTCCTGTGACTTGTCCCTCTCCCGAAAGACCCCTGGACGAAAAAAGCCACGAAGGCGCTCCCGCCACCGGGGGCTCAGACCTTCGTGGCCTTGTTTTTGAGCATGTACTTCCGCCCTTTTAGCGAAGGGCTGTGATATTCTGGACCGTATTGGCCCGAAGCTCAGGCCGGAACGGCTTCAGCCGCTCATTATATGCCTCCTCCCTCTACCATGCTATTTGCGAGGCGTCAATTTTTTTGTTTGGATAGCGGTCGCAGCGCATCGGTTGCCCACCCGATGGAGGGGCTCGACCGCACGAGGAAGAGAAGCCGGCAGGCTTCTGGAACCAGCTCATGGGGCACCTTGAACCGCTCGGGATCACGAAGTTCCGCCGGTACCGCTGTCTACCCTATGGTTCCGTCTGGGCGCACGAAGGCGTGGGTTTACCCTGTTTGAGGTGGCAGGTCGAAGTCGTGAAAGCGTCTTGGTCCTCGAGGTCGAGGCGCCGCCACCCCGCAGCCTTCAAAAATTCTCGGGCTGTGTCTATTTCGGGCTTGAACACGAAAAAATAGACCTTGTCCCCTGCCTTGAAGCGTGTGCCGTCACCGACGGGTGACAGTCTTTTCTCTCTGCGCATGGCGGCGGCAATCAGACCGCTTCCCGGATACCCCGTCATCAGATGACAGCCTTCAGCGTATCGAGGAGGGTTGGATCGGCATCGCCAATGCTGGAGGTACACCTGATTCGATCTGAAGCGGCGATCCCAGATCTCGACGTCGATCGGCGCGCCGAAAATGAGGTGGATCCCGGATCTATGCAGCATCTTCCTGGTCAGGGTCTCCGAATCCATTTTCAAGGCAGTCCAAAGGGCAATCCCTCTGGTTTGTTCCTTCACCTTCTGGACGAACAGATAATTCACCTCGTCATTGCCTGTCAGGGCGAGGGCGCCGCGCCGCGTGTCGATTTCAGCCCGCAGCAGGTTTCTGGACTGCAGGCCATTGCCGTAGATAATCCGAGTGCAGTCGTTTTGCGCGGCCATGCAGTGATCCGCATTGGAGTCGATCAGGATGGTCTCCTGGCTGTCTTCTCTGAACAATCTTGCCAAGCCCCTTGCAAGGGCGTTGGCCCCCAAAATGACCCACCCTGCCTGACTCGGTCGCCGCAGACCCAGCGCGCCGGCAACGAAGCCACCGGTCAGACCCGCGACGACGACCGTCGAGGCGATGACCAGGAAAACCATTGCACGGAGTTCGTAGCCCCCAGTTAGTCCCCTTTCGCCGAAGGCGTTGGCGAAAAAGGATGCCACGGCTGCAGCCACGATTCCCCGGGGGCCGATCCAGGCGATAAGGAGCCGTTCTTTCCATTGCAGATCCGAAAAAACGGTTCCGGCGAAAACGGCCGCAGGCCGGATCAGGAACATCAGGACCAGGACGAGTCCCAGGGCCGGCCACCCGAGGTTCATGACGTGCGACAGGCGGACATCGGCGGCGAGCAGGACGAAGAGCATGCCGATCAGCAGGACGGTCAACTCCTCTTTGAATTCCGCCAGATCGCGCAGGGCATGAGTGCTGAAATTGCCGACGATGATACCCGCGGTCGTTACCGCGGCCAGACCGCTTTCCGGAAGCAGCTGGTTACTGCCCTGAAAAAGGGCCAGGATTGCGGCCAGGGTGAATACGTTTTCCGTGCCTTCCGGAATGCATCGTTTGAGACGGTAGAGGAAGATGAGGACCATACCCAGGGCGCAGCCGCAAAGGGTGCCGAATCCCAGGCGGGATACGACGTGCAAGCCCCACACAAGAGGGGTCCCGTGGGCGGGGCTCAAGGCGGCCTCCAGGGCCACCGTAGCGACAACCGCACCGAAGGCGTCGATCAACACGCCTTCGGCCTCGAGCACAGTGGCCACCGTGCGTTTGACCTTCAGTCGTTTCAGCAGGGGATTGATCACCGTTGGGCCGGTGACCATCACCAGGGTGCCGAAGAGGAGGGCGGTCTGCCACGGCCAGTCCATGATCCAATGCGCGGCCGTCGCGGCGCCCGCCAGGGTCACGGGGCCGCCCAGAAGGATCAGTCGGCGGATTGAGTGCTGAGTTCGCCTCAAGCGCCTGAATTTCAGGTTGATCCCGCCTTCGAAGAGGATGACGGCCACAGCGAAACCCGTCAGAATATTCAAACCCGAGCCGAGCGCCTCCGGGTGAATGAGGCCGGCACCGTCCGGTCCTAGAGCGACACCTGCAGCCAGCAGCAGGACGATCCCCGGCAGGCGCAGGTGGTGGGCCAGCGCTTGAGAAATCATTCCCGCTGCCAGCGCAAGAGCGATAATCAGACCCGGATGATTGAAGGGTGCGGTCTCCATGGATGTGGTCCTTTTTACCAATCTCGGCGCCAGGGGCGGCCTCCGGATTGCCCCTAAGCAAGCGCTCGATTTCCTGGATATCGGT